>ERZ1031954.1097-NODE-1097-length-10968-cov-3.859800_pt1 | contig 10968 bp, 9 predicted proteins | sample MGYA00516701_ERZ1031954 | MGnify/ENA primary metagenome ERZ1031954 (study PRJEB33719, sample SAMN04261284) | wastewater metagenome | biome: rural village; feature: human; material: feces | host: Homo sapiens | place: El Salvador | collected 2013-01-07 ...
AAACTTCAACTTGCATTTTGACGAACTTCATCAAACTCTTTGTCTTCGGGATATGTTCGGGATGCCTTCGGGATGAAGTCGCCCGCAGGAGCATGTGGGCAACTCTAAACAGAGTCAGATGAAAGTTTTGTATTCTTTCGATGAAATTCTCAATTGAGTCCGATGAAAGTCCGATGAAAGTCCGATGGAAGTCCGATGAAAGTCCGATGGAAGTCCCAAGTAAGTCCCAAGTAAGTCCCAAAATTTGCGGTTGATTATGCGAAAGTGAAGGGAGAATGATGGGAAGGAAATGGGAAACTTATCGATGCAGAACAAATCAAAAAGTTGGTTGATAACCGAGTAAGGCAGACAGTTTCTTGCTCGTTTTTGTGGTTATTTTATGCTGTTTGCTATTTGTGTAATGTTGCAAAAACGCCCAATGTGATTACAAAAACACGAAGATTAAAAGTTTTTCGTGGAAAAATGTGCTGTTTCTCAAACTAATTTCTTAATTTTGCATCTGATTAGTATGTATGTAAGAGAGAAATGAATCAGATAACAGAGAAAACGATTGATATTGACCAGATACTCAAGAATAAGTTGGGTGCCAAATCCAAATGGGTGCCCCGCCTATTGGTATCGTGGCTGAAACGTATTGTGCATCAGGATCGCGTCAACGCATTCCTGTGGGAAAGCCGCCATAAAACAGGTACCGAATGGCTCGAAGCTTGTGTCGAATATCTGCAAATGACCATCAAGATCGTGGGCAAAGAGAATCTTCCCGATCCCAACGACGGCCGCCTCTATACCTTTGTCTCCAACCATCCGTTGGGCGGAGAAGATGGTGTGGCGCTCGGTGCCATTATCGGTCGTCATTACGACAGTCGCTTCCGTTATCTCGTCAATGACCTGCTGATGAATCTTCCAGGACTGGCTCCGCTTTGCATTCCTATCAACAAAACGGGTAAGCAAGGCCGTAACTTCCCGGCAATGGTGAAAGCTGGCTTTGAAAGCGACAACCACATGCTGATGTATCCTGCGGGCATTTGTTCACGTCGCCGAAACGGCGTGATTCGCGATGTGGCATGGAGCAAGACTTTTATTGTCAAGAGTGTGGAGTATCAGCGCGATATTGTGCCCATCCATTTCAGTGGGCAAAATTCTGATTTCTTCTATCGTTTGGCTAATTTTAGCGACAAACATCTGAAGTTTAACCTTGCCATGCTTTTCCTCGTAGATGAAATGTATAAGAACGTAGGCAAAAACTTCGAAATAAAAATAGGCAAGCCTATTCCCTGGCAAACCTTTGATAAATCGAAAACACCGATGGAATGGGCACAATATGTGCAAGATATCGTGTATAGTCTATAAACCAACAGAAGAACAACTTATAGCTAACAGACAGATAAACAAATGGAACAGCCAATTATTCAACCCATTGACAAGGAAGTGCTCAAAAGCGAACTGACGCCTGACAAGCGCCTTCGCATGACCAACAAGAGCAACAATGAAATCTATGTCATTACCGCACACAATGCACCCAACGTGATGCAAGAGATCGGGCGACTGCGAGAGATTGCTTTCCGCGAGGCTGGCGGAGGAACTGGCAAGGAAGTCGATATCGACGAGTTTGATACGTGCGAGCGATGCTACAAACAGCTCATCGTGTGGAATCCGGAGGCGGAAGAGATTATCGGAGGTTACCGTTATTTGCTGGGTACTGACTGGGAGTATGATGACAAGGGACAACCTATTCTTGCCACCAGTCACATGTTTCATTTCTCTGAAAAGTTTATCAAAGACTATGCACCCCAGACCGTAGAACTCGGTCGGTCGTTTGTCTCGCTTCCTTATCAGTCGTCTCGCATGGGCGCCAAGAGTCTCTTCGCACTCGATAACCTGTGGGATGGACTTGGCGCACTCACGGTTATACGTCCTAACGTGCGCTATTATTTCGGAAAAATGACCATGTACCCCTCTTATATCCGTAAGGGACGCGACATGATTCTCTATTTCCTGAAAAAGCATTTCGACGATAAAGAGCACCTCATTATCCCGATGAAACCGCTGCAATTGGAGTCTGACGTGCGCGAATTTGAGACGCTCTTCTCGGGCAAGGACTTCAAAGACGACTATCGCATCCTCAATCGGGAGATAAGAAAGTTGGGCTATAATATCCCGCCGTTGGTTAATGCTTATATGAGTTTGTCACCCACCATGAAACTCTTCGGCACAGCCATCAATTATGGCTTTGGCGATGTGGAGGAAACGGGAATCCTTATAGCCGTTGACGAAATACTTGAAGAGAAGCGTCAGCGCCATATCGACTCGTTTGTTAAGACGCATCCTGAGGCTTTGAAAATTACCAGCGGCGCTAATAATGTCATCTATAAAGAGAAGACGCCCCAAGGAGAATAAGGAGCGCCTTCTATGGATTTTCAGATAATCGGTTCCATTGCAAATATCCTTGAATGATGGTGGGAGAATTGCGATGGAACCGATGTTTTTTTGCTGTTTTGGCTCAAAGGTCTAATCGAGAAAGAAGCTGATTGCTTTAGCCCGCTCTCGATGCGTCAATCAAGTTTGGCTTATACGATAGGTAGTGAAATACCGTTGATCTTCTGATAAACGTCGAGCGCATAAACATCGGTCATTCCTGCAATATAGTCGATAACCGCCATGATGCGTGTTTCAAGGTTGTCGGCCTGAATATCGTATTGGCTGGAAACCCTACTGATGAGCTGTTGTGAATAGTAACGCTCGGGATGCATGACGGCTTCGGTCATTTGTTTCATGAGTGTTTCCATAATCTTATAACCCGAAAGCTCCACGTCAAGAACCGGTCGGCTGCGATAGATGCGCACCTTTGAAAGTTCAGCACACCGGCGGTAGGCCTCTTTTTGAGTGGGATGGATGTGGTCTATCAAACAGCCGGTAAACGTACCGTTGAGAATGTTTTCTTCGTTTTCGACAAATGCGTTGGCACATTCGTTTTCTAACTTTCCTATCACGCAAGCACGCAAATACACAATCTTTTCGTTGGTGTCCTGCAATGCCTCGTCGTCGATGCGTTGGAGAATCTTCGCCTGGGTGGCTTCGTCGAAGAAGTTGAGCAGTAAGCGCTCGGTCTCTTCGTATGATAGAATCTTCAGTTTGTGGGCATCCTCAATATCCATGACTTCATAGCAGATGTCATCGGCAGCCTCTACCAAATAGACTAATGGATGGCGTGCGTACCGCAAGGACTCTTCTGTGTGAGATAAGCGAATTATCCCCATTTCATCGGCAATTCGTTGGTAGAAATCCTGTTCTGACTGAAAGAAACCGAATTTGCCCTTCTTGCCAGCTGCCGATGAGGCATAAGGGTACTTTACGATACTTGCCAGTGTGCTGTAAGTCATGACGAAACCACCTGTGCGCCGCCCCTTAAACTGATGGGTCAACAGGCGAAAAGCATTGGCATTACCCTCGAAATGGGTGATGTCGTCCCAAAATGCATCACTTACCAACGGTTTCAGTTGCAGTCCTTCGCCTTCGGTAAAGAAGGTTTGAATAGCTTTCTCGCCACTATGACCAAATGGCGGATTGCCCAAATCGTGTGCCAGACAGGCCGTTGAAACAATCTGCCCAATCTGTTCAAAAAGGGTATCTTTCAGTTCGGGACGCTTCTCGGCAATAAGTCTTTGCGCCACATCGTTGCCCAACGACATTCCCACACTTGCCACTTCCAGCGAGTGGGTAAGGCGGTTGTGAACAAAGACGCTACCCGGCAGAGGAAATACTTGCGTCTTGTTTTGCAGTCGTCGAAAGGGCGCCGAGAATATCAGTCGGTCGTAATCACGCTTAAATTCAGTACGGTCGTCCTGGCGCTCGGTGTGGCGATGCTCCTGTCCGAGGCGTTTGTTTGATATGAGTTTAGTCCATTCCATGATGGCAAAGTTACTAAAAAGTATGAAACCTACAAAGTTTTCTGCAAAAAACGATGGCAGTTTGGTAGGAATTCTGTAAATTTGCACATTATTATAAATAAACCAACAAATGCTGAAGATTAACGCTATCAATCGTGGACGCCAACCTATGCCCACATACGCCACATCGCAAAGTGCGGGAATGGATCTCCGTGCCAACCTTGAAGAGCCTGTTGTGCTCCATCCTATGGAGCGTCGGCTCATACCCACCGGACTGCATATTGCATTGCCTGAGGGTTATGAAGCACAAGTAAGACCCCGTAGCGGATTAGCGCTGAAGCATGGTTTGACCGTACTTAATGCCGCTGGCACTATCGATGCCGACTATCGCGGTGAGATTGGTGTGGTACTTATCAACTTATCGCAGGAAGACTTCACCATCAACGACGGAGAGCGCATTGCCCAGTTGGTAGTGGCACGATATGAGCAAGTAGAGTTCTCGCTCGTAGAAACGCTCGATGAAACCGAGCGTGGCGAAGGCGGGTATGGTCATACTGGCGTGAAGTAATTAGTAGCGCAGTAACAGACGAGATGTTAATGTAAAGAAGATACATGAAACGCAGATATACAATCATTCTATTGGTAGTGGCTCTGGTCTGCACGGCTGTAACAGCACAGACCGATGAGGATACATCTAGAAAATACAATGCATTCTTCCTTGAAGCCATCAACCAGCGTGTCAAAGGCAACAACGATGCGGCCTTCGACCTGTTGCGCCATTGTGTCGATATAGACTCTACCAAGTCTGAAGCATGGTATTTTCTGGCACAATACTATGATGCTTTGAAGGAAAACGACGAGGCACAACGTTGTGTGGAAAAGGCTGCTTCGCTCGATCCCGATATTTCTACCTATCAAGAAATACTCGCCAATCTGTATCTCAGCAAACAGGATTACCCCAAAGCCATCGAGGTGTTGAACCGTATCTATGAGGCTAACCACGATAGAGAAGATGTGCTTGGCGCACTGGTGTCTATTTATGAAGACCAGCAAGATTACAAATCAGCCATCCAAACACTCAACCGCTTGGAGGTGATGGAAGGCAGAAGTCCACAGTTCTCATTGAAGAAAAGCGGATACTATACCCAACTCGGCAATAAGAAAGCTGCCATCCATGAGATGCAGAAACTTGCCAATCAGTATCCTAACGATTTGAATTACAGGGGACTCTATGCACAGGCGCTCATCAATAATGGGCAGGAAGAAAAAGGACTCGACATCTATGATGAAATTCTTGAACAGGATCCCGACAACCGTTTCACACTCCTTGCCCTGTTGCAATACGAGCAGAAACATGGAGACCCTGATGTGGTTGACTCGCTGATGCAGCGTGTCCTGGTCAGTAAAAATGCTACTTCGCAGGATAGGGTGTCGCTCATGAGACAAGAAATTGCAGAGAGCGAACAGAATGGCGGTGACTCCACTCGTGTGCTCTACCTCTTTGACCGCATGCTTGAGCAAAAGCCTCTCGATGCTGATGTTGCCATGCTTTGTGTCGCTTATATGACGCTAAAGAATATGCCACGCGACACAATTACCGTTGTGCTCGACCGTGTTATTGCAGAAACACCGGATAATGCAGCAGCAAGATTGCAACTCGTTGATTATGCCTGGCGAGATCAGGATATGCCGCGAGTGGTCAGCCTGTGTCAAGGGGCACGCCTCTACAATCCCGATGAAATGGCATTTTATTATTATCAAGGCGTGGCTTACTATCAACAAGACAAACTTGACGAGGCACTTAATGCCTTCCAAAATGGCATCGGAGTGATCACACAGGATAGTGATCCTGATATTGTCAGCGATTTCTATGCTGTCATGGGGGATATCTACCATCAGAAAGGATTCGACAAAGAGGCTTATGCGGCTTATGACTCCTGTCTGCAATGGAAAGAAGATAACGTGGGCTGTCTCAACAACTATGCCTATTATCTCTCAGAAACCGGTCAGCAGCTCGATAAAGCCGAGCAAATGTCGCTCAAAACCGTAAAGGCTGAACCTAAAAACGCAACATTCCTCGATACATACGCGTGGATTCTCTTTCGGCAGAAACGTTATGCCGAAGCCAAAATCTATATTGACCAGACCCTGCAATGCGATTCCGACACATCGGCTGTATTGTTGGAACATGCCGGAGACATCTATTATCATGTAGGCAATAAGCAGCAGGCGGTCGAGTATTGGAAACAAGCTTTGGAACGAACCCGACAAACAGTCGGATCAGAAGATAACCGTTTAAAAATCATAGCACGTAAAATTAAACTAAAGAAGTACGTAAAAGAATGAAAGCAACCAGCATGATGAAACTTGCAGGACTGGCAGTGGCATTTGCACTCGCATCCTGCGGAACTCAGAAAAAAGCCGTCAAGGACAATGCCTCGAAGGCACCAGTGGCTACCGCCCAACAGCAGCAATTTCTGCAAAAGGTTACTGACAATGCGCAGTATGCCAAGTTTATCACATCTAAAGTGAAGTTCTCTGTAGAGGTTGGCAATCAGCAGCTGACCCTTACCGGCAACCTCAAGATGAAGCGCGATGATGTGATCCGTCTGCAACTCACAGCCTTTGGATTTGTTGAGGCAGGCAGACTGGAGTTCACTAAAGACTATGTCCTCATCATGGACCGTATCAACAAGCAGTATCTCAAAGCCAACTACAATCAGTTGGACTTCATGCGCAATAGCGGACTCAACTTCTATTCGCTGCAGGCTCTCTTCTGGAATGAACTCTTCCAGCCGGGCAATACTACGATGACCGATGAGATGCTGAAGAATTTCACTACCGATCTCTATGGAGACGATGCCGTTATCAGCTTTGCAAAAGATAAGCTCAGCTATCGTTGGCTGGCTGATAAGGCGGGCGCACAGGTGAAGATGGCTAATATTGTCTATGAAGACAGAATCCGTGGCAACTACTCGTTGAACTGGGATTATAGCAACTTCAAGCAGACCAGCAAGCGTCTCTTCCCCTATACACACGCCATCACATTCCGCACTCCAGATAAGGAAGTGAAGTTTGGAATGACGCTCAACTATCTGTCGAATGATGATAACTGGGAAACCAGAACAGAGGTTTCTGCCAAATACCGTGAGGTGACGGTCGATCAAATCCTCCGCCGCTTTATGGCTCTCTAATATAGCGAATGAAGCGAATTATTATACTCACTCTTCTTGCCTTTGCCTTTGTGGTAGTGCCGGCACAGCAGAAACGTACCGCAAAGCCTAAGGCAAGAACTACAACCACAAGTGCCCAGCGCAAAAAAACTGCGTCGGGCAAAGCAACATCTACCCGGAAGCGAACAGGAAATGCTGCGGCAAAACGTAAGATAACGCGCAAACCAGAGTCGGTGCAGAGTCTGCAGAATCAAAGAAAGAATATTCAGCGACAGATTAAACTGCAGGAACAACGACTGCGCACCAACGAGCGCGATGTGAAACAACGTTTGCAAAATCTGATGATCATCAATACCGAGATTGCCTCGAAGCGTCGCACCATCGACACCATACGTCGCGATCTCTCCAATATTGATGTGGAAATACAGACAATGAACCGGGAGCTCGATGCCTTGCAAAAGGATTTGGAACTGTGTAAACGACGCTATGTCAAGTCGATGCGCTATATGCACCGCAATCGATCTGTGCAGAGCCAGATGATGTTTATCTTTAGTGCCAGCAGTTTCTCGCAAATGTACCGACGCTTGCGATTCATGAGGGAATATGCCTCCTATCAGCGTTCGCAGGGTGAAGATGTGAAAGTGAAACAGGCTGAAGTCGCTGCTAAGCGCAGCGAACTGGCTGGTGCTCGCGATGCTAAACACAAACTGTTGACTCGTGGCGAGAGTGAGAAACGTTCGCTGGAAGGTAAGCAGACCGAACAGCAGAATGTGGTATCTTCGTTGCAAAAACAGCAGAAGACCATCCAACGGGTCATTGACCAACAACGCAAGAAGGATGCTGCTATCAATGCGCAGATTGACAGACTGATTGCCCAAGAAGTGGCAAGACAAAAGGCAAGAGCCGCCGCAGAGGCCAAGCGCAAGGCTGCTGCCGAAGCTGCACGCAAGCGTGCTGCAGAACTGGCTCGCAAGAAGCGGGAGGCTGAAGAGGCTGCACGCGAAAACGAGCGACGCATTGCCGAGGCTAAAGCTCTTGAGGACAAGGCACGTGCAGAAGCCAAGGCGGCTCGCGATAAGAAAGCGCGTGATGCTGCCGATCGTGCAGCCCACGAAGCATCACGGGCTCGTATTGCTGCCGAGCGTAAGGCTGCCGCAGATGCCAAGCGACATAAACAGGAGGTGGCAGAAGCTAAGAAAAAATCGGATGAGGTGCTCTATACCATGAGTAGCGACGACCGGCGCATCAGTGGTAACTTTGAGAGCAACCGAGGCAGACTGCCCATGCCTATCACGGGTGGCTACCGCATCGTCAGCCATTTCGGTCAGTATAATGTAGAGGGACTGAAAAACGTTCGCCTCGACAATAAGGGTATTAATATACAAGGTCAGGCTGGCGCACAGGCACGAAGCATCTTCGATGGTGAAGTGAGTGGTGTCTTCAGCTTCGGAGGCACGGTCATCGTCATGGTGCGTCACGGCAGTTACATCTCTGTTTATTGCAATTTGTCATCGGTCAACGTACACCGTGGACAGAAAGTGACTGCTCGTCAACCCCTTGGACGTATTGGTCAAGACAATATTCTGCAATTCCAATTGCGTAAGGAAACGGCTAAGCTCAATCCTGAAGCATGGCTCGGAAGATAGTAGAAGTCTCACAATAGATGAACACAACATCCCCCAATTGGTCGTTTGGCTGATTGGGGGATGTTGTTTACCAAAGTGCAATAAGAGGTAAGCTACTATAAATTTTAGTTTTCTAAAAAAATCGACCACACGACCACAGATGTGGCGTAAACTGCTATGAGATAGTATTTTAGACTGTGGTCGATTGCTCCGAGCCCCGTGCTTTCGACCACACTTCGACCACACATGCTTTTCCCGATACTTATCGTGGATATTCACACGAAGTAAACAAAAATTATTTTCAGGCATTTTCAAACGGCTGACAAAGTTATTATCCAACGTTTGACAAAGGTGTTATCCAACGTTTGATAAGGGTGTTATCCAACGTTTGATAAAGGTGTTATCCAACGTTTGATAAGAGTGTTGTCAAACGTTAGACAAGAGCCTTTTCAACGTTGAAAATAAGTTGTTTCAAATATCGGAAATAAGTGGTGTCAAATATAATACAATAGTGTTGCCCTACGATAGACAAGGGTGTTTTCGGGCGTCAGAATATACAAATCATGTATTGTCGGCTATGCGGATGGACTGTTTTTATGGTGGCAACGGCAGAGGGTCTGGTGGTCGAATGGTGGTCGAAAACCGCCGAGTCAGCGTAATCGACCACCCACGTAAGCTGCATACACATAGTGTGTTATGCCGTTGTGGTGGTCGAGTGGTCGAAATTTTGCAACATCGCGTGTGCGTACGTGCGCGTATATTATTAGGTGTGCGCGCATGATTTATAAGAGGTTTGCCTGTCGGAAATACTAATCGAATAGGGTTGAAGCCGAAGTAAAACCCGATGGAATGGGAGTTTTTATGTTGTCTCGGTTTGATTGCCGTAAATCACATTGACGCCTATTTCAAATGAATGGATTGCAACAGTTCCATGTAGGTGGCAATGGCATTGCCAATCTCATCGATACCTATATATTCATCTGCACTATGACTGCGACTCGATTCGCCCGGTCCGAGTTTCAGCGAAGCAAAGGACATAAGAGCCTGATCGCTCAGGGTTGGCGATCCAAAAGGTGTCATGCCCATGGCGATACAACGGCTCACTATGGGATGGTCGGTGGGAATCGACGAAGATGACAGTCGGTAAGAACGGGCTTTCAGTTCGCTCTTCATCTGCGACTGTAGGTATTGGCAGAGTTCTTCGTTGCGGTAATACTCGTTGGTGCGCACATCGATGGTGAATTTACATTCGTCTGGAATCACGTTGTGTTGAGTGCCAGCGCCGACAATTGTTACCGTGGCTTTGGTCGGACCAAGTAGTGGACTGACCTTTTCAAACTCATGGTTGCGCAGCCATTGTATATCGTCCAGAGCTTTGTAAATCGCATTTTCGCCTTCGTTGCGTGCAGCGTGTCCACTCTTTCCGTGTGCCACGGCATCGATCACCATCAGTCCTTTCTCGGCAATAGCCGGTTGTAAGCCAGTCGGTTCGCCCACGATAGCCACATCAATAGGTGGCAGTTGTTCGCGAATCAGCGTAAATCCATTGGCGCCGCTGACTTCCTCTTCTGCACTGGCTACATAAACCAGATTGTAGGCAAGGTCCTCGTTGCAGAGTGCGCGATATACCATAAGCAGACTGACAAGTCCGCCGCCGCAGTCGTTAGCGCCCAGTCCGTAGAGGCGTCCGTCTTCGATGGTTGGCGTAAACGGATCGCGTGTCCATGTGCTGACGGGTTTCACCGTGTCGATATGTGCATTAAGCAGTAGGGTAGGTTTGCCTTCAGCATGTTTCCCGATAAGCATCAGGTTGTTGCCCACACGTTTCGGAGTCAGTCCCCATAGCTTCATTTGCTGTTCCATCAGGTCGGTAGCGGCTTTCTCGTCACGGCTCACCGATGGTGTTTTGATGAGTTGTTGCAGCAGTCCCACTGCCTCTACGGTCATTTGCTGTATATTGTTTGTCATCGTTCGTATGTTATTAACCTGTTTGCAAAATTACACCTTTTTATTAATATAACAGCGAGAAAAGTGACGAAATGTTTTGTTTCTATGAGAAAATGTGTGATTTTTTAATTGTCGGTTATTGTGTATTTCCAGTTTTTTGCTTAATTTTGCGAGCCAAAAGGACATTTCCTAACACAAACAATATTAATAAAAATTAAATTTGAAGAGTTATGAAGAAAAAGCTATCATTTATTCTTTTTTTTATTGTGTTTCTGGGTGATGTTTTATATGCACAATGTAAACCGGGAAATACAGATTCTTTGCTTCTGACACTTT
>ERZ1031954.1102-NODE-1102-length-10957-cov-7.485782_pt1 | contig 10957 bp, 17 predicted proteins | sample MGYA00516701_ERZ1031954 | MGnify/ENA primary metagenome ERZ1031954 (study PRJEB33719, sample SAMN04261284) | wastewater metagenome | biome: rural village; feature: human; material: feces | host: Homo sapiens | place: El Salvador | collected 2013-01-07 ...
GTATGCTGTGTTGCTTAAGTGTGCCTGTGGCATCGCCAGGTCAGTAAATCCGGGCTTATTTTTGTTGGATGCTATATTTTATAGGGTGGAGCAAAAAGACGTCTAAAACAGTCCTTAAAACAAAAATTTTTATTTCTTTTATAGGTAAACATTTACTTCGCCGGCAAAAAGGTTTATACTGAACTTCAGTAAATTGTTTAATCGCTTTGCGATTAAAAGAAAGGAAGACCAGAATGAAGAAAGGCTCGAAGACTATCAAAGTTGAGATTCCGAAGACGAGGTACAAGAGGTGGCGATTTGTTGAGCCTCCAGAAGAAGATAGAGGAAAAAATGACGGTGGAAGTGAGAAAAAAGACAGTAGAAAGCATAGAGTTCTTCTGATAGACTTTCGGTGTATAAGATCAGTTCCTTACAAGCCAGTTGACTATGGTTCCAGAGCTCACACGAAATGGAATTCTCCGGCACATCTTCAGGGTCTTGTGGACGAGTACTTTGCAAGCTGCATGGGGGTTATCTACGATCCAAAGACAAGGCTACCTTATATGGATGAGCTGGGACGTCCAAGAATTGGGCAAATCAAGCCCTACACAATCAGCGGTCTTGCCTGCTACATACATATAGATACAAGCGCAATAAAAAAGTACACCAGAGGTCAGATAGATGAGCTTGGATGTCCTACAGAAGAAGACTATGTTGGTCCTCAGTATTCAGACATTCTTCTTGAAGCAAGAAAGAAGATAGAAGCCTTTGCAGAAGAAAGGCTCTATGACAGAGATGGATTCAATGGTGGAAGATTTGTGTTGAATTCTGCTTTCGGATGGAGAGAGGGCAAAGAAGAAGCTGAGATTCAGAACATGGAACGTATGTACAAGATGAAAAAGAAGGAATTGAAGCTAAAGAAGGATATGATTGATGAAGGATCTGAAGAAGAACCTTTCACAATAAACATTGTTAGAGCCAAGAAAAAGTCAGTAGAAGAATGATATTTCTACAACATAAATGAAAGGAGGACATGAAGATGTCAATGATGAAGTTACAGTTACAGTTCTTCGGTGGAAGAGAGAAGAAAGTACATTGCAACCAGTAAAGCTCTGAAAGAGCAGCCAATATTCATAGAATCAAATCGAAGAACACTACGAATTGATATGAAGAATGTGAAAGATGGTGATGAAAATGCCTAAGCATGCACTGAATTCTGAGCTTTTGGTGGGGAATTATGCAGATGCAACACAAAAGACATGTCCTATGTGTCACAAGAAGTTTTTGATGTACTCTAAGAGCCATGCATACATTCTGTATTCTAATAAGTACAAGTGCAAGATTCACTTGTGCAGCTGGAAGTGTCTTAGAGCTTATGAAGAAAAGCAGAAGTCCAGGCTTGATAGAAAGCATGAAGAGGACATACAGAAGCAGTTGAGAGGTGAGATGTAATGCCGGTCATCAACAAGGAAGTGAATCCAAGATTTGAGAACTTCATATTTGATTGGCGATATAAGACACAGCTGCTTGTGGGTGGATATGGCTCTTCTAAGTCTTATCACATAGCTCTGAAGATCATTCTAAAATGCCTTGAAGAAAAGCGAAAGGTTCTTGTGGTTAGAGAAGTATATGATACTCATAGAGATTCCACCTTTTCTCTGTTCAAAGAAATCTTGGAAGATATGAGCTTACTTGCAGACAGCCCAAGGGAGAGGAAGAGAAAGGTCATAGCCAAAGAAAGTCCATTCAAGCTGACTTTCCCCAACGGAAGTGAGGTCATCTTCAAGGGTATGGACAAGCCGGAAAAGCTGAAGTCCATAAACGGTGTGACAATCGTATGGCTGGAAGAGTGTAGTGAGATAAAGTATGATGGCTACAAGGAATTGCTTGGTCGTTTGCGTCATCCTTATCTTAGCTTACACTTCATTCTAAGCACAAATCCGGTGGGCACTGACAACTGGGTGTACACTCACTTTTTCAAAAGTGTGGATGAAAAGGGCAAAGAAACTGTTGTTCTTGATGATGAAATCCTGTACAAGCTTCATACAGTCGTTAGAGGAGACACATATTACCACCATTCCACCGTAGATGACAACTACTTTGTGCAGCAGGATTACATTGACCAGCTTGAAGACATGAAGAACTTTGACAAAGACCTCTACAGAATAGCTCGAAGAGGAAGATTTGGTGTCAATGGTCTTAGGGTTTTGCCTCAGTTTGAAACAATGGATGCCACCTTAGTAGAGCGAGAGGTCAGGAATATCCCGGCAAGATATCACAGAACCGGGATGGACTTTGGATTCGAGACTTCTTACAATGCTATTGTGCGGATGGCTATTGACGACAAGAACAAGTGGCTCTATATCTATAAAGAATACTACAAGAACAAGATGACGGATGATAAAACAGCAGAGGATCTGAAGCAGAATTATCCGGAATTCTTGGATTGCGAGATAATAGCTGATGCAGCTGAGCCCAAGGCAATTCAGTTCTACTGCCAAGAGGGCTTTAAGATGCGGAAGTGCCGAAAGTTTGAGGGAAGTAGACTTGCCAACACGAAGAAAGTAAAGCGATTCAGACGAATCATCTGTAGCACAGATTGTCCTAACTGCATTCGTGAGATGAGCACTCTCACATACTTCAAAAAGCCTGATGGAACTCTTGTTCTCGATGAATTCAATATCGACCCTCACACATTCTCTGCTATCTGGTATGGGCTGGATGGATATACTGTTGCAAACTATAAGGAAAAGCCCAGCAACAGCAAAAAGGGCTGATGAAAGGAGGTGAAACACTATGGCGAACTTACAGAAATTCATCGTAGGAGAAAAAGTCCCTGCATGGTTCACAGAAAGAGCTGAGATGGGACGTGCCAAAGAGCTGTATGACGAAGATACAGGTGAGCTGATTGGAATCAGGGTTATTGCAGCAACAAAGACCTATGATGCCAAGGTTGGCGACACAATCCTGCTCATGCGGAGTGGAATGGTTGTAGTCCCTAAAGAAAAAGCTGAAAAATATGGTTTACAGCGAAAAGTCATGAAGAAAGAGGAGGATTAGAAATGAGAGTAAACAGAGATTGGAAAACATGGGCAAAGGCTGCTGGTATCAGAGCCATCAAGACGGTAGCACAGACAGCTGTGGCAACTATCGGAACATCCGCTGTACTGGGTGATGTGAATTGGACTATGGTCGCATCTGCTTCAGTGCTGGCAGGTATCCTGTCTATTCTGACAAGTATAGCAGGCATTCCGGAAGAATAAGAAGATTTGAGATGGCTGGCTCAATTCGCTTCTTCCCTACAGTTCAAGGCTCCAAATCCAGCCAATAGGAGCCACAAGAAAGGAGTCAAATCATGAGCAATAGTAGTCTTGCAACATATACACAGATAAGTCCCAACAGAACCAGTCCCCGAAATCACAAGATTGATACCATCACCATTCATGTTATGGCTGGGAATCATACTGTGGAAAAGTGTGGCAAACTATTCGCCAATAGACTGAGAAGAGCTTCTTCAAACTATGGGGTGGATAGTAATGGCAGGATTGGTCTGTATGTAGAAGAAAAGGACAGGAGCTGGTGCACAAGCAACAGAGCAAACGACATGAGGGCTGTTACAATTGAAGTTGCCAATGACGGTGACAAGAGTACCGGGTATCACGTCACAGATAAAGCTATTGAAGCACTCATACAGCTGATTGCAGACATCTGCAAAAGAAATGACATTAAGCAGTTACTCTGGAAAGGGGATAAGGGTCTTATTGGTAAAATCAATCAGCAGAATATGACTGTTCATCGCTGGTTCGCCAAAAAAGCATGCCCCGGTGACTATCTGTACAACAAGCATCCCTACATTGTGAGCAGGGTGAATGAACTTCTTACTGGATCTGTTGCTCCTGCTCCAAAGCCCACATTCGTACCTTACACAGTCACTATTACAGCATCCGTTCTTAATGTAAGATCTGGGGCGGGAACAATCAATAGTGTTACAGCTTTGGTAAACAAAGGAGAGGTGTACACTATTGTAGAAGAGAAAGATGGCTGGGGCAAGCTCAAAAGCGGAGTAGGCTGGATTTGTCTTAAGTACACGAAAAGGAGGAGCTAACAGATGACAAGAGCAGTAGAAGTAGTGCGGGATGGAACTGTTGAAAAAGTTTCATCTTACACACAAATCCCATATAGTGTATTCGCCACAGAGCTTGATGGCTCTCTGCGAAATGACTTTAATCAGGAAATTCAGGAGATCATGGGCTTTTATGAAGTCTACAGATATGGCTCGGAGTTCCATCCTGAAGGAACAAATAATGACTATGTTCCGGCAGATCTTCACTATAAGAAAGCTGCAGACCTTATTGATAAGGAAGCACGATTCTTGTTCAGCATTCCCCCTACTTTTACGGTAAATCCGAATAGATCTGGTATATCTGATAAAGAAAGGGAAGAGAATACAATTCTTAATGAATTTCTTGACTGTGCCTTGAGAAAGCTCAGGTTCTCTTCAGAGCTTGTCCGTGCTGCAAAGGACTGCTTTATTGGAAAGCGAATTGCTTGCATGCTGAATTTTAATGAGAACGAAGGAATCTCTATCACATTCTTGAATTCTACTGAATTTCTATATGAATATGTTGGAACAGAGCTCAAGAGGATTGTGGCAATCTTCATTGTCAAGGATTCCACAAACAAGAGTGATCAGGTAATCAAGAAGAAGATCTATGAGATGGATGATGATGGGTATTGCTATGTTGAAGAGTATCTGTATTCTGGCACTGGCGTCCTTAAAGAAGAGGGCAGAATTGAAAGAACAAGGACTTTGTTTCAGAAAATCCCGGCAGTTATCATTATAAACGACGGTCTGAGTAATGACTTTAGAGGAAAGAGTGATATCGAAGATCAGATTGATTCAGAAAGCTGGTATAGCAAGCTCGCCAATGCTGATATGGACTCTGAGCGAAAAAGCATGAATCCTATTCGATATGCAATTGATGCGAGCGATAACAGTACAAAGAATCTTAGCTCTTCCCCCGGTTCTTTCTGGGATATCCAGTCTAATCAGAACGGCTCTGATCCTAAGACAGCACAGGTGGGCATGATTGAAGCCGGTATGAACTACTCTGCAGCTCTTAAGACAACTCTGGACAGAATTGAAAACAGCATGTACAGCAGCCTTGAAATTCCCAACATCAACAGCGAGAAGCTCCAGGGGGTAATCACCTCAGGAAAGACTCTGAAAGCTCTGTATTGGAGTCTTATTGTTCGGTGTAATGAGAAGATGCTTGTTTGGGGACCAGCTCTTGTATACATCGCTGAGATTCTGATTGACGGTGCCAAGCTATATCCTAAGAGTGTAGAAGTACTGATGAGAGGGGACATGCACAGCTTTGATCTTCCGGATATTCCTTATGAAGTGCAGGTAGAGAACAACTATCCTTTGCCTGAGGATGAACAGGAAGAAAAGACCATGGATCTGGCTGAAGTGGCTGCTAAGACTATGAGCCGCAAAGCATACATGAAGAAGTGGAGGAATCTCACAGATGAAGAAGTTCAGCTCGAATTGGAGCAGATTGCAATTGAACGTCAGATGCTGGAGGATTCCTATTCAGAACTGCCACCAACGGAGGAATAATCTATGCCAACAGAATTCAGACTCAGAGAGGCAGAACGTGTAAGAGAACAACTCACAGTGCAGCAAGAACGGCATATTCGGGGTCTGTACAGGCAGGCTCTACTTCAGACAAGAAAATGGTCAGCTTCACTTGAGGGAAAAGACAACATATCTTCAATCCTTAGAACACAATATCTGATGCAGATGGAGAATGATCTAAAAGCTGAGATGAGGAAAGTTGGTGTCAATACAGAAAGGACAATTCTTTCTAATATGCTCAGCACCGCTACAGCGGTCTCCAAGGACTCAAATAAGCTCCTTTTTAGGCTGGGGATAAATGTATCAGGTGCATACAGCAAAGTCCCGTCTGAGGTCGTCTCAGCGATCTCTACAGGGACAGTATACAATAGTGATTGGTCATTGTCCAAAGCCATATGGGGGCACACCAAAAAGTCTCAACAGGATATACATGATATTATTGCCATAGGAATTGCGCAAAACAAGAGCTCTTATGACATCGCCAAAGACCTTGAAAAGTACGTGAATCCATCAGCTGCAAAGCCCTGGGACTGGGGTAAGATCTATCCTGGAACATCAAGAAAAGTAGACTACAATGCACAGCGACTTGCCCGAACAATGGTGAGTCATGCCTATGAACAGAGCTTTGTGGCTACAACAAAGGACAACCCATTTTTCTTAGGCTATCGATGGCTTACAAGTGGAAATCACAATGTGTGTCCAATCTGTATTGGGTATGCTGAAGATGTTCACGACAAGGATCTTCCTGCCGGTGTATTTCCTAAGGACGATCTCCCTATTGATCACCCGAATGGCAAGTGTACATTCGCAGTATACATGGAGGACAGCCCGGATGACGTTGCTGACAAACTTGCTGCCTGGGTGAATGGAGAGTCAAATTCAGACCTGGATGATTTTGCTGGAAGCCTTGGATATTCTGTTAGAGAAATGAAAGAACATGTAAAAACAGATTGAAAAATTTTCCTTTACTTTTTTCAAATTATATAGTAATATATAATTTGAAGGAGGACTTTGAGATGAGTATGATTGTTTGCAATGAATGCCAATCCGAATTCGGTACAGATGACTTGTCCTTTAAGACGGTGAATACCAAGATAGAGGATAAATCCTTTGAAGTCGTTTTCTACAAGTGTCCGGAATGTGGCAAGCCCTACATTGTCTGCATGCTTGACAATTATGGAAAGAAGCTGCAGAACAAGTATATTGAGGCACGTAACAAGTACATCAAACTCCAGAGTCAGAATGAGCATAGTGCAATGAGTGTCCTGAGACTTGAGCAGAAGCTGAAGAAGATTGATATCTTAAAAGCTGATGCTTTAGGCTATCAGAAAACAGTCATTGAGAAGTATGCAGATCTCTTACCAGAGGAGACATTCAAATAGTCTGGATGAAAAGACACCATGTCTATAACTGGAGAAAGGAACAAGACATGAAGACCATGGAAATGGAAGAAGCAAGACCGTTATCCTACAATCTGCAGTTCTTCGCTGAAGGAAATACTGCTGAAGGAGATGGTGGCACAGACAATGGAGAAGGAAAAAGCACTGAAGGAAAAACCAGTGGTGAAAAAACTTTTTCTCAGTCAGAAGTAACAGCAATTGGCACAAAAGAGAAGAATCAGGGCAAAAAGTCAATTCTGAATCTTTTTGGGTGTGCCGATGAAGAGACAGCAAAGAAAGAAGCCGAAGAATACAAGAAGTGGAAAGCTTCACAGCAGACAGAAGCAGAAAAGAGAGAAGAGGCTGAAAAGACTCTTAAAGCGGAACAGGCAAGAGCTGCTGCCGCAGAAAACAAACTTACTGCAATGGCTGCAGGCATTACTTTAGAGAGCATCGATGATGCATTGGCTATCGCTTTATTGAAAGTGACAGATGACAAGCCTCTTGATAAGGTCTTTGAAGAAATGAAGAAAGAGCAGAAATACTCTGGTTTTTTCGGCAAAACTCCTACTTCTGGAGGAACTGGAAGTTCCGCAGCACACAATAAAGGTGCCCAGAGTGGAGCTGACAACATTGGAAAAAGGCTTGCTGAAAGCAGAGTTAAATCTGCGAATTCAAAAAGCAGCTTTTTCAGTAATTAAAAGGAGGTAGAAAAATGTTAAATCAGTCCGGAATCACAAAGACTTCCGCAGTTACCAAGAAGAATATTCTTATCGCACCTGAGCTTGCTTTTTCGCTGAGCTGCAAAATTGCAAACACAGGTCTGACAGCAGGTAGCGACGGAAAGAAAGTTGTTCTTGCGGGTACTCCACTTGCTGGAGACTTTACTGCAAGAGACACAGCATTCACGGTAGCAAAAGACACCGGAGAGAGCACAAAGACAAGTGATGCAACCTGTATTCTGTTACATGACGTTGACGTAACAGATGGAACCAAGAACGCACAGGCTCTCATCTTTGGCTTTGTTGATGTCTCTAAGCTGGAGTCTTCTGTTACAACACTTTGGACAGATGCAGCTAAGAAGAATCTGTCTAAGATCACACTCGTAAAATAATGAAGGAGGAGAAAAAATGACAATCTTTGAACTCGTACAGAGTGAGGCTATTGTTGCATATTGGGAGACCTTAGTCACACAGCAGCCTCCCTATCTGGGTGAAGAATTATTCCCTGCTCAGCAGAAGCTGGGTTTGGATCTTAAGTGGATCAAGGGTGCAAAAGGACTTCCGATTGTACTGCTTCCGTCTGCTTATGACGTAAAAGCAAAGAAAAGAGATCGTATCGGCTTCAGCAAACTGACTGCACAGATGCCTTTCTTCAAGGAATCTACTTCTATTGATGAAGAGCAGAGACAGCAGCTGAACATGGTTCTTGAGACCGGGAATCAGGCATACATTGATTCTATCATCAACAATGTGTTTGATGATGAGACGAGACTGTTACAGGGTGCAAGAGCACAGAGAGAAAGGATGCGTATGCAGGCTCTCACCACTGGTGCAATCAGCATTTCTGCCAATGGTCAGGACTATGACTATGACTATCAGATGCCTGAAGATCACAAGACAACTGTTACCACTTCCTGGAGCAATCCGGAGGCTACTATCTACGATGACATCAAGGCAGCCCTTGATAAGATCGAAGATGATACTGGTGTAAGACCGTCTCGTGCTGTATGCTCTTACAAGACTTGGGGTTACATCCTCAAGAATAAGGAAATCAGAGCTGCCTTGAACGGAAACAATTCCAATGCTCCGGTTAGAGAATCTAAGATCAGAGATTACCTCAAAGAAGAGCTTGATCTTGAAGTTGCAAAATACACCAAGAAGTACAAAGATGAGACTGGAGCTGAGAAGAAATTCGTTGATGATGATATCTTCGTTATGTTCCCGTCAGGAGATCTTGGAACTTCCTGGTTTGGTACAACTCCGGAACAGTCTGACTTAATGACTGGCTCTGCTGCAAATGTAACCATCACTGACACAGGTGTTGCTGTTACTACTACTAAGGAGACTGACCCTGTCAATGTAAACACAAAGGTGTCTATGATCTTCTTACCGTCCTTTGAAGCTGCCGATCAGGTGTACATCCTTGATGTAATTGCTTAATGAAAGGGGTGCGACCATGGTAAAAGTTGTGAAGAATGGAATGACTTTGACCATCCCTGCTGGAGCCCTTAAAACATATCGCTCCGCAGGGTGGGAGCTCTCCTCTAAAAAAGGCAAGCATAAAGAACCGGAAAAAGCCTTTGAGCCTCAGGTAGAAGAGCAGGAAGAAGCATGTGAAGAGGAAGAAGAGGTTGAGTATGTAGATCCTGAAGAATTGGCAGAAAAGCCCTTAGAGGAATTGGACATCGATGAGCTCAGAATTCTTGCTGAATACAAGGGACTTGACACAACCAGACTCACATCTATAAGAAAACTCAGATCAGCTTTAGAAGCTCTGGAATAGGGGGTAAAAATGTCACCCATAGAAGAATTGAAACTGATAATAAGAGAAAAGGACTGTCCATTCTTTTCTGATAAGGAATTGGAGTATTATCTCAGTAAGAGCGAAACAGTAGAAGATGCAGCTTACAGATGTCTCATTTTGAAGTCAGAAGACACCACACTTTCCGTCTCTGGGTTGAGCTGTGCTGACAGTTCCAAGTATTTTTTAAGACTTGCACAGGCTTACAGAAAAGGAAACTCCGGAATCTTGTCTGGAGGTGATTGAATGAAGGCTCCTACTTTCATGAAAAATAAGATATCCAGACTGCTGAAGACTTCAGGTCTTGAATACACTTTTACAGTTGCAGAGACAGATGAATACAATCAGCCTGTAAGATCAGATAAGACAATTACCATCACAGGTGTTTATCACGAACCCAGTGGTGGGAGTAATCTGGTTGTTTTGAACTCGGATGCTGCATCTGTCAGGCAGAACAGATCTCCCATGATTCTTACTCTTATTGATGAGAATTCTTCTAATCTTAAGCAGGGTGACTTTTTGCTTCTAAACAACTGCTGGTATAAGATATCAGGGGTTGCCAATATTCAGCAGTATGATGTAGCCTATGACATATCACTTGAAGAGGTGGTGCAATGAGTAAGAATAAGACCTTTGAGATCAAAGTAGACGTTTCAGAGCTATCCATAGATCTTGAAGATTTCAAAACAAAAGCCCATGCAGCTCTTGAGATGTATGCCGAAACAGAAGCTAAGAGCCTTGAGGGTTATGCCAAAGCCAATAGACCATGGACAGACAGAACAGGTGATGCAAGAAAACGACTGACAGGCTCAGTTGAAAAGAATGATTCAGGACTTGACATCATTCTTGCTCACGGGGTTGACTACGGAATATGGCTTGAGCTGGCACATGAAAAGAAATTTGCTATTGTAGAGCCTACAATCCGAAGAAAGAGCCCAGTGGTGGTCAGAGGTCTGAACAGATTGCTCAAAGGAATATCAAGTGGAGGTAGAAGCCGGTGACACAATTTCAAAGAATATTCAATGCTCTAAAAGAAGAAGGAATTGAGGTGTACCCTCCTGCTACAAAGAAAGGAGAATGCCTCAATCCTTACACCGTCATCAAGTACGATGGTTCAGCTCCAATCTTGGACTTTTCCTCAGAATATCAGTATTATACTTTCATGTTCTATGTACCAAAAGATAGATATACTGAGCTTGAGGGATATCGAGATAGGGTAAAAGCTGTCATAGACAAAAAGCTCTATCCAATGCTGATGCCAACAGCTTCTGATACACCTGACTTTTATGATGATAGTGTAAAGGGACATATGTCCAGCAGCATATATCGTAACAATGTAAGAAACAAACATTTATAAGTTTATAAGGAGGAAAAGAAATGGCTGGAAAAGTTACTAAGGGAACAGAAATCCCTACAATTGATGTCGTGTTAGTCA
>ERZ1031954.1105-NODE-1105-length-10938-cov-4.160526_pt1 | contig 10938 bp, 7 predicted proteins | sample MGYA00516701_ERZ1031954 | MGnify/ENA primary metagenome ERZ1031954 (study PRJEB33719, sample SAMN04261284) | wastewater metagenome | biome: rural village; feature: human; material: feces | host: Homo sapiens | place: El Salvador | collected 2013-01-07 ...
GCGTAGATTACGGCGTCCGAATTATAAAGATGGTGCGGAGCCTGAAGAAGGTCTGTTTTGAAAACCTCTTTTCCGTGCATTGCGGTCATTTTTCTTTCGCCGAGCACATTGAGGTCGCCGAAAACAAGAAAGCTCTTTCCTGCCGCAGTCAGACGGCAGACGGTTGAACCGTCGTTCGCGTTTTTGATCGGCGTCTTTCCCGTCAGGGCGGAAACTGCGTCCTCGTGGGTGTAAAGCACGTCAAATCTGAGGTTCGCAATATTGAAGCTCATACCGGTATGCGGCGCAAGGTACTTCACCGACGGATAAAGCTTTGCGAGACGGTCACGGTACATATCAATTCTTGCGTCATGCTCAATATTTGAAAGTGAGGGGTAATTGAACATTACGCGCTCAAGATCAATTTCGCTGTGATAAAAACCGAGCAGCTTATAGAAAAACGTCACATGATCGCTGTGGCCGTGGGTGCCGTACCAAAGAGCGATTCTCACCTTTTCACCTTCGGGAGTGCCGGTAATTTTACGCATAAGGGCAAAGCACTTTTCAATGTTTTCATCTGAAGACTGACGAATTGAACCGCCGTCAATGACAACAAGGCTGTTGTCCGCAAGGCGGATAATATACATCATGCCGTTGGTTGAAAGGACCTCGTCCTCTTTATAGCTTTGGGCGTAGCGATGGTCAAACTGATAAACCGTGACGCTTTCTCCCTCGCTTGCGGTGTAACCGAAGTCCTCAAAATTTCTTGTGCAGGTGTCCTCGATGATTCTCGCTTCGGAAAGCTCCTTGCTGTAATACGCATAGTAAAACTTTCCGTCTTTTCTGAAGGCATCGCAGGAAACTCCGTAAAGCTCATTTTCATAGACTTTTTCAAAGCCGTTTTCGGTAAGCTTTTCGCAGTAAGTCTCATATTCTGCCACTTTCGTTGCAGAAACCAGCTGCATTTTTCCGTTGCTTTCGGTCGCCCCTTCGCTGTCGCTCAGAAGACCGGAACCGGTGTCATAAACGGTTTCGCAAATCACTCCGCCGTCATAGGCAGGCATATTAAGCTTCCATTTTCCTGCGCTGCCGGAACCTAGCCCCAAAAGCAGCAGCACGCTCTGAACAAAAGCCAGAAGCGCCGCAATAATCTTCGTCATTTTCTCTCAAACCTTTCATTGCTGTTATTTATATTCAATTTCCCGCCTTCTCCGCGAAAAACCAAATACCGTTTTTAATAGTCAAACGTGTAGCTGATCTTATCTGTGATTTCAGCCTCGTAGCTTGAAGGCTTATCGGTGATTGCATCAATTCCGGTCGGTATGCAGATAAGGCTCATTGTCTGCTCTGCGGTCACGTCAAGCGAAACAAGTCTGCCGCGCTTGTCAATGAGAGCTTTTACAACCGTTCCGGGATAGGTCGTTGTAATGGTCGGCATACCGTCATCAACGAACTTATAGATCAGCGAAATATCAAACGGCGTTGAAACCATTTTGTTGTAAACCGTGGCTTTGCTTGTGCTTTCGCTGAAAACGGATTTTTCCTTGACCAGCGTCAGAGTAATGAGACAGCCGCTTCCGACCTGCGTTGCAGTCGCCTTTTTGACTCCGGCAGAAGGTATTGCGCACTGCTTGTAATACGGCGGAATGAGAGCGCTCACGCCGGTTCCGCTCTTCGCCTTGGTTCCGTTTTTGATGAGATACGCCGTATTGTTTTCAACGGCATATGACTTTGTTGAACTCGTGAACATCAACGTCCTGATGAGCGAAGCAAAAACGCCTGCCTTCGTTCCTTCGCTGTATTTCACAAGAAAATCAGGGTTCTTTTTTGTAACGAATGAAAAATATTTTGTGTTCTTGACCTTGTTTATCGCCTTGTTATAGGAAGCGATGATGGCCTTTTTCCCTTTCGGAACAGCTATCGGGGTAACAGTAACTGTAACCTTGCAGGTCATTTTTACGCCGTTTTTCCGCGCCGTAATCGTTGCCGTGCCCTTGTTCTTTCCGGTGACTATTCCGCTTTTGTTGACATAGGCGACCTTAGGATTGCTGGTTGAAAACTTTGTTTTTCCGCTGCCGCCGCTCATAATAAGACGGTAGCTGTTGCCGGACTCAAGCTTCAGCTTTGTTTTGTTAAGGCTGTGGGCGTAGATTGCAACCTTGCACTTGAGGGTATAACCGTTCACAGTGGCGGTAATTGTTGTTTTTCCGAGCTTTTTTGCCGTAACAACGCCCTTCTTGCTGACAGAGGCAATTTTGGTGTCTGCGCTCTTCCATTTGACAGTTCCGCTGCCGCCGTTGAGCTTGAGCGCCGCTTTGTCTCCCCTTTGGAGAATCAGGCTCGTTGTTTTGAGCGTCGGCTTTTTGACCGTTACGGTGCACTTCATCTGAACGCCGTTGCGTGTGGCGGTAACAGTCGCCTTCCCGGCTTTTTTGGTCGTGACAACACCGCTTTTGCTGACGGAAGCAATTTTACTGTTGCTGCTCTTCCATTTGACAGTTCCGTTTCCTCCGACAACCTTAAGCTTGAACTTTTGACCGAGATAAACGCTTTTCTTTTTTTCGCTGAGATACGGATTAACAACGGTAACCTTGAAGAGGAAGGTCTCTTCACCTATCTCAACCATTATCGTTGCGCTGCCCTTCTTTTTTCCGGTAATCACGCCTGTCTTTGCGTTAACAGGAGCAACGGAAGGGTTGCTGCTTGTCCAGACGGCGATTGAGGTATCCGCGCCTGAGGGCTTAGCGGTGATTTTCCTCTTGTAGGTCTGTCCGAGAAAAATGTCCTGCTCCTCCTGACTGACGTAATACGTTACGTCACTTCCGGCCGCAAATGACGGAACGGTGCACGAAGCCAGAAGAAAAAACGCCATTAAAAAGGAAACGATACGCTTCATATTTTTGTCCTCCTTGTCTGTATACACGGCCAAAGCGGTTTTCAGCCGATTGATTTTATAATCGTTTTTATTTTAACATACCCGAGCGAAAAAGGAAAGCCCAACAGAAGATTTTTAACAAACGGTTGACAAATTCCTGCCCGGAAAGCCAGCAGAAAAAGCGGCTTTTTCCGGTTGAAGACGCCTCATTCCGGCAAAGAGCAAAAAATTGCGGCAGTTTTGCACTTTAATGTGTTAAAATCGTTGTGTTACACCTTGACAGCACGGCCTAGTATAGAGTATAATCTGAGTATATATTCCGTGTCCGTTTTTCGGCGCGGAATGGATTATAGAAAGCAGAGGTGCAAACCATGTCAAGAGTTTACAATTTTTCCGCAGGCCCCTCAATGATGCCCGAATCCGTGCTTAAAAAAGCCGCTTCGGAAATGCTCGATTACCACGGCTGCGGCCAGTCGGTTATGGAGATGTCTCACCGTTCAAAGGTTTTTCAGGGTATCCTCGATGAAACGATCGCACTTGTTAAAGAGGTTCTGAATGTTCCCGACAACTACAAGATCCTCTTCCTTCAGGGCGGCGGCTCAACCCAGTTTTCAATGGTTCCGCTCAACCTGATGAACAAAAACAACAAGGCCGATTACATCGTAACCGGCAACTGGGCAAACATCGCCTATAAAGAAGCCTGCCGCTACGGCAAGGTCAGGCTTCTCGCTTCAAGCGCAGACAAGAACTATTCCTACATTCCCAAGGTCAAAGCAGAGGACATCGACCCCGAGGCCGACTATGTTTATTACTGCATGAACAACACCATATACGGAACAATGTTCAAATATATTCCGGAAACCGGCAGCGTTCCCCTCGTTTCCGATATTTCCTCCTGCATCTGCTCCGAGCCTATTGACATTTCAAAGTTCGGCCTTGTTTATGCCGGCGTTCAAAAAAACATGGGCCCCGCAGGCGTAACCCTCGTAATCGTTCGCGAAGATCTCCTCGGCAACGCCATGGACTTCACTCCGCTCATGCTTGACTATAAGCTCCACGCAGACAAGGGCACAATGTATAACACCCCGCCGTGCTACGGCATCTATATCTGCAAGCTCATGCTTGAATGGATCAGAGATGACATCGGCGGCCTTGAAAAAATGAAGGCTCACAACGAAAAGAAGGCTGCTGTTCTTTATGACTTCCTTGACTCCTCAAAGCTCTTCAAGGGCACAGTTGTCAAAGAGGACCGCTCACTCATGAACATCCCGTTCGTTACCGGTGACAAGGAGCTTGACGCTCTCTTCGTAAAGGAAGCCGAAGAACGCGGCTTTGTTAACCTCAAGGGTCACCGTTCAACCGGCGGCATGAGAGTTTCAACCTATAACGCAATGCCGATTGAAGGCGTTGAAAAGCTTGTTGCTTTCATGAAGGAGTTTGAGGAGGCACATTCATGAGCCGTGAGATCCTTACTCTGAACAAGATTTCTCCTGTCGGTCTTTCCCGTCTTGAAGGCCGCGGCTATGTCTGCGGCGATGACGTAAAGAACCCGGAGGCGGTTCTTGTTCGCTCGGCGAGTATGCACGACATGGAGCTTCCCGCCTCGGTTCAGGCGATTGCAAGAGCCGGAGCCGGCGTCAACAACATTCCCGTTGATTCCTGCGGCGAAAAGGGCGTTGTTGTTTTCAACACACCCGGCGCAAACGCAAACGCCGTTAAAGAGCTTGTTCTCACAGGTCTGCTCCTTTCTTCAAGAAAGGTCGTTGACGCAATTGAATGGGTAAAGACCGTTAAGGACGAACCGGAGCTTTCAAAGCTCATTGAAAAGGGCAAAAGCAAGTTTGCAGGCCCGGAAATTCTCGGCAAAAAGCTCGGCGTAATAGGTCTCGGCGCAATCGGCGCACTGGTTGCAAATTCCGCAGCCGCGCTCGGCATGGAGGTTATCGGCTACGATCCGTTCCTTTCCGTCAAAGCCGCTCTGAGCCTTTCCCCTGCGGTAAAGTTCACCGATAATCTCAAGGATATTTTTGCTTCCTGCGATTACATCACCGTTCACGTTCCCCTTCTTGATTCAACAAAGAACATGATAAACAAAGAAGCGCTCTCTTCGATGAAGGACGGCGTTCGCATCATGAACTTTTCAAGAGGCGGTCTTGTTAGTGACGATGACCTTCTTGAAGCAATCGAAGGCGGCAAGGTTGCGTGCTACGTCACCGACTTCCCGTCAGGAAAGCTCATCGGCAAGGAAGGAATTGTTGCAATTCCGCACCTTGGCGCCTCCACTCCGGAGTCTGAGGAAAACTGCGCCGTCATGGCGGCCGACGAGATTTCGGACTACCTTGAAAACGGCAACATTACGCACTCGGTCAATCTCCCCGACCTTTCGGCTGCAAGGAGCACAGACTGCCGCGTATGCGTAATTCACAAAAACCTCCCGGATTCGCTTGCGAACATCTCTGCGGCTCTTTCCGGAGCAGGAGTTTCTGTTGCCGCCCTTTTGAGCAAGTGCAGAAAAGGCCTTGCATATACCGTTGCGGACGTTGACTCAAACAGCGCAGACTTTGCCTCCATCCTCGGCGGCATTGAAGGCGTGATTAAAGTCAGAGTGACTTGAAATTCAATATAATAACAGCTGTGAATCGCAGAAGTTTCTGCGTTTCACGGCTGTTTTTAGTTTTTAAAACTGTCACAGCGAAAAATTCAGCGCACTGACGGTGTTTGAATAGTCTGACATAATGTAGCTGTCGCCGACCTCAACATAGGCTCTGATTTTGAAATAAAGCGTTTTGCTTTTTCCAAGTCCTGTCAGGGTGGCAGCTGTTAAATCTGACCTTGAAATCTCTTTTTTGAGCGAAAAGCCGCTGTTCGGCTTTGACGAAACATAGATAAAATAGCCGTCAGCGTTTTCAACCTCATCCCATGAAAGCTTTGCCTTTCCGTTATAAAGAATTTCGTAATCAAGCTGAAGCTCAGTCTTTTTGGGCTTTGCGGCCCCTTCAAGCAAAACGGCTTTTCCGAAAACTCTTTTTCCGTTCACGGCTGCATATGACTGAATCTTATAGGTGTCACGCTGTGCACTCTGCTTACCCGTAATTTTATATGAGGTGCGGTTGAGAATTGCAAGGCGTTCATAGTCGCCTGTTTCCTCGCTGTAACAATAGAGATAATAGCCCTGCGCGTTTTCTGCGGCGTCCCATGTCAGCTTATAGCCGCTCTTGCCAGTTTCGGTCTGCTTGAAGCCCGTAACGTCCGGTGCACCCGTGACGGCGGTAAAGGCAGGAGAAAACTTTGAATAAATCTTCTTTCCGTTTGACGCAGTGCTGACAGCGCGAATCTTATACTTATACACACTTGCACTTTTGAGGCGGCTGAGGGTGCAGACGCTGTTTTTCACCGTTCCGACGGTCACATACTTTGCCGCATTTTCGTCATAAAAGCGTATCTCATAGCCGTCCGCGCCCTTGACCTTGTTCCAGCTGAGCTTATGGCGGTTCGCCTCGGTCGTTCTCTGCTTGATGCCCGTCACGGCATCAAGGGTCGTATAGACGGTTTTTTTGAAGTAGCTGCCCTTATATGACTTTCCGCTCTTTTCGTAATACGGCCTTACGGCGAGGACGTAGCTTTCGCCCGGGGTCAGCTTTTTGCAGGTATAGCTTGCGCTCTTCTGAGTGCGCAGACGGGTATACTTTTTGGTTTTGGTATTGTAGGAATAAATACGGTATCCTGTGACCTTCCCCTTTGCTTTCCATTCAATCGTAACAGAGGAGGTCGTTTTTTCCGCAACAGTCAGGCTTGTCACCTGCGGCGCGGTAATTTTTTTTGCGGCAGCTCCGGCAAAGGAGAACAAAGCGCAAAACGCCAAAAGCAGCACCAAAAGCAGTGCAAATCTTTTGAAAACTCTTTTTTCCTTCAAAATTCTTCAGCTCCTTTTTTATTCAAGCTCCGGCGCGCTCTTTTCAATGGGCATCGTTGCGTATGCATTGAGCGAGAGCGGCGCGCGGTTGCCGTTCAAAAATTCATAGTACGCCTGAGAGCCGACCATTGCGGCGTTGTCTCCGCAAAGGGAAAGCTCGGGCAAAAACAGCTCCCAGCCGTTTTTTTCGCAAAGTTTTTTAATCTCGCGGCGAAGCACGCTGTTCGCCGAAACACCGCCGGCAACAGCAACGCGCTTCATGCCGTGCAGGCGCATCGCCTTTTCCGTGTTGTCGCAAAGGAAGGAGACGACCGACCTTTGGAATGACGCTCCGAGGTCGGGAACGGAAATTTCTTTTCCCTTTTGCTTCGCGTTGTGAATCGTGTTTATCACCGCCGTTTTAAGGCCGGAAAAGCTGAAATCAAGCTCATTATCGTGGACACGCGGCCGCGGAAAAGTATAGGCTTTGTCGTTGCCGTCCTTTGAAACGCGGTCAAGGTTCAGTCCGCCGGGGTAAGAAAGCCCCATTGAACGCGCCGCCTTGTCAAGTGCTTCGCCTGCGGCATCGTCACGCGTTTTTCCGACTATTTCAAAATCCGTGTAATCATGAACGATTATCATTTGAGTGTTTCCGCCGCTGATTACAAGGCAGAAAAACGGCGGTTCAAGCTCGGGATAGGTGATGTAATTTGCCGCGATGTGTGAACGCAGGTGATGAACTGCAACAAGCGGAAGGGCAGCCGAATAGGCAAGGCTTTTTGCATAGTTTACGCCAACAAGCAGTGCACCGATAAGGCCGGGCGCATAGGTCACGCCGATTGCGTCTATATCACTGAGCGTCAGCTCTGCATCGGAAAGTGCTTTGTGAACCACGCCGGAGATTGCCTCCGCATGTCGGCGCGAAGCGATTTCCGGAACAACACCTCCGTAAATTTTGTGCTCTTCAACCTGCGAAGCGATAACCGAGGAAAGCACTCGCCTTCCGTCTTCAACAACGGCAGCTGCGGTTTCATCGCAGGAGGATTCAATTGCAAGAATTTTCATGTTTATCAGTCCTTATATTTTTGCCGCTTTCAGTTTTTTGCGGCGTTGAATTTTGTCATTATCAGCGCATCCTCGCGCGGATGAGTATAAAAATTTTTGCGCCTTCCGCAAACGGAAAAGCCACAGCTTTCATAGAGTGAGACTGCGGAAAGGTTGCTCTCTCTGACCTCAAGTGAAAGGAAGGAACAGCCCCTCTCGCGGCAAAGCCTTTCCGCTTCGCCGAGCAGAGCCTTTCCCACTCCCCTTCGGCGCGCAGTCTTTGTTACGGCAATATTTGAAACATAAGCTTCGTCAAGAATCACCGAAATGCCAATGTAGCCGACGATGTCCGTTCTGCTCTTTGCGGCAAGGAAAAGCGAAACTTCGCTTTCAAGTGCGTCAAGCAGAGCATTTTCGCTCCACGGGGAGGAAAAGCATTCCCTTTCAAGCTCCGCAACAGCCGGCACATCGGCCTTTTTCATTATGCAGATTTTAAAATCAAAGTCAGGCAACCGCTTTCGCCTCCAAATATATATATACACGGCATATTTTATCATATCCTTACAAAAAAGACAAGACAGCGCACTCTTGCAATTTGAAAGGATATAATGTATACTTGGGCCGGAGAGATTCAAAGCTCTTCAGCCTGGCTTGCAAAATTATATGCAAAGGAGAAAACACAAATGAAAACAGTCCTAAAAAAAGTCATTACCTTTTCGCTTGCGATGTTTTTGAGCCTTTATTGTCTCATCGGGCTCGGCAGCAACGTCAGCGATGATTACCGGGAGTACAAAAACGTTATTCTCATGATCGGCGACGGAATGGGCGTCAACACCGTTAAGGCAACAAAGGCTATGCGCGGAGTTGACCTTGCGCTTGACACAATGCCGGTTGAAGGCCGTTCAGACACCCGTTCCTTTATTCTTGACTACACCGACTCCGCGGCCGGCGGCAGTGCGCTTTCCTGCGGTGTACGAATCTGGGCAAACTCCGTTGCCCTGTTCCCGTATCACGTTGTGAGCCTCACCGGCCAGAACGTTCCTGTAACGCTCGCCGAGCTTGCAAAGGCGAACGGAAAGAGCGCAGGCGTTGTTACGACCGACAAGACCTCCGGCGCAACACCGTCCTCCTTCACCGCCCACGCACAGGCAAGGCAGATGGAAAAAACAATCAGCTCGCAGCAGCTTAAATGCGATGTTGACCTGCTTTGGGGCTGCGAATCGAAAAGCATCACCAAAGAGAAATGCGAACAGAACGGCTTCACCTTCGTTCAAACCGCAACCGAGCTTGAAGCGCTCGAAAGCGGCAGCCGCTCCTTTGCACAGTTTGATTTTGAAGAGATGAAAAACTGCACCGGCAAAAAGGACACCCCGTCAATCAGGCAGATGACCGAAAAGGCTATCGACCTGCTTGACGACAACGAAGAGGGCTTTTTCCTCATGGTTGAAGGCGCCTGCATTGACAAATTCTCTCATAAGAATATGTTTCAGGGCGCAACAATGAACCTCGTTGAGTTTGACAAGGCTGTTCAGTATGCGCTTGACTACGCCAAGGCTGACGGCGATACCCTTGTTGTTGTCACCGCCGACCACGAAACAGGCGGAATCAAGTATAACGAAAGCACCGATGAATACTACTACACCACCAAAAATCACACTACCGCCGATGTGCCGGTTTATGTTTCCGCAACAGACGCAGGCTTCACAGACGGAAAGACAGTTGAAAACCGCCAGATCAGCGTTCAGATCGCGCGCGTAATGGGCTACGGCAAAGAAAAGTTCCCGGCAGTCAAAGGATACACAATGTGAATTAAAAACTCAGTTTAAACCACACGGAGAAAAAATGAACAGTCCGCCCTGAACCTCCTTGAGGTCTATTTAAAATCATTGATGTAAGCGAAAAAAATAAACCTTGGGCCTTTCACAGCCTGAGGTTTTGTTTTTTACTTATATGCCATTAAGCGTAATGATACTTTTTGCGCTCAGTTCAAGGCTTCGGCAAGACTATTTTGTTTTTATGGAATATTGCGCAACATTAACCTTACCAAAGCGTAATAATTATTGAAAATGCTTCACACGAGTGATATAATTGTGAAAAATTGAGTATAGTTGGAGTGATATATATGAAAGAACAGCGTTTTCTTGTTGTCGGCGCGGGAAGGAGCGGCATTGCTTCGGCAAAGCTCCTTCTTGAAACAAAAAAGGACGTTACCCTTTTTGATTCAAACGCCGCACTCGACACCGACGCAGTCTGCAAAAAAATCGGCAATAAAGTTGAGTTCATCCTCGGCGAAGCAAAAAAAGAACAGCTCTCGGGCTTTGAGGTTTGCGTTGTCAGCCCCGGCGTTTCGCTTGAAACGGACATCATGAAAGCCGTCGCCGCCGCAGGAATACCAATTTGGAGCGAAATCGAACTTGCATACCGCTTTGACAAAGGTCAGGTGGTTGCAATCACCGGCACAAACGGAAAAACAACAACCACCTCGCTGACCTATGAAATCGTCAGGGAATGGAACAGGAACACCCTGCTTGTCGGCAACATTGAAATTCCGTATACAGGCCTTGCACTCAGCTCTGTCGAGGGCGGCTTCACCGTTGCTGAGATAAGCTCTTTTCAGCTTGAAACAATGCGCACCGTCAAGCCGCGTGTCTCGGCTGTGCTCAACATCACACCCGACCACCTTGACAGGCACAAAACAATGGAGAACTATTCCCGCCTCAAAATGTCAATTGCAAGGTGTCAGGACGAAAACGACTTTTGTGTGCTGAACTTTGAAGATGACTACCTCAGAGAGCATTCAAAAGAGCTTTCCTGCCAAGTAGTCTTTTTCAGCAGCAGGCATATTTTGGAAAACGGCGTTTACCTTGAAAACGGAGAGTTTGTAATTGCGCTCGGCGGAAAAAAGCAGGTGCTTTGCAGAACCGATGAAGTCAACCTTGTCGGTACTCACAATTTTGAAAATATCATGGCCGCTGCGGCAATCACTTATTGCCTCGGCGTTCCAATTGAAACAATCAGAAGCGTTGTCAAGCGCTTCACTGCCGTTGAACACAGAATCGAGTTTGTCTGCGAAAAGAACGGCGTAAAATATTACGTTCGGCTATTGTTCTTCTTCTTGAATCATCTGCATCGGGTTCGGCACCGGAAA
>ERZ1031954.1110-NODE-1110-length-10926-cov-5.831754_pt1 | contig 10926 bp, 10 predicted proteins | sample MGYA00516701_ERZ1031954 | MGnify/ENA primary metagenome ERZ1031954 (study PRJEB33719, sample SAMN04261284) | wastewater metagenome | biome: rural village; feature: human; material: feces | host: Homo sapiens | place: El Salvador | collected 2013-01-07 ...
ATCAGAACAGATAGGCTGCCGTGATGGTCCAGAAGCGGTTTTTGCCGTTGACCAGATCGCCCTCGGGGATGGCGCTTCCTACTGCCTTGTTGACGAGGGACTTGGAAAGTCCGAGGCCATAAGAGGCGGCCACTTGCACTTTGCGGAAGAATTGGAGGCCGAAGCCGAAGTTCCAGGATACATCGAATTTCTTGGCTTCGAAGGCTTCTTTGACGGCTGTACCGGAGGTCAGGAATGCGAAGCTCGGTCCGGTAAAGATGTAGGGGCTAAGGAAGCTGCCGACTACGGGAAGTCCGAATTTGTACTTGATGTTGACGGGGATTTCGAAGTAGTCCTTGGATACTTTTTCGGAGGCGGAAGTGCTGCTGATTGTAACGTTGGAGGTGCGGCGTACGTACATCAGCGAAGCATCGAAGCCGAGGTTGATGGCGGGAATCATGAATTCGGCCTGAACACCGCCGGTAAATCCGGTGCGGTTGCTACCGTCGAGAATGTCCTCATTGAATTTGAGGCTGTTGACTGCTATACCTATACGGGGTCCGAAAGAAAATTGGGCCGAGGCGGTAGTGCTGATAGCGACTACGGCGATGATGGCTACGAGTGCGCGGCGAAGGTTTTTAATCATAATCGTTAGGTTGTTTGTTGTATGTATTGTGTTGTATTACAGATCTATGCTCTCATGTCGGCGTCTCGTGCGCCAACGATTGGGCAATGCACAAAGTTAAGCATATTCTGCCATATAGCAAAGCAAGTGGTCGGCAATCCTGCTTTGGAGGTTTGTAAAACTGAGGCCTGTTGATGCTTAAGGTGTTCAGTGTATGCGTGGTACGGATTTATTGTGCTTATTGAATATGCGCAAGGCTGATGCAACGAATGCCCGGCATGCTGATGCTCTGATGCCGGCTACTGAGTCGATGTCGGTATCGCTATCTATGGGTACGAGCCTGAAATTATGGTCTTTAGCATTGGGCTGCAGGGTGAAAACAAGCTTGTATCCGGCTTCGGCAACATAGGCGTGGCCTTTGGCATCGCGCTTGAGTGTGGCATGCACCATGGCTCCGCCGCGCGTGTCCGTGGTCTTCATATTGGATATGAAATTGCCTAATGAGTAGACCAGCAGTGTATTACGGCCATCGTTTTTGTCGTTTGGCTCGAGTTGCATGGGCTGTATCACGTGCGGATGTCCGCCGATAATGAGGTCGACGCCTCGGTCTTTGAGGAATTGGGCCATGTCGCGCTGAAAGGCGTTGGGCAGCAGTCGATATTCATCGCCCCAGTGTATGGCTACGACGAGGATTTCGGCTCCGGCGGCACGAGTGGCGCGGATGTCTGCATCGATGGTTTTTCGGTCGATATAGTCGACTACGACGTTGCCAGAGATGCGGATGCCGTTGGTGCCGTATGTGTAGTTGAGAAATCCAACTTTGAATCCTTTGATGTCCTTGATATAGGGTAGTGCTTTGGCTCGCGCCTCGGCATCGGGGTAGGTGCCTATATGGTCTACTCCTTTGGCATCGAGAGTCTTGATTGTTGTGCACAGGCCTCGGTCGCGTCGATCGAGAGTGTGGTTGTTGGCCGTGAGCATCATATCAAATCCGGCTTCGATGAGTGCATCCACGTATTTGTCCGGAGCGTTGAAGCAGGGATATCCCGAATATTTTGGGCCGGCCACGGGGGTTTCGAGGTTGACAACGGCGTAATCAGCGGCGCTAATCCAAGGGGCAACGGCATCGAAATACCCGGAGAAATCGTAGTCGCCGCCTGTGCGGTACGCGGCATCCAATTGTCCTTGGTGCATCATGGCATCACCGGCAAAAACCAGCGTTGCCTGCTGCTGTGGCACCAGTAGTGAGAGTATTTCGAAAAGTAATGAGGCGAAAATCAAGGGCTTATATGTTTTTAGGTGTACATGTTACGGCTTGTCGGTGCGCTTGTACATCGTCCGGCGTTATTGCTTGGGGTACACAGCGCCGGTAGCGGCGAGTAGGGTGTTGCGCATCAGCATGGCGATGGTCATGGGACCTACGCCGCCGGGCACGGGTGTGATGTAGCTGCATTTGGGGGCTACGGCGGCAAAGTCCACGTCGCCGCAAAGCTTCCAGCCGCGGGCACGCGTTGCATCGGGCACGCGCGTGGTGCCCACGTCGATGACCGTGGCGCCTTCCTTGACCATATCTGCCGTCACGGATGCGGGTACGCCTATGGCGGCCACCAATATGTCGGCCGTGCGTGTGATTGAGGCGATGTCGGCCGTGCGGCTGTGGCATACGGTGACAGTAGCATCGCCCGGATAGGACTTTTGCATCATGAGCATAGCCAAAGGCTTGCCTACGATGTTGCTTCGTCCGAGGATTACGCAATGCTTGCCCGAGGTGGGGATTTGGTATCGTTGGAGCAGTTCGATGATGCCTGCCGGGGTGGCGCTTACAAATCCGGGCAGCCCTATGCTTAGTCGCCCGACATTGGCCGGGTGAAATCCGTCGACGTCTTTGCGCGGATCTATGGCTTCAATGACGGCGTGCGTGTCGATGTGGCGTGGCAGCGGTAGTTGCACGATAAATCCGTCGATGTCGGGATTGTTGTTGAGGTCGCGGATATGTTCCAATAATTGCTCTTGAGAGATGGAGCCTTCGAAGCGTAGCAGTGTGGAGCCGAAGCCGCATTCTTCGCAGGCTTTGACCTTGGATGCTACGTAAGATTCGCTGCCGCCGTCGTGTCCGACGAGTATGGCGGCGAGGTGTGGTGCACGCCCTCCGGCGTCAACGATTTGTGCCACTGAGGAGGCTATCTCGGCGCGGATGGCGGCGGCGGTTGCTTTGCCGTCAATGATTTGCATGGTTGTATGGTATATGGTTCTGTTCGGTGGCGGTGGCGTGAGTGCCGAGGCTGTAGAGCGCGATGCTCTTAGCGGCGCTGTTTGGCCATTTGCTGCATCTGGCGCATTTGTTGTGCCATCTTCAGCGGGTTTTTGCGCATATTGGCCACGGTTTGCATCATCTTGCGCATATCGTTGAAGCGTTTGAGGATGCCGTTGACTTCCTGATAGGGAACTCCGGAGCCTGCAGCCAGGCGGCGACGACGGCTTTCGTTGATGCAATCGGGGTGTGCGCGTTCGTAGGGGGTCATGGAGTCGATGACTGCTTCTGTGCTTTTGAATACGTTTTCATCGATGTCCATGTCTTTGATGGCTTTGCCCACGCCCGGAATCATGGAAGCCACGGACTTGAGGTCACCCATCTTCTTGATTTGTTTCAGCTGGTCGCGGAAGTCGTTGAAATCGAACTTGTTTTTGAGCATCTTACGTTCGATTTCGGCGGCTTGCTTTTCGTCGAATACTTGCTGAGCTTTCTCGACCAGTGACACGATGTCACCCATGCCGAGGATGCGGTTGGCCATGCGATCGGGGTGGAAGGTGTCGATGCCGTCCATCTTTTCGCTTGTGCCTATGAATTTTATGGGTTTTGTGACTACCGAGCGTATGGTGAGGGCTGCACCGGCCTTGGCATCGCCGTCGAGTTTGGTGAGAACCACTCCGTCGAAGTCAAGGCGGTCGTTAAATGCTTTGGCTGTATTGACGGCGTCCTGTCCGGTCATGGCATCGACCACAAACAGTGTCTCAGAGGGTTTGACGGCTTTTTTGATATCAGCAATCTCGGTCATCATAGCTTCGTCCACGGCCAGACGACCGGCGGTATCGATGATTACCAGGTCGTTGCCGTCGCGGCGTGCTTGCTCTATGGCGTGCTTGGCTATGGACACGGGGTCTTTGCTGCCTTCTTCACTGTATACGGGAACTCCGATATTCTCGGCCAGGGCTTTGAGCTGGTCTATGGCTGCGGGACGATAAACGTCGCAGGCCGCCAGTAGCGGGCGTTTGCCTTTTTCGTTCTTCAACTTGTTGGCCAGCTTGGCTGTAAACGTTGTTTTGCCCGAGCCTTGGAGGCCGCTCATGAGTATGATTGCGGGGCGCCCGTCGATGTGCAACGGTGCGGCGTCTCCACCCATGAGTTTGCTCATCTCATCGTGGACTATCTTGACCATGAGTTCGCCCGGCTTGATGGCCGTGAGAACGTTCTGACCCAGCGCCTTTTCCTTGACTTCGTCTACGAAGGTCTTGGCAATCTTGTAGTTGACGTCGGCTTCGACAAGGGCGCGACGTATTTCCTTGAGGCTCTCCGAGATGTTGATTTCGGTGATGCGCCCTTGGCCTTTGAGAATTTTGAAGCCTCGTTCGAGGTGCTCGGTAAGTTTGTCAAACATTGTGTTTTGTCTTTAGGTGGGGATGGGATGGGTGTAATTTTGATTGAAACAGGCGATGCCGCACGTGGTGTTTAGAGTAGTCGGTTGGTCTCCGTGTCCGGGAATATGACCATGGGCTTGAATGTTTTGGCTTCTTCCAGCGGCATGGAGGCGTAGCTCATGATAATGACGATGTCGCCGGGCTGGACACAGCGAGCGGCAGCGCCGTTGAGGCATATCACTCCGCTGCCGGCCTCGCCGGCTATGGCGTAGGTGTCGAGGCGTGTGCCGTTGTTGTTGTCGACGATGTATACTCTTTCGCCGGGAATGATGCCTGCGGCGTCCATTAGGACGCTGTCGATGGTGATGCTTCCGATGTAATCGAGGCGTGCCTCGGTGACGGTGACGCGGTGTATCTTGCTCTTGAGAACTTCTACGTTCATTTCTTTTGGTTGTGTGCGTTATTTGTGCAGGCTGTCGGGGTATGCGATGTTGTCTATCAGGCGTACATCGCCGCAGTATACCGTGATGCAACCCACGGGGTTGTGAGCCTGGTCCCAGGTCTTGACGGGTTGCATTGTCAGAGGGTCTACGATGTTATAATACTCGACACGGAGCGAATCTGTGGCGTTGAGTGTCTCGGTGACGCGGGCTATCACTTGGTCCACGGTCATGGTTTTGGACCATTGGAGGCTTTCTTCCATGACGCGGTGTATTGTGGGGGCGATGGCACGTTGCTCGGCTGTGAGGTGGACGTTGCGCGATGATAAGGCCAGTCCGTCTGCTTCGCGGACGATGGGGCAGGGTACGATTTGCAGTCCGTCAAAGCCGCCTTCCAGGGCTACCATGCGGCGGATTACTGCTATCTGTTGAAAGTCTTTTTCGCCGAAGTATGCGCGTGTGGGGTGTGCCCATTCAAACAGTCGGCTGACAATCTGCGCCACGCCGTTGAAGTGTCCCGGTCGGCGCGGGCCTTCCATGACAGCGGCCACTTCGCCAAGGTCGAAAACGCGAGTGTCAGGCTCGGGATATACTTCCTCGGGGGTGGGTACGAAGGCATAGTCGACGCCGAGGCTCTCCAGCAGGGAGCAGTCGCGGTCTACTGTGCGTGGGTAGGTGCGCAGGTCTTCGGCGTTGTTGAATTGTGTGGGGTTGACGAATACGCTGACTACGACTACATCGTTTTCACGGCGTGCGCGGCGCACCAGCGATGCGTGTCCCTGATGCAGGGCTCCCATGGTAGGCACCAGGCCTACGCTTTTGCCTTCGTTGCGGGCGGCTTGGGTCAGTTGGGCCAGCTGTGCCGTCTTAGTGACTATTTCCATTGTGTGTATAAAACTATTTGCGGGGACGTGCGTAGTGCCCGTCCCAATCAGAGCGCAAAGTTACAATAATTATATCAATTGGCCTATAAAAAGGTGTGGCATCACATAAAAACTTTCGGGCCGCCGTGTACGGGAGGCGGTGAGTGATTGTCAGATGTTGTCGACGAGAGTGTGCAGGTCTTGGAGCTTGCGCCACTGGTCGCTGTAATCGAGACCTTTTTCGCTGTATTTGGACAGTTTGAAGCCGGTCTTGGGCGTTATGCTGAGCAGTTGGGGCGCTATGTAGCGTTGTGCCGCATCGATGCATCCGAGTATGCGGTCTGAGTAGTATGCCCACGGCGTGTGTGCGTCTATCAGCCCCAGTGCCACTTGCTTGTCGGCGGGTACGAAGCGCAACGCATCCAGGCTTTTGGCATGCTTGCCGTCGAAGGGCAGGTAGAATTGTGCTACCTTGAGGCGCGATAATGCCTTGGGTATCACGTCATCGGCGTAATCGACGTTTTGCCATGACGGGACGATGGTGTCGCCACCGCTGATAAATATGGATATGTGCATGTCTGCGGGTATGCCGTCGATGCAGGCATTGGTGAGCGCGATGAGTACTTCTTGCAGGGTCATCACGTCTATACCGCCCATGAGCAGGTGTTTGGTGTATGCATCAGTGGATATGCGCCCGAATATTGTGTCGTCCAACTGGAGGCTGCGGCATCCCAAGTCGTAGAAGTGACGTATGGTGTCGCGGTAGGTGTCGGTTATGTCGGCCAATAGTTGCTCGGTGTCGGGGTATAGCGAATCGGGCTTGCCCTGACTCATCGAAAGTATGCGTACGTATAGTTCGCCCGGTGACGGTAGTGTCTGGCGGCATGTGGCACGGCCGTTGACGACTTTTTGTAAGTATTTGAAGTCTTCGTAGAATGGATGTTCGGGGTTGGCAGCGATGCGTCCCTTGACGCGCAGCAGGTCGGTCAGAACGTTGTCCTCGGCGTATACGCGGCCGCTGTCGAGGCGCTCTTTGGTCAGGCCGTTGAGCCCGAAATAAAAATCCTTGTCCCAATATTGGCGGCGGAATTCGCCGGAGGTCACTTCTGTCAACCCGGCTTTCAATTCGTTGGCTACCAGATCGTCTACGGCGCGGTCTTCAATTTTGCGGTATGTGGCGGCGTCCATGGCGCCGGCAGCGTAAAGCCTCTTGGCTTCGGCCAATTCCGTAGGAGGGAGAAAGCTTCCGATAATATCAACTTTCATTTTTTTTGAGGTTATAATAAAGTGCTTGTATAGGTTGTCTTGCGTGGATATTGTGGCGTTTTTACTATTGTAAACGTCGAGCTGATAACTTGACCCGATAGGATGATGCCGATATTGTGCCCGGTTGTGTTGCCTGTGGCCAGGCCGGGGTGTGTCGGCTTCGATGCCGCAAAATTACGAATAGTTTTTTACGCCGCAAAGCAAATTACGGAAAAATTTCCATAATACATGCGGATATGTGGATGAGGCACGGGCAAGCGGTTCGTCCATAAATGTTTAGCTCGGAAGGGTATGGTTTTTGTAGCCGACGGGTGTTGAAGCGCACTTGTTGAAGTGTGCGCGGACAGGTTGTGTATCGGTTAGTTGGCGATGGTCAATCTCGGTTCGGGGCGAAGGTTGTAGGTGGAGCGCAGTATCTCGAAGTTGTCGGGGTTTGCACGCAGGCAGGCCGTGTCTTGCAACAGCCTCATGGCACCTTGGCGTAGGTCGACCGGCATCGGGGCGGCTCCCGGTCGTAGGTCTTCGGCGGGGATGGCCGGTGCTCCGATGGGCAGTAGTTGCGGCAGTCTGAAGAAATGGCAGACGGCATTCAGGACCATTGCTGTTGCCCGGGCCTTGCCTTCGCGCGAATACCCGGCGATATGTTGGGTCGCGATGGAGGCGTGTTCCAGCAACTCGCGGTTGATGTTCGGCTCATCTTCCCAAGTGTCGATGACGGCAGCGCGTATATGGCCGTTGCGCAGGCCTTGAAGCATTGCTGAGGTGTCGGCCACAGGTCCACGGGCGGCATTGATGACGATAGGGGCGCGCCGCAGGCTGCGGACAAATGTCGCATCGCACATGTGCCATGTGGGGTATGCGCCGTCGCGCGTCAGCGGAGTGTGAAAGGTGATGACGTCGGCTCGGGCGGCTATGTCGTCAAGGTTGTACCATGCACCCGGATCGCCGGCTGCGGCACGCGGCGGGTCGCAGCACAGTACGTTCATGGATAGTGCGCGAGCCCAGCGTTCAACGATACGTCCTACGTGGCCTACGCCAACTATGCCTATGGTATGCTGCGCCATAGGTCTATTGGCCAAGGCGAGTACGGACGATAGCACGTATTGTGCCACGGCCGGGGCATTGCATCCGGGGGCATTGGCCACGGTAATGCCGTGACTATGGCAATATGCGAGGTCGATGTGGTCGGTGCCTATGGTGGCGGTGGCCACCATGCGGCAGGGGCTGCCGTCAAGTAGCGCCGCGTCTACGCGAGTGCGAGTGCGAGTGATTAGACAATGTGCATCGGCCATGGCTGCGGCATCTATGGCCGACGGTTCAAGGTAGCGTACCGATTGCACATAGGGTTCCAGAACCCCTTTGATATAGGGTATATGTGTATCGATGATAATATTCAAAGGAACATTCTCCATAAGTATATGGCGGCGTAAATGGCAACGATGGTGGCTACAGCCGGGATTTGGACCTGTCGCTGCTGACGTGCGATGTATTTGGTGAAATGATAGGCGGCGCACATGCACAATACGGGCAGGTAGGCGCAGACATTGGGATAGTCGGCAAGGGTGATGATGATGGTGAACAGGGTTACCAAGGTAATACTGCCGGCGTATGCACGCTTGTGTGCGTTGTAACTGAGCATTCGCATGAAATTGGCGCTCCACGACACCATGGCAATGACGGCGGTGACAGCCACAGCCGCAAAGACATGCAACGTGTCATTGAGGCCCACGGAGGCAAACAGCGATTCCAATTCGGGAAAACGGATATCGTCGGTGCCGGCAATTCCGCATCCGAGCATCACCCACCATGGCGAAACGATGCCCAGCAGGGCTGCCAGAAGCGTTTTGAATCCCATGATGCGCATCTGTCCCAGTCCTAAGATAAATACCGGGATGTATAGCGCATAGCAATATTGCGTGACGGTCATGCCCGATAGGAGCAGGAAGATAAGATAGATATTGCCTGTGCGGTTTCGATTGCCATAAGTGTCGTACAGAAGGAATAGGCACAGTATCAGTATGATGCACAAAAGAATGCCGGTGGATAGTTGTACCAGCAGGTCGGGCGTGGCCATACACATGGGGAAAAATATGGTGGCTTCGAGTGTTGAGGCTGTGCCCAGGAGGTTGTAGCGCTGGTTTAGTATCAGCATCATCACTGCCGTTGTCAGGATAAGTCCCACGTTGACAAGCATTGAGACGTAGGATGATTCAATCCATAAATTGGCCGAGGGAGTCACTATGCCGCTGTTGGCATTAATGTGTATCACGTCTGCGGAGGCAAAAAACCATCGCGCGCCCACCATCATCACTATGGCAGTAAAAATGGTGGCTGCCTGAGACTGTACCAGCGAAAAATTGTGCGCCTTGAACATAGTTGGTTTAATCGTTGTCTTTTTAAGCCCGGCATTGGATGAGGAGTGCGGATGCCGGCCGTTTCGTTTGAAAATGGCGAAAGACCCCGGGATTGCTGTCTGTCAAAGCCGTCATTCCATCAAAGACAGAACATCTCGGCCGATGTCCGAGCGTAAGTATTTGCCCTCGAACTCGATGGCGTCCATGGCTTGGTATGCCGTTGCAAGCGCTTCGGCCGGGGAGGGTGCGGTGGCAGATGCGGCAATGACGCGTCCTCCGGCCGTGACCAAAGTTCCGTCCGGGTTGCGCCGCGTCCCGGCATGGAATAGCACTGCCTCGGCCGGGATGCGACTCGTGTCTATGGATATTGCCAACCCCTTGGGGTAGTTGCCCGGGTATCCCGGGGATACGGCCATCACCGTGGCAGCTGCCAATGGCGAGATTTTCAGGAGGGTGTCGCCCAGTGCGCCGCTTGCCGCTGCCGCGAACAATTCGAGCAGGTCTGAGTCGATGCGCAGCATCACGGCTTCGGTCTCCGGGTCGCCCATGCGGACATTGTATTCAATGACATATGGATTGGAGGCAACATTGATGAGACCCAAGAAAATGATGCCGCGATAGTCGATGCCGCGGTCGCGTAGTCCGGCTAATGTAGGTTCGATGATGCGTGTGCGTACCTTGGACATAAAGTCACTATCGGCAAAAGCTACGGGCGAGACTGCGCCCATGCCCCCGGTGTTTGGCCCGGTGTCCCCTTCGCCTATGCGCTTGTAGTCTTTGGCTATAGGCAATATACGGTAGTTGCCTGTGCCGTCTGTCAGGACAAATACAGAGCATTCAATACCGCTGAGAAACTCCTCAATGACTACGCGAGCCGAAGCCTGCCCGAACATTCCGGACAGCATCTGACGCAGGGACTTGCGCGCCTCGTCAAGTTTGTCGATGATGAGCACGCCTTTGCCGGCTGCCAGCCCGTCAGCCTTGAGCACGTAGGGAGGTTGCAGGCTGCCCAAAAAATCTTCGCCTTCGGCGATGGAAGCGGCGTCAAAAGTTCGGTATGCGGCCGTCGGGATGCCGTATTCGGCCATGAAAGCCTTGGCGTAATCTTTGGAACCTTCGAGCGCGGCTCCCCCGGAGTCCGGACCTACCACCAATAATGAAGGAAAGCGGCGCAGCAGTGCTTCGCGAATTCCGCCCACGAGCGGATCCTCGTTGCCGCACACCACCATATTGACGGCGTGTGAAGCCACAAAATCGCCCACAGCGTCAAAGTCCATAGGCGAAATCTCAACGTTGATTCCGTAGTTGTCAGTGCCGCCGTTGCCCGGAGCTATATATAGTTCGGCCAGCAGGGGGCTTTGGGCCAGTTTCCATGCCAATGCACATTCGCGTCCGCCGCTGCCCAGCAGCAGCACATTATATTTGTTATCCATAGTTGTTTGTCCGGTTGTATCTTGTGTGTCAATGCTTGTCGTGTCAGGCGGAGCATAGTCCGTGTGCGGGAAGTCACCTCGGATATGGTCTACGGCGTGCGTTCATCCTCCTAACGCACCGCAAAGATACGATTTTTTCATCAAACATGCAGGTGCGTATGCACGCCTTGGTCGGCTATGTCTTGCACATTTCGCAAAAAATGCGTAACTTTGCGGCGCAAACGGGGCGTAGCGCAGTCCGGTAGCGCACCTGGTTTGGGACCAGGTGGTCGCAGGTTCGAATCCTGTCACCCCGACGGCCAAGGCGGCTTTCGATGTATCACGCATCGG
>ERZ1031954.1111-NODE-1111-length-10925-cov-5.001196_pt1 | contig 10925 bp, 10 predicted proteins | sample MGYA00516701_ERZ1031954 | MGnify/ENA primary metagenome ERZ1031954 (study PRJEB33719, sample SAMN04261284) | wastewater metagenome | biome: rural village; feature: human; material: feces | host: Homo sapiens | place: El Salvador | collected 2013-01-07 ...
TCAGGACAGCCGGAGATTATCCTCCTAAGATTAGGTTTTTATAGTCAATATTTGACTGCTTTTAAAATTTTCCCATTGCGATTTGTCCAAGCCTTAATACGACATTCCACAGCACCCAAGCCTGTGGATGAAATTGTATAGGTGGAGTTCGCTTTTAGTTTTATCTTTCTTTCTGATGATGGTATTCCACCACGGCTAACAATATATCCATTTGGAATATAGTTGTTCAAATCAATTTTTGTAGGAGGTACACATAATGAATCTTGCCATATCAAAAATAATGCGCCTTCGTATGATTTTCCATTTGGAAGAACGGAGTCATTTTCAAAACATAAGTCATAAAAATAGCCATTACTGATATGGAGAGATTGTTTGGAGGTGTCGAAATCGAAATCAATCGTTCTTCTACAACCACAAATAAGAAAAGCGAGAAGGCAAATCACGAATTTCTTCATTTTTCATTATTTAGTTTAACCTTACAAAGTTATACCATAAAAACGGCATTTCCTCCGTTTTATTGTATTATCTCACCTCACCCACGCAAATTGGGTACAAATCGTGCTGTGGGAACTTCTTTGCAGTTGATGTAGAACGGGTCGAAGGCATCGGTGGTCTCGGTGTTTGAGAATTTGTTCTTCGGATAAAGGCGGTTGTTCTATAGATGTATTCTTGCGGAAGCCTTGGCTTCATAAATACACTATTGCTGCTATTCCCAATCCGTGGGTTGTGATAAAATGAAAAATGCTTCTATACTGTGGAAGTATGGAAGCATTGGTATGGGGAGAGACGATATTTTAATATGCTAAATTAGAAATTGCCCATTGCCCATTTGCATTTGGTGTTAAGGTTGCATTGAGATGAGTAAATTTCTTTTGCCCATGATATGTCGAGCGTAAATCGTAAGAAACAACAACTTTATTAGAACTAACAGATTCTAAATGTACATTAAATACATTAGAACTCTCTGCTCCTACTGGGCTTGATGCGTTTTCTATGTTCCATTGTCGTTGGAGCATGTCTTCAATTTCATTTGTACTTAAATCGAATGTAGATGCCCCATGTGAATCGTCAGCTTTTTTGTTATATGAATTAGGATCCTTTTCATTTCCTATATCAACAACAGTAATACGATTACCTGTTGATGTGTCTGTAATAAATAGACGCCATGTCTTCCATTTTTTTACATTCTGTTCATCAACTTCTATTTCCATTTGATATTCAAAGGAACTTTTTACTCCGTTAAATGAACCTTCTACCATTCCTTCGTCGCAGACATAGCATTGTGTCATTGCGACTTTAGAAATGTGTTCTGTTTTTAATTTATAGTCAGAGCCAAAGTATTTTTTTAATACTGCATTGCGATAGGAAATACACATAGAATCCGTTACCAATAATTTCAAACTGTCTTCATGCGCTTTTCTTTCTCGTTCAATGTCAAAAAATGAACTTTGACGTTTCTTATTACTATTACCACATGCTACAGCTGTAATAATTACTGTAGTAAGAATAAGAAATCTAAATAGATATGACCTCATTTTATTGTGATTAAGATATTGTTGAAAAGTTTTTACTTCTCCTCTTGTTTCTTAGCTTCTGCTCACTTGGAATCCTTTTTGACACAGGCTCATTTCTACGAAGCGTGCCTTGTCGTTGGGGCGGTGTTCGTTGAGGATGCGGCGGATGCGTGCTGCTGCCTCCTCGTCTTTGGCAATCATGTATAGATAGCCTCCACCTCCGGCACCTGGCAGTTTGTAGCCGAGGCAAAGGTCATTGATGAGGCTGGTTATGGCCTGTACGGCGGTAGGATTGGTGCCTGCGTCGAGGAGTTGGTTCTGTTGCCATGTGCGAGCTACGAGATGTCCCATGCGATTGAAGTCCATACGCTGTATGGCGTCGAACATATCGAGGGCGTGCTGCTTCATGTCGCGCAGCATAGCCAGTTGGTTGTGCTCGTTGAGGAACATACGTCGTACAATCTCGGCAAGGATGGTCTTGGCGGTGCGTGTGATGCCTGTGTAGTAGAGCAAGTGGCAAGCCTTGTAGTCGGATTGTGTGAAGAGGGTGTCGGGCAGATAGCGCACTTCGGGTGTCTGTGCAAAGCCACGGTCGGTCTGAAGCAGCTTTACACCAGGCAACAGACCGCCAAACTGATCTTGCCAACCGCCACCAGTTGTTAGCAATTGTTCGAGCACGAGGGTGCGATGTCCGATGTCGGTGTTGTCCCAACCCAGTCCGCAGAAGTCGTTGAGTGCGCCGAGCACGGTAGATGCAAGGAGTGAGCTGGTGCCCAATCCCGAACCGGCTGGAATGGCAGAAAGCAATGTCACCTCAAGACCGCAACCGAAAGCGCGTAGCTGGCTCTCAAGAGTGGGGTAGGAGTCGGTGCAGAACTGTGGAAGGAATCCGGCAAGAGCCAATGCTGCCTTGGGAATGGAGAACGGCGAACCCACGCGGTTGTATTCAGCCAACTCGCTGTAGGTGGTAATCGTCTCGGATGCTCCGAGGTCGATGCTGCGCAGTACGATGTGTGGCTGAAGGCAGGGCTTGACGTAAGTCTGCAATGGTGGCTGTCCGTTAAGGTTGATGGCTATGTTTACTACATTGCCACCCTCCATAAGACAATAAGGTGGTGTGTCAGTCCATCCGCCTGCAATGTCGATGCGTACCGGTGAGCGTCCCCATACAATCTGGTCGGCATATACCGACAGACGTGGGCGCTGGCTGACGCGCAAGGCATCGGCTGTAAGACCTTCGCGCAGCAATCCGAATGCCTGCATTTCGTAAGAGGCAGACTCGTTGGCTGTAGCTTCTGCACGGAACATAGCGTCGCATGCTCTTGTTAATAAAGGTGCCGAAGACGGCAGCGGTGAAGGCAGCTCAACGTTGTTGTTGCGGTATTGGCCGGCAAGGTTGTGCAGGTCGCACTGGTAGAACACGCTATGCTGCCAGTTGCGTGCAATCATAGGCAGATTGTGTGCGCGGTAGAGAGTGCGCTGACTTACGAGACGGCGCAGATTGGCTTCGTTGCTAATCTCGTCGGCACTCATACGGCGAGCGTTAGTCCACAGATGTCTGCCTTCATCGAGATTAGGCTCGGAGAGCATCCATCGCAACACAATGCCCATGTCGTTGATGTTGTCGACAATGGGGAACAGACGTGCAGCCTGAAGGTCGTGGTTGCCCTCAATGGTTGAGATGTCGATGCCACGCTCTTCTGCCCACGAAGCGAAACTGTTGCTAAGGAATTCAACATCGGCAAGAGGTCCGCGGAAGGTGTCGTTGAATCCGTATGGACGTACAGCCCATTGGCTGGTGCCTATAGGTACGATGTCGACACATTGGCCTGGAGCAAGCGTTAAGGTCCAGTCGTTGTCGGGCACTCCGGTCACGATATTGTCGCGTGTCAGAGTCCAGTGTTCGCCTATGCATGCGTTCTCAATCCATTCGTTGCGGTTGGATTGTGTCCAGCGTATCTTGATGTCGGCATTCTGCACGAATATGGAAGGATGTGGCTTGCGGTCGTGGTGCATGATCTCACGCTGGTCGTTGACGAGATTCTGTATGGCAAGCATCGACGATAGGAGTTCGTGAGATGTGCCGAAGTGATAGAACTCGCCACCGGTGAGAGGCAGAATTGCAACCTTCAAGTCTGCCACTTCTGCATCGGCAATGGTTGGATTGGAGCCGAGAGCGCAACCGAACTGTCCGTACATGTCGTAGGCTGTGACCGGACCTTCGGTGATATGACCTTCGGTAGTGGAATGCTGCATGAGCACCTTTACAGCACGGTCGCTGAGTATCCACACACCGATGTCGGTAAGATAGAAGTGGTCGGTAGTGAGCGAAGCCAAAGTCTCTACCGACGGCTTCTGAAGCATACACTTAAGCTGTGCAGGCTGTTCGCGTGTAGACACGAACACGCCATGATTCTTGGCGGTTTCGGGTCCGAGCCACAGTCCGTAGCACACTATGTCAGCCCATTCTGGTATGGGTGGCAATGGTGAAGTGGTGCGTATGAACACGTCGCCACTGACTATCATAGTGTTTAGTCCGTGTGGCGCCATGTTCATTATGCGATTATAGAGCGGCACCTGAAGCGAAAGCAACGACTGGTCGAGACTCTGTCCACGCTCCCAACGGAACACCGGTAGCGGTGTGAGTATCTTGCCTGAAGGAGCATACGACGGCAGACGTCGGCTTTGTCCACCGGCGTGCAGAAGCAGTCGTTTGTCTGAGGCAAGCCACTCGTCGAATGTCTGGTTGCCATGTTCTGCCTCGTAGGCAGCGCGCAGCAGCCATGTGGTGCCACCGCCCGACCCAAGCTTGGTGCCTACAGGGTCGTTGGTGCAGAACCATTCGTCGGCAGGCAGATTGGTAATGTCGTGGAAGCATCCCACAAGATTAGGGGGTAAGGACAGGAGTTTCTTCATGAGTGTGTGCTTAAATGTGCTTGAATATAGGTGTTATTGCTCTTCATAGATATGGAAAATACGCTCCATCATCTGCCATTTCTGGTCGGAAGTGGCGTTGTCGTCGCACGATTGGAACTGAGCCACATGTGCCTCCCATTCAGCCTGTCGAGGCATAGTGGCGAGTCGGCTCATTGCCGAATTCCAGTCGAAGTCGGCAGGTGCGTCAACAATCATCACAAGGCGTGTGCCCTGTATGTAAACCTCCATTTCGAGAATGCCCACAGCCTTGATGCCTCGACCTATCTCGGTCCAGAAATGTTCCTTGTCGTGAGCCTCGCGATAGCGACGGATTATTTCGTTGTCGTCGCTCTTGAGGTCCATGGTCTGCACATACCGCTTGGTAGGCTGGTCGTAGTGCTTGGCAGGATATCCGTTATTTTCCATATTCATTAAGCTTTGTTTTGATGATATTAAAATAGAAAATCTTAGTCGTTGAGTGCTCCGATAATCTCGCTTACTGATGAGCATCCGTGGTTGTCGAGCCACTGGTTGATGCCGTCGCGTACCTTAATAGTAACGGCCGGGTCAAGGAAGTTGGCTGTACCGATCTCGATGGCTGTAGCGCCTGCCATAAGGAACTCGATGGCGTCCTCGGCGGTGCAGATGCCTCCAAGACCTACTACAGGTATCTTCACAGCCTTAGCCACCTGCCATACCATACGCAGAGCTACGGGCTTGACGGCAGGACCGCTCAGTCCGCCAGTAGAGATGCTGAGCAACGGACGACGACGCTCAATGTCGATAGCCATACCCATGAGTGTATTGATGAGCGACACGCTGTCGGCACCCTCAGCTTCTACGGCACGTGCTATCTCAGTGACGTCAGTTACGTTGGGCGAGAGCTTCACGATGATAGGTTTGTGATAGCGCTGGCGCACGGCACGCACTACGCTGGCTGCACCAGTTGTGGTAACGCCGAAAGCCATACCGCCCTGCTTTACGTTAGGGCAGCTGATGTTGAGCTCGATGGCAGGAATATTGTCGAGAGCGTCAATGCGGGCGGCACATTCTGCGTAGTCGTCGGGTGACGAACCGCTTACATTGACAATCATGTTGGTGTCGATGTCCTTTATCTGAGGATAGATGTTCTTGCAGAAGTAGTCGACACCCTTGTTCTGCAGACCGACGCAGTTGAGCATACCCTGTGCTGTCTCAGCCATACGCGGATAGTCGTTGCCCTCGCGCGGATTGAGCGTAGTGCCCTTAACGATGATGCCACCAATGCCGTCGAGTGGCACGAAGTCGGCGAATTCGAGGCCGTAGCCGAATGTTCCCGATGCGGTCATAACGGGATTCTTGAGTTTCAGACCGCCTATTTTTACACTTAAATCTGCCATGACAATTTCTTTATATTCATTACCGGACCTTCTTTACATACACACTTGTTGCCGTCTACAGTCTTCTCAACACAGCACAGACAGGCACCTACGCCACAAGCCATCTTGTTTTCGAGCGAAACCTCACATTCGATGTTGTTCTTGTAGGCATACTTGGCTACAGCCATCATCATAGGCTTGGGGCCGCATGTCGAAATGAGGTCGAAGTTTTCCTGCGACAATACCGAATGGTTTGTGACGAAACCTTTCTCGCCTTCCGAACCGTCCTCGGTAGTGATGAGCACACGTCCCACCTCCTCAAACAGCGGTTTCTCCAACACGTCCTTAGCAGTACGGGCACCGAGAAGGAATGTAGGTTCAATGCCCATAGCCTTAAGCTTCTTGCCGAAGTAGAGCAGCGGAGCCACGCCCACGCCACCACCTACAAGCAACACCTTATGCGAAACATCGGTAGGCATGGTGAACGAATTGCCCAGAGGCAGCACACAATTAAGGCGGTCGCCCTTCTTGAGCTGCTGGAGTCGCTTGGTGCCTTCGCCTACGGCAGCTATAAGAAGCCACAATTCGTTGGCATCGTAATCTACATTGTTGATAGAAATAGGACGACGGAGAAATGTCGAAGGAGAGTTATCGATACGTATCTCGACAAATTGTCCCGGAAGCATCTCGGGCAAAGGCTTGTCGTCGGTAAGCTTGATGAGGACGTGCTTGTCGCTCAAAGCTTCAACAGAATTGACCGTAAGGTCGAGGATGAATTTTTTCATTTATATAGTTTAATTGTTTTCGGAGTACAAAAATAGTGTTTTTTGCAGAATTAACGGCATAGTTTCGACATAATTGTATTACATTTGTACTCGAAAAGTACTTGAAACAATAAACACTATGAGCAAATATATACTTCCTGCCGAATGGCACCCCCAATCGTGTGTGCAACTGACGTGGCCTCATGAGGACACCGACTGGCGCGATTATCTTGACGACATCACCGATACTTTTGTACAGATAGCCAAGGCTGTAGCACATTATGAGCCGCTTGTCATCGCTGCCAAATATCCGGAGCGTGTGCGCGAGGTGCTTGCCGAAAACTTGAACGACGACGAGATGGCGCGCGTCAGTATCTACGAGTGCGACAACAACGACACATGGGCGCGCGACCATGCCTTCATCACGCTTGTTCCTACTTCGGATGCTTCGTCTCCATGCCGACTGCTCGACTTCCGATTCAACGGATGGGGTGAGAAGTTTGCTGCCGATAAGGACAACCGTATCAACTACACCTTATATAATAAAGGTGTATTCAGCGGCGAACGTGTCGACTATGACGACTTTGTGCTTGAGGGCGGTTCGATAGAGAGCGACGGCCGGGGCACGGTACTCACTACAAGCGTATGCCTTATGGCTCCCCACCGCAATCAGCCTATGACACAGGCAGAGGTGGAAGCTGTGCTCAAGGAGCGTCTGTGTGCTAGAAAGATAGTATGGTTTGACCACGGACAGCTCATCGGTGACGACACCGACGGCCACATCGACACAATCGTACGCATCTGTCCCGACAATACTCTGCTGTATGTAGGTTGCGACGACGAAAACGACCCGCAGTATGCCGACCTTAAGGCTCTTGAGAACCAGCTGCAGCAAGCCACCGATGCCGACGGCAAGCCATATCGGTTGCTCAAGCTCCCTATGCCCAATGCGCTCTATGACGATGGCGATCGACTGCCTGCCACTTACGCCAACTTCCTGATTATAAATGGAGCCGTGATAGTTCCTACATACAATCAGGAAGAAAACGACGCCCGTGCTCTTGAACTTGTGGCTGAGGCGTTCCCCGGCTATGACATCATAGGCATTGACTCGCAGACCATTGTTCGACAGCACGGCTCTATACATTGTCTCACAATGCAGTATCCTGAGGAGTGCCGACGATAGTCGGAGCAGCAAACTACAATAATTAAAGCTAAATATAAATAAACCTAAAACAAAAAATGAGAACATCAATTACAAAGATTGCGTTAGCCGCAATGCTTGGCATGATGCCTATGACAAACCTATGTGCACAGGAGGAGGTGCAGGGATTTGTACACGAACAGTCGTCGGAGGACGGATATGAATGGCCCACAGACAAGCAGGTGCTCAACAAGCTCGACCAATGGCAGGACCAGAAGTTTGGAGTGCTGATGCACTGGGGACTCTACAGCATACCGGGCATTGTGGAGTCGTGGAGTATCTGCTCAGAAGACGTAGACTGGATTTCGCGCAAGAAGCATCATCTGCCTTACGACGATTATAAGAAATGGTATTGGGGACTGAAGGACGAGTTCAATCCTTCGAAGTTTGATCCCGACCAGTGGGCTGACATGATGCAGGACGCAGGCGTGAAATACATGATATTCACAACCAAGCATCACGACGGTTTCTGTATGTACGACTCGAAGTATACTGACTTCAGCATAGCACATGGCGAGGCGTTCAAGAACAATCCGAAGCGCGACATAGCACGGTATGTGTTTGACGCATTCCGCAAGAAGAACTTCATGATAGGATGCTACTTCTCCAAGCCCGACTGGCATTGTCCATGGTTCTGGAGTCCGGAGTATGCTACAGCCACACGCTCGATAAACTATAAGAAGGAACGTCATCCGGAATGGTGGAGCAACTACCAGAAGTTCACACAGAACCAGCTAGGCGAGCTTACCACCGACTATGGCAAACTCGACATACTATGGCTTGACGGCGGATGGGTAACGGGCGAAGAAGTTGGATTGGACAGCATTCTGGTTGAGGCACGCAAGCGCAATCCTGGACTGATCTCGGTAGACCGTGCAATAAAAGGACGCAACGAGAACTATCAGACTCCCGAACGTGGCATCCCCGACCATCAGCTGTCATATCCCTGGGAGAGCTGCATCACATTGTCGTGGGATTGGGGTTGGACCCCCAACGCTCCCTACAAGTCGGCTCAGTGGATAATCAATACTCTCGCAGAGATAACGGCCAAGGGCGGATGCTTTGCGCTTGGCATTGGTCCCGACCAGTATGGACAGTTTGACAAGGCCGTTGCCGACCGCCTGCATGTAGTAGGTGAGTGGCTGCGCAAGAATGGCAAGGCCATTTATGGCACACGCAATGCCAAGGTTTATCATGATGGAAACGTATGGTTTACTTCGTCAAAGGATCACAAGACAACCTATGCCATCTACGCTTTGCCCGATAATGAGAAGTTGCCGCAGACGGTAGAGTGGACAGGCAACGTGCCTCGCAAGTCGGTGAAGCTGCTTGCTACGGGCAAGAGTCTTAAGTTCACTAAGAAGGACGGACGTGTAAAGGTCGCTCTGCCTGCCGGACTGAAGCAGGAGAGTCTGGCTTTTGAAATAAAATAAAGAAACATGCCAATAATAGAAATAACGTCATTGAGCCATCCCGGTGTAGAGGTGTTTGGTAATCTCACCGAGAAGCAGCTGCGCCACAGCTACGAGAGCGACAACGGCATATTTATCGTGGAAAGTCCTAAGGTGATAAGCCGTGCTCTGGATGCCGGCTATAAGCCCTTGGCTTTGCTGTGCGAGCGGAAGCATGTGGATGGCGATGCGGCTGAAATAATAAGCCGATGCGGTACGGAGGTGCCAGTCTATACTGGCGACCGACAATTGCTTGCCTCGCTCACAGGCTACGTGCTGACGCGCGGCGTATTGTGTGCAATGCATCGTCCCTGCTTCAAGAGTGTAGAGGAGGTGTGCAGCGGAGCCAGACGTGTGGTTGTGATAGACGGGGTGGTAGATGCCGTTAACGTTGGCTCAATATTCCGTTCGGCTGCTGCATTGGGCATTGATGCCGCCTTGCTTACCCGTACATCGTGCGACCCTCTAAACCGTCGTGCCGTAAGAGTATCGATGGGCTCGGTGTTCGCTATTCCATGGACGTGGATGGACTGCCCGCTTAGCGATTTGAGCAAGACTGGATTGCGCACGGCTGCCATGGCTCTGACCGACCGGTCGGTGTCTATCGACAATCCGCAATTGATGGCTGAGCCACGACTTGCAATTGTAATGGGCAACGAAGGCGACGGACTGCCACAGTCGACTATCGACGAAGCCGACTACGTAGTACGCATCCCGATGTCGCATGGAGTTGACTCGCTCAATGTGGCAACTGCTGCTGCCGTTGCGTTCTGGCAATTGACTTGACCATATCATAATTAATAATTAGTAATTAATAAATAATCATTTATGAAAGTAGGATATCTTCAGCTGCATAATACTGCTGATATAAAATCAAACATTCTGCGTATTGCCGATGGCATAAGAAACCTGGCAGAGCGCGGAGCCGAACTCGTAGTGCTGCAGGAACTGCACAATTCGTTGTATTTCTGTCAAGTTGAGGACGTTGACAACTTCGATTTGGCTGAGCCGATACCGGGCCCTTCAACCGACTTCTTTGGCGCTGTAGCCAGAGAGTGCAATGTTGTCATCGTGACATCATTGTTCGAGCGTCGTGCTCCGGGGCTCTATCACAACACCGCCGTTGTAATAGAGCGCGACGGAACCATAGCAGGCAAGTATCGCAAGATGCACATTCCTGACGATCCGGCTTACTACGAGAAGTTCTACTTCACACCGGGCGACCTCGGTTTTCATCCTATTCAGACCAGCGTGGGCAAGCTGGGCGTGCTCGTGTGCTGGGACCAGTGGTATCCGGAGGCTGCACGCCTTATGGCTCTGCAGGGTGCCGAACTCCTGATTTATCCTACAGCCATAGGTTATGCTGCCAATGACACAGACGAAGAGCAGCAGCGCCAGCGCGAGGCTTGGACAACTGTGCAGCGTGGTCATGCCGTTGCCAACGGATTGCCCGTCGTTTCGGTCAACCGTGTAGGCTTCGAACCCGACCCGAGCGGACAGACTGAGGGAATACAGTTCTGGGGCTCGTCTATGGTAGTGGGCCCGCAGGGCGAAATGCTCTACCGTTCAGCACCCAATAAGGAGGAGAGCATAATAGTAGATGTAGACCTTGCTCATAGCGAGGATGTGCGTCGCTGGTGGCCGTTCCTGCGCGATCGTCGTATCGATAAATACGGCGACATTGTGAAGCGTTTTATCGACTAAAAAATAAAGGAGTC
>ERZ1031954.1120-NODE-1120-length-10888-cov-4.965660_pt1 | contig 10888 bp, 6 predicted proteins | sample MGYA00516701_ERZ1031954 | MGnify/ENA primary metagenome ERZ1031954 (study PRJEB33719, sample SAMN04261284) | wastewater metagenome | biome: rural village; feature: human; material: feces | host: Homo sapiens | place: El Salvador | collected 2013-01-07 ...
GAGATCTACACTCTTTCCCTACACGACGCTCTTCCGATCTACAAACATACTTGAAGCCGTGCGCAAACGCCCAGCGATGTACATCGGCGATATCAGTGAAAAGGGTTTGCACCATTTGGTGAACGAGACCGTTGACAACTCCATCGACGAAGCGATGGCAGGCTATTGCACACATATTGAAGTAACGATCAACGAAGATGAATCTATAACCGTGCAGGATAACGGTCGTGGTATCCCCGTTGACCAGCACAAAAAAATGCACAAATCGGCCCTTGAGGTTGTTATGACCGTGCTCCACGCCGGTGGTAAGTTCGACAAGGGAAGTTATAAAGTCAGCGGTGGTCTGCATGGTGTAGGTGTAAGTTGTGTGAATGCACTTTCTACCCACATGATGTCACAGGTATTCCGCAACGGTCATATCTACCAGCAGGAATACGAGAAGGGCAAGCCCCTTTACGACGTTAAGATTGTGGGCGACACCGATAAGACCGGTACTCGCCAGCAGTTCTGGCCCGATCCCAATATCTTTACCACCACCATCTACAAGTATGACATCATCGCCAAGCGTATGCGCGAGTTGGCTTACCTGAATGCCGGTATCACCATCACGTTGCGCGACATGCGTCCCGACGAAGAAGGCAAGACTAAGGAAGAAGTATTCCATGCCAAAGACGGTTTGAAAGAGTTTGTGCGCTACGTTGATCGCCATCGCGCCCACCTTTTCGACGATGTAATCTATCTGAAGACCGAAAAGCAAGGAGTCCCCATTGAGGTTGCCGTGATGTACAATACCGACTATACCGAAAACATTCACTCCTACGTCAACAATATCAATACCATCGAAGGTGGTACCCACCTGACAGGTTTCCGTATGGCATTGACCCGCACGCTGAAGGCTTATGCCGATGCCGATCCGCAGATTTCCAAGCAAATCGAGAAGGCAAAGATAGAGATTGCAGGTGAGGATTTCCGCGAAGGTCTTACCGCTGTTATCTCCATCAAGGTAGCCGAACCACAGTTTGAAGGTCAGACCAAGACCAAGTTGGGCAACTCTGAAGTAGCAGGTGCCGTTCAGCAGGCAGTTGGCGAAGCATTGAGCAACTATCTGGAGGAGCATCCCAAGGAGGCAAAGCTCATCTGCGACAAGGTTGTTCTGGCTGCCACAGCACGTATTGCAGCCCGCAAAGCCCGCGAAAGTGTACAGCGCAAGAACCCCATGACGGGTGGTGGACTCCCCGGCAAACTTGCCGACTGTTCCAATAAAGACCCGAAGGAGTGTGAAATCTTCCTTGTCGAGGGTGACTCAGCCGGTGGTTCTGCCAAGCAAGGTCGCGACCGTCACTTCCAAGCCATCCTACCTTTGCGTGGTAAGATCCTTAATGTTGAGAAGGTTCAGTGGCATCGCGTATTCGAAGCCGAATCAGTGATGAACATCATCCAGAGTATCGGTGTACGCTTTGGCGTTGAAGGCGAAGGCGACCGTGAAGCCAATATCGACAAGCTGCGCTACGACAAGATCATCATCATGACCGATGCCGACGTCGATGGTTCACACATCGACACCCTGATCATGACACTCTTCTATCGTTTCATGCCCCAGACTATTCAGGGTGGTCACCTTTATATTGCCACTCCACCACTATACAAGTGCACCTACAAGAAGATATCAGAATACTGCTATACCGACCAACAGCGCCAGGCTTTCATCGACAAATACGTGGATGGTCGCGATGACGATAAGAGTCTGCACACACAGCGTTACAAAGGTCTTGGTGAGATGAATGCCGAGCAACTGTGGGAGACGACAATGAATCCTGCCAACCGTTTGCTCAAACAGGTTACTGTCGAGAATGCCGCCGAGGCAGACGAAATCTTCTCCATGCTTATGGGCGACGACGTAGAACCACGTCGCGAATTCATCGAGAAGAACGCCACCTATGCCAATATTGATGCATAAAGGCCAACTACCATATCAACACGAGGGCGGAACCAGCAATGGTGTCCGCCCTCATGTGTATCATTTTGGAGGTCTATCACACAGATTACAGATGTGTCAAAGACTAACATAACAACTTATACCAACATCAAAATTACGCCTAAATAAGACTGTAAATATGAAAAAAATCCTATTGCTCCTGTCGCTGTTCACAGCCATCAGCACTTCAGCCCAACAACTCCCGATGCGCCTCACCTACAACCGTCCAGCACAATTCTTCGAAGAATCGCTGCCTATCGGTAATGGTAAAATGGGTGCATTAGTATATGGCGGCACCGACGACTGCCTTCTCTATCTCAACGATATCACGCTTTGGACCGGCAGTCCTGTAGATCACAACGAAGGAGCAGGTGCCTCCAAGTGGATTCCCGAAATACGCAAAGCCCTCTTTGCCGAGGATTATCAGCGTGCCGACAGCCTGCAGTTGCATGTGGAAGGCCATAACTCAGCTCACTACCAGCCGCTTGCCACGGTTCATCTCTACGATTGGAACGAAGGCAAAGTGAAGCGTTATCAGCGCACACTCGATATCGACCGAGCCATTGCCTCCGACCGTTTCGACCGTAACGGCGTGACCTTTACGCGCGAATATATCGCATCAAATCCCGACCGCACTATTGCCATCCGACTGACAGCCAGCGAGAAAGGAGCACTCAACTTCCGTATTGCCCTCGGTTCGCAACTGCCTCATGAGGTGAAAGCCAGTCAGGGCGGACAGCTCACCATGACTGGTCATGCCACTGGCGATGCAAAAGAGAGTATCCACTTTTGCACCATTGTGCGCCTCTGCGAGACCGATGGCGCCGTCACCGCCGACAGTGAGGGTCTGACACTGCGTCACGGCAGCGAAGCAACCATCTATTTTGTCAATGCCACAAGCTACAACGGTCCCCGCAACCACCCCGTCACAGCCGGAGCACCCTATTTGGAAAATGCTGCCGACGATGCTTGGCACACTGCCAATACCAACTACGAACAAGTGCGCAGCGCCCATGTCAGCGACTATCAGCGATACTACAACCGTGTGAAACTCAACCTCGGTGGCGAGCTACCCACCGTCACTACCGATAGTCTGTTGCGGTCACAAGTGCCACAACTGCCTCCCGCCGATGGAAAAACTGCCGATGGAAAGCCATTGCCCACACCTCGCGGCAATGCCTATCTCGAAACGCTTTACTTCCAATATGGTCGCTATCTGCTCATCAGCAGTTCGCGCACGCCCGGCATACCTGCCAATCTGCAAGGCCTGTGGACGCCACATTTGTGGTCGCCATGGCGCATCAACTACACCATGAACATCAATTTGGAGGAAAACTACTGGCCCGCCTTCACCACCAACTTAGCAGAAATGGCGCAACCGCTTGATGCTTTCATACAAGCACTGGCAGAAAACGGCAAGCATACCGCCCACCATTTCTATGGTATCGACCGTGGTTGGTGTGCCTGCCATAATAGTGATTTATGGGCAATGACCAATCCTGTGGGAGAAAACCGCGAGAGTCCGATGTGGAGCTGTTGGAACATGGGTGGTGCATGGCTCGTCAACACCCTGTGGGAGCGTTACCTCTTCACTCGCGACCGCAACTATCTGCGCCAGATTGCCCTGCCACTGATGGAGGGTGCCCACGATTTCTGCGATGCCTGGCTGATAGAAGATCCCAAGCAATCCGGTAAGCACCAACTCATCACAGCGCCTTCTACTTCTCCCGAAAACGAATATATCACCGACCAAGGCTACATGGGTGTGACCTGCTACGGCGGCACAGCCGACCTCGCCATCATACGCGAACTGAAAGTAAACCTCATGGAGGCACTTCGCACCATTGGTGCCAAATCATCGCAACTGTCGGCCATGCAGCACCGCCTGAACCAGTTGCGCCCCTATACCATCGGTAAGGATGGCGATCTCAACGAGTGGTATTACGACTGGCGCGATAAGGATCCGAAACATCGCCACCAGTCACATCTCATCGGCCTCTATCCCGGCCACCATCTGCAAGATGCCCGTTTGCAGGAAGCATGCCGCCAAACGCTCATCCAGAAGGGTGATGAAACCACAGGTTGGAGCACCGGTTGGCGCATCAACCTATGGGCACGTCTCCACGATGGCGAGCGCGCTTACCGCATCTATCGCAAGCTGCTCACTCCTGTGCGCTCTGAAGAAGACCGCAACTCTACGTTGCCCCATGCCGGCGGCACCTACCCCAACCTGTTCGATGCCCATCCCCCGTTCCAGATTGACGGTAACTTCGGTGGAACAGCCGGTGTTACCGAGATGCTGGTGCAAAGCAGTTATGAGGGCGGCAAGGCAACCATCGAGTTGCTACCTGCCTTACCTTCAGCTTGGAGCAACGGCAGCGTAAGTGGACTCTGCGCTCGCGGAGGCTACGTTGTGGCAATGACCTGGCAGAAAGGACGCCCCACCAAGGTGACTGTCACCGCCAAAGCATCAGGCAAAGTAACATTGGTTTGCGGTCAAGACCAAGCCGTACTGACACTGAAAGCCGGTGAAACAAAAACAGTAACAACATGGAAAAGCAAAAAATAGTAGAAACCAACCTGCAGAATACCAAGCATTGGCAGAACATACATTTCTTCGACGACGACATTGTGTTGAGCGAAGAGATTGCCGAAGCGCCTATTCCGAAAGAGGCTAAGCGCATGAACTTCATCCTGATAGCCCTTTGTCAGGAGGGTCATGCCGTATGTTCTATCGACACCCAAGAGGTCACTGTCAATCCTGGCGACCTCATCATGATTTCCGACCGACATATTGTCGAGCGCTTTGTGCCATCGGCAGACCTCAAAGCACTGTGTATCATGCTGTCCAAGAATTTCTATTATGAGTTTATGAAAGACATCACCGATATGTCGTCGTTGCTGCTTTTCTCGCTCAACAACCATGTGGTGAGCCTAACGGAATCGGAGATGACCACCTTCAGCAACTACTACAACTTCATCAAGGGGAAGTTGGAAAACAAGAGCCACCATTACCGCAAGAAGTTGGTCTCCACGCTTCTGCTTGCCATGTTCTACGACTTGAGCGACTTGGTTTATCACACGCGCAAGCCAACTGAGCACCGCGTGTTGCGCGGTAGCCAACTCTTCACACAGTTTATCCATTTGCTCGAAGCCAATTTCCGCAGCGAGCGCCGTGTCAGCTGGTATGCAGAGCAACTCTGCATCACGCCGAAATATCTGTCGGAAGCCATCAAAAAGGTGAGCAAGCGCACGCCTTACGAGTGGATCAACAGTTATGTGACCCGCGAATTGCGCGTGATGCTGAAGAATACGAATATGAATATCAAGGAGATTGCTGAAGCATTGAACTTTCCCAATCAGTCGTTTCTCGGAAAGTTCTTCAAGGAGCACGTCGGTATGAGTCCCTCGGAATACCGCCGTTCATAGCGACCTGCTCCTTTCAACAAGTGGCATGGGCTGCCTGAATCCTATTCGGCAGCCAACAACTGCTGTGCCACTTCACAGAGTTCTTTATACCACGCTTCGCCAAAACGACGTGTCAACGGACCTTCGAGGAAACGATAGACAGGAAGTTGCAACTCGTTTCCTTTCTTCACCGCATCCTTACACACCGCCCAACGATTGTAGTTCAGTCCTACGAGCCCACTGGAGAATCGTTTCTCGCGAATGGGATAGAGTGCACAACTGATGGGTTTACAGAATTTCGCCTTACCATTGCGATAGGCACGCTCCAGTGCACAGAGGCAACATCCGTTGTCGTAACAAGTAAACACGCAGTCTTTTCCGCCCACAATACTCGTCACCAAGTCGCCATCAGGATCGCTGTAAGCCACACCCTGACGGTCGATTATGGCTTGTGCCGATGCCGAAAGGTCTTCCCAAACGGTATCGAGACTGTCCTCAATAGCCATCACTTCATCGGTAGTGACCGGTGCACCGGCATCACCTTCCACGCAACAGATACCCTTACAGGCATCGAGGTCGCAACAGAAACACTCTGTCAATATGTCCGACGACACCAGTATGCCGTCAATATCTATAATAGGTGGTATCTTCATCATTTATCTATTTTCGGGTTTACCATACGATAGGTTGCTGTCCATGTTCGGTCAGATAGGCATTGCAACGCGAGAACTGATGTTGTCCGAACCATCCACCACGGTTGGCGCTAAGTGGAGAAGGATGGACAGACTCCAATACAAGATTGCGCTGCTTATCTATCATATAAGCCTTGCCGCGTGCAAATCCGCCCCACAACATATAGACCACGCCCTCGCGTTCGGTAGCCAGCGCACGGATGGCAGCGTCGGTAAACTGTTGCCAACCAAAGGCAGCGTGGCTATTGGCTTGGTGCGCACGCACGGTAAGTGTGGCATTGAGCAGCAACACACCCTGTTGTGCCCATCGCGTCAGATCGCCCGAAAAAGGCATATCCGTACCCAAATCATCGTGAATCTCCTTAAAGATATTCTGCAATGAGGGTGGGAAACGCACACCGTCGAGCACCGAGAAGCTCAGTCCATGAGCCTGTCCTGGCTCGTGATACGGGTCCTGACCAAGAATGACCACCTTCACTTTGTCGAACGGACAAAGGTTGAAGGCATTGAATATCAGTCGTCCTGGGGGAAAACATGAATACTGGCTGTACTCCATGCGCACCGTTTGGGTGAGTTGTTGAAAATAGGGTTTGTCAAATTCCGGCTTCAACCGTTGCGCCCATGATGGTTCTATCTCTACGTTCATTGCTTGTCTGCATTTATGCCCGATAGGCCGTGTGGCTGAATCGTGGTGCTGACAAGATGTCATCCTATCGTTTCAGTCCCTGTTCAGCCCATCGGTCAGGGTGTATATTTCTGGCTGCGAAGTTACGCAAAATATTTCATAATGCCAAATCAGCATCTTTGTTTCTTAGTCTGCCAGCCTCGCTTTTCCGATGCTCGCAACCGCCGTGACGGTCGTCAGTGCATGGTGTTGATGGGCTTCAGTCGCCAACTTATCTGTTGCTGATAATTCGCTTCTATACAAGCTTTTATTTCGCAGCATGTAAAGTCGCCGTTTTCTCATAGTCAGAAGACACAACATAAACCACTCACCTACTGCACTTTACACCGTCAAAAACGTCATATAGATTAGCAAAATCATTGAAATTGGTCAGTAAATTCATTGAAATTGCTCGGCAAATTCATTGAGTTTACAAAAAAAATTCATTGAAATTGCCAAGCAAATCAATTTACTTTGCAGAGCCATGTGGCTTTCAAATGAATCGTATATAAACGACAAAGAGCACAAAACCCATAAGGCTTTGCACTCTTCGCAATGTTTTATATTTGGTATAGATTAGTCTTCTATCAGATTTTCACCCGTCATATCGGCAGGCTTCTCCAGTCCCATAATGTGGAGGATAGATGGAGCAACGTCAGCCAGACGACCGTCTTTCACGGTAGCGCTGTTGTTGTTGGTCACATAGATGAATGGAACGGGATTGAGTGAGTGTGCTGTGTTTGGTGTGCCATCGGGATTGATAGCATTGTCAGCATTACCGTGGTCGGCAATAATGATAGCCTCGTAGTCGTTGGCTTTAGCAGCCTCTATCACGTCTTTCACGCAGTGGTCAACAGCCCATACTGCCTTGGCGATAGCGTTATAAACACCGGTATGACCCACCATGTCGCCATTGGCGAAGTTTACCACGATGAAATCATACTTGTTTTCATTGATGGCAGCCACCAATTTATCCTTCACCTCGTAGGCACTCATCTCTGGCTTGAGGTCGTAAGTAGCCACTTTAGGAGATGGCACGAGTATGCGGTCCTCACCTTCGTAAGGTTGCTCGCGTCCGCCGTTAAAGAAGAATGTCACGTGTGCATACTTCTCTGTCTCTGCAGTGTGCAACTGTTTATTGCCTTGGCGAGAGAGATATTCGCCGAGTGTATCTTCCACATTCTCTTTGGGGAAGAGGATGTGCACACCCTGGAACGATGCATCGTATGGAGTCATGCAGTAGTATTGCAGATTCTTCACGGTCTGCATACCCTGTTCGGGCATATCTTGCTGGGTGAGTACAATGGTAAGTTCCTTAGCGCGGTCGTTGCGGAAGTTGATGAAGATAACCACATCGCCCTCTTCAATCACACCGTTTACTGAACTGTTGTGGATAGGTTTGATAAATTCGTCGGTCACGCCCTCATCGTATGACTCCTGCATGGCAGCCACCATGTCAGCCGACTGCTTGCCTTCGCCCTTCACAATCAGGTCGTAAGCCTCTTTCACACGTTCCCAGCGCTTGTCACGGTCCATGGCATAGAAACGTCCCACGATGTCGGCAATGGCAGCATCATTGTCTGCACACACCTTGGTGAGCTGCTCGATGAAACCCTTACCGCTCTTGGGGTCGGTATCGCGACCGTCCATAAAGCAGTGGATGAAGGTCTGATTCTTCAGTCCGTATGCTTTTCCCACTTCGATGAGTTTAAACAAATGATCGAGGCTTGAGTGTACGCCGCCATTTGATGTCAATCCCATGAGGTGGAGCTTTTTACCGTTTTCCTTGGCATAGGTATAAGCTGCCTTTACCTGTGCGTTGTCCATGATAGAGCCATCTTTGCATGCACGGTTAATCTTTACGAGATCTTGATATACCACGCGTCCGGCTCCGATATTGAGGTGTCCTACCTCAGAGTTACCCATTTGTCCGTCGGGCAGACCTACATCTTCGCCTGAAGCAGCGAGTTGTGAGTGTGCCGAAACGGCTGTCAGATAGTCAAGATACGGTGTTGGTGTGTTGTAGATTACGTCACCTTTACCATGTTTGCCGATTCCCCATCCGTCGAGAATCATCAATAATGCTTTCTTTGCCATAATATTATCAGTTTTCTTATACCTTATTTATATAGACTGCAAAGGTACGAATAAGCGAGAGAAATACAAAGAAAAAAGTCGTTTTTTCTTTTGTATGCCGCCAAAGCGGGACATATTGGAGGCGACCTGTCATGCCTCAACGTGATGACGGCACTCTATTTCCATGTCATGAACGGACTCAATCCAAAAGATCCGAAAGCACCCCTACGCGACAGATTCGTACTCAGCAAGGGGCACTGCGTGGAATCACTTTATGTCACGCTGGAGGCTAAAGGCTATCTGAAGCCAGAAGTTCTCGACACCTTAGGACAATTCGGTTCCATTCTCAGTGGTCACCCCACCATCGAAGTACCAGGTATCGAGGTCAACTCAGGAGCACTCGGCCATGGACTGTCCATCGGCGTGGGCATGGCTATCGCTGCAAAAATGGACCAACAGCCATGGCGCACCTATGTCATGATGGGCGACGGTGAACAGGGCGAAGACTCTATCTACGAGGCGGCAATGGCTGCCAATCGCTATCAACTCGACAATCTCGTGGCAATCATAGACCGCAATCACCTGCAAAAACTAATGAAATACATCTGCAAAAACGGTTTCGAACACCACGTTGCCATGTGTCGCACCGATGTTGTTGATATTTTGCAAGAGGCCATCGAGACCTATCTCGGATGGAACATCTACGTCCACGAATAAGAGAGACATACGGGAACTTCCCACCATACATCATGTCCGCAGTAACCCTGCGGACATTTTATTTTTTAGGGAAACACTATCGGAAATTTGCGAATATGACAGAAATATCGTAATTTTGTAGGCAATATACACCTACAACAATTACGATAATAACCAAAATTCCAATAACATCTATGAAGAAAAGAACACTAATGACAGGTATTGCAATTGCCATGACGGCTGTATCAATGACGGCGCAACCCAAACTAACTGCAGACAACATCGACGAAATCGTTAAAGCCATGACACTGGAAGAAAAGGCGCAACTGCTGGTAGGCGGCGGCAACGACGGCTTCGTGGGTAGTGGTGCCATGTTGGGACACCAGAAGAAATTCGTGCCAGGAGCGGCTGGTTATACCGTAGCCATACCACGACTGGGCATTCCATCGACAGTGCAATGCGATGGTCCTGCCGGCGTACATATCGACGCACACCGTGAGGGCGATAGTAGAAACTATTTCGCTACGGGATTCCCCATCGGCACTTGTCTCGCTTCCACATGGAACACCGACCTCGTAGAACAGGTGGGACAAGCCATCGGCAACGAGACTTTGGAATACGGATGTGATGTGATTCTGGGTCCTGGCCTCAACCTTCACCGCAATCCGCTATGCGGACGCAACTTCGAATACTATTCAGAAGATCCTATCGTGACGGGACTCATCGGTACTGCTTTCGTCAAAGGTGTGCAGAGTCAGGGCGTTGGTGTCAGTGCAAAACACTATGCCGCCAACTCACAAGAAACTGACCGCACCCGTGTGGATGAGCGCGTCAGCCCACGTGCACTGCGAGAACTCTATCTGAAAGGATTTGAGATGGTGGTGCGCCGCAGCAATCCTTGGACCATCATGTCGGCTTACAACAAAGTGAACGGATACTATGCACAAGGCAGCAAAGACCTCCTTACCAAGGTGCTCCGCGAGGATTGGGGCTATAAAGGTATTGTAGAAACCGACTGGATTGGCAAGCGCAAAGACCTTCCCGTAGAAACAGAGGTGGCTGCCGGCAACGATTTAATGATGCCGGGATACCCTGCTCAGGTGGAAGATATCGTGGCTGCTGTGAAAGGCGGACGTCTCGACGTGGCTGATGTAGATCGCAATGTACGCCGCATGCTGGAGTATATCGTGAAAACACCACGCTTCAAAGGCTATAAATTCAGTAGCGAGCCCGATCTCAAAGCTCATGCTGCCATCACCAGACAAAGTAGCACTGAGGGTATGGTACTGCTGAAAAACGACAATACACTGCCTATCCGTTCGCTGAAAACAGTAGCGCTGTTTGGTGTCAGCTCCTACAACTTCATGTCGGGTGGCC
>ERZ1031954.1134-NODE-1134-length-10810-cov-6.730079_pt1 | contig 10810 bp, 10 predicted proteins | sample MGYA00516701_ERZ1031954 | MGnify/ENA primary metagenome ERZ1031954 (study PRJEB33719, sample SAMN04261284) | wastewater metagenome | biome: rural village; feature: human; material: feces | host: Homo sapiens | place: El Salvador | collected 2013-01-07 ...
AATAATAAAAAATAATTTGGTCATCTGTAAGCGATGGATACTTTTCACATGATAGCAGTATGTCTTCATCTCCCTTTAGATCATTTATACTAATCGCTTTCTCGTTATATTTAGCAATGACTCTTTGGTACCAATTTGAAGCATCGTTTTGTTGAGGATTACCTCCCGCCTTAGTTTTGAAATTGATTGTTACAGAATCTGCATTTATCTTTAGTTTGTAAGATATAAATTGTTTAACTTCATCATTCTCACTAAAAAGTAGAGATAAAAAGGCAATTTTCCAGCAATATTTATTTACATACAGAACTTGCGGTTTATATTCGCCGCCACTAATTGCATCATTGAAGAATTTTACATAGAAATTTTTAAAGCCAGAATTCCAAAGACGATTATCTTCACCGCTATAACAAGCAATTACAGAAGATGGTAAATCGTCTGGAACAATCGCCCCGTTTTCTAAGGACTTGCTTTCATCTATTACAACACTATGATTCCGGATATCATATGTAAGGTTATAGTGGGCTATTGGAAAGGGGAATGTAATTCCCATCGCTTGACTAAACAAAAAACTGATAGATTCAAGCACATTACTCTTACCAGAACCATTCAAGCCAATTAAGGCAATATATTTATCTGCTTGCTCAAAAGAAAAGTCATGGGCAAGATTTTTATAATTGTCAATATGTATTTTATTGAGTTTCATAACTAATCAAAATATTTGAGATTCAAAAGACATTAGAGCTTTTCTTTCTAAGAGAGGTATTTCCTTTTCGTTATTCTTAGCTGTTTTATACATATTATCAAGAAAATCAACGATTTCTTTTTGTGCCTCAATAGGAGGTACAACTATTGGTATCTTACATATTTTGTCTTGATTTACTATAGGTAGAGTGGTTTTTGACTGATCTGCAGTAGTGATTTCGCGATTGTAGAGCAAGTAATAATATACATACTCTGGATTTATTTTTTTTGAATCAACAGTAAAACCTGTAATTTGTTGATTAGAAGAAACTATTTCATCTTTTACAATACCAACTTTTCCTACAGTAGAGCCTATTCCAACAAAAAGAATATCTCCCTTATGATAGATTCTCGCCTTTTTATTAGTAATAGCTATATTACTGATTGTTCTAGAAGAAAAATCTAAATACTTCTCACTTCCTAAATCTGATGGAGTAAAGAATTTTACGTCACCATCAAAATATTCGGGATGTGAGGTTGGCGGAGTCATTCCTGTGGAAATACTGAGAAGGAATCGGCCTAAGTTCTCTATTTTGTATTTACTTTCTATTGCAAAAGTTTCTACAAAAGCATCCCATCTTGTCATGGTGTCTTTTAAATGGATAAATTGGAGTTGAGATTCAACTTTTTTAGCTTCTTTCACTTTTATACCAAGCTTGTTATGAATAAATTCTTGAGATTCGCTTGCCCAAGATTGTATCTCGTTCCGCTTTTGTATGGCAGATTCAATATTGGCATTATATTCTTTCAATATTTCTTCTTGTTTATCAATACTTGGCAGAGGTATCTGCTGATTTAGAAAAGCACCTATGTCAATTCGCTTTCTATTAGTAGTACCACTGCTGCATTTACGTGCAAATTCGATAAAATTGTCTGTTGTTGAAATGAGAACCAAGAACTGAGGGACAATCTTTTCTGCATCAACATCGAAGACAGGAAAGTCATTTGTTACAATAGCTCCTTCAAGTTCTTGTGGTACAATTCCGTATGCTCCGTTACGAGCATCTATTTTAGACATGATAAATTGTCCAGCATGTACTACATGCTGGCGCTTGGTTCCTATTTTCAATCCTTTGATGGTTGCTCCATTGTTGCGAGGAACAACACCACCATTATTGATTTTGATAGTTACTTGCTTATATTCTATATTGTCCTGAACTTCAATGACATCTTGACTCTTTACAAGAAACGATCCAATTCTTGCCATTGGATATTTCTTGGTAAAACCAAGATCTTCTTCATCAGCATACTGGACACTCCAGTTTGGAATATCCTTATAGTTTGCAAAATGCAGAAATTTATTTGTTATTTTTGTCATATTGTACTAATCTATATTATAGAATACTTCTGGTTCGCTGACCATACCATCAAACTCTTGTATACGAGTCATGTTGCCATCATAATTATATTGATATGATGTCTTAGCATGTCGTACGTGCCAAAGATTGTTTTCTTTGCGGTATTTAGTGAACTCATCTAAAAGGGGGTCAAGATCATTTTCAATCTTGACGCCTATAGAGTTTATGCCAGCTCGCTTGATATCGGCAATTGGAATTACATAGTCGAAACGCTGTTTAATAAGAGATTTTGCTTCTGCATCAATGGTCGTTTCAATCTCTTTTTTTCTTATGCGTAGCTTCTTTTTCTCTGTTGCAGGTAATGCTTCTTTTCCTCTTTTGGCTAAATCTGCTTCTATTGAGTTTAATTCTACGATATATTTGTTACGCACTTCTTCGTATGCATCATGCTTTATTGTGTCATACTGGATTTGTTCCTCTTCTGTGAAACGCTTGAAAAACATCAGACTTGGTTTAACAGTTGCACCTGCTGCCATGAATACTTCTTGCGGAATAGAAACAATTAACAGAATCTTAGCTCGTCCTTCAAAGTATTCACGTACATTCTGAAGGTTTGTATTATTCAATACGCCTTCTGGAAGAACAATGCCTAAACGGCCTCCTGGTTTAAGGAGATTCAAGCAACGATCTATGAACAGTACTTCTGTAAGACCACTCATTTTTCCAACTTCAAATTGATTAAGAAGCGGTTCGCCTATATGGTCGTTTACCTGCTTAAGAGCTGTAAGATACTCCTCTCCATATCGCTTTACATACGCATTGATCTTGACATCGTCAGTAAATTTATCTGCCTCAGTAATTATGCTGTCTTTATCCACACGAGCTCCAAAAGGAGGATTGGTAAGAATAACATCAAATCTTCCGTCCCAAATACCATTGACATTGAGAAGTCCGTCATGATGATGTACGCCACCATGACCATCTCCATGCATTATCATATTCATTTTGGCTGTACGTGCCATACGTGGATTTGCATCTGTACCGTATATACAGTCAAAAGAAAGGCTGCGAAGTCTTCCCTTAGCATTATTGATATCCGCCTCAAAGTTCATTTTAGAGAATGCATCAGAAATCTTAGCATCAATAGCTTCTTGCTCTTTTGTTTTCAGTTCATTGTAATTGTTAGGGATGAGTTGAGCCTTAATCTCTTCCTTACGTTGTTCCAATTCTGATTCAATTTGTTCGCGTACATACTCAAATGAGCGGATAAGGAAGCCGCCACTTCCGCAGCAAGGGTCACAAACCAATTCGCCTTCTTGAGGATCGAGAACTGATACCATGAACTCAACAATAGTTCGAGGAGTGAAGAACTGCCCTAACTCACCACGGAAAGTACGTCCCAAGAATTTCTCAAAAGCAATACCTTTGACATCATCTGAGGTAGTAGAAAGGTTATAAACCTGTAATTCCTCTACAATCTTTTCAAAACTTGTTTCACGAATACGGATCGTTTCATTTGGATCAAAGAGGTTGTCCTTAGAAAAATCTTCCTTGGTTTTCTCGAACAAGAATTGATAGAACTCAGGAGCATCTTTTGACTTATACGAATTATAACTTTCCTTCGCTTTCAGAAAAGCTTCTTTCGAGAATATCTGGGTACCGGTATTGTCACGTTCATATCTGATCTTGATAAATAAGATTTTGCTTATTTCATCAAAAGCCGCTTCTGGCGAGAGTTTATCGTTATTGCGAATGATGTTGTGACACTTATAGAGCAGACGAGAAAACTCATCACGAGTAAAAGCTTTTGTCTGATTCAACAATTCTTTCACCTTTTTCTCGTTAGTAGCATTTTCCGCAGATGGTATATCAACAATCTCTTCAAGCTTCTTTGGAATTTCACCCTTAACAACTTTGAAGATACGAGTTTCCTTCAAGTTGGTAGTCACAAAGAAATCTGCTCCTGCCCACGAAGCGTAGTTATATCCTTGATAGTAGTCATCCTTACGAATGGTAACGCTTTCCGCTTTACATTCAACTACGATAAAAGCACTTTTACTATCAGCCTTATCTTTGGCAGACTTCCAAATGACGATATCTGCTCGTGCTGCACCTTGACCGCGTTGAGAGTTTGTAACTTTCAATTCCTGATCCATCTGATTAACATCATAACCATAGCTGTCAACCAAACGGCAGATGTACTTCTGGCGTACTTCTTCTTCTGGTTTTGTGACCAGCCACTTACCTTTGAGTGGTGCGTATATCTTATTGTCTTTTATTTGAACTTCCATATCGCTTTTATATTTGGATATTTGCTTTGACATCATGTTTTGATGCATGTTTTACTTCTTTGGCTTCTCGACTACCATATACTTGGCGTCACTTTTTGCAAGTGTACTCCAGCTGTACGGACAATTGTCATGTAGGTAGATGAATTGCTCGGCAATGGTCTTGTCTTCCTTGTCATAGTATGTCTCGATTGTTATACATACAATGGTGATGTATTTGTCACCTAGCTTAAGGTCATCTTCTACCCAGTAGTTGTCATCCGAGCAATCAAGCCATTGGTGCGTGATTAGCTTGTTCTCTTTTGAAGAAAATGATTCGTCAGTTTCAACTTCATCACCAATCAGACGTCTTAGATACTTGCTGCAATTTGTGTAATGCTGTTGAATCTCATTCTGATTATTCAATGATTTTACCTTTGCTTCAAACTCACGAATTGCCTTTTTTGCCTCTTTTAGTATGTTGCGTGCTATTGGTTCAAAATTACAGAACTTGCCATCACGGGCAGCCATAGAGAAGCGACGCTGAATGTTTACTCCTTCTTTTTCGCAGCAGTACCAAGTGACTGTACAGAAATCCATACTGTCAGTGCTCTGGTCAACCTCGTTTATCTCCATGAAAGTGATAGAGACATAATCACACTGAACAAAAGCATCGCCTTTCTTGAAGCGTGCGGATTGAATATTTGTATGGATGCTGTTCATAATCTGTACAGAAATAATTGGTGAATAAATTACGAGTTACTTTGAATCTCGTTCTTCTTTTCAAGTCTCAACAACTCGTTAATGTCGACTTCAAGGAGTTCGGCTATTTTGACGAATGTCTCCATTGGCGGTTGACTGACATTGGTGCACCACTTACTGACAGTAGTAGGTGAGCAGTCAAGTTGCTCGGCTAGCCACTTGTTGGTCTTCTTCTTGTCAACGAGAACGACTTTGATTCGATTTTCCATTCTTATTATAATGAAGTTATTATGATATGCCAAATGAGCATACATTATTTATAATACGTGGGCAAAGATAATCAGTTTTCTCAATGATAACGAATAATTGAAGTACTTTTCTTTAAGAAACTATCATTTCTATATCTTATTCTTCATTTTTATAACTTATAGCAGCCATTTTTATACTATAAACGAGGATATTTGCTTTTCCAAAAAGAGGATTCTTGTGTTACTATCACTTCTTTTTGTCAATTCTACTTTGCAAGGGACAATCCACATCAAGAAAATGTAGCAAGTATGTAGCATTTACTTGTTTTCTTTTGGTTATTTAGGTGGAATCCAGTATCTTTCCTTTATAAAACCATATACCATTTCCTCGCTAAAGGTAACTAAAATCCGTAAGTCTGTGTCGTTATATGGCATATTTATTCGTCACAGCCCATAGTGTGGTCTGTGATAAACTGATACTTTCCTCTTCGAGTTATACTCAGACTGGGTTCCATCGCCATCCGTACGATTGGTTAATTTGTAACAACGGGTTGTTAGCACCACAAAGATATTAGCCTTTATACGGATGGTATATCTTGTCATCCTTTTGTATCGTATGTCAAAATCTTGTTGTCAAAATCCTTGTAGGCAACATTTTCTTTCAATATATGCCATGCACAAACAAGCATTTTGCGTGAAATAGCCACTATGACTTTCATTTTATTCTTTTTTCTGACTTGTGTCTGATAATAGGAAAAACGACTAAAAAATAATCCTTAGTTCGACTTGCACTCCATGCGCACTGGATAATAGTTCGTCTTAGGTAACGATTGCCGTGTGTGATGCGCCGAGATTTGATAGTCTTGTTAGATTGGTCATTACGTGGTCTTAATCCAGCCCATGAAAAAAGATGGTTAGCCGTCTCGAAATGGCTCATGTCGGTGCCAATCTCTGCGATTAATGATGTGGCGGCTCTCATCTTTACACCTGGTATCGTCTGCAAGTTACTCAACTGCTCCGAATATTCTTTCTCGCAAATGTCCTGCATCTTTTCCAAACACTTTTGCTTATGCAATTCTGCAAGGTCAATCTCTGCTTTGAGTTGGGTCATGATGTCTATGTCGACCTCTGTAATGCATCCTTTAAGTGATGCAATGATTGTTTCCTTGCCATGTCTGTTGATGATACGTCCATGTACTTCTTTGACCAATTCTTCTGGCGATGTCACACCTTCGCATATTTTGTCTATAACGCTTTTGTAGCTGACAGAATCCGTGTTTGACACATAATTGCTCAGGCGAATGTTGCAACGTTGTATCACTGCATCCAATTTAGCCAATTTACGGATGATCTCATCATCGAGATCATATATGCGCCTGTCATAAAGCCGGAGCTGCTGTATGCGCTCTGGAGGTACAAAACTTCCGCGTACAAGCTCTTTCATCATGCATTCCGCTATCCATTGCGCATCTTTGACGTCACTCTTTCGACCAGGAAGTTGCTTGATGAAGTATGGGTTGATTAATTTCAATTCGAAATGGGACTCCAACACACGCCATACTGGTATCCAATAGACGCTAGTACTTTCCATACCGACTTCTTGAACGTTGTACTTGAGCATCAAATCACGCATTTCCTCAAGTTGGGTTGTCAAAACTCCAAAAACTTGTTCTAAAATCTCGCCCGTGCTACTCAGAATACACAAATAAATGCTATCCTTGTGCACGTCAAGTCCACATACAATTCTCATAAGCCTAACTTTTGAGATTAAACATTTCACTCGAGGAAATGGTATTTGGTTTTTTATCTCGACTGGCTTATAAATCGAATTTTTATGTAAAATTGTATGCATTTTAAAAACATAAAAAGAAAGGTATGGAAAGTATTAGTTGGATATTTGAAGGATTGGGCACCGAAATAATCTCGCTTATTGTTGGCTTAATTTCTGGTGGAGCGATAGGATACAAGATAGGTATTCACAACAGAATTAAGCAATCTCAAAAAGCAAGAAACAATTCTCGTCAAACACAAATTTCTTCAATAAATTATGGAGTTAATAAGTAAAAACAACACAGAACAACAGTAAACGGCTGGCAACAACTCTAATCAGATTATTATTTCAGGCAATCTCAATGTCGGTATAACGGAAAGCCAAGCAAGGGATATCTGTAAATTTCTATAAAAACAGAGATATGGCAGGCATACCGATGCATTATCGGGAATGCGTAGCTAATGACAAGATATTCCAATTCTTAGACCTGTATATGATTCTAAGAGACCAACCCAATAAAGTCTACTTCATATCTGGAGAGCGCCGAGGAAAGGAGCAGTGGTATCTGATACTGATAGACATCACCAATGCCAACTTAAAGACTCGAAAAGAAATACCCTCGATGTGGTTGCCGAGACGAAGTTGATACGAAGGAAATACGACTTTACGACTATCAGTCAGAAATGAAGGATCGGATTGATACGGCATGTCGTTCGTGTCAATCTGTGATGGTGTAGATGCCAATAGGTACGGGAAAAACTGTTGTAAATCTTAGGGGGGACTTATCTTGTACAAATAATAAGTTCAACCGCCTAAAAGCAGCGGTTGAGCTTAACAAGTATGTGCTTTTTGAGTTTTATCGGACACCAATAAATTGTTATTTACGAAGAAGGCAAGCGAATGAAGCATTTGCTTGCCTTTGTCTTTTCACTGCTATATAATCCTCTCTTGCATGAAAAAGTATATTAGGATAAATCATTTAGCATGATTTTGCTTATTGTCCTAGATTGAATTTTATAATGCCTTTCACAAATGCCTTAATGATAAGCTCAGTCGTATTACTTGCATTAAACTTAGAGAGTAAATGCGCCTTGTGCGTATTAATCGTATTTACGCTCACGTTGAGGTTGACGGCAATCTCGTGTGCTCTCAGTCCGCGTGCCAATTGGCAGAGCACATTGTGCTCTTGTTGCGTTAAGTGGCTGCCCGATTCAGGAATGTGCATCTCAATGTGGCGCACCAATTGCTGAAATCGCTTGCAAAAGTAGTTGTCACCCCGTGCTATGCTGCGCACAGCCAAACATAACTCATCTATATCGCAACTCTTAAATACCACACCATCCGTGTCAGACTGCATGATAGCATTAATGTGCCATATCTCCTCGTGAGAGGTATATACCATTGTGCGCACCTCAGGCTCCATGGTATTAACTTTCTCTATCAGGTCAATACCAGAACCGTCAGGAAGGTCAAGGTCGACAATGCACAAGTCGAAGTGTTGCTCCGATTCGAGCAATTGCGTGGCATCGTGCAGTGTAGAACTCACGGCTACCTTATCCACTTCGGGCATATGCAGTAAGCATACTTTCAGCCCTTCAAGTAGTATGGCATGGTCGTCGCAAATGAGTATGTTAATCTTTGGTGTCATATATATAATATTGTCTTGTTTTTTAAAAATATGTTGCAAATATATCCGTTTCCGTTTGTTTGCATATCATTATAAATAATGATTTTAATCGATATTTGTTAAAAGCCTCTTCTTTCTTTTTTTAAAAAAAGGCGAGTGCAAAACGAAATGAAAGTTTTCTAACTTTCATTTTGCTTTGCACTCACCTTGCACTATCTTTTGATAAGATAGGCTGCGGCTCGGCAAAACAAGATGAAAGTTTTTTGACTTTCATTTTGCTTTGCACTCACCTTGCACTATCTTTGTATTCTTCTTTTGCAAAAAAATCTAATCAACAATGAAAAAAGCTAACCTCCTCGCTTGTTTGCTCAGTCCGATGTTGGCTATCGCACAGCCACAAGCAGACTCACTGCGTCATCTCATACACGTTAAAGGACCCCAAGTACACTTACTGGCCCAAATGGCCGAAGCTACAGCTACTTCCCACCCCGACACGGCACTTCACTACGCTCAATTGGCTCGCCAACGCAAGGCTGCAGGGCGCGACCTCATAACCCTTGAGGCTGCTACGGGCGAAGCTCTTATGGCACAAGGACAGATAGAACAGTCGCTCAAACACTTTACGCAAGCCTATAACCAGGCACGCCAACAACACCTTGCAGCGGAAGCGTACAACCAACTCTGTAGTATCGGACTCTGCCATAGCCGCATGCAACACTTCGATAAGGCTGCCAAATGTTATGACCAAGTAATCGCTTATGCTACTCGTCATAAGAATGCGCAACTCGCCTTCTCTGCCTACCAAAACTATGGCGCGATGTGTAGCCGCATGGGGCGTGTTGAAGACTGTCAACGCCTCTTGCTTAATGCGCTGAAATATCAAAGTGCTGCCGATCCCGCCCTTCGCGTATCGGTATATGCGGGGTTGGGTACGATTCTTACCTATAACGCTGCCACCTTCCCTAAAGCCGAACAATACCTGCGTCAAGGCATTGCCATTGCGCGTCGAGCTCATGAACCGCTTGCTGAGGCCAGTTGTCTCTCACCGCTCATCACGCTGCTCACCCAACAACCGCAACGTTATGCTGAGATTCCTGCCCTTATTGCGCGGGCCAATACTATCGTCAGCAATGCGGCCCCCGATGGTACAGAGCGTATGCAGTTGGAACACGCAAAGATCAACTACTACTTCGTTACTCGACAATGGTCGCCTGCCCTCCAGTCGGCATTGATGCTCTACGAAAATGGTCCTGCGGTGTCGTCAGAGCGTGATAAGGTCATGCTTATGGTGGCACGGGCTTATGAGGGTACGGGCAATCCACAGCGAGCTTGCTACTTCTATCGCGAAGCCTACTACATAGGTGACTCTATTCACCAACTTGATGTGCAACAGCAAGTGGGCGATGCGGCTGCACGCTACGATGCAAAAGAGAAGCAGCTCAAAATCACTCAACTACAAAAGAACGCTGCTGAGGCTGAGGTGAAGCAATGGCGCTTAGGTGCTGCACTCGCAGGGATTGTTCTGTTGCTCTTTGCCACCATTGTTGCTGTTATTATTTGGCAGCGCCAGCAGCGTCGTAAGGCACAACTCGACCAAGCGCGTCGTTATATCGATGGCATTGAGAGCGAGCGTAAGCGTTTGGCGCAGGAGTTACACGATGGTGTGTGCAACGACCTCCTTGTGGCTGAAATGCAAATGTCCACCTCTACTGATGTCGGCTCTGCTGTGGCGCAACTGCAACAGGTGCGTGGCACGATACGTCAAATCTCCCACCAACTTATGCCGCCCAATACGACCTTTGCTACGCTCGATCAAACGCTCTCAGCATTGGCTTATAAGTTACAGGAGATTGGCCAATTCAGCGTAACCTTCACAGATGCTACTCCTGCCAACGCTCCCTATGACTGGAGCCAACTTTCTACTGAGCAAGCTTACCAACTCTATCGCATTGCGCAAGAACTCATTACCAACCTTGTCAAACATACGCAAGGACTCACGCATATCGACATTGCGCTTGCGCATAGCACTGTCGCTCCTACTGTTGAACTAAGCATTTCGCACAATGTTACGACCTCTCCCGTAGCTCCTTTTGACGCAGCTTCGTAAGCATCCCATGCAGGCCGTATTGTATAAAACAAATAAGCCAAAGTCCTGA
>ERZ1031954.1137-NODE-1137-length-10799-cov-7.697692_pt1 | contig 10799 bp, 7 predicted proteins | sample MGYA00516701_ERZ1031954 | MGnify/ENA primary metagenome ERZ1031954 (study PRJEB33719, sample SAMN04261284) | wastewater metagenome | biome: rural village; feature: human; material: feces | host: Homo sapiens | place: El Salvador | collected 2013-01-07 ...
AGTCAATGCAGTAAGACCTTTCAGATTAGCAATATCACCACTTACTTGTGTGTTAAGCAAGATAAGAGAAGTCAATGCAGTGGAGTATTTTAAATCCGAAATACTAAATTTTAAGATATTCCAATTTACACCATATGAAGATATCGTTGTTAGACTATATTTGTCTAATATGGCAATTTCTACATCACTTTTTCCATTTACCCAAATATCATTAAATCCAACATTTAGAGTAGCGTTCTTACCTTTATTTTCTGTAAGTGTTTTGTCTGTGAAATATCCATCACTTACAATTACTAAGGTTACAGTTTTGTTAACACTAATTCCAAAACCTTGCGCATGTTCCGTAGGGTTTGATACCTTTAGAGTTTTCATACGCATTTCACCTAATCTCAGTAATTCAGGATTGTTAATAAACCCGTTCAATTTTGTTATCAAACATTTATTCATAATTATACTTTTTTGAAGATTAAATATTATATTTATATGTCTTATCCAGAAAAGAAATTCTATTCGTCAACCATACTGAAACCCTTTTTATACTATTATAAAAACCACAATACCTTGGGGCATGCTCATAGAACATTTTCAAAGGAGGAACATTAATGATTTCTTTTATAGCCTTAAATTTATAGTTCTTATAGACACAAGTATCTCCTATACTATAAGTTTTGTCACTGCTATAATCATTTTGCAGACTAGAATAATCAACAATCTCCCAGCCTTCATTCAGTTGCGGATCTCTATAAGATGGTATATCAGAGTATAAAGATATTTCTTTTTCCAGATTATCGTACCCTATTCTATCGAGCCATGTCTTTAGCAGATTTACTATATTATCAACAGAGAAGACATTAAGGTCTCGAAGTTCCTTGTAACGCGCAATAATTTCATCAGCATATAGTGTATCAAGGTTTAGTACACGTCCAGTCCCTAAAACTCCTTGAATATCACTACCTTTTACAATGAAAGTTCCTGCCCAATGTGCTCCCCATATACTATCAACATCATAGAGTGTAGGTGCCCATTGCAGACCATTCCAAGTACCCCAAAGCCAGTTTTTTGAAAATCCGTCTAAATGGTAAAGTATTTGAGAAACAATAAAGTAATCTATGAAAGCATCAACAATAAAGTACTTCTCAAAGGTTTCCTTGTTGTTTGACCCTGCTAACGCTGCCTTTGCTCCTGATAGACGAATTATATAGTCTTTTACTTTCTTGCTGTTTTTATCTGTTTCAGAAAGCTCATTAGGATTGTCTCCATCATATTTGTTTCCGTCAATGTCTATCAATGATTTTGGATTTCGTATTTCAAATTGTGTCCAATCAACAGAACCTCCAAATAAAGTTCTATCATTAATCACTCCATCAAGTATAATATTTTCAGGAGTTTTCTTATTTACATGATATACTTCTTTTGACTTCTTAAGATTCCATGCATAAATACCGATATTCTTCTCTTTCTTGGTTTTTGTAGAAATCCAGGTAATAATCACAGGGAAACCATCTGGATGACACTTTGCTCCTGTATAGAAATCTTTATCAGCTTTTCCATCACCAGTATAAGGGTTACTCTCCTCAGATAACATTTCATAAGGATATCTTTTACCGATTGGTCTTGTTTGATATACTTGCTCCATTAACCAATATCCAACAATACACTGCCCACGGAATATATCAATATAATATTTTTTTAAATGAAAGCTATCTTGTGTAGGAAAATCACCAAACTTGATTTTACTGCCATCATTAATATCAATGGCAATGTTTCCTCTTTCACCTGTTTCCTTATCTATATAGCTCATAGAAGAAGAACCTTGTGAGTTTAAAATCACTGGCTTACGGAAATAGTTTCCATCCTTGTCATTGTACTCTATCTCAGCTTCTATATCATCCTGCTTTGTTGTAGGCAACTTAGAAGCATAGATTCTTACTTGTGCCGCAACTCTAGGAATAGGAAGTTCTACATAGCTATCCTTGCTGAAATCAGAAGGTGAATCTAATTTAAAATCATTCGCCTTTAGAGCATCACCAATATCGTTTACACTATTACCTTTGAGGTTCAAGTTTGAAACTTCAAGGTTAGTAACTTCCATAGCATACTCATGTTTCTTACCGCTTGAATCACGATAAGACATTATCTTTCCATCTGAATCAGTTGTAATCTCTGTTCTTCCCTCTGGGTCTTCCAAAGTGCTATGAGCATCTGCTACATCTTCATCAATGAGAGATTTCCCTTCTTCTTTATCAACCTTAGCATCAATGGTCTCAGATTTCACCTTATAGAGATAATGGCTACCATCAGGAGCAACATATCCAATCACCTTACCCTCGGCATCTGTCTCAATAGAAAGATATTCGTCATTCTCTATTGTTGAAAGATGAACTATACGTTTTTTGATGTCTGCTACATCAATAATAACATTGGCAATAAAGGTGCTAATATCTACACCACCAACAATCATGTGACCATCGTCTGCACGGAAACCACCAAGAACCTTGTCTTCTGCATCAATGATGGCATATAGCCATTCATCGTTGGTTATTACAGAGTACATTTCGTGGTTAGGGAAGTATGGCTGTGCATCATACTTGATTCCTGCAAGGATTCTGTCTTTTGCATCTACCACTGCTATGATATACTCATCATTAGAGATATAGAAGAAGCTGTCTGCAACATCAAGGTTTATCAATCCCTTACCATCTTCCTTTGGCTGGAAAGTTTTAAGAGTTTCATCAATACTTGAAAGTGCTTCCTTGATAGCCTTAATATCATCAAGCCACTGAGCCTTGGCTGCCCAACAAGTACCATCTTGCTGAATACCAAGAAGAGGATGATTTGCTGCATCAAGAATAACCCAAAGGAAATCCTCGCTATGAGATATGTGATACATATCATTCAGAGGACAATATGGCTTGCCAGTAGCTCTATAGATACCAAAGAGAACTCTATTCTCAGAATCTACTACAGCCAGGATAAACTCTTCATTCGAGATTACTCTAAATGGAGAATCTAGAACATTGCCTTCCTCATCCTTAATAGTTGTCTTATCAAGATTAGCCAAGATGGAAGTAAGGGTCTGCGTATTCTCAATCTCAGCAAAGAACTTCTTCAACTCATTCATGGTATCAATGACATTAGTTGTGTCCTCATCACCCATGATAGTTGCTACTCTCTCTGCAAGAAGAGTTACTTGTGACTGCAATCTGTCCTCTAATGCACTTGTCTTGCCAAACTCAGGAGTGCCATCCCAGTGAATACCGAAGAGAAGTTTGTCTTCTGCATCAACTTTGGCAAAGATGAACTCTTCATTTTGAATATATCGGAAAGGAGTTTCTACCAAGGTTCCTTCCTCGTCCTTGATAGCTGTCTTGTCAACAACCTCATCAACTGCACTTTGGATATTGACTGCGGTAAGTTTTGATTTTTCATTATTATAAGTAACGGCTGTAGCCTGACTTGCACCACCAGTAGCAGCTATAGACTTGATGGTTTCTTCCATCTGAGTACTGCGAGTCTGCAATAATGAAATATCTTCATCGTTGGCGGTGATTTGCTGTTGCTTATCATCAATCTGTGACTGCTTATCATCCAACTGGCTCTGATGGTCTTTCAGCGTATCATCTACGTTCTGAATGGTTTCTACCAAATCCTCAGGAAGACCAGTGGCAGCGGCAATAGTCTGACGAAGCTCGTTGTCTAACTTCTCTACACCAATTGTTTTGTCCTGCAACTTGTCTTTGGTGATAGCACCATCCTTGATTTGATGAGTCTCCAGCTCATCCGATACATTGACCTTTTTGTCGAGTGTTTCCTTTACGGATTCACCCGACTCCTCGTCCTTGATGTACCTAGAATATGTCAGAGTCTCGTCTTTGCGCCCACTGATCAGGATGCTATTGTACTTTTTCCTTTCTGCCATATTTATTCTTTAAGTTTAATTTGATATTCGTTATCGTCACCAGCTACCAGTTCGTCTGACCAATAATAGTAGAGGTCACCCAGCTTGGTGGTGTTCAGGGAAGCTTCAAAACCACACTGATTGAAGGTGAGTGGCTGGCGGCTGACAAACCAGATGTATGGTTTCTCGTCTGTCGTTTCAATGGTGAGAGTCTTGCTAACAAGCGTATCTTCCAGCAGGGTGAGGTCTTCCATATTCAGTTCGCTCATATCCTTGGCAGCAGATGCGCCATAGTAGCTTGCATTGACGGTTCCGCTTGCGGTGATGGTTACGTAACCTGATACGGCTGGGATGATAATCTTGTGGGTGTCGCTATTGTAATACTCCTCGGTCACATCCTTGCCATTCATCAACACCTTGACCATACCGATGCTGAATCCCTGAATAGGAATGATTTCTGCTTCCAGCTTCTTTCCGTTGCTGATAGCACCATTCAGCATGAAGTTCTCCTGATTCTCCACCAGTTGCGTTTCACCATTGATGGTGTAGCTGAACTTGGCATTGTGGACGATGAAGGAGATTGGGCAAGTTGACTGGTTATCTGTGACGATGTAATAGCGGAGGTCAAACAATCCTGTATGCTCGCCTTCAACAATACCTACTGGAATATTGCTCTGTGAATTATGATCTACAATTCTCAGAAGGTTTCGCTCGATGCTGACCATTTCGCTGCCTTCATATTTCCACGAAACCTTGATGTTGTAGTTTCCGAGTTCAAGAGTCGGTGGAATGTCGCAAATCAGGATGTTTCCTTGGATTCCTGCAATTTGAATGGGAACGGAAACCGTATCACAGAAACAGCCATGCAGTTCCACACTGATGTCGGTAGCCAGATTCATATCGAAGTCGATGAGTCTCTGAAACTCCTTCGATACGTCCATCTTCCGCACCAAGACGTGAAGCTTGAAGCTGTTTCCTTGCACAATTTTATAAATCATATTTTGATACACATTATTAATAATAGCGCAAAGATAGGCAGAATTTTCTCTACCTATCTCTTATCCATTAACTTTTGGGCATTAAATCAAGCCCTTCCATCTGAGGAACTTGCGCTTGCGGCTGCGCTTTCCTCTCTCGCTCTTGCAGTTGGTATGATAGACACAATCACGGAAGAGGTCTCTCGACTTCATATCCTTATCTACCAGTTTTGTCTTCTTGAAAGCCTCGAAGAGTGGGCGGTTCATAATCATCAGGTTGCCCTTCTCCGTAGGTAGGACAAAGTAGATTTCACCCTTGTTCTTCTTGGCTGCATAGTCTGCCTTAGCCGTAGCTTGGCGGTACATAATCTCGCATTTGATGCGCTTGAAAATCTTAGTAATCTTCATAATCGTATAATTAAAGTTGAAACTATATGATGGTTGCTGCCGAAACAGAAACCTTTTTTCTCATTACTCTAGCCTGAATCTGAATCATCTTCGGCATTTCCATTTCATTGAAGCAGATATGGAGTCCGACGGCTCTTGTCATGAGCAAATCATCGTGCTTTCCGTCTGCTGCTTCATATACGGTTCCGTTCTTCTCGTAGGTGAGATACTCATCTAGGCATCTATCGTCTCGTTCTACATAAAGATGTTCACGGATCACCTGAACCAGTACAGAGATAACCATCGGCTTGGTCGCCACATTGGTGTGGAATCCATACTTCACTGGAACCTTATTCTTGATGTCTGACTCACTCTGCTTGCGTGCATAGAGATTGTCATAAACGCCCTTGATTTGATTCAGGATGAACTCAGACTGATCACCACCTTCCAAAATATGCTCCTTGTCTTTCGTCTCCAAGGTGTTGGATTCAATCACCAAGAGGGCATTATCATAGAACTTGGCTATCTGTGCTGCTTTCCAAGCCAGCAAGTCCATATCAATATGCCCATACCATTGGGCTACCACATACGGCTTGCCACCTTCCATCATCCAGTATCGGTCGAAGACACAGATAACAGACCAGTCGGCATTCTTGCTTCGTCCACCAATATCCACGACCACCAGATAGCGGTTGGTCACCCTGCAATCGTCAAAGTATTCCGGCTTGCTCCATATCCATAGCTGCCCCTGCTTGTCTTCACAGAAGCGGACATTCTGCATACACTTCTTGCCCTTGTATCCGTCACCATATACATCACCGATGAACTTAGGTGCTCGGCATCCTTTTCTGAACTTGTCAACCTTATCCTCAGCGAATACCTTGGCTCCTGAGTGTTTGAAGGCTTCAATATCATCGGTAGGGTAGCCAGCAGCCATATCAGCGTGGTCGGTGAACTTCTTTCGCTCAGCCATATACCAGTTGATGGCTTCCAGCGGAGCACCTAGTGTCCACAACTTCCAAAGGTATGTGCCCGGCTCCTCTCGGTCGGACATCGTATTGCTGTTGTTCCTGTTCTCGTATAACCATTTGGCAAACTCCACCTTCTGCTTCTTGGTTTCAAAATCAAGATTGTACATATCGTAAATCTCGAACCAAGGCACAAAGAACGGTTCAAACTGGGATTCACCCTTTTTGGCTGCAATCCATTCCTTGTGGAAGAAGTTGCCAGTACCATTGGCGGTGGATTCATAGACAATCATCGTATATGGTCGATATAAGATACCATTGGTGGCATTCTGTACCACTTCCTCAGGAGATTTGCCATCTGTCTTTTTCCACAGACCCACCTCGGAAAGATGAACCAAGTTGTAGTCTTCACCATTGGCTGATAGTGGTCGCTCCATAGAACCCACCTTGATCTTGCAGAAACGCTGAGGAACCTTCTTCACGTTTCCGGATGTACCCACACCCACAAACTTAGGTTCGTTCTCAGAGTAGGCTTCACCCATTTCATAGAGGAATTTGGTAGGGAAGTTTTTTAAGGCTTCCTCAAACATTCCTCGGATGGTTTCTGCGGTGTCCTTCACCTGAGCAACAATCAGCGAGTTGAGACCCTTTTCCCACATTAATTGCATCCAGAGCATATACATCTGAATGACCGTTGAGCCTCCCCATTGTCGAGCCTTCAAGAGAATGAGTCGGATAGGACGGTTCTTCTTTCTTCTCTCTTCCAGCCACCTGAGCAGTCTGCGCTGCGGTCTTCTGAGCACAAATCGGAAGGGGAGACCTCCACCTTTCGGTTTGATATAGATGAACATGGCGAAGAAGAAGAATGGGTCGTGCTTCATCCTGATTCGGGTGAACTGCTCCACCAGTTGTTCCATTTCCTCTTCAAGGTTGTATGGCTCATCCATATCCTCATGCAGTTCTTCAATCACAGCCTTGCAGCTACCCAGTTCCAGCAGCATCTTGATGAGCGGAATCTTCTTCATACTCATCGGGAGGTGCTGCTTCTGAATCGGGAAGTCAGGCAGGAAGAGCAGGAATCGCTTATCTCCACAACCTTCACCCTTGATCGGGCTGAAAGGAGTGTTGATTTCCTTGATGCGCTTCTCATTCTCAGTCAGGATGCTCAATACATGTTTGTCTAGTGCATCTGTCAGCTTGGTTCTTATGGCTACTTGTCTTGGCATATCGGAGAATTAAGATACCCCCACAACAGACCGACTACATAGCAATAGATGTGGATGCCCACTGCCATGCAAGGAATGAAAAATCCTACACATATATACGAGAGAATGATGATGTTGTATCTCACCTTCTTCTCCACGAATGTGGCGATATATCCCATATAGGCATATACGATACCGCTGAGACCGATAATGGGTACGCTAGAACTGGGGTAATAGCTTACGGCTATGAGATAGAATACCACCATATCTACGATACTGCAAGGTCTGGCTTTCAGGCATTGATGCAGCACCCAAAGGTTGATGGCTGCATGGAAGACGTTCTGGTGGAAGAACGGATAGGTAAGTCGGTTCAGCATAGAGCAACCTTCATAGAGACCCATCCCATCATATCCAAGGAATGTGATACACATTATTATAATGTACCCAGCATAAAGCGCAATCTTCTCTTTCTTAATTCGTAACATCTTTCCTTCTCCTCCTTTCTCACCTTATGAAGAATCACGTGTATGGATTTCGGAGAAAGATAGAAACTGGGAGCCTCCTGATTGCACACGTAACTAATGGCATCCAACTTGGTGATAGAAGGATGCTGCTTGGTATAAGCTATAAATCTGCGGTATATTTCACGAAACATTTCTCTCTTGGTAGGGTTCATGTTATCCAAGGATTTCCCTTTGATCATAGTCAGAATAACATTGTAAGCCCTGATATCCGAGACCCAAAAACGCTTGCTTGAAGATTGCAGTAATCTCTGCTCAATCTCCAAGAGGCTGATATTGTCTCTTACTGATATGATTTCCTTGTAAGCTCTCAATATGTCAGCGTTTCGCTCTTGTGTAAAGTCACATCGTGATCCTTTATGTTTCATTCTCTTATGATGCAAAGTTACAAAAAAGTATTGAAACAGCCAAATTATTCATATACGATTAATTAAAGTTAACGGATAAGATTGATTATAGGCGGAAAAGCATTACTTTTGGGCATTGATTTATAAATTAATACATATATATATGCCTGATAATACAAATACGGAACAGAATGCTGGTGCTGCTGCACAGCAAGCTACGAAGACTAAGAGAGACTTGGCTTTGGAGCGTTTGAAGACTCGTCATCCCGATACCGAGTATGCGGATGATGAAGCTATCTATGGTGCTATCAATGATGATTATGATGCTGACCAGAAGTCTTTGCAAGGTTACAAGGATAACGAGAAGGCTATGGCTGACTGGATGGGAAGTGACCCTGCAGCGGCTACCTTTCTGCAAGCGATGAAGGCTGGCAAGAGTCCTTATGCAGAATTGATTCGTACCCACGGAGAGGATGCTATCGACTACTACTCTGATCCTGATAATGCTGACGAGATTGCCAATGCTCAGTCTGAGTTCTTGAAGAATGCGTCTGATGGCAAGAAATTGCAGGAGGAGTACGACAAGAACATGCCAGCCAGCTATGCGGTCTTCGACAAACTGGAGGAGAAGTATGGCGAGGAAGCGGTGAACGAAGCTATCGACCAGTGCTTTCAGACGATGAACAATGTGGTGAAAGGTATCTTCACCGAGGATATGATTACCGCTTTCATCAAGGCAAAGAATCACGATAGCGATGTGGCTGATGCTGCTCACGAAGGTGAGGTGCGTGGAAAGAACACCAAGCACATGAAGAACTTGGAGCTGCGCAAGAAGGGCGATGGTACTGCCGACCTTGACTCAGCGAATGCCGAGACCAAGAAGACCGACAACCAGCCGGAACTGGGTGCGCTTGGCAGGGCTACCCGAAGAGGAAACATCTGGGAGCGTGGAAACGAAAAGCGAACACGCATCCGATAAGATAGAGTTAGATTTATATAATGTTTAATTAATATTTAGGATAATGAAAGTAACAAAAAGTACATTTAATCGACTGTTCTCCATTTTCATTATGGTGATGGCAGTTATTTTTGGTGTCAATGGTCAGGTGCTGATGGCTGAGTCAGCTCTCCCTGATGGTGGTACTTCTGAGAGTGGTCACCCTGCGGAAGCTGGCGGTGCTCCTGCTGCTGGTGAAGCTGGCAATGGTGGTGCGGCTCGTCAGGATGATGGTATCAAGACGGAGACCAAGGGTCGTGAGCACTTTAACGAGAAGGGCATTGAGTATAACAACAATGACATCAACGAGAAGATTATCAAGATTCGCCCGATGGCAACACCAGTGGATCAGATTTCCCGTTATGCCACAACCAAGCCGGCAAGCTCCTTTGTTATTGAGTATTGGAGTATCGGTACTCGTCCTATCCGAACCACAGTAAAAGAGAATACGGAGGCAAGTACTGGTACATCTATGGTATTGAAGGTAGAAGACCCTGAAATGTTTACGCTTGACGATACCATCCGAGTGGTAGGTGTTAAGGCTGTCACTAACTATAAGGGTGTCGCTTATTCAACCATTACTGATGCTCCTACTCCTGATTTGGTACTCTGTGTGTGCGGTAAGGACACAGAAGGCTTTCCTATCGTGTATGCCATTAATGGTAACATGGTCAGCAAGCAGCCTATCGGTGTTCCTGCCTTGAAGCAGGGTCAGAAGTTGATTCGTATGGCAAAGAGCTGCGGTGAGCTGGATGTACAGACTGGTCGTTTCAACAACCTTCCTGATTCTGATATTCAGTACTGCCAGAACTTCATGATTCAGGTTGAGCAGAGTACCTTCGACAAGATTGCTGACAAGCGAGTGGATTGGGATTTCTCAGACATCGAGGAGGATAGCATCTATGATATGCGACTTGCCATGGAGGGTTCTTATCTCTTCGGTGATATGGCTTGCATCAAGCATACTACCAAGAATAACTCTGCTCAGTGGTTTACCAAGGGTATCTGGTGGATGGCTGGCAAGGATATTGAGGTAGGTCATATTGCTACAGCCGATGATATCAAGAAGGGCTACACCAAGAATGAGCGAGTTATCACAGACTTGGAGCTGGTAGATATTTCCAAGGATATGTTTGTCGGCACTGGTATCGGCAACAAGCGCAAGGTGGTTATCGCTGGCTCAGACTTCGTCCGTGCATTCAGCAAGATTGATTCAGACAAGTTCCGCTTGAAGGACACCGTTGAGGTATGGAACTTGAAGTTCAAGAGTTGGGAAACAGACTTCGGTGAGGTATTGATGATTCACTCAGAGTTGTTCGACCTCTTCGGTATGAGTGACTGCGGATTCGCTCTTGATCCTGAGTTCTTGGTGAAGAGAGTACACTTGTCTTGGACTCGTAACGTTCTCGACTTGAAGAAGGCTGGAATCCGTAACACCGATGCAGTAGTTATTCAGGAGGTTGCTTGTCTGTACTTGAAGTACCCTAAGGCACACGCTC
>ERZ1031954.1146-NODE-1146-length-10772-cov-7.326211_pt1 | contig 10772 bp, 9 predicted proteins | sample MGYA00516701_ERZ1031954 | MGnify/ENA primary metagenome ERZ1031954 (study PRJEB33719, sample SAMN04261284) | wastewater metagenome | biome: rural village; feature: human; material: feces | host: Homo sapiens | place: El Salvador | collected 2013-01-07 ...
ATTTACAAGCGTTCTTCGTTTTTTTGATTTGAAATTGATTGAGTAATTTTGCAGCCAAAACAGCAAAATTATGAACATCGGCAAATATATCTTCGCTCAAGTCATCAACTTCATACCTCGATACCAATTTGATAAGTTGGTGAAGAAGTACATAGGTGACTGGCATGCAAAAGATTTATCCTGCTATAACTAGCTGCTTCACCTGCTATTTGTTCAGATTACAGGTTGCGTTTCCATCCGTGATATTTGTCTGTGCCTAGAGGCTCATGGAAGTAGCATATACCACTTTGGAATTCGCAAGTCCGGCTTAATTTCTTCCATAAACTTTCCGCCATCCGTCAGATTGTACTTGTCATACCACACATTCAAATTTCGCCTTGTCAATTCATTATATAGCAATTCCACAAATGCAGAGTCGCTTTTGGAGTAACTGATAAATACATCAGCTTTTTTCTTCTGGATATGAGAATTTTGTCAGTATTCGCTTCTGTATTATGTCCTTTAACTTCGGTTTTTGTTCATACAGTAGGTTTATGCGATTAACAATCTGGTCAACAACCTCATCAGGGTTCCCTTTCATGTAAGTTTTATTTCTCATCATGAAATGGATAAATGATTCTTCTAATTTATTAGTAGCTATCATATCGCTATTGTTATCCGTAATTTTCCGTTCTTTTCTGATTGAATACCATACAAAACGGAATAGCCAATCGCTATAGTCTATGCCTAACATCAAGAGGGACTTACCCTTTAAAAAATTAATTAACTTTTTGGGGCATGAGCTTTCTGTCAACCAAGAAGAACAAAATTCAAGCATATCTTGGTCTGTTACCACATAGCTGTGTGCCCTTGTATCGCCAACTTGACCAAACATATAATACACAGAAGGCTTGTATAAATCTGATTCATTGGCAATATCATCGTTTTCGCTAGGATTATTATTAAATTTCAGAACCCTTAAATCTTTTCCCCATACATCACGCATTACCTGCTCCACAATGGGTGTAAATGATGTAGTGATAATGAATGGAAATAACCTACTTTCTATCAACTTATGTAATAAGTCTGACGCTCTTTGCTTTGGTACATCTGGCGCAAAAAGTCTGTTAATCCATGTATATATACTATCTCTTCCGTCTATAATGTTGGCGTTTAAATATGTATCATCATAAACTAATTCCGAAAAGTTCTGAGGGTTTGACTGGACATTAAAACTTTTTGAAATAAAATCAAGCAGTTGTTTGTGAATATTGCTACCATTTGTCAATATTTCAGGTCCAATAACAGGAATAACATCACCATCTATAATTTTACTAATCAATGCATTCCACATTGGTTCTTCATTTTTATTTATCTCTTTACCAAAGAGATTATTTCCTCCAAACGATTTGGCAAACATATTGTCTTCCATAAGCTATATTTTAGTCTTTTATACTCATAAATGTCCCTTTACGAATGCTATATTACTAATTCTCCTTGTTTATCAAATTCACCACCACCTTCACCATCACATCTTTCTCCTCGGTCCTACTCTCGGCTATCATCAGCGTGAGGGCAACAAGGGTGTTGTCGGCTATGCGCTTGTGACCGTCCTCTGCGTATAGCACATGGTTATTGTTGAGAAACCACAGGAACAGCATGGCGGCAATGCGCTTGTTGCCATCGCTGAAGGAATGGTTCTTTACTACAAGGTAAAGCAACATGGCAGCCTTTTCCTCAACTGATGGATAGAGGTCTTCGCCTCCAAAAGTCTGGTAAATCTGTCCGATACTACTCTTGAAGGAATCGTCCTTCTCGTTAGCAAACCACTGACTTCCACCGAACTTTTCCTTCAAGGCACTGATAGCCTCCATCGCATTCTCGTAGGTAGCACGAAACTGCTCTTCCTTGGTAGTCTTCTGTATGGAGAGGGATTGATAATCGTAATGGTCCAACGTGTCAAGTGCATAGACATAGTCGCTGATGACGTTGAAGAGTCCGCCGTATTCCTCAGAGGTAACTTTCTCCTGTAAGCTCACGGTACGAGACATCAAGCGCACCACGTCCTTGAGTTCGTTGTAGCGATCAAGCTTTATCTGTTGGTTAATGGCATAGCCCTTGATGAGATATTGCTTGAGGACGGAGTTTGCCCATTTTCTAAAAGCAACACCCTGTTTGCTTTTAACACGAAATCCAACGGAAGTAATCATTTCCAGACTGAAATATTCAACCATCTGTTCTTGTGTAAATCCCTCAATGCGACCATAATTCTTGGTAGTCGCAAATTTTGCGACTACCGGTTCTCCTTCTAATTCTTCACGTAAAGCGTTGTTGATATGTTTGGATATTGTTTTGTAGTCACGTCCAAACAACTCAGCCATTTGCTGTCTGTTCAACCAAACGGTATCATTCTCCAGCTTCACGTTCAGCTGTATGCTTCCGTCCTTAGAGCTGTATATTTCGATTGCGTTATTCATTATTTCTGTTTTTTAGTTTGTTCTCCCAGCCACATCTTCAAGGATGTTTCTACCACTTGATAATCATAGCCTTGCGTTGCAGTATCAAGAGCATCCCATGAAGTGAGACACTTATGCTGCATCAAAATATCTCGTTTTGATTTCTCTACATTTTTATCATAAGTATATCCCAACATCTCATGAGAGGCATTCCAACGTAGATGCTCAGTTTGAGCCAGAGTATCCATTATCTTCTGCCACTCAAGAGGAATGCCATAGGTATTATCCGCATGCCGTTCATATTGTCCTACAGTAGCTGCAAATTCACGGAATCTATCAATATCGTCGTCAAGAGCCTTCAACATAAGTCGAACTTTGGTGTTACGATGCCAAGCGTTTTCCATGTCCTCGTGTTCCATGCGCCTTATCTCATTGAGATTGCCAAAGCCGAAAGGCATTTCTTTTCCGAGTTTTTCAATTCGTCGTTCCATCCACTTCGTGCCGAGTTGCGCCTCAGCTTCTTGAAGACCTTCATAGCTGTTGTAGTATCTATAGGACTCTTTACGCATGCTATCATCAATGATGTTGTGCCATGTGTAAAGTTCCTGCATCTTGCCGAAAATGCAGAGAGGTTGTTTGTTGTTCTTTAGTCCAAGAGACTTAACGACACTCTCATTATAATGTTTGACGATTCGCTCCATATAATGAAGCAGTTCATCGTTATAAGAACGAACAAATATCCTGAACTTTTCCATATCCGCTTTCTGGGCAATGGCTTGCTTTAGGAGTCTTACTGCCATTGTTATGCCTTCCTCGTCATCCTTTATTGAGATAACAATATAATTTAAGGTCAAGATGTTCTTTTCAAGATAATTCATAAACAACTGGCTATGGCAATCGGCATCATACAGATTGATTCGATGCATAGAGTCATTTTCCACACCATTCAGCACCTCACTTATATCTGCTCCCTTTGATGAATTTCTGAATATGGGCGCAATGTTGCTCATATCCTTGTCAAATACATCACAGCGGAATTGAGGGCGTAAATCATCTTTGAAATATTCACTTTGCACAAATGCCCCATACTCATAAAGGAATCGTACTGCATCTCGTCCGCATTGCCCCATCCCAATAACCACAGAGCGGAAAGGACTTGAAACAGAAGCGTTGTGCTCCACTTTTACAAAGTCAACAGGCAGGCACAAGTCGTCTTTGCTGCTTTTGAGCGTCTCTATTGCCATGTGAGCAGAATCTACAAGATGAATATCTATAAGACCCGAGTAACGAATATTCTCCAACACTCTGTTAACACTATCAAACCTCGCATGGCAATGGATGGTCACATGATGGGTACGTGCATAGTCCTTTAGGTCTTTATCGCAAGATAGATTTGCCGCAGCCTTGACGTTGCTTTCCTCGTCCTCGCCAAGCATCATGATATGCACATACAGATTGGTCTTGTCAAGAAGCTTGACAATAGAAGTTAGAGATAGCTTGTTCCTCAGAATATCAGCTTCTCCATTAATTTTCTCTTTTTCTGTCAATTCACATTTCGAGAGACGTGAAAACGCATTCGTTGAAAGGCAGTCTAGTTCCTTCAATTCCTTGAGCTCCTTGTTTTTTATGGAAAGAAAGTGGAAAAGTCTGTCCAGACCTGTTCTGTTGCTCGTCGATTCCTCATCATCTGCGGTTTTAACAAAAAGTATTCGATGGGTATCTTTTGCATTTTTTCGAATATCTTTGGCAAGCATATAAGAGGCTTTGTTCATCCCCCAGAATATATACAGATTGTCTTTCTTTCGTGAAAACAAGGATGTCAGCCACAAGTGTATGCCAGCAATAATATTATAGCCAAAGTGCTTGATAACAAACAACATGCTAACCAATGCCGCAGCAAAGTGGACAAAGGAGAATAATGACATATAGTATAAGTTGCTGTGGAAACAACCGTGAACAGCACTTATATCACTTTCTAACAAGAACATCTCGAAAGCATGTATCACAGACATCCAAGCCACGGCAAATATCCTGTAGTATTCACCCTGATTGCTTTCTGTAATATACATACCTACACTGTAAACACAAAACCCCAAGGTCCATACAAAGATGAATATGAAAGTAAGCTTACCTTCTATCCATCTCCAAAACTTGTTCCATCTATCACTTTCCATCAGATGAAATCCAATGGCTAGCAACAACGCTCCAGCAATGAACAGCAAAGCTACAAAGAAGGATTCTTGAAGCAGACCTTTCACAGTTTCTTCCGTAGCCACATCTTCTGAAACAAAAGTATCGTGACAAGAAGAAAACAGCATAGATGCTGTCAAGAACGTGAGCAACAAGAAAATATTTCTAAGCCTGTACATCATTTTGATTGCTTTGGGTGTTTTCGCTGTTACTTTCTGTCATGTAAGTTTTCTTCAAGAAAGCCCAGCAGTCATTTCTTACTCCATCTAACACTTCTTTATCCGAGCGCACCATCTCATAGCAGAAGTTAATAAACTCTTTGCGTTCCTTATCTTCAGCTGTCTTCGTTTGAGAAGAATCTGCACCATTTTTCGTTTGAGAGGAAGCATCAGCAGAATTAGTTGACTCTTGACCGTTTCCCCTTTTTTTATACTTTTCCTCGGCAAACTTCTGTTCATGCCTATTATACTTGTAGTAACAATATGCAATACACCCAACTATTAACAAAATGGTGATACATATAATAAGAGTAATCAATACATCACTACAAACCCAACTATCTGTTATACGGCATCCTGGTGTTGAGCGATTTACTACCAAACATAAACTATCCTTCATAATTATAGTACATTTTATTTGTTCATCAAACTTTCTATTCTTTCTTTTCCTCTCTCCTTCAGTTTATGGAAGAAGACAAGGAACAATATCATACATAATGAAGAGAGACTTTCGTTAATCTGCATTGAGAAGAGAATACCATCAAAAATACCATGAGCAAGAATAGGAGCCGCAAGAATCATACCCATAGCCTTGGCACTTCGGTCTATCCCAAAATGATAAAGGCTATAATAATAGCCCATCAGAACGGCAAACAAGAAATGCCCAGGGATAGAGAACAATGCTCGTCCAATGCCTGCTCTAACCCACGAACCATCTTCTATCCCTTGCACAAGATACAACACATTCTCTATGCCTGCGAATCCCATACCCACGCAAACAGCATAAACGATGCCATCAAAATGCTCATCGAAATAAGGATTCTTTCTAATCAACAGCCACAACATGATGAACTTTGCCAGTTCTTCCGGGATGGCAGCTAATGCAAATGCATCGGAAAAAGCCTCTGGTATGGACGAATATGTATTTGCATCCAGTTCCATTCCTAACAACATACTCGTTGGAACAGAAAAGCCAAAAGATAATAATGCCGAAAGAATTCCAAACAAGAAGGCTTTTATCAACCATTTTGTTGGTTCTGGCTGTAAACTATCTTTCCTATTGATGTACCATAATGCTACAAGAACTGGAGTAATAGCAGAAAGAAGGGCTAAGAATAATTCCATAGACAAATATCCATATCAAAATAACATAAAAATACAGAAAAGTTCGTTAAGAACACTATTCACTATCTCCATACCATTGCCAAAGACTTGACGTACATTTTTTATAGTACCTCTTTGCCTCCTCATCATTACCCAATATATAAAGAAGAAATCCATAGTAATATACATCCTCCTCTGTTGATAAAGAATGAACATTAATACTTTTAAAAATATCATCCATAGCCTTTCTATTTTTTAGATTAGCATAACATAAACATAAAGCAAACGCATTTCGTGAAGAAGAAACCAATTCATAAGCTTTTAAAAAGTTTACTTTTGCTTGTTCCCAATTAAATTTCTCTAAATAGCAATTTCCCATTCTATCATATATATCTTCTTCCAAACAATTAATTTTCATTGCTTCTTCCAACAATGAAATTCTTTTTCCTATAGAATCGCCCATCTGTTTGTAACAGAATTCCAAATCTAACATTATAGTAAGCAAGCTAAACTCATTTTTTCTTGCTAATGATAACGCCTCTTCTAAATCCTCCTTTGCTGCTAAATAGTTTCCTATTTCCATTTGAACACGTGCTCTGTTATGTAAGATTTCTGATAAAAAATATTGATGTCTTCCTCTTACTTTTTTTGTGACATCCACAGCTTTATCATAACATGACTTTGCTGATTTATAATCTCCAAGATTTCCCAAACATTGTCCTAACCCTCTATATCCGCGAGGTTCATTTTCATGGCTTGCTATTATTTTTTTGAATAAGCTCATAGCTTCCTTATAGTTCTGCTGATTTAGGAATCTAATACCTAAATATAGATAAGGGAAAATCAAATTCAGCCCCATAAATTCACAATCTTGTATCCACAATTTAATTCTCATGTCTATTGTTGGCGCTCCCTGTAAATCTCGTTCCCTAATAACTCGAAAATCAGATAAAATAGAATTACGCTCTTCGTCAGAGATTTTATAAGAAGAATCTATATTCGCCAATTCATCTAATAAATCTTGTTCTTCGGGAATTTGATGCCATGGTAAATACGTACCTCCAAAGAACCTAATCAAACGATCCATACCACAAGAATACCGAGCATCATTATCGTAGATTCCATTTGCAAACAGTTCTATATAAATCTGTTCATTAAGTTTGTTGAAGTATAATAATTCACGTTCATTTTTAAATGTCTCTCTCCATTTTCCTGGCGCTTGCAATAGCCCAACAAACATACGTTTAGAAATATCATTTTTATTAAAGTATTTTTCTATTTCCAATAAGCACCAAGTAGAATTTGTCCTATAGTTTTGGCTATCAAGGACAAAAAAAATCTCACAATCCTCAACTTTCTTAAGAAACTCCTCTTTAAAATTTGCACATGGCTCTCCATTAATTTGATCTCTCCAAACAGAAATGCCGGAATTAATTAAATCCCAATATATTTTTTGTGCAATTTGCTTATCTCTATGTGAATAGCTAAAGAAGACTCTTGGATTCATAATATAATATTAACGATTAATTAATTATGTAATCATGGCTAGTATTTTCACAATTTTAATCTAACCATGATTACATACCACTTATTTATATATTGTACAATCAATAGGGGTCCAAATCTGAGGCGCATTATACTGTAACTTGTTTACCTTTTGAATAAAAGAGTTCCAGTTACTTGGATTGTGCTTTTTCATATATCTAAAGAAAGCACTCCATTGACATGTCGCAATCGCAGCATTATATACAATTGGATTCATTGCTCTTACCATTAACTGATTCTCTCTGATTTTACTGGACAACATAGTCTTTTCCTCTGTATATGGCAATCTATTCAATTGCATATAACATAGATAAGTATATTTGTTGCTGAAATAATAATTTGACAATGAATTTGACAACTTTCGAGCAGCGTTAGATTTTGGATGAACCGCCAACAATAAGTCAGACCATTTTTTTACAAATGGTAAAGATAGCCAATCTAACTTATCTTTATAATCCTTCACCTTCTGCATAACAAAAGCCACATCTCCGTCAGATTTTTTAAAGTTATTGTTTACTTTGAAAACTTCATCTATAGTAGAAGACATCTTATCATAAGTTTCTATTATAAGCTTATTATAAGCCTTCTTCTTAAGAGTGTCTGCATCCCAATAAAGAGTTATGAGTTCATTCGTAGGAAGTAATGCTATTTTCTTTTCCTCAGCTAATGAGGTCATAGAATTTATACTATGCAATTTGTATTCTGTACTAATTTTAGCCAAACTCTTACATTCGTTACTATACCACTTGTAAATATTCTTGTAGGCATTGGATAATTCATTAAAACTTACGGTGTCCACACGCTCAAAAAAGCGTTTAGAAAATAAATAATACGGTTCACCAGTTATCGAAAAATTACCGTTGTCTACAGAAAACTCTATTTTCTGATCTCTATCAGTATAAATATAGGTATCCCAAAGTCCATACTCATACATCTGCTTCTCCATAAGTAATTTCGTTTTTATTATCGCATTCTTTTGATTTTCCTTATCTATTCTTTCATATGACTTCTTCTCAGAATTAGCCAATATTGGTGTATTACTTTCATCCTCAGGAAGACAACTTCTATCTTCAATCTTTAATCTATTACTTGCAAGCATCATATCTGTTTGCAAAAGTCGTAAACCAAGCAACTTATCTACGAATGCAGGATGGTACATTATTTTGGCATCATTTTCACCATACAAAGTTACAACAGCATTGCAGGTATCATTAGCAAAATTAACTATCGGCTGAAGCATCCATGATGATAATGGAATGGCATAACTTTTGCCATCAATCACAACAGAACAAGTCTGAGATATCTCATTGCAATTCAAAGAAATGCTATTAAAATCAAAATTGCCAGCAGGCAATGCTTCTTGAATAAAAGCAACACCTCCTACTTTTGCAAAGACTCGCGCACCTCTAACTGCTGTTTTAACTGTGATACATCTCTTTGCAACAGCCATCTGAGCAGATGGCTTTACAAATTCTGTACTCCCCAAATGCATTACTTGTTGTGCAAAGATTGTTGTCACAAGTAAAAAATAGGCTAAAAAAGAAATAAACTTTTTCATAAGCTAGCATTTAATAATTCAACATTTTATTCATAGAATAACATTTTACTTCTTCTTTATCTCAAATCCCAATTTCTTCACCAGCTTCAGTGTCTGCATCGCCATTTCTCGGTCATATAGTTTCTCGCTTTCGGGCAGATTGCAGTAAGGTACCATGTCGGGCGTTTCTTTCTTCTGGTCGTTGCGCTCGGGTCCGTATGTCCAACCTTGGTCGGTACGTGCTTTTGCCCATATCTCGTGAGCGTTCTCGGCTATAGCCTCTTGTAGTTCGGTGAGATCGTCGTCGAGCTGTACGTCATCAAGACTTATTGGGTATGGCTCATATACGAAACGGTCGGTGGTGTTCACAACGACGAGGTAATGGTTGGATTGTCCCCAGGCTTTAAAGAATGAAGAAAGAGGATAGGTGGTGAGTTCCTCTTCTGTATAAGGGTTGAAGAGCGTTATTTCATCTAACTCTATGGAAATGGAACTGATAGCTACGGCATGGTTGGGTTGTGTAGTGTCCTCTGCCACGTCATGCAGCAGTTGAGTATTGTCAATTACGGCTATCAGTTGGTTGCCATTGGCTAAAAGGCGAACAATATCTTCTGTAGTGGAGTCGTAGCGACGGCTGACGGACAGATTGTTCTTCTCTAAGAGTCTACCTATATTATATAGTGGCATACCCTTGTCTTTCAGCCAGCAGTTGCGGTAAGCTTCGTCGAGGAGCGTCTTGTGAGTCGTCTCTATGCCAAACTGATGGAGGATAAACTCTTCACACTCTATGTCGCAAAGATAGTTTTCCTTCTGCTTGGCTGCCATGGCAGTCATGGGGACAGGTTTTGTTATGGCAGGTTTCAATGATGCCATATCTTCATCCACTTCACTTGCAATGCGAATGATTTCCTGTAAATTTTCATCCTGTTCCGCAGCTTTCAACACACGCATGGTGTCTTCAGCCGACGTGTTGCCGTCCAAGAAGGCAGACAACAGTTCATCTGATATAATAATATGCTTATCGTTCATAATGCTTTTTGTCTTTAAGTGCAACTTCGGTGAGAGCCTGTATCGCTCTGCGTTTGATATTATAGAGGTTGTCCACGGTCACACATAATTGCCGTGACACCTCTTCTGGTGTTCTGTCTTCTATCATCAGCAGACGTATTACCAAGGCATATCGTTGGTTCTTCATCTGTCTTAATAGTGTCTCCATATCCATTCGTGCTTGCGAGCTTTCTGCCAACGAAAGTTCACGATGACTATTGTTAAGAGGTTCTTGGCTCTCGTCATCTATCACTTTCGCTTTACTTTTCAGCAATAGGCAATGTCTTATGGCAATGGTCTTTAGCCACTGGTAGAGCGTACTTTCAAACTTAAACGAGCGCAACTTCTTCGCATCATTCTCCATAAGGAGTATGTATAACTCACTGATTATCTCGTCGTAATCAACAATCTGCGCCCCGAACACTCGCCTAATGACACTAAGGAACAACGGACGGCAATCCTTGAAAAAGAATTGCGCTGTTACCTTAGGGTCATGGGCGATGAGGGATGATATTATTTCTTGGTCAGTCATATTTGACTTTAAATTTTCAAAAACATTAAAAATACATATAATATATGCTATTTTTTGCGACTTTGTAGCATGTTAATCTTATTTCTATTTTTCCAAATAACTTCAATTAAACCTGATACAGTAAGATTTTTTATTGCAAACAATTGTAATGTAATGCCATAATA
>ERZ1031954.1151-NODE-1151-length-10762-cov-4.873634_pt1 | contig 10762 bp, 9 predicted proteins | sample MGYA00516701_ERZ1031954 | MGnify/ENA primary metagenome ERZ1031954 (study PRJEB33719, sample SAMN04261284) | wastewater metagenome | biome: rural village; feature: human; material: feces | host: Homo sapiens | place: El Salvador | collected 2013-01-07 ...
CTAATGATTTTTTATAGCTCCGACCTATTATATTTTTAGATAAAAACTTGTGAATTAGGAGTAAAGTATATACTTTTGCAACACGTTTTTCCATCGACCTTTGGGCAGATGAGCAAGACAGGCTAAACAAATCATAAAACGAAAACAAATTAATAATATATGAAACAACAGAAAGCTTTGACACTCAAGACTCTAACAAAGAGTAATGTATGGGAATTGCAGGAGAATGACATCTTACGTATGTGGGAATCGGCCAGAAAGGAATCTGATTTCAAGGACAACAAGAGACATTACTTTGATGTTATCAAAAGTGCTTTCGAAATAGAAGAAATAAAGATTGACCGCCCTGAAGTGATCAAGAAATACGAAGCTCGCGACTTCAAGATTGGTTCGCTTGGTGCTGACGAAGGCGACAATAGCAAGTGGGCCATCAAGAAGCGTCAGATTATGCGCGTCACTGACCTCACCTACGAGAACATCCGTCACATATCGGCTGCCAAGCTCATCGAAGTGCTCGACCGCAACTTTGGCGGTGGATGGGATTCACTCTCGCAGAGCATCCAGGACATAATTGAGAGCGGATTCGATATCAGCACAACAACGTTGCCTAAGGATCGTCTGCACAAGCCTGGCGGAATGTACGAAAAGAAGGTAAATGATGGTTATGAGGTGCTCGAGATTGCCAAGGGTTCTTGGATAGAGGCCATCTTCGCTAAGGAGAAACCAGAAACAGAGAAGCCGGTTGCCAGCTTCGACAATGAGACAAGCAAGAAAGTCAAGGATTACGATGACGAAGACGATGAGGACGAAGACATCGATTTGCCCGAGGACAAGTACGATGAGGATGAGGACGACGATACATTCGATGAGGACAAACTCACAGAAGAAAGCTATCGCACTACATTTGAGACCGATCCCGAAGACCTCAATCTCGAAGCAGAGGACGTTAGCGACGAGGATGACAATTATTAATTTTGAGTTTTGAATGTTGAATGTTGAGTTGGTCTGCTGTCGCCGATGTTGAATTTTCAAATTTTGAATTCATTTGGATTATAACAATATTAAAAAGCGCTTGAACACTAAATGTTGTGTTCAAGCGCTTTTTTAGTTTTGAATTTGTCGCTATGCGAATTTTGAATTTTGAGTTTTGAATTTTGAGTTTTGAATTAGTCGCCTACGGCGATTGAGAATTGATGAATTTTGAATTCATAATTGAATAATTTCTAATGCGCATAGCGCACCAACTCCTAATTCAAAATTCAAAACTCAAAACTCCTTATTTGTATTTCTTTATATACTCATCGGCACGCTGGTCGCCCAGAGTCTTGGCACGTTGCAGACACTCCATTGCCTCAGGTTTCTTCTTCAGTCCAACGAGGGCTACACCTTTTATAATTAGAGCGTCGGTGTTGTCGGCATCCAGCTGCAAACAGAGGTCGGCAGTCTTCACCGCATTGTCGAGCATATTGACACGAAGCTGCAGCGATGCCATCTCAGCCAAATAAATGGGGCGCATCTGCGGTTCACACACATAAGCAGCGTGTGCAATGTCGTTGAGAGCCACCTGATACTGACGCATGTTGACCTCACACTTGTAGCGTGTGAAGTAGAAATCGGCATTGGCGCGACCATACATTATAGTATCGTATTCGTTGTAGTCGGCAAGTGCGCGGCGATAGTCCTTCATGGCATCGTACATCTGTCCGCGTGCAAGCACATACGGAGCAGCCACCGATGTATAGGGCTTGGCACAACGTGCCACAGCACTGTCGAGCAACACTATCAGTTCCTCGTTCTTGGCACCAAGCTGAGCCTTACACTGTGCAGCCTCGTAGAATACCTCGCTATTGGCAAACGAAGTCTTCGACAACTCATTGAATATGTCATAAGCCTTGGCATACTCACGCTTCGAGAAGAGTATCTGAGCGGCACTGTGGCGATAAGCCAGCTGTGGGTCAATCTTATAAGCCTCTTCAGCCTCGTCGAGAGCCTTGTCCAGGGTCCACTCCTTATACAGCGAGTCGTTACTATAAACAAGCTTCTGATACATCACACGCGAATATTCGGCATGAGCCTCTGCCTTGTTTGCAGCATGCTTCAGCGCCTGCTTCATGTCGGCATCGGCACCGGCAAAGTCGCCATTACCGCTCTTGCGCAAAGCACTTGTAGTATAGCCGTCAACCTGCTGCGGGAACTTTGCTATATAGTCGGCAATATAGCCAACATACTTTGCCGAGTCCTGACGCTCCGAAGTAAGCATAATCATCAGCAGTGCCTGCTTGCTGTCGTCGGGCAACTGCATACGTATAGCTGTCTTGTTGTAATCGGGACGAGCCACATCCAAAGAATTGAATGCCAATGTCGTTGCAAAACGTGGGTCTACAGCATGAGTCTCGATATTGGTCTCCGACTGCTGCAACAGTCCTATCACCTGACCGTTGGCATTGACAAACGGACTGCCAGCCACACCACTCTTGTCGTTATAGGCAAAAATGTAGTAAGCATACTTGTCCATAAACTTCTCGCTTCGCTCTACAGAATACTCGTCTGCCTTCACCTTCTTGTCGGCAAAGTTGACGAGCCAAACCTTTGAGTTGTCAGGCACCGTTGCAGTAGCCATTGCAGCCGGCTGAGTCTTTGAAGCATCTACACGAAAACGGCACATGTCATACAACTCGTTTACACCAACCAGTGTGCGTACATTGTATGTCTTGCCATTGAAGTCGACCACCTCGGCATGCGCTGCCGTCGACAGAGCCGACCATGGTGCAACAGCCTCACCGTTGGCCGATGTGAATACACCGTAAGTCTCGGCACTGCGGTTGCCGTTCGCATCATAACATACCAGACGGAACGTTGACTTTGCAGCATTCTTGACAGCTGATGGCTGGGCAAACGATGCCACCGCCACAGCAAAGGCTGCAAAGACAGTAACAAAAAATCGATTCATAATAAATATCTATATACTTTTATTTCTTTTCTTTCATTAATAGCGACTTGGCGTTGTCGATAGCCGCCTGTGTCACGTCGCTACCGCTAAGCATCTGGGCTATCTCCGTTATGCGTTGATCGGGTGTGAGCTGTGTCATAGTGCTCACCGTGCCACTCTCCGCTTCATGCTTAGCCACCTTATAGTGGGTTGAACCGTAAGCGGCAATCTGCGGCAGATGGGTGATGCAGATTACCTGTCGGTTAACGTCGCCCATACCACGCATTATGTGGGCCATCTGCTCAGCCACACGTCCGCTCACACCAGTGTCAATCTCGTCGAATATGATGGTAGGCAATCCTATCGCCTTGCTTATCATGGCCTTGAGCGACAACATCACACGTGCGATCTCACCACCCGAAGCCACCTGCGATACGGGCAGCATGTCGGTGCTCTTGTTGGCGCTGAACAGGAACATCACCTTGTCGACACCCTTCTGAGCAAGTTCGCCCATAGTAATCTGCACTTTAAACCTGACATTAGGTATGCCCAGCGGAGCCAACAGCTTGGCAAGTTCACCTTCTACCTCTATGGCAGCCTTGCGGCGTACCTCGCTCAGCACAGCAGCCTTCTGCATGCATTCAGCCTTCAGTGCCTCAACACGTTGCTTGCACTCCTCCAGTCGCTCGTCGCTATTGTCGATGTTGCCGAGCTGGGTGTCAAGTTCATTCTTCTTGGCTATCAGTTCCTCAACAGTAGTCACATGATATTTCTGCTGCAGCGAGTATATGGTATCGAGACGTTGGGTAGTCTCGTTATACTTCACGGGGTCGAACTCCACGTCGTCTATATGCGACGCTATCTCCTGCGAAATATCCTTCAGCTCGACATAGCAGTTGTCCAGTCGTTCGGCCATTTCCTGCGCTTCGTGATAGATGTCGGCTATGCTTCGCAACTGCGACGCACGCTGGCGCACCTCATTCACGATACTCATGTCCTCACCTGCCAGACACTGGTCAGCCTCATGCAGCACACGCTTTATATCCTCTGCATGACTCATCATCTCTGCTGTCTGTTCGAGTGTCTCCTGTTCGCCCTCTGTCAGATTGGCATCATCGAGTTCCTTCTGCTGAAAACGCAGGAAGTCCTCGTTCTCACGATTGCGCTCAATCTCTTCCTTCACACGTGCCAGTTCGTCCTGCGCCTTGCGATACTTGCCGTACGACACCTGGTAGTCAGCAAGCAGCTTCTTATCGTGTGCTATAATATCCACCACATTCAGTTGGAAGTCCTCACGATTGAGCAGCAGGTTCTGGTGTTGGCTGTGAATATCTATAAGCTGTTCGCCCAATTCGCGTATCAGCGCCAGCGTCACCGGCGTGTCGTTGATGAAAGCCCGGCTCTTGCCGTTGGCGTTCACCTCGCGTCTGAGCAGACATTCCTCAGGCTCATAGTCGAGATCGTTGCGCTCGAAGAAGTCCTTCAGCACGTCCGAGTGATACACACTCAGGTCGAACGTAGCCTCAACGATACACTTGTCGCGCCCACGCTTCACCATCTTGGTGTCCGCCCTATTGCCCAGCAACAGTCCGATAGCCCCGATGATGATACTCTTGCCAGCTCCCGTCTCGCCCGTGATAACGGAGAATCCGGGATAGAAGAGCATCTCCAGATGGTCTATAAGCGTAAAGTTTCTTATATCAAGTTTTTTCAGCATAGTCTATTCCTTTATCTTTTCCCAAGCCGTGTTCTGGCTGGCATTGATACCAAACAATATGTCGTAAACATTCTGTTTCTCCTTCTGCGTGCCCTTACCCCTATAAATGTTGGCAAGTTCGTCGCGCTTGTAGTCAGTCCATATCTGCGGTAGCAGACTCAATGGGCGGTCGGCATGTGCCTTCTTAAGGTCTTCCTCCAGCGCCGTCGTTATGGCTGCACGTCCACGGTCGGCGTTTGTTGCCATAACGTCGAGTCCATTGCGATAGTAGTCGTACTGCAACTGGCGGAAAGGCTTCATCGCTCCGTCCAGGTAGTCGTTGATTATGGCAAATCGGTTACGGCTACTGTCAAAAGCCTTCCATCCGGGATAGTTCAAGTTCTGAGCATTGTTGGTCAGATTCATGCACCGCTGCAGCACATCCTCGCCTCCCATAGGAGCAAACGAGTCGAGGTCGAGTCCGATAATCAGATAGGCATAATAAGCCATGAGCGCCGTGAGCTGGTTGTCCACCTGCTCCTCGTTAAACTGTATCTGGTCGAACTGTGCATACTCGAAGTTGAAGTCGTTGTCGGTATTGCTGTACAGCGTTGTGGTGTACGAGGCATTATATACCGGACGGTTGGCCTGCACCACAGCCTTGCATGTGAACACATTCGATGCCTTGTCGTATTTCGTCACCGTGATGTTGAAGCTGCACTGTATGCGCTCGTTCTTGTAGAACTGCATACTGGTCCACTGGCGCTCGTTGACAAACCGCGTCAGATTCTGTTCGAGGTCGTCGAACACGCTTGCGTCAGTGCCCTGCACCTGCGAGTGGTTGATGCTGATGCGTGCGTCGAGTTCCTGGGCATGCACGTCGGCACACCCCACCCCACACATCACGGCGGCAACAAACGATGTTAGCAATCGAATTGACATATTATATTATAATGTATAGTTATGACTATTTGCAGCTTACTGTGGTCTCAATCTCGTCCACAATATATTTAGCCGTCTCAGCCTTCGAGCACTTGGGATACTGTTTCTTGTCCGTACGACTGATTATCTCTATCTGATTGTCGTCGGTGCGGAAACACGTACCCTCGTTGCGCAGACTGTTGAGCACGATAAAGTCGGCATTCTTCTTTTCGAGCTTGCGCTGTGCGTTTGCCTCCTCGTCGTTGGTCTCAAGCGCAAAAGCCACAATGGTCTGACGCTCGGTCTTTGCCTGTCCCAAAGCCGCAGCAATGTCGTGCGTAGGACACAGACGCATCACAAGGTCGTCCTTCTCGCGCTTTATCTTACGGTCGGCTATATCAGCAGGCTTGAAGTCTGCCACGGCAGCAGCCAGCACAGCCACGTCGGCATTGGCAAACTCGTGTGTTGCTGCCTGATACATCTCCTCACAGCTCTCCACATCCAAACGCCGTATGCCGTCATCGCACTTCACACTTACGGGTCCACATACTATCGTCACGTCGGCACCGCGTCGGCGACACTCCTCGGCAATGGCAAAACCCATCTTGCCGCTCGAGTAGTTGCCTATGAAGCGCACGGGGTCGATACGCTCATATGTAGGGCCAGCGGTTATCATCACCTTCTTGCCCACCAATGGCGAGTTGCTGTCCTGACGGTCGAAGAATTCGGATATGCGGCGTGCTATCACAGCCGGCTCCTCCATACGTCCCTTACCCTCCAGTCCGCTTGCCAGAAAACCGTCAGCAGGCTCTATGATATGGTTGCCATACGACAGCAAAGTCTGCATATTGGCCTGTGTAGACGGGTGTCGATACATATCGAGGTCCATTGCTGGAGCAATGAACACCGGGGCCTTCATCGACAGATATGTAGTGATGAGCATATTGTCAGCCACACCGTGCGCCATCTTGCCCATAGTGCTGGCAGTACACGGAGCTATCACCATTGCATCAGCCCACAATCCGAGGTCGACATGCGAGTTCCACGTGCCGTCGCGTTGCGAGAAGAACTCGCTCACCACGGGCTTATGTGTCAGAGCCGACAGCGTAATGGGAGTGATAAACTCCTTACCGGCAGGTGTTATCACCACCTGCACCTCAGCTCCCTGCTTTATGAATTCGCGTATCAGCAGACACGACTTATAGGCGGCTATAGAGCCAGTTATGCCCAATACTATTTTCTTGCCCTTTAGCATAGTTTGAATGTTGAATGTTGAATTAGGAATGTTGAATGTTGCGCTTTGCGCAGTTTTGAATGTTGAATGTTGAATTTTGAGTTGTCAATTAATTCATAATTGAACAATTCAACATCGGCGAAGCCGACCAACTCAACATTCAACATTCAACATTCAACATTTACTTATTAAATCCCTTCAGGCGGATACGTGTCAGCACCTGCTTAGTGTTGAATGTGAAGTCGCCAGTCATCATCCAGCTATAGTAGCCAGGGTCGGCACGCAACACGTCAGCCACCGAACGTCCCTTATACTTGCCGAAGTTGAAAGCCTCAAACTTGCGCTCCTTGCCGTCCTTGTCGAGCAATGGCTTGCCATCAGCTCCGAGCAAGGGTTTCCACACTATGCGACCTGCAAAGTCCACATTGTCGTTCTGCTTTGAGAAATCAGCCAGGAAGTCCATGTCGTTCTCCAGCACACGGTCTGGTTCGTCCTGTACGCCCGGAGCATACATGTCGAGTTCAGCCATGAGTACACGATATGTAGCCTCAGTATCCTCGTCGGCACGATGGGCGGTAAAGTCGTCCTCCATCTTGCGTCCGCAGAAGAACTTGTATGCGGCAGCCAGATTGCGGCGTTCCATCTTGTGGAATATGGTCTGTGCGTCAATGAGTCGGCACTTCGAGAAGTCGAAGTCGATGCCTGCACGCAGAAATTCCTCAGCAAGCATCGGTATGTCGAAGTGGTTGGAATTGTATCCTGCGAAGTCGCAGTCCTTCATTTTCTCGTTCAGTTTCGGGGCAATTTCCTTGAATGTAGGGGCATCCTTAACGTCGTCATTGCTGATGCCGGTCAGTTCGGTCACCTCCTGCGGAATGGCCTTGCCCGGATTTACGAGCATGTTCTCGCGTCGTTCCTCGCCGTCGGGCATAACCTTAATATATGAAATCTGTATTATGCGGTCGCGCACGAGGTCAAGTCCCGTTGTCTCAAGATCGAAGACAACAAGGGGTCGTGTAAGATTTAGTTTCATTATATAATATAAGCGGCAGAGCCGCTGTATTAATTTTGAATTTTGAGTTTTGAATTAGGAGTTAGTGCGCAGATGGCGCAATTTTGAGTTTTGAATTAGGAATGTTGAATTAGTCGGCTTTGCCGATTTTGAGTTGTTCAATGTTGAATTTATTGACAACTCTCAATTCGAAATTCTAAAATTCCTAATGCGCGAAGCGCACTAATTCAACATTCAACATTCCTAACTCCTAATTCGATTTAGTCGTTCAGCAACATCGGCATCATGAGCATCAGGATTTCCTGATTCTCAGGCTGCTCTACCGGTACAAACACTCCTGCGCGGCTTGGGTCGGCAAGTTGCACGGTCACCTCGTCGCTACTAAGATTGTTGAGAATCTCGCATACCGAGTCGCCCTTGAAGCCGATGTCCATAGTAGTGCCATTATATTCGCATGCAATGCTCTCCTTGGCGCTTGTGGCGAAGTCGATGTCAGAAGCCTGCAGACGCAGCAGCCCCTTCTCAAGGTGGAAGCGAACCAGACGGCTGCTCTCACTTGAGAACGGCAATACGCGCTTCAAGGCTCCGAGCATGGTCTTGCGGTCGGCTGTAAGACAGTTGGTGTTGTTGGTAGGAATCACCGAGTTGTAGTTGGGATAGCGACCCTCAATCAGACGGCAGCGGAACTCGCCTCCGTCATACTTGAACTCGCAACTGTTGGCAGCAAAGCGCACCACAACGTCGCCCTCGCCCTTCGCAAGTACACCCTTCAGCAACTGCGCCGGCTTCTGCGGCAGGATGAACGATGTAGGCTCTTCCTCAGCCACAACATCGAGTATGCGGTTGCGCACCAGCTTGTGTCCGTCGGTAGCCACAACGGTCAGTCCGTCGGCCTTGAGGTCGAACAGGATGCCACCCATCACCGGACGGATCTCATCCTGAGCAGTAGCAAACAGCGAGCGTGAGATGTTCTCAGCCAAAAGCTGCTGGTTGAGAGTGAGCACAGTAGCGTCGTCGTTCATGTCTGGCATTACGGGATAATCGTCGGCAGCCAGGGCAGCCAGACCAAACGAACCGTTCTGGTAGTCGACAACCACCGACAGACTCTGGTCGTCGATAGTCATCTGAAGCGGCTGCTCGGGCAGCTCCTTCACAGCATTGAGTATAGTATGATTAGGCAGGGCGAAGCGTCCCTCGCCTGTGCACTCATCGAGTTCTATAGTGGCCTGCATCACATTCTCCGCGTCACTTGCTGTGACGGTGAGGGTGTTGTTGGCAACCTCGAAAAGGAAACAGTCCAATATACTTATGGCGTTCTTGCCACCGATAACCCTAACGAGGGTCTGAAGTCGCGCATTTAGCGTTCCGCTTGATAATGTGAATTGCATTGTTCTTACGTTTTTATATTAATGATTTGCCTACAAAGGTAATGAAAAATGCTTAAAAAGCAACACCAAAAACAAAAACTACAACAAAAGTTTTTCTATCTTGAACAATTTTATTAATTTCGCACTCCGATTAAATATATACTACGCAATTATAACACATTAAATACAATCAAAGACAAATGGAGATTCAAGGAAAAGTTATCGCCGTATTGGAGGCAAGAAGCGGTGTTTCAGCACGCGGTGAGTGGAAGTCGCAGGACTACGTTATCGAGACTCACGATGCCTATCCGCGCAAGATGGTGTTCGGCGTATTCGGTGCCGACCGCATCAGCCGTTTCAACATACAGTTGGGCCAGGAAGTGAACGTATCGTTCGACATCGACGCTCACGAGTACAACGGACGCTGGTTTAACAACATCCGTGCTTTCGACGTGCGTCAGGTTGATCCCGCATCAGTAGCCATGCAACCTGGCGTTGTTCCTGGTGCAGCTTTCGGTCCGGCTCCTGCACAGCCAGCTGCTCCTGCACAGCCTGCAGCACCCGCAGCCGAGCAGAACTCAGAAGACGATCTGCCATTCTAAGCCGCCGACCGCATAGCAACGACATTTCGACAAAACCAACCAAATAAATACAGCCCTCTTGCCTTCAGCATACTGAAAGACAAGAGGGCTTTTCGTGTACAATATTCCTACTCTTCAACCACCCAATCTTTGATATTTCCAGTGGAAGAGTCGAAGTTGATGCCGACCTTGATTTCCTTGTAGGAGGCTATGGCGTCCCCGCCGTAGCTTGCGTTGCAGCATGCCCGGTCCTTAAAATGGCATTTGTATGCACTTGCCGACATTCTCGTTCACCGACTTGCAATCTTGCAGAGCTTGCAAGTCGTCGATATGCTTGACGAGCCGGTCGTAGCTTGTCAGGTTTTCTATTTCTTCTCGCCGTGCCATGCTTAGTCGGCAGAACTCCTCTTCCTGCTCCAGTCCTGCAAATCGTCTGCCACACAAGTTGGCTGCAATGCCTGTTGTAGAGCTTCCGCTGAAAGGGTCGAGTATCCAATCGCCTTGATTGGTTGAAGCAAGAATCATACGAACGAGCAGACGCAAGGGCTTTTGCGTAGGATGTTTGCCACACGTCTTTTCCCAAGTGCCTATAGCCGGCATACGCCACACGTCAGTCATTTGCTTGCCGTCGTTCAGCTGTTTCATCAGGCCATAGTTGAACTTATGGGCAACCTTCTGTTTCTTTCGTGCCCAAATCACAAATTCCGTAGAATACGTGAAGAAGCGACACGATATATTGGCAGGAGGATTGGTCTTCTGCCATGTTATCACGTTCAAAATCTTATAGCCAAGAGTAGTCAGACAGTTAGCCACAGAAAAGATATTGTGATATGTTCCGCTAATCCAAATCGTACCATTGTCTTTCAACTTGTCACGACACAGTCGCAGCCACTCCATATTGAAATCCATCATATCCTCCTGCGACTTACCCTTGTCCCAATCGCCCTTGTCTACACATACTACTTTTCCGCTCTGCAACGATATTCCACCATTGGAGAGAAAATAAGGAGGGTCGGCAAATA
>ERZ1031954.1152-NODE-1152-length-10761-cov-8.574071_pt1 | contig 10761 bp, 6 predicted proteins | sample MGYA00516701_ERZ1031954 | MGnify/ENA primary metagenome ERZ1031954 (study PRJEB33719, sample SAMN04261284) | wastewater metagenome | biome: rural village; feature: human; material: feces | host: Homo sapiens | place: El Salvador | collected 2013-01-07 ...
ATGTTCATTCTCGTTAGGCCGATAAATTGCAGTTTATCAAATCCGCGTTTAAATGTTTAACACAGATTTGTTAACTTTGCAACGTAAAATGCTGAAACTACCCTTAAAACGATGAGCGAAGAAAATAAAGACGAAATATTGAACGAAACTGACGTTACCAACGAAGCCACTAACGACACCGCCACGCCCGAAGCCCACTCCGACTATCACCCCAGTGGGGTGAAAGACGAAGAGGGCAAATTGCAGTTGACGGGTATGTATCAAAACTGGTTCTTAGACTATGCCTCGTACGTTATTCTCGAACGTGCCGTCCCCCACTTGGGTGATGGTCTCAAACCTGTACAACGACGCATACTCCACTCTATGAAACTGCTCGACGATGGACGCTATAATAAGGTGGCCAACGTCGTAGGTCATACCATGCAGTTCCACCCCCACGGTGATGCCTCTATTGGCGATGCCTTGGTACAGTTGGGACAAAAGAACCTGCTCATCGACTGTCAAGGTAACTGGGGTAACATACTCACGGGCGACAGCGCTGCTGCCCCTCGTTATATTGAAGCGCGACTCTCAAAGTTCGCTCTCGACGTACTCTTCAATCCCAAGACAACGGAGTGGAAGATGTCATACGACGGCCGTAAGAAGGAACCCGTTTCGTTACCCGTAAAGTTTCCTTTACTCTTAGCTCAAGGGGCCGAGGGCATTGCCGTAGGCCTTTCAGCAAAGATTTTACCCCATAACTTTGGCGAACTTTGCGAAGCCGCTATCAAGTATCTGCATGGCGAGGAGTTTCACCTCTATCCCGACTTCTTGACAGGCGGTTCCATCGACGTATCACGCTATAACGACGGCATGCGCGGTGGTGCCGTAAAGGTGCGTGCCAAAATCGAGAAGTTAGATAGTAAGACGCTCGTCATCACCGAGATACCCTATGGCAAAACCACCAGCACGCTCATCGACTCTATACTCAAAGCCAACGAAAAGGGTAAGATAAAAATTCGTAAGGTGGAGGACAACACCGCTGCCGAGGCTGAAATTCACGTTCATCTCACGCCTGGCACATCAAGCGACAAGGCCATCGATGCCCTTTACGCCTTCACCGACTGCGAGACCAGTATCAATCCCAACTGCTGCGTGATTGAAGACAAGAAGCCAAAGTTTCTCACCGTAAGCGAGGTGTTGCGCCGTTCGGTAGACCACACGCGCTCTTTGCTTGAGAAGGAACTCATGATACGCCGTGGCGAACTCATGGAGAGTCTTCACTTTGCCTCACTCGAACGTATCTTTATCGAAGAGCGCATCTACAAAGACCTCGCTTTCGAACAGGCTAAAGACATGGACGCCGCCATTCTTCACATCGACAGTCGCTTAGACCCCTTCAAGCCCCAGTTCTATCGTGAAGTGACGCGCGACGACATACTGCGTCTCATGGAGATTAAGATGGGACGCATCCTTAAGTTCAATAAAGACAAAGCCGACGAGCTTATCGCCCACATGAAAGAAGAGGTGGCACGCATTGACCGCGACCTGCAGAACATGGTCGAAGTCACCTCTAACTGGTTCCGCCTCATTCGCGACAAATATGCGGCCGAGCACCCTCGCCATACCGAGATACGCTCGTTCGACAACATCGAGGCCACCAAGGTAATCGAAGCTACCGAGAAGCTCTACATCGACCGCGAAAATGGCTTCATGGGCATGAGCCTCAAGAAGGATGAGTTCGTGGAGAACTGTTCTCCTATCGACGATGTCATCATCTTCTATCGCGACGGTACGTATAAGGTTACGCGCGTGGCCGATAAGGTGTTTATCGGTGAGACCGAGCGCATGAAGGCGGAGAAGAAAAAGAAAGTAGAGGTCATTCACATCGCCGTCTTTAAGAAGGGCGATAAACGCACAATTTATAATGTCGTCTATCGCGACGCTGCCACCAACACTTGCTACATCAAACGCTTCAACGTGACCAGCATCACCCACGACCGCGAGTACGACCTCACAATGGGTACACCAGGTAGCAAGGTGCTTTACTTCACAGCCAACCCGAACGGCGAGGCTGAGAGTATCAAGGTTACGTTCCGTCCTAATCCCAAACTCAAGCGCATCAGCATGGACCGCGACTTTGGAGAGATCTTAGTCAAAGGGCGTCAGAGCCGAGGCAACTTGCTCACCCGTGTTGACGTTCATAAGATTACGCTCAAGGCGCATGGTGCTTCTACCCTCGGCGGTCGAAGAGTTTGGTTTGACCATGATGTACAGCGCCTTAATTACGATGGACGTGGAGAGTACTTGGGTGAGTTCCACTCTGACGACCTCGTACTCGTTGTCCTGCAGAACGGGCAGTTCTATACCACCAATTTCGACCTCAACAATCACTACGAGCCTTCGGGCATTCTGCGCGTTGAGAAGTTTGACGAACACAAGGTGTGGACGGCCGTACTCTTCGATGCCGATCAACAAGGCTTCCCTTACGTTAAGCGCTTCGTCCTTGAACGTTGTGCACAAACGCGGCCACTAAATTTCTTGGGCGACAACCCCAACTCTCGCTTTATCTTGCTCACCGATCAAGTATATCCACGTCTGCAAGTGACCTATGGTGGCAACGAGAACTTCCGCGATCCACTTGAAATTGATGTGGATTCATTCATTGCCGTTAAGGGCTACAAGGCCAAAGGTAAACGTATCACCACGCTTCCCATTGAGAAGATAGAAGAACTCGAACCGCTTCGTCAGCCCGTCACCGAGGCTGAACCTCAAGAGGACGAAAATGATAACGACAATTCCCCCGAAGTCGATACGGATGACCCATCCCAAGAGCCCTCCCTCTTCGATAATAATGACAACGCTTAACATCAAGTCGCGCTTCACGCTCCAGGAGAAGAAACATTAATTATCATTAATTAACCATTAATTTCTTCATTAATTATTCTCTTTTGGTAATTAATGAAGAAATTAACGAAATAATTAACGAAATAATTAATGAAGAAATTAATGGTCAATTAATGATAATTAATGTTCCTCCCCCAGGAGCGCGAAGCGCGACCTTGCATTATGAATATTAATGTTTAGAGCGCGAAGCGCGACCTTAACGTTTTCCCCTCCAGAATTATATGTTCTCCTCTCAGTATTACCGTTTCCTTGCGTTCCCACTATTCGTGTTATTAACGTTCAGCTGCCAGCATAAGCGACAAAGCGTCACTCAGCACCAAATAGACAGCGTCGTCGAAGCCAACCGCGACCTCCTCTACGCTGCCCCTTATAAGGCCGATACTACCTTCATGCAGTGGCAGAAACGTGTCAGCGACAGCACCCAATGGTATCGCTTCGAACTCTATCGCGCTACCGCCCACCAACGTGCGGGTGACTCCCTTTGGGCCAACAAGACTTATAATAAGGTGAAAACGTGGAGCGTGACACACCACGAGCCCCATCTTGAAGGCTTAGTGTATAATCACCTCGGCACCTCCGCTCTGCTTGCAGGTTACAACCGCCAAGCCTGCCAGTACTACAAACGAGCCTACACCTTGTTAAACCAACCACCTAAAACAAACGACCTCATAGCCGCCACTATCAACGTGGCCGATATGTACCAACAGTCAGGCCGTCTGCCATTAGCAGCAGAACGTTATCGTTACGCCCTCTTCATAGCCGATTCATTGCACGATAGTACCAATCGGGCCGCTATCTGCTGCGGACTCGGACTTATCTATATGGAGTTGGAAAACTTTAAAGAGGCACACCACTTCTTCAACCTTGCTAAGAAGGACATTAAACAAGAAGCTCTACAGACTCAATACTTTTACCACTTCTCGTTAGGTAACTGCTATTATTTCGAACACAAGTATGACGAATCACTCAATAACTTTCAGCAAGCTTACAAGATAGCCCAGCAACTGGACAACTCGCTCTTCATTCACATCTGCGAGATTAACATGGGAGAAATTTATCTCATGCAAAATAAACTGTCTGAAGCACAGCAGCAACTGCAAAATGCCAAGCTATTCTTACAACAAGAGGGCAATCAGCTCACGCCTGAGAACGTGTTCTACATTAAGAGCCTATTGGCCGATCTCGACATTGCCCAACACAAAGGGAGTCAAGTCAATGACTTCTTAACGCAGCTCAAGGAGCCTCACCCAATACGTTCGCCGCGTTACCTCATGCTCCACTACCGCCGCCTTATGCGCTACGCAGCGCAATATGGTCAGTGGCAACGCGCCTACCAATATCAGACGCTCAGCGATCAATATGCTGACTCGCTACGCAGCCGCCAGACGCGCAACAACGTAGCCGAATTGGCCAGCCGCTACCAACGCGACACGACGCTACTGCGCCAACAAATCTCTATATCGGAATACGCTGCCCAAACGGCACATCAGCAAAACATCATTTTGATTGTTATAATTGTAGCCGTAGCACTGGCTCTTGCAGCCACGCTCATCATTGTATGCTACCGACGTTACACGCAAAATCGCATGAAGCAACAAATGGAGCGCATGACGGAACTTCGCATGGACATCGTGCGCAACCGCGTGTCGCCTCACTACATCTTCAACGTATTAGGTACCGTACTTCCGAAGCTCCAACGCTACCCCGAGTTGGTCGAACCCGTCGAACTACTCATCGACGTATTGCGTGGCAACCTCCTCACCTCAGGCAAGGTGGCTGTAAAGTTATGTGACGAACTCGCCTTGGTGCAACGTTTCGTTTCACTTCACCATTATAGTAAGGGCGAATGGCCCACCGTCACGTGGACCATCGACCCCGCGTTAGAAAAGAGCGAATGGCTCACTCCCTCTATGTCGTTACAGATACCCGTAGAGAATGCCCTCAAGCACGCTTTCCCCACGCTTAGTGCTGAGAGTGCCATTCACGTCAGCATCACGCTCCTCCCTACCAACGAACTCTCGCTTCAAGTGACCGACAATGGGCAAGGCTACAACCCAGGCCGCATCAAGCGCACCAATCGCGACACAGGCACAGGCCTACGCCTACTCACACGCACGCTTGAAATTCTCAACCAGTACAACCGTCGCAGTGCCAGTCTCACAATTACCAACGTAGCCCCACCCCACCACGGCACCCGCATCGAACTACGCATTCCCCAAGGCTACAACTTCACTGTGCAGCACGAGAAGCAAAAATAAATAAGCTCTGTAACGAATCGCAGTTTGTCTGCCTAATTGGGGGGGGGGGACGGGTTTTCAACCCGCGGCAGCAGCAAGCCTTGCACTATCTTTGCTTATAGTCGCTTAGCGACTATAAGTAGATGTTCAAAGCATGCTGCTGCCGCGGGTTGAAAACCCGCCCCCCAATTAGGCAGCCTTCCCAATGACCTCAAAACGCTAAAAGAGGGTGTTTGTATCAACAAACACCCTCTTTTTTAGCACTTATTTAAAATATTAGTCATCCATGTGGCTCCACATGCCACCTTGTGTGGGCTTCTCAAGTCCATTTGACCAAATGCTTGATGTAGTGCCCCCTTTGGGGTCGTCGCTCGAACCTACACCAAACTCTTTGTTGCTTGCACAAAGTGGAGTGAGTGGTTGTATGTAATTATACACCGTTGACTTCGGTGCTACGTATTGCTTGTTCATAGTTATTTCTTTTGTGAGTTACTTAACAATCATCTTCTTACCATTCTGAATGTAAACACCATGCTTCATGGTATTATTTACACGACGTCCCATAAGGTCGTAAATGGGAGCATTTACATTGTCATTTACATCAACAACATGGTCAATGCCCTCAATAACAGACCCATTAAATACTAAACGTACAGCTTGCTGTCCGCCTTCGTTTAGATAATAAGCACGGTTGGCAGCAATAGAGGTGAGCGAAGTGGCAGGTGTCCAAAATCCGACTGTGTTTTCTGCCCCATCTTTAGGACCAAACACAAGATAGTTGGCACGCGTTTCGTCAGTCAAAGTAATAGGTCGGCTGGTACCACGCAGCAAACTTTTGTTCGTATTTTCGCCCAATGTGAGTGTTGCCGTGCTGGCCTTTGTGTCGCTAACGAGCACTACACCTTGGTTGGCATCAAAACCTCCATCTGAAGTGGTTTGCATGACAAGTGTATTATTAACAGCCGCATTGTTTGCTACATAAGCCTCCGCATTACTAACGGCTGAAATGCTGTAGGGCAAGTATAATGAAGCATACGAAGCATCGCCCAATTCGTGCAGTGCCACTTCAATGTCTGTTGCCTTAGATATCCACCAGCCAGCATTATCATTATGTGTCCAATAATTTATTGTTAGTGGACCAGTTTTTTCAGCATTAAGCTTATTATTATTTTGATCAATCACATTCCAATTGCCATTGGCCTCGTCTTTCAACGTAAAGGTGAATTTGTAGCTATTACTCTCGTCTGTAAGAGTAGGATTAGGGGTGCTACTAGTAGCACCAACCGCATTTTTAATGTTGGTGATATAAGTACCCGTATTGGCATTCATCAGTCTATAGCAAACCTCATCTCCATCAACAGGCACAAGCTTCCAAATGTTGCTAAGGTTGGTCTTTTGAGTTGAAGCCTCTAAGGCGTTTACTTCAGTGTGAGCATCGTTCAAGCCCATAAAACGGTTGTTACCACTTTTAGCACATTGCAAACGCACATATTGATTGTCAGTACCTGCTTTAACCTTCTTGCAATAGGCTAAATAGTTTTCATACGTAGGATTGTTTTGCAACGCTTCCTTTTCGGTGGCAACACCATCAACACCCAAAAAGTTCTTATTTACCAACGTGCTAATGTAAGAGTTAGGCAACGCAGCATAGTTATTAAAATCGGCATCGCTCACTTCGGTGAGCGTCCAACGACTTGCACCAGCAAAAGCCGCCCAAAGAATAAGCGGGTCATGATTACCTTGAAGCCAAGTATGTTGACTATCTATATCTAAATCGTATGATCCCGTACCGATAGCTACCGTATTATCGTAAACGTTGGCTGTAATAACTTTTAAATCGGTGCCAGTTTTGTTAGCCTTAACGCCATTAATATATAATCCTGACCAAGCATTCTTCAACTTGTAGGTGCCTTCAGTATCGCCAGCCTCAAGTGTCCATACAGCATCTTTCGTAATGTCACCTGTTTGTACATTAAGTGCACTACCAGGTATAATGTTCGGAACGATGTACCTGTTGTTATTGTTATTCTTAATTAAGTAGCGCTTGCCAACGGTGGGGGTGTGCTTGTCAATAGCTGCTTTGAAATCTGCTATTGTGTTGCTGATTGATACCAGATTATCCCACGTATAATCACTTGTAGTCGTTGAGATTTTGCTTGAGAAGTCACTGAATTCTTTTTCTGTTGGTTGATAAATGCCCCCCGTCTTACCCGTATAGGTGGTGATTAAAGCTTGTGCTTTGGTTATTGCCGCATTTATTGCCGTTTCAATGGTCGTAGCATCATAACTACTTTCGTCATAAAAATAGAACGATGACCCTTCTTCTTCTTTTGCTCCAGGATTAATCCAAAAGGCCAAATAAGGGGAACGCTGATTTAGATAATAGTTTGTAAGCCCTTTAACCGAAACTGAAAAGGCACCAACAAAGCTCTTCTCGTTTTTGTGTATATTAAAAGTAGTAAGCCAATTGTCAGCACCTTCGGTAGTTGCATTTTCGATTGAAGCGTCTACCATTTTTGCACGTGCATTGGGACCTAAAGCATTTGAATTAGGTCCACTGCTCACATAATTAATCGCTAAGACTTTAGTAGGACCTACACTTTTGTTATAGAACTTGTAGCCCTTGGTCTCGTCGCCAACTACACACCAAAGTCCTTTATCAATGGTGTTGTTAATTGTGTTAAAGCCATTACCACTATAAAAGTAAGAGTTGGCGTCAACGTTTTCAACCGAAAGGTAAGTGCCACGCAAACGAATTGTAAACCAATGCGTGTCTGCGGCAAAGGAGCCATTGCTCGGAGCTGCTGACGTTTGATAGTCAACAGCTGTTTGAGCTTTTGTTGTAATAACGCTCAATGTAAAGAGCATACACAACAAAAACAAGTGTTTAATTTTACCCATTTTGATTTTTGTTTTGTTATTATTGTTTTAGTATTTTGAGACTTATTATTAAAAAACGCTACAAAAGTATTTACTAAATATTAAATGTACAAATGGGGGGGGTAAAAAATGTTAATTCATAATATTTTGCACTTAAAAAGCATCAAGCATTGTTTATAAGCTGCAATTGAGCCTCACCCCCTAACCCCCTCTCCTTGAGGAGAGGGGGACTGAAGTTACCTTTTTCTCCCCAGTTTCTTGCTTGAGATATTTCCTGAAAATGAGCAAGAAAAGGTGACTTGTCCCCCCCCTCTCCTCAAGGAGAGGGGGTTAGGGGGTGAGGCCGTTAGGGTGGTTCGTGAACTGTTCGATAAATTGTAGCTTATTTCTCTATTATATAAAAAGAGAAAAAACGCTTGCAGCAAACATCAATTTGGACGCTACAATTTTATAACACAGCGACACCACGGAAATGTTACAAAAAGTAGGCATAAAGCGAGATTTTATATGTAAATTTGCCACATTCCGTATTTTGACTTTAAAAGATATGACAATACGTAAGTTTACACTTGTTATTTTAAGCATGTTGCTCTGCATCTCCGTTCAGGCACAAAATGGAGCATACGAACGCTACATACAGCAATATTCGGGCATGGCGATTGACCAAATGAAGCGTTATGGCATTCCGGCCAGTATCACCTTAGCACAAGGACTGCTCGAAAGTGCTGCTGGCCAAAGCCGACTGGCAAAGGAGGCGAACAACCACTTTGGCATTAAAGTGAGCGGCTATTGGACAGGGCCTTACATCGTGAAGTCGGACGACCGTCCCGACGACAAATTTCGCGTATATAGTTCACCTGCTGAGAGTTACGAAGACCACTCTAAGTTTCTTCGTAGCGGCAAACGCTATGCCTCACTCTTCGACCTTAAGAAGACGGACTATAAGGGATGGGCGCATGGGCTCAAACGGGCAGGATATGCCACCAGTCCAACGTATGCACAAGCGCTCATCAATATGATTGATAAGTACGATCTCCATGCCTTTGACAAAGCGCGTCACCACGAAAGTCGCGAGGAGCGACATGAGCGCAAAGAGAAGGAGAAATTACAGCAACGCACGAATGGACACACTATTCGCCGCTGCAACGGACAGTACTATGTCATTGCTCTTGAAGGTGATACTTACGACTCTTTGGCCAAGACTTTTAAGGTAAAGGAGAGCAAACTGCGTAAATATAACGACGTAGACGCTACCTTCCAACTCAAGAGTGGCGACATTGTCTACTTAGGCAAGAAGCAGAAGAAGGCGGACGCAGGACTCACGCAACGCACACACACGCTGCGCGTAGGAGAAAGCCTTTACAGCATCTCACAGCGCTACGGCATACGCCTCAGTTCGCTCTGTAAAATGAACCCTATCAAGCGAAATTACCACTTCAAGATTGGCGACGAAATTCGGATAAAGTAATTTTTTAGTTTAATGGGTTTAATGAGTTTAATCTACTAAGATACCAGAACTCATTAAACCCATTAAACCCATTAAACCCATTAAACTCATTAAACCCATTAAACCCATTAAACTCATTAAACTCCCTAAACTCATTAAACTCCCTAAACTCCCTAAACTCCCTAAACTCCCCATACATGACAGCATTCTCATTCGAAATACTCCCCCCCTTGCGTGGCAAGGGCATGCAAAAGATATATGAGACGATTGATACGCTCATGCCCTTCAACCCCGTATGCATCAACATTACGACCCACCGCTCTGAGACGATTTATAGCGAAACGAGTGCTGGCACGTATCAGAAGTTCAGCGTATGCAACCGCCCTGGTACGGTGGCCATTGCTGCGGCCGTAAAGGAGCGCTATGGGGTACGCACTGTGCCACATATTATATGTAGCGGATTTACAGCTGCCGAGATTGAGCGCGAACTCATCGACCTCTCTTACCTCGGCATTAACGACTTACTCGTGCTGCGTGGCGACCGCGCTAAAGAGGAAAACCGCTTTATCCCCACCCCTGGCGGCCACGCTCATGCCATTGAACTTTGCCAACAGGTGAACGACTTCAACCAAGGTAAACTGTTAGGTGGCATCACCATGCCCGCCCCCACCACTCCGTTTAAGTATGGCGTAGCAGGCTATCCAGAGAAGCACGACGAAGCTATGAACCTCGACACCGACATCGAACACCTCAAGGCTAAGGTGGCAATGGGAGCCGACCACATTGTCACGCAAATGTTCTTCGACAATGCTAAATACTTTGCCTTTGTTGACCGCCTACGCAAGGAGGGCATCACCGTGCCTGTCATACCAGGCTTGAAGCCACTCACGACGTTGAACCACTGCACTATGTTGCCTCGCACGTTCCACATCGACTTTCCGCAGGAGTTAGCACGTGAGTTTACGAAATGTAAGTCGAACGACGACGTCAAAGCGCTTGGCATCGAATGGGGACGCCACCAAGTGAGTGAACTCCAAGCTGCTGGTGTGCCCATTATCCACTTCTACACGATGAATGCCGCGTATAGTACGGAGAGAATATTGAAGTAGCGGGGCCACGGTCTCACCCCCCGCTAAACATAGGTTAGGCTAAAAGCCTAGCATTTATATAGTCAGGAGAGGGGTAACTAGGGGTACAGTTTCATGTTCTGAATTTCGCGTATAGAGGTTAGGCTGAAAGCCTAGCATTTATATAGCCAGGAGAGGGGTAACTAGGGGTACAGTTTCATGTTCTGAATTTCGCGTATAGAGG
>ERZ1031954.1154-NODE-1154-length-10758-cov-3.854714_pt1 | contig 10758 bp, 9 predicted proteins | sample MGYA00516701_ERZ1031954 | MGnify/ENA primary metagenome ERZ1031954 (study PRJEB33719, sample SAMN04261284) | wastewater metagenome | biome: rural village; feature: human; material: feces | host: Homo sapiens | place: El Salvador | collected 2013-01-07 ...
TTATCTATCTATACCTTTCGGTAGTTATCTATACTTACTTCACCTCCTCGAAGTCAGCATCCTGGATGTTGTCATCCTTCTGGGTGTTCTGCTGTGACTGTTGCTGGTCATTGTAGAATGGGCCCTGCTCCTGTCCAGCACCTGCTCCAGCGCCAGCGCCAGCTCCTGGCTGTGCACCGGCATTCTGATACATTTGCTGTGAAGCGGTCTGCCATGCTGCATTCAGTGCATTGATAGCATTGTCGATGGCGGCAACGTCGCCTGCCTTGTGGGCATCCTTCAATTGCTGCAGTGCCTGCTCGATAGCGGGTTTCTGGTCTGCGGGGAGTTTGTCACCCAATTCCTTCAACTGATTCTCTGTTTGGAAAATCATAGAGTCGGCCTGATTCATCTTATCGATGCGCTCGCGCTCCTTCTTATCGTTTTCGGCATTCTGCTCAGCTTCAGCCTTCATGCGGTTGATTTCGTCTTCGCTCAAACCTGAAGAGGCTTCGATGCGGATGCTCTGCTCCTTGCCGGTGGCTTTATCCTTGGCTGATACCTTAAGGATACCGTTGGCGTCGATGTCGAAGGTAACTTCAATCTGAGGAACCCCACGACGGGCAGGAGTGATACCTGTCAGGTTGAACTGACCAATGCTCTTGTTTTGGTTGGCCATAGGACGCTCACCTTGCAGAACGTGGATGGTAACCTCGGTCTGATTATCTGCTGCGGTAGAGAATACTTCGCTCTTCTTGCAGGGGATGGTAGTGTTGGCGTCAATCAGTTTGGTCATCACACCGCCCATGGTCTCAATACCGAGGGTCAGTGGAGTGACGTCAAGCAGAACGATATCGCCTACACCTTCTTCTTTGTTGAGGATGGCACCCTGGATGGCAGCACCTACGGCAACTACTTCATCAGGGTTAACTCCCTTAGAAGGTTCTTTACCGAAATAGTTCTTGACGAGCTCCTGTACGGCAGGGATACGGCTTGAACCACCAACGAGGATTACTTCATCGATGTCTGAGTTAGAGAGCTTTGCGTCTGCCATTGCTTTCTGACAAGGTACGAGGCATGCCTGAATGAGGTTATGTGCCAACTGCTCGAACTGTGAGCGGGTCAGAGTTTTAACCAAGTGCTTAGGCATACCGTCAACTGCGGTGATGTATGGCAGGTTGATTTCGGTAGATGTAGAGCTTGACAGTTCAATCTTTGCCTTTTCTGCAGCTTCCTTCAGACGCTGCATGGCCATAGGATCTTTGCGCAAATCAACGTTTTCTTCGCTCTTGAAGCCGTCTGCCAGCCAATTGATGATGACCTGGTCGAAATCGTCACCACCGAGGTGTGTATCACCATTAGTAGAGAGCACTTCGAATACGCCACCACCAAATTCGAGGATAGAGATATCGAATGTACCACCACCAAGGTCGAATACTGCAATCTTCATATCCTTGTTGGCCTTATCTACACCATATGCCAAAGCGGCAGCAGTAGGCTCATTGACGATACGACGCACATTGAGACCTGCAATCTGTCCGGCTTCTTTAGTGGCCTGACGCTGTGAGTCAGAGAAGTATGCTGGTACGGTGATAACTGCATCGGTTACCTCTTGTCCGAGGTAGTCTTCTGCGGTTTTCTTCATCTTCTGCAACACCATGGCAGAGATTTCCTGCGGAGTGTATTTGCGTCCTTCAATGTCAACGCGTGGATATCCGTTTTCGTTGACTACTGTGTAAGGCATGCTTTCAGCCTCTTTACGGCTCTGCTCGTATGTTTCACCCATGAAACGTTTGATAGAATAAACGGTGTTCTTGGGGTTTGTGATAGCTTGACGCTTGGCTGGATCACCTACCTTGCGGTCGCCGTCTTTTACGAAACCAATAACAGAAGGTGTTGTACGCTTACCTTCGCTGTTGGCAATTACAACTGGTTCGCTGCCTTCGAAAACGGCAACACAACTATTAGTTGTTCCTAAGTCGATTCCAATAATTTTTCCCATAATGTATTTCTTTTTAATTTTTAATATTCGTAATGTTAACGATAACTTAATAGCAAAGCGTGTGCCAAATGGTGTTTGACAGCTGTTAATAGTGGGTGTTGTATGACATTTTGGCATGTATTAGTGTCATGATGTACTATCGCTTTTATATTAATTATGGTATTCGGTCATGTTTGTTGCTTTAAAATTTGGTTTTTCCCTTACTAAATCGTAACTTTGCAAGCGTTAACTATAAACAACTATTATGAAAAAGCTGATAACAATGGGTATTCTTGCGCTAATGACCACAACGGTTATGGCACAGGGAAGTGATTCCTATATCGTGAAGACGAAAGGAGTGAAAAAGGTGGAGACACCAAAAACTAATGCCAAACAGGTGGCAGGTTCTACAACACAGGAGGCAGAGAAGCCTCAGGATTTCGTAGGTCGTAACTTTCCTCGATATGGTTTGTGCGACTGGCAAGATGGCATGCGTTTCATGGTTTTGCCTGAAAAATATGACATGTTGGTGAATACCTTCCGTGACGAAAGTAATAATAAGGAGGTGAGCAACGGTTATTTCCGTCGCAAGGTGATGGTGTATCGTGGCCATGCTGTTGGCAGTAATGGTCGTGCACGGCTCAACTTTACTTGCCAAGATGACAACAAACAGTATTATTTTGAGTTGCCCAACGGCAATTATGAAGACTATTGCTATAATAAGATAGGTGTGCCAACGTTAGCCTATCTGGGTGATGTAGATATTGCTCGTTCATTGCTTGTTGGCAAGACATTGGTAACTACCACTACTGATTATTATGTTGATACCGATTATGAAAGCGATGCTGCTGATTTGGTGAAGGTAGAGAAGGGACAGAAAGTGAAGGTTGTTGCCGTTGGTGTTGGAACTCGCTCGTTCCCTGTAAAGATTATCGTTGAGGGTAAGGATGGCAGTGAATTCTTCCAGAATGTGGCCATGAGCAAAACCAATTGTGGTATGCGCGATGATGAGTTTATTGTTGACAATGCCAAACATCTGTTCTACGGTTCGTTTACTTTTGAGGAAGAAGACGAGCGCCAGCAGTCAGCTTCTTTGGGTGATTATGCCCAATATATGAACAAAACAGTTCATTTGAAGTATCCTACTACCATGAAGGTTATCCGCAATGGTGCGGGTAGTCGTGTGGTGACAATGGCCAAGGAAACCACTTTCCGCATTGACGGTATGCGTCCTGTGCGTAATAGCCGGTATGTCACTTTGACACTTTCTGAAACTGTTACGGGTCGCCTTTATACGAAGAATGTGACTTTCAAGAATGAAAATGTGACAGGTGATATAGATGGTCAGAAGGAAGATTATTTCGGGTATCTTTTCTCGGAAGGCTCTGGTAAAACTCCTGTTAAGACTCATACCCGCCGTCGCAGATAATCTCGGATTGTATATATGGTCCAGAGACGGGACAATGATAAAAGGCGCATCGGATATTTCCGATGCGCCTTTTCATCTATGTGATCTGTGTATTACTCTTCGTTTTTGATGGTTTCAACAACCTTAGCTTCGAGTTCTTCGCAGAGTTCGGGGTTGTCTTTCATCAGTTGTTTGACAGCATCACGTCCTTGTCCGAGCTTTTGTCCGTCGTAGCTGAACCATGATCCGCTCTTCTGTATGATGTTGTATTGTACACCGAGATCGAGTATTTCGCCTACTTTCGATATTCCTTCGCCAAAGGTTATTTCAAACTCAGCTTTACGGAATGGGGGAGCTACTTTGTTTTTCACTACCTTTACGCGCACTTGGTTTCCGATGACTTGGTCACCCTCTTTGATGGGGCTGACGCGGCGGATGTCGAGTCTTACAGAAGCGTAGAACTTCAGCGCATTACCACCAGTAGTTGTTTCGGGGTTACCAAACATGACTCCGATTTTTTCTCGCAACTGGTTGATGAAGATACATGTGGTGTTTGTTTTAGCGATGGTGGCTGTGAGTTTGCGTAGTGCCTGACTCATCAGACGCGCATGCAGTCCTACAGCCGAGTCACCCATGTCTCCTTCAATTTCCTTTTTCGGAGTGAGTGCAGCTACTGAATCGACCACCAAGATATCAATAGCAGATGATCGTATGAGCTGGTCGGCAATCTCAAGAGCTTGCTCTCCGTTGTCGGGTTGTGATATCCAGAGGTTGTCGATATCTACTCCCAGTTTCTGCGCATAGAATCTGTCGAAGGCATGTTCTGCATCGATGAATGCAGCGATGCCGCCTGCCTTTTGTGCTTCAGCAATGGCGTGTATGGCCAGTGTGGTCTTACCAGAAGATTCCGGACCATAGATTTCAATGATTCTACCGCGTGGATATCCTCCCACTCCGAGTGCGAGGTCGAGGTTGAGGCTTCCTGTTGGTATGACATCTACATTTTCTATTTGTTCGTCACCCATTCGCATGATGGAGCCTTTTCCGTATTCTTTTTCTATTTTCGACATGGCCGCTTGCAGGGCCTTCATCTTTTCGCTTTGCGCGTTGATGGTCTCGTTTTCGTTTTCTTTTTTTGCCATGGTAGGTTTCTGTATCAATAAATGTATATATTATAAAATAGGTGTAGTGTTTGTGGATTAGAGTTCTAAGTCTCCGTCAAACACTTCATGCCAAGGCAGTCCTTGTGTGTTGAGTTGTTCCATGAATGGATCTGGATCAAACTCTTCCACGTTCCAAACGCCTGGTTTCTTCCATATTCCTTTAAGGAACATCATGGCGCCAATCATGGCAGGCACACCAGTGGTGTAGCTTACGCCCTGCATGCCAGTCTCTTCGTAGGCTGCCTGGTGTGAGCAGTTGTTATATACGTAGTATGTGCGCTGTTTGCCGTCTTTAGTTCCTTTGATGCGGCATCCGATAGAAGTCTCTCCTTCATAGTTCTCTCCGAGATCTTGTGGATTGGGCAAAACGGCTTTGAGGAATTGCAGAGGAACGATTTTTACCTTTGCCGTACCTGTTCCGTCAGCCAGTGGAGCTTCATATTCTATTTCATCGATTCTGCTCATGCCAATGTTCTGAATCACATCGAGATAGTTGAGATATTGCTGTCCGAAGGTCATCCAGAAGCGTGCCAACTTGATTGATGGGTAGTTTTTGACGAGTGACTCCAGTTCTTCGTGGTGCATGAGATAGCTCTCACGTGGTCCTATGTTGGGGTAGGTGAGTGCTTTGTGTACTGACAGAGGATCAGTTTCTTTCCATTCTCCGTTTTCGTAGTAGAGTCCCTTTTGGGTTATTTCTCGGATATTGATTTCTGGATTGAAGTTGGTTGCGAATGCTTTGTGGTGGTTTCCTGCGTTGCAATCGACGATGTCGAGTTGTGTCATCTCGTCGAAATGATGCTTAGCGGCATAAGCGGTGTAGATGCCGCTGACACCTGGGTCGAATCCGCAACCGAGTATAGCGCATAGTCCAGCTTGTTCGAATCGTTCTTTATAGGCCCATTGCCATGAGTATTCGAAGTGAGCTTCGTCCTTTGGCTCGTAGTTGGCTGTGTCCAGATAGTTGCATCCGCAAGCCAGACATGCTTCCATGATGGTGAGGTCTTGGTATGGCAGTGCGAGGTTGATGACCAGTTCGGGCTGGTAGTCGTTGAATAGCGCTTTAAGTTGTTCCACATCGTCTGCATCTACTTGTGCGGTTTTGATGGGCATGGTGTATCCTTTTTTGTGGATGGCTTCTACTATCTGGTCGCATTTTTCCTTTCGTCTTGATGCGATCATGAAGTCGGTGAACACGTCGGTATTCTGTGCGATTTTAAATGCGGCTACGGTGGCCACACCACCTGCACCAATCATCAGTACTTTTCCCATTTTCTTATTTTTATTATTGTTTTTATAATTTTCTAGTTATGTTATCGTTTCAGGGTTTTATTTCGTCTCCCCTAATGCCGAGTGCTGCCATGAGCGAGTATCCGAGGATTTCCTGTCGGAAGTTTCCTCCGGCTATGGGTTGCATGCTAAACACGGTAATGTGCTTTTCGGGGTCGGCATGACGGAGTCCCTGTTTCACCTGTTCGATGTTTTTTTCAGCATCAGGGACAATCATCATTCGTTTCACGTCGGCGCTATTTGCGATGATTTGCATGGCATCGGTGAAGAGTTCTTCTGCCGAAACGAGTTCTTCTACGGTTACACAACTGATTTGAAATTCGCCGAGCGAATCGCTGAAGGCTTTTCCATCAAGTTCTCCGTCGAATGTTGAAGGCATGAAGTTATCCATGCCTTTTTTGTTTTTGCCGTGTATCAGTATGACCTGAGTCTCGTGTTTTCCCTCACGCATGCCGCCGTCGAGTGCGATGCAGTCAATCCATTTTGCCATGTCGGCTTTGGGTATTTTGCGCCCAATCATGCGTTCAAAGTTGACGATAAGGTCGAATGTCACCCTGTCGATATAGTCTGCATCAACCAGGATGACGTTTTCTTTCCATGTTGTATTGTCGATGGAGGGTTGTATCATAATTTGCAAAGTTACATTAAAAGTGACGAATAGCAAAACATTCTCGTCGATTTATTTTCATACGGTTATCTCTCCCGATCCCAAGCAGCGGTGGTGCTGTTCGTCGTAGATAACGCAGAATTGTCCTGGTGCCACTCCGTGGATGGGTTGTGTGGAGTGTACGGTGAATTGTCCTTCGCCTTCGTGCTCGATAGTGGCGGGATGGTATTCTGGTGTATGACGTATCTTGAAGGTAATATGGGTCTGCTGTGGATCGAGTGGGAGCGTGAGATGATGGAAATCATGCACTCTGAAATCCTGCTTGTATGCAGTCTTGGGGTCGTATCCGTGGCTGACATAGAGTATGTTTTCTGCTACGTCTTTCTTAACCACAAACCATGGCCCGCCTCCGAAACCCAGTCCGTGGCGCTGTCCGATGGTGTGGAACCATAGTCCTTGGTGCTGTCCGATGCGCTTTCCTGTTTCCAGTTCGAGCACTTCACCTGGCTTTTCTCCGAGGTATCTGCGTATGTAGTCGTTGTAGTTGATCTTACCTAAGAAGCAGATGCCTTGTGAGTCTTTGCGCTTTGCGTTTACCAGATGTTCTCTTTCTGCAATTTCGCGCACCTCTTCCTTCATCATGTGTCCAATGGGGAAGAGTGCCTTTTTCAGTTGCCAGTCATATATCTGTGCAAGAAAATCTGTTTGGTCTTTTACCGGATCAGGACTTGTGGTGAGCCATTTTCTTCCTTCGCTGTCTATTTCTGTCTGTGCATAGTGACCTGTTGCGATAAGGTCATAGTCCTTGCCACGCTTGTCGTGGAAGGCTCCAAACTTGATGAGTCTGTTGCACATCACGTCGGGGTTGGGTGTCAGTCCTGCCTTTACTTTATTCATGGTGTAGGTGGTCACTTGTTCCCAGTATTCTTTGTGACAGTCTATTACTTCGAGTTTACAACCGTATTTGTGGCTTACGGCTGTGGCCATTTCTAAGTCTTCTTCCGACGAACAGTCCCATTCTTCTTCCTCTTCAGGGCCGATTTTGATGTAGAAGCAATCGGGGTGCAATCCCTGCTGAGCCAGTTGGTGGAGCACCACCGAACTATCTACTCCTCCTGAGAGCAGCACGGCAATGCGTTTTCCTTGTAGTTCTTTTATATTCATGTGTGCAAAGTTACATATTAAAGATGAGTTATCCATCGTTTCTTCCATCTTTTTTTTCATCTTTTTCTTCTTTGGTATTTCTGCATGATATTGATCATATCCACTTGTCCGATTGATGGATTGGGGTTGTATGTAGGTGACAGGGCAGCTTGCCGGCCTTTGCCTCGATGGATAGGTAGATGGGGGATTGACTGGTCGTTTTGGATGTATTTGGCCTGCATGGGAATATGACGGGCTACAAAAAAAAGTCACCGATCAGCAGATTCGTGTCTGCGACCGGTGACAACAGTGTAAGTTTTTCAGTATTAGTGATGAGTTTTATTTCTTCTTGGTATAGAACATCAGACCAACCTGGTTTTTCGACAGTTTGTTGGTGTTGCTATCGTCTTCAAATACACCAGCCACAACCATCTGCATGTACATCAGGTTCTTTCTTGAATCCCAAAGACCATACGAACTATAGTTGTTGATGTAGAATGCTACTCTAACCTTGTGAGGCTTGTCGCCGTAGGTAAGATGGTATTCCATGGTAGAGGGGTTCAACAGAAACTGAATCTGAGTAGAAGGCATGAAGCCATATACACACTTCAAATCCACAGGCTGCGCATTCACCATAGCTGTCTTCAGATCGCCATCTGGCAGATTAACGGTGAAAGCCTTGGGAGGAATGTTCTTTATTACGAAAGCAGAGTCGCTATACATGTCGATTTTTACATCAAGAGTATCGGTCTTGTAGTTTGAAGTGCCTTCGCCCGAAAGTGCATAAACCATCATTCCGTCGTGTACACCCTTGATAACATCGTAGCGCTGAGCAATCTCAGCAGGTGTCAGACGTGCGGGTTCATCGTCGCTGTTGCAAGCCACAAAGGTAAAGGCGGCCATGCAACCCATCAGCATAGTGATAATTTTCTTTGTTGTCATGTCTTTTCTGTTATTTGTTTTGTTAATAAATTCTTTGGCGATAGAACACCATCGTGGTGCCTCTTTCCGTCAACATAAAGACTGCCGTTGCGGAAAACTTGCATGGAAAATCTGCAAGTTAACGTCTTTTAACAAAAATAACCATTGCAGTTATGCAAGTTTTTCCCACTTTTGCACTTTATAACGATAGAAACGAAAACATCGTGAAGCACTATACTGATACAGACGAACAGCAGTTGGCCGAACAACTTCGCTGTGGCAATGCCGCAGCGATGAGGGTGTTCTACGACCGTTATGGTGGACTGCTAACTGCCGTATGCGCGCGCTATATTACTGACAGCGAAAGTCTGAAAGATGTGATGCAAGACAGTATGGTGCAGCTCTTGACCCATGTTTCCGATTTTAAGTATCGTGGCGAAGGGTCGCTCCGAGCATGGGCCACCAAGATAGTGGTAACTCAAGCGTTACGCTATCTGCGCGAAGAAAAACGACGCGAATGGCAGACAATAGACTGGGACGTGGCTGATGTGCCGGAAGAAGATGATCCGCCCGTCAGCGACATTCCCCCCGATGTCATACAACAGATGGTCAGAAGGTTGCCAACGGGATACCGAACGGTGTTCAACCTCTACGTCTTCGAACACAAAAGCCATCAGGAAATAGCCCAACTGCTGGGCATCAAGAAAGACTCTTCGGCATCGCAACTCAGCAGAGCGAAAAATCTGCTGGCACAAATGATAAGACAATATACAAACACCCAACAATAGATTCTATGAAAGAACAGTGGAGAAAAGAATTGCAAGACAAGATGGCTGACTATCAGCAGCCAGCTCCCCTCCTGTCATGGGATGAGTTGGAGCAAGTCGTGGCAGCACAGCAGCGCCCAGCCAAGAAAGTTGTATTCTACCGTCAACGATGGATAGCTGTGGCGGCAGTAGGCATCCTGTGTGTTGGCGTGGCAGTCAGTTTGTTGTGGAATCCAGCGCACCTCACCCCGCAGCAGTCCAGTATTCAGACTTCTGTCGGTACAGAAAAACAAGGCGTTCAGCTGTCAGCAAAAACAGAAAAGCAGCTTCTGTCAGACAGTCAACCCTTGTTGGCTTCTCTGTCCGAACAACATTCGCAGAAAGCCGAACGGTTGCCGAAGGAATCCCGACGGATATTAACAACCGACGAACGTGTGGATGTGGAAAACACAGAACAATCCTCGTTGGCTGTGGCAGCGACAGACGAAACAACAGCTAAAGCTGTAACTGAAACAACTGAAACAACTGAAACAACTGAAACAACTGAAACGATTGCTGCAACAGCCTCGAACCCTACCGATGAGCAGACTCAACCGGTCACATCGAGAACCAACCGCCTCACGCTTGCCAATGCATCGGGACGTGAGCGGAAGGCATCTGAATATCTCTCACATACCCATGGCAACGATGCTTATGGTGACAGCCAACGTCTCACGGCGCAGGCATTCTTCTCCAACGGATTCTCTAATGATGGCAACAAAGGGGGAGAACTTGTCGTGTACGACGCAACGCCACCTGCTGATACTCAGGTTTTTGGGGCGAAAGGTTCAGATATATTACGACCTATCGAACTGGCTTCGGCTACACCAAAGGAACACTATAAACACCACTTCCCATTGCGCTTTGGAGTATCTATGCGCTATCATATCAACAATCGGTGGAGTGTCGAGGCAGGACTCTCATACACTCGCCTTACGGCAGATTTCACCAGAGAGAGCGTGCATTATGTTCAACAGATGGAACAGAAACTGCACTATGTGGGAATCCCGCTTCATGTCAACTATACGCTGTGGAATAACAGACGCTTGCACTTCTATGCCAAAGCAGGCGGCACAGTCGAGAAAATGGTTAGTGGACGCCGATGCGCCACATCAAACCCCGACAGTGAAAGCTACCCCATGTCCAGTGAAAAAGTTACCATACGTCCACTCCAACTGTCAATAGACGGTGGACTCGGAGGCGAATTCATGATCGACCGGCAGTTTAGTATCTATGCAGAACCAACGGTCAATTATCATTTCGACAACGGGTCAAAAGTACCTACCTATTATCAGGAATATCCTTTCGGATTTGGACTCACCCTGGGACTAAGGTTTAACTGGAAATAATGACAAATGTTCTGATTGATGAATACGGCGCTTCCGACCTTGGAAGTGCCGTATTGCTGATTATTGACCGAAAAGTTTCCGTATTTCAACAAAAAGCAGTACATTTGCACA
>ERZ1031954.1159-NODE-1159-length-10737-cov-8.439805_pt1 | contig 10737 bp, 7 predicted proteins | sample MGYA00516701_ERZ1031954 | MGnify/ENA primary metagenome ERZ1031954 (study PRJEB33719, sample SAMN04261284) | wastewater metagenome | biome: rural village; feature: human; material: feces | host: Homo sapiens | place: El Salvador | collected 2013-01-07 ...
TGGTGTCATAATGATTGACTCTTTTTGTGAGTCAACCTTTTTCAGGCAAATACAAATATTGCGAGCCCTTTCAAGAAAAATTGTTAAATTTGTTTGATTTTAGCAAAAGATACTAATGGCCAGCAATAAACACGCACAAATACGCTATAAAGTCCTGGACGATTGTTTCAGTAACTTCAGGCGTAAATTCTATTTCGACGATCTGATGGATCGTTGTAATGATGCCTTGTGCGAATTGTACGGCTCGGAGCACATAGGAATTAAAACCCGCACTCTCAGATCCGATATTAGTTATATGCGTGACCGTGCCGGTGCAGAAGGGGTGGAAATCGAAGCGATTGACGATGGCAACGGTTACTACTACCGCTATTCCGAACCAGACTTCTCCATCTTTAAACGTGGTCTTGGTGAAGATGATCTTGCCCAACTGAAGGAAACCATCTTGATGCTTCAAAGATTCAAAGGTATGCCCAACTTTGATTGGATGTCTGAACTCGTAGTAAAGTTGGAGGATCGTTTGGACTTGCGTGGTGCATCACATAGCGTTGTAGGATATGACGATAATGAATCATACACGGGTCTTGATTGGTTTCAAGACCTCTTTGATGCAATTATAAACAAAGCGGTGCTACGCATCCAATACAGGACATTCTATGATGTTTCCCACGATTGGATAATCCACCCGTATTATATCAAAGAATACAACAATCGCTGGTTCCTCTTCGGCCTAAACGAGGAAAACCATTCCATACACAATATCGCCCTAGATCGTATAGAGGAGATTGAGCAGGTCAATAAGGAATACATACCGACAGACATTGATTTTGAAAGGTATCTGGACGATGTTGTCGGAGTAAGTGTTTCCGTAAGTGAAAAATTTCCTATCCGTCTACAGTTTTCTGAGCATAGGTTCCCGTATGTTCTTACCAAGGCTCTCCACCGATCTCAACGCGTGGTCGATCTTGATAACCGTATAGTTGAAATAAACGTCATTCCTAATAACGAATTGGAAGCACTTATCCTATCTTACGGAAAAGATGTTGAAGTGCTTTCTCCGCCGGAATACAAGAATCAGATTCGAGAAGTTATTAGAGAATCTTACGAGCATTATTTACCTGTGTAAATTGATTGCATAGGCCATATATACCTTTGTGTCGCGAAACGAAATAAAGACTACCAAATCATATGAATCAGATTGGATTTAAGAACTTCAGAAGGTTTAAGGAACTTCAGCCTAAGGACTTGGGGGACATCACTATTTTAGTCGGTGCCAATAATGCCGGTAAGTCCACCCTCGTAAAGGGTCTCCTCTTAATCCTTGACAACATTAAGGCTCTAAAGATTGGCGGAGGCGATTTTCTCCAGGATCTTAAACCAGAGTTCCGTTTCGATGCTAATGAGTATCATGACCTCGGTATCGGAACGTTCAAACGTGCTCTTTGTAACAAAAGGACAAAAGCCGAGATCGGTTTCTGCGTTCGTTTGCAAAGGGATTTGGATCTGATGGATGATTCAGGAAATCGCATGAAACGGAAGGCTGACTTCACCATAACGCTTTATGTCACAGGTAATGAAGACGCAGATGAGACAACAGGAACGATTTCTCGCATTCGAGTCTGGGACAATACCCGTGGGGTAAATTTCGATTTTAATTATGATGCAGGTGAGACTGTAGTTGAGTTCGCATCCCAAAAGGCAACAACTTCTGAGATGAAAAAGAACTTGGAAGAAAGGATTGCCATGATTCAGACAGAATTAGATAACCTGTATCATGAGAGTAAGATGTTGAAGGAAAAGATTTCAGATTGCCAGCGCAAACTTCGAGATTATGCAGAGATGGAGGCTTCTGTACATCAGCAGATGGCTAATTTGAGTATGGAAAATGCTCGATTAGCAGAACGAATGTCCAGAATTAAATCGAATGCCCCAGATGCCCTCATCGAAATGCAGCGATTGACAAAGCAAATGGAAGAATTGCGACATGAGCAAATTGAGATTCAGGATAGAATGGCCCACGAAGATAGTCGTCATATCAAAGAGGATCTTTCACGTTTGAACTCTCTTAGCAATAGTATGTTAATGAAGATTGCTGAGAGAAATGCAGAGCTCGATAAACTCCGGAAATCCCAAGAAATGATCACTAGAGAGTCTTCTAGCAGGAATCAGGCCACCAAGATAACTCAGGATATTAATATGGTTCTTGACAACTCTGGCGTTAACTATATTGTTAACCAAATAGAGAGTATTATCTCTGTCTCAGGGATGACAGAAGTCCTTTCTGATGAAGCCAAAGCTAATCCTGCTGTTTATGAAAAGTGGCAGGATAAAGAGGCGGATAAGGCCTTCATTCATGAACGGTCTGGTATACTTCGTGACCTTGCTGAAGACTTGTCTTTTGTGATAAGTGGGATTTCTGCGGAGTATATCTATGCCCATTCTGCGTCCCAGAATATTTTCTACAATACTGCCGACAAGAATGACTATATGGCTAAAGCTATTCATCGTTATTACCGTGAAAAAATTGAGGTCGGTTCTACTGCAAACTCATTTGTAAAGAAGTGGATGAAAGTATTTGAAATTGGCGACGAATTCAAAATTGAGCCATTGGGAGGGGAGGCATACCGCTTTTACATTTATGATGGTAAAGAGAAGATGGATCTTGCAGATAAGGGCATGGGGGCTAATCAGCTTATGATTTTGCTTATTAGCCTTGCTTCAATGATTAAAAAATATGAACATTCTAATGTGAAGCCCTTTATTATTATTGAGGAACCCGAACAGAATCTTCATCCTAATTTTCAAAGAATATTAACCGAGTTAATAACTGAGGTTAATAGGCAGTTTGGCTTTAAATTCATTATAGAGACTCACTCTGAGTATATAATTAGAAGAGCCCAAGTATTTGTATCGCAAGGTGGCTATAAAGATGATAAAGATGCCCAGATGAATAGTCCTTATACTATTTATTTCTTTCCCAATGATGATGAACCCTATCTCATGAAATTTCGCAAGAACGGAAAATTCTCAAATGAGTTCCGTCCAGGCTTTTTTGACGAAGCAGCTAATTTGGCATTTGAAATTTTTTAGAGATGCTAGCGTATTTCGATATAGAGAACCTCTCCTCGTTTGTAAGTTCATCGGCTTCTTCTAAGTTTGCCGATTGTAACCGTATGCTACGTCGTCATTTTGACATACATTTCAACTTTCCGAAAGAAGAGTTAAAGAAGCATCCTGATATTCTGAGCTGGATTAAAGTGATGAATGACGGCATTTTAGGAGAAGACCCTGTTTTTTCCACTACTGTTTTTCCTCCGAGACCACTTAAGTCAAATACTCATAAAGACTTTGATCTCGCGCAGCTGTCTGCAGTGTATCTTCTAAATGACGATAGAATGGGGATGCTAATGAATAATGGCTTGATAATGTACTCGGAAGTTGGTACTGAGGTTGAGGTCTTGTCTAGCTTAATCCGTGATGATGTCGATTATGGGTTTGTTAAGCAGCTGGAGGTGAAAAAAATGAAGAATTGGGATAACCTCGATTCTCATATGACACCAGCAACCGACGTCATTATTGTAGATCAATATCTGTTTTCTGACAATAGCATATATGAAAATAATGCATACACTTTGATCGCCAAAGTCTGTCAAAGAATTAGAAACGCACAGGCGAATATTGTTTTCTTTACTCCGCCGGACTTTTACAATCGGACGACTAAGAACACTTTTACACCAAACTGGGGGATTATTAAGTCTTCTATTAAACAAAAAGTCAAATCCGTAACTGGGCAAGATCCGAAAATAACTTTTGTCTTTTCAAGAAATCTTGAAGAGCATGATAGAACCATATTCACCAACTATCAGTATTTGGTGAGTGGGGATTCTTTCAATTATTTTGACTCACAATGGCGGATAATAACAAATGGACGGTATTTAAATTTACATAGTGTTGCTCATCGCGCTCACTATACAACGGCCATGAACTTCATTGCAGATATGCAAGTCATCCTGGATGATGTGAAAAGACTAAACTCAGACAACATAAAATACGATAAAGAGAGTTATTATTTGAAGTTTTAAGGTTCTGTGCATTTATGTTGCACATCTCATGCTTACCTTTGCATCGTCAAACAAGAAAAGAATAAAAACAATATATGGATAATAACAAGAAACCTGATGTAAGTTTTGTTTGGAAGATAACAGACGACGTTCTTAGAGATACTTTCAAAAAGAACGAGATTGGTGATGTCATCCTGCCTTTCGTGGTGATTCGCCGCATCGACTGTATTCTTAAGCCTTACAATGAAACCGTCAGAAAGAACTACGAGCAGTTTAGGGATAAGATTGCCGACCAGAACCTGGAGAGAGTTCTCTTCAAAGCTGCTGGTGGAAAGAAATTCTACAATACTTCCAAGCACTCTCTCATCACTCTTTTGGATGACGCCCGGAACTGCGAGATCAATTTCAAGAACTATCTCAATGGTTTCAATAAGGAGGTCCGAGATATTCTGACTAATTTCCAATTTGACAAGGTGATTGCTAAACTCATACGCAATGGTCTCCTGTACCAAATGATCCAGGAGATTTGCGAGTTGGACTTCTCACCGGAGAAGATCGATAACCACGATATGGGCTACATCTTTGAGGAACTCATCCGCATTTCAAATGAAAACAGCAACGAGACTGCCGGTGAGCATTTCACTCCCCGCGATGTGATTCGCCTGATGAGCGCCATTATGTTCACCCCGGATAAAGCTATTCTCAATAAGAGCGGTATAATCCGTACTATTTACGACCCCGCTTGTGGTACCGGTGGTATGGTAAACGTAGGCAAGAACTACATTCTGGAGAACATCTGTTCCGAAGGAAATACCCCGACGATTCGCACCTATGGGCAGGAGCTCAACGAGCAGTCTTATGCTATTGCAAAGTCAGAGGCTTTGATTACAGGGGAGAATGCTGATAATATTAAGCTGGGGAACTCCTTTACGCTAGACCAGTTCAAATCCTCCCGGTTTCACTATATTATGGCAAATCCGCCGTATGGTGTAACCTGGAAGAAAGACCAGGAGTTCATACTTAATGAATCTCTGAATCCGGACGGTCGTTTCTATGCAGGTACTCCTCGTGTCAGTGATGGTCAGTTGTTGTTTATCCAGCATATGATCTCCAAAATGGAGCCGGATGGAGCTCGCGTGGGTGTTGTCACAAATGGTTCGCCTCTTTTCTCTGGTGGAGCCGGTAGCGGCGAGAGCAACATCAGAAAGTGGATTATTGAGAATGACTGGCTGGAGTGTATTGTAGCCCTTCCCAAGGACCTCTTCTATAACACCGGTATCTACACTTACATCTGGTTCATTACGAATAAAAAAAGTGCAGAACGTAAGGGTAAAGTCCAGCTGATTAATGCTGTGGACTTCTGTGCACCTGCCTCGAAGAGTTTAGGTAATAAGAGAAATGACATTCGCCCCGAGGATATTGAAAAGATTCTTAGTCTTTATCGGGAATTCCGTGAATCTGATAACTCGAAGGTCTTCGACAACGAAGAGTTCGGTCGCCTTACAATTGTCATTGAGCAACCCAAACGAGATGAGAATGGCAATTTAATTACAAAAAGAGGTCAAATACAGGCAGACCCCGCAAAAAGAGATGTCGAGAGTCTACCTCTTTCTGTGAACTACGAAGACTATTTCCAAGAAGAAGTGCTCCCTTACATAGATAAGGATTCATGGATCGATTTTGCAAAGACCCGAATCAATTATGAAATAAATTTCACGAAGTATTTCTATCAACGAACTTCGTATCAGTCAGCGACTATCCTAAAAGAGGCAATCGTGGATAGAAACAAAACGATTCAGAGAATTATGAATGAATTGTTTTAGTAGTGTATTTTCGTATTGAGTTTGAAAGTATATCCTGAGATTTTTGCTCGCAATGAATAATTGGGAATCTGTAAAATTACGTTATTTTCTTTCTTTAGAGAAAGGTAGCAAGCCAGTTGAGTTAAGCTCAACTCCAAATGGCAATTTACCTTATTTGACAATGGACAACCTCAGAGGAAGAAATAATCAAGTCCCTCAGTATCCGGTGGAAACTGATGGGTTGGTCCTTGTCCACGCGGATGATATTTTAGTTCTGTGGGATGGCGCTAATGCTGGTGAAATTGTTTTGGGAAAAGATGGCTATCTTTCTTCTACAATGGCCAAAATAGATTATGATAAAAATAAGTTTGACAGAGAGTATCTGTACTTCTTTCTTAAGTATCTAGAATCATCCTTTAAGACTTTTTCATCAGGGACGACTATTCCTCACTTTGATGCTTCAATACTGCTTGATGAGGTCTATTCTATCCCTTCATTTGAGGAACAAAAGAGCATCGTCTCGTTTTTGCACAAAAGAGTAAATGACATTGGCAGTGCTATTGATGAGCATTCTAAGTTATTAGAGGATATCATTAGGTATAAAATAGCAACGGTTAGTGAAATTGTATGCAGGGGAACAAGAGAAGTTGCTAATTATGTAAAAGATAATGGAGGAATGAATGATTTATTCCCTTCACATTGGGCGTGTGCTCCATTAAAATACTTTCTGAGCGAAAATATGACATATGGTGCCAATGAATCTGCAGAGAGTGATGATAGAACATATCCAAGATATATTCGCATAACTGACATTACTGACGATGGAGATCTTTGGGATGAAACTTTCAAATCCCTATCTCCCGAAAAAGCCAAGGATTATATGTTAAACCCTGGTGACATTTTATTCGCGCGGAGTGGTGCTACCGTAGGAAAGACTTATTTATACCGCGGTGGATTTGATGCTTGCTATGCAGGGTATTTGATCCGTGCTCGTTGTGGAGAGAAACTCTTGCCGGAGTTCTTATTCCTCTATACGAAGACTTCGATGTATGAGGCATGGAAGAATAGCGTGTATATCCAAGCGACAATACCTAACATCGGCGCAGACAAGTATTCGGAGCTGCGGGTTCTTGTTCCTCCTATTGAGGAACAGAAAGAAATCATTGAAGCGGTCAACAAGAAGTGTGAATCAATTAACAATCTTCAAAGAGAACTGAAGACGCAGATTGAGGATTTGTACAAGTATAGAGACGCGATTATTTCAGAGGCAGTAACAGGGCAAATAGATTGCCCTGAATAGTCAAGTTTTATTAAGAATTAAATACATATATGCCAGGAACACCCGACGAATTGTATATGGAAGGCCAGATAGAGCAGTATCTGACCCACCGATTCATACAAGAGGCAGATGGTTCATTTACCGACGTGCCGGAGTATCACTCAGTCGATCCAGGAGCCTTCGACAAGAAGCTCTGCATTATCCCTGATGAGGTGATTACTTTCCTTCAGGATTCTCAGCCTGACACCTATAAGGAACTTGTGGCGGCGACTGGAAGCGATGCGGCTGCGCGTAAATCAATACTCAATCGTCTTGACTCTGAACTGAAGCGTGGCCCTCTCCATCTCTTCCAGGGAAACGCAAAGTTTGAAGCCGGTTACGGGGCACGTTTTAATATGGTGTTCTATAAGCCTGCAAGCGGCCTTACTCCTGAGCATGAACTTCTGTATGAAAAGAACAGACTGGCTGTTGTACGTCAGCTTCGCTATTCGGAGAAGAACGACAACGAAATTGATATGGTTCTCTTTGTGAACGGAATTCCGGTCGTGACAATGGAGCTTAAGAATTCGTTGACTGGACAGCGTCATATCAATGCCATCCGCCAGTATATGTGTGACCGACCGGTAGAAGGGGAGAAGTTCCTGGAGTTTAAGCGGTGTTTGGTTCACTTTGCTGTTGGCTCCGAGCAGGTATTTATGACCACCAAGTTAGCTGGCGAGAAAACTCGTTTCTTCCCGTTCAATAAGACATATGCTAACGAGAGGACTGAGTCTATCGGTTATAAAACTTCTTATCTTTGGATGGATGTTCTCTCCAGAGACAATCTTCTGGATCTACTGCAGAACTTTATCAATCTGCAGACGGTTGAAGAAAAATACTACAATGAGCGTACAGGAAAGATTGAAACAAAATCGGATGCTCGCCTTATTTTCCCGCGTTACCATCAGCGCCGTGCTGTTCTCCATATAGTCGGTGATGTGAAAGAGAAAGGTGCTGGGCATCGCTACCTTATCCAGCACTCTGCCGGCTCAGGTAAGAGCAATACCATCACTTGGCTTGCTTTTCGTCTTTCCAATCTCTATAGGACCGTCGAGGATGAGAAGCCCATTTTTGACAGCGTGCTGGTTGTTACAGACCGCCGTGTCCTGGACCGCCAACTCCAGAACAATCTCCGTCAGTTCCAGATAACTGAAGGTGAGGTCAAGTATATCGACAACAAGTGCAACTCTCAAGACCTGAAAAGAGCCATCGAAGACCGAAAGCGTATCATTGTAACAACGCTCCAGAAGTTCCCGGTCATATCTGATACTATCCGGCTATTCCCGGATCGCAAGTATGCAGTCATCATAGACGAGGCTCATAGCTCACAGTCCGGCGAAGCTGCTCGCCAGATGAGAAAAGCACTCTCACTGGAGGAAGCAGAAGCCTTCGATGCCGAGGATGCAAAGGGTGCAGATCCGGAAGACATCCTGAACAATATCATCGAGAGTGAGATTGAAGGCAAAGGGTTTAAGCATAATATATCGTTCTTCGCTTTCACTGCCACGCCAAAGCAGAAGACTATCGAGCTCTTCTGCGAACGCGAGAATGGGCAGAAAAAACCCTTTGATGAGTACACAATGGAAGAGGCCATCAAGGAGGGCTTCATCCTGGATGTGCTCAAAAACTACATATCCTTCAAGAGGTATTACAAACTTGTCCGTGACCTCAAGTTTCCTGACAAAGAGTACGAGAAAAAGAAGGCCGTAAAGTTGCTGAGCAGCTATGTTGACCTGCAGGATGTCGCGATTGAGCGCAAGTCCCGTATTATGCTGGAGCACTTTGTGACGCAGACCAGCAACCAGATCCAGGGGAAGGCGCGTGCTATGGTCGTAACCCGTTCTCGGCTTCACGCCGTTCGTTATAAGCGTAAGTTCGATGAGCTGATGCGTGAGATGCGCCTTCCTTACGGTGCGCTCGTTGCGTTCTCTGGTTCCGTGTATGATGAGGATACTGGAGAAACCTACACCGAGACCTCTATGAACAACCTGGAGGGTAATGTTGATATTCCCGAGGCTTTCAAGATGCCAAAGTACCGGATTCTTATCGTCGCAGAGAAGTTCCAGACAGGATTTGACGAGCCTCTTCTGCACACGATGTTCGTAGACAAGAAACTCGCGGCGGAGAGTGCTGTTCAGACGCTCAGCCGCCTTAACCGCACTTGTGCCGGGAAGGACTCTACGATGGTCCTCGACTTTGTTAATGACCCCGAAATCATTAAAAAAGGATTCCAGGATTACTATGGCGGACTCTATATGAACGAAGAGGATGAAACCGATCCTAACAGTCTCTATGACCTTAAGAGCCGCCTCCAGGAGTTCAATGCATTCGACCAGATTGACGTTGACAATTTTGCTAGTTATTACTATCCTGACAAGGTCAATAAAGAACTCATATATGGCGTTCTCTACACCGCTGTAGACAAGGTAAAGAGCCGACTGAATGAAGAGGACCTGTATAAGTTTAAGAAAACCTGCAGGCAGTATACAAACCTGTACAAGTTCCTTTCCCAGATTATCACGTTCAAGGACATTGAACTTGACAAACTGTATGTGTTCCTGATTGCCCTTGCCAAGCTCCTCCCTTACCAGAAGGATGAAATGCCCAAGGATATTCTGAACGAAACGGAGCTCGATAGCTACAAGGTTCAGTATCAGTTTACCAAGAAGCTTAATCTTGACAGTGGCGATACTGGAGTAACAGGTATGCGTCCAGGCCAGGTGACAGGCCCCGATGAACCAGAAATGGATTTCTTGAGCAATATTATCAAGCAACTCAACAATACCTTCGGCCTTGAACTGACCGAGGATGACCGGGTAGACATTCAGAAGATGAAGGAGCATGTGATGGCCAACGAAGAGCTGATGTCATTCTTCAATAAGGACAATACTCGTGACAACATCCAAGAAAAGTTCTTCGAAGAAGTTGATAATGAGCTGATGACATTCATCAACACAAAGCTCGAGCTCTACAACAAACTCACCGAAGACAGGGCAAATGAAATGTTCAAGCGTCTGTGGTTCAACGAGATTTATGACAGATTGGTGCGGGGCTTCAAATAGATCTATCCCTTGCTGATGCGGATGTGAATTGCGTATTCCGGAGCATACCAGTTCATTTGCAAAATTCAGAGCCGATGCAACAGACAATAATTGACTATCTTTGCAAGCATTTTTGAAACAAAATTATGACAACATCAAAGCAAAGGCGCACCGGACATATATCTCTTCTTCTTTGTAATACTGTTTGGGGAGCGGCGGTTCCCGTTTCGAAATTTATTCTGATTGGCGGGATTATTTCTTCGACAGTGCTGGCTGACATCCGGGTTTTGTCGGGAACAATCCTGTTTTGGCTGGTTTCGCTTGCGATTCCTTCGGAGCGGGCGGCGAAAGTGGATAAAAAGGACTACTGGAAGCTTTTTCTTGCGGCTTTTTTCTCGACGGTTTTGGTGCAGCTTTTCTATATGAAGGGAATTTCACTTTCTTCACCTGTCGAGGCTTCTATGTAAGCATTCGAGGAAGTACGTGCGTCGATAAAGTTTGACTGCAACTTGCATCAG
>ERZ1031954.1162-NODE-1162-length-10715-cov-4.150094_pt1 | contig 10715 bp, 8 predicted proteins | sample MGYA00516701_ERZ1031954 | MGnify/ENA primary metagenome ERZ1031954 (study PRJEB33719, sample SAMN04261284) | wastewater metagenome | biome: rural village; feature: human; material: feces | host: Homo sapiens | place: El Salvador | collected 2013-01-07 ...
ATGACGCAGTATGTTCCGGCGAGCCTCATTGCACGTACGCAGACGATGTCCGTTTCAGAGCAGCTTTACAGCGGCGTCAGATATTTTGATATGCGGACAAAGACCAAAAACGGCGAACTGATCGGCGTTCACGGAGTGACCGAGTGCAAAGAAAGCTACGGCCTTTTTTCAAAGACACTCATTTTGAAGGACGTTGTTGAAATTTGCAAGAGCTTCCTTTCGGAAAATAGCAAAGAGACGGTTCTCTTCCTTCTCAGGTCGGAAGGAGAGGACGGCACTGCACTGTTTTCAAAGTTTTACGACGACTGCATAGCTCCTTCGCCGGAAAGCTGGTTCATTGAAAACCGTATCCCGACTCTCTCTGAGGTGAGAGGAAAAATTGTTCTTCTGCGCTCTGCCGAAGCAGACCGGGAGCGATTTGACAACACAAACAGCGGAATCAACTTTGAAAAGTATCCGTATGTCGGCTCAACGGACGCAGGTGATTTCAGAACCTGCGCAATCAGTGATATTTCCGGCTATCCGTATGCGCATATGTACGTTCAGGATTCATACAAGCTTGAGGGAGACAAGAAAATTGAAGCAATTAAGAACTTCCTTGAAAGTGACCTTGATATGCATGATTTCAATATCTGCTGCACAAATGCCGCAGCCGCCAGACCTGCGCAGATGAACGCGCAGAGAATCAACGCTTTCCTCATGTCATATGACTTCACCGCAGGCAAGACCTACGGGATTATTGCCATGGACTTTGCAACGGCGGAGCTTTGCAAAAAGGTTTATATGACGAATTCACCACTCATGACCGAAGAACCGGCGCAGACAAATATTCCGTCCTTCCCGGAAAAATACGGTTTCATGGGCAGGGTTCTTGAAGCTTTCAGAGATGCGTTTTTGAAAATTCTGCTGATGTTTATATAACAGATCTAATATAAGCCAACCTGTTTTTATCCGGCCTCCCTTCGGCGTATGACCAAAAGTCGTGCGCCGATTTTCTTTAAATTTTTTCAGGTTGTTGTGGAATTTCTTATTTATATGTGTTATTATAATATGACTTGTTTTAAGCTCTACTTATGTATTTACGATATCATTTGCGATATAAAGGAGGAAACCGACATGAAAACTCAAAAAACATTGAAAACCGTTCTTTGCCTTGCGCTCTGCTTTTTGTTTATGTTCTCTTTTGCCGCCTGCAAAAAGAGCGAGACCGTCTCTGCGGAAAACAGCTCGGGCAATCCCGTGAACATGGACGAGACCGTCAGCGTTGAAATGCCGCTGGAGCTTGTTGACGAGGAATACCGCAGCGATCTTGACGGCTTTTGCAAAAAATACGGCTACGAAAGTGCCTCCCTCAGCTCCAACGGGAAATCGGTCAACGTTGTTGTCAATGAGTTCAACTATAAACTCAAAATGACGAACAGGGGTATGGACGCAATCAAGGGAATCTATTCCGTGACCGAGGACAGCAAGGCCTACCCCTATGTTACTGACATAGAAAGCTATGACGACAAGGATTTTAAAGAGGTCGTTCTTCTTGTCAATAAAAAGAAGTATGAAGCCGATGCTTCAAAGGATCTTGCTGCCTACACGATAGGCCAGAGCTGTTTGCGCTATCAGGCTTATTCAACCTCAAACGACTATGAATGCAAGGTGACGGTCAAGGACAGCAAGACCAAAAAGGTTCTTGATACCAAAACATACAACGAACTTGTTTTTTAAGAAAGAGGGCTTGGAAAAATGCAAATGACTTTCCGCTGGTTCGGTGACGAAAAGGACACAGTTTCGCTTGAGCAGATTCGGCAGATACCCGGAGTTACGGGCGTTGTTCCCGCACTCCATACTCTCCCTTGCGGAGAAGCATGGCCGTTTGACATGATAAAGGCCATGAAAGACGAAATTGAAAAAGCCGGCCTGACGATGGAGTGCATCGAGTCAGTCAACGTTCACGAGGACATCAAGCTCGGCCTGCCTTCAAGAGAAAAATATATCGAAAACTATATCGAAAGCATCCGCAACCTTTCAAGGTGCGGCGTAAAGGTCATCTGCTATAACTTTATGCCGGTTTTTGACTGGACAAGAACCGACCTTGCAATGGACATGGGCAACGGCGCAACCTGCCTTTGCTACAACGGAGAACAGATTGAGGGCAAAACCCCCGAGGAAATGTTCCGTGAAATTGACGAAAACTCAAACGGCTATGCAATGCCCGGCTGGGAAACGGAACGCATGGGCGAAATTAAGGAGCTTTTTGAAAAATACAAGGGCATTACCGCCGGGGATCTTTGGAAAAATCTTGAGTATTTTCTGAAAGCCATTATTCCCGTCTGCGAGGAATGCGATGTAAAAATGGCGATTCATCCCGATGATCCGCCATGGGATATTTTCGGCCTGCCGAGAATTATTCGCGACATTGATTCGATCAAACGCCTTTTGAAGCTTGTTGATTCGCCCTATAACGGCCTTACGTTCTGCACGGGTTCGCTCGGTGCAAGCGCAAAAAATGACCTTCCTGCAATGATCAGAGAAGTCGGAGGCAGAATCTATTTTGCCCACATCAGGAACGTCAAAAGAATCGGCAACCACTTCCACGAAACGGCTCACCTTTCAAGCGAGGGCAGCCTTGATATCTGTGAAATCGTCAAGGCCCTTCAGGATGTCGGCTTTGACGGCTATATCCGTCCCGACCACGGAAGAATGATCTGGGGTGAAAAGGCGAGACCCGGCTACGGACTTTTTGACCGTGCGCTCGGCGCGGCATATATCAACGGAGTTTGGGAAGCGGTTCAAAAAAGCCGCTGAAAACGGCACGGCAGAAAAAAATTGGAGTGTGAACAATGGCAAAGCTTTATTTTCGATACGGTGCAATGGGCTCAAGCAAAACCGCCAATGCGCTGATGGTCAAATATAATTATGAGGAACGCGGACAGAAGGTCATCATTTCAAAGCCCGCGATTGACACAAGAAACGGCGAACACAGAATCTATTCGCGCTGCGGACTTGAATGCGACTGCGTACTCTTTCATGAGCTTCGCGAAGAGGAGATCAAAAAGGTCGATTGCCTGATTGTTGACGAGGCGCAGTTCCTTTCAAAGGAAGAATGCGAATTTTTGGTTCACGTCGTTGACGATCTCGGCGTTCCGGTAATCTGCTACGGACTGCGCGCCGACTTCAAAGGCGACCTTTTTCCCGGAAGCCACTGGCTGCTCGCGTGGGCAGACACGATTGAAGAGGTCAAAACAATCTGTTGGTGCGGAAAAAAGGCCACCTGCAACGCACGCTTTGACGAAAACGGAATCATCAAGCACGGAAAACAGGTCGTTCTCGGCGCGAACGAAAAATATACAAGCCTTTGCCGAAAGCATTGGCGCGAAGGAAAACTTGGAGAAGAAAAATGAGTTTTATCGAATTTGAATCCGTATATAAAAGATATCAGACGGGCGAAATCGTCATCACCGCGGCGGACGGCGTCAGCTTCAAAATTGAAAAGGGCGAATTCTGCCTTATCGTCGGCGCCAGCGGCGCAGGTAAATCAACAGTTCTGAACCTCCTTGGCGGAATGGATACCTGCGATGACGGAAAAATCCGCATCGCCGGCAAGCTCATCAACACCTTCACGCCCGAGGAGCTGATTGAATACCGCAGGCTTGACGTCGGTTTTGTTTTTCAGTTTTATAATCTTATTCCGAACCTAACCGCGCTTGAAAACGTTGAGCTTGCAAGTCAGATTGCAAAAAAGCCGCTTTCGCCCGAAAAGGTTCTTGAAAAAGTCGGCCTTGCGGAGAGAATGGACAACTTTCCCTCCCAGCTTTCCGGCGGCGAGCAGCAGCGCGTTTCAATTGCGAGAGCACTTGCAAAGAATCCGAAAATGCTGCTTTGCGATGAGCCTACCGGCGCACTCGATTACAAAACCGGAAAGCAGATTCTGAAGCTTCTGCACCGCACCTGCCGCGAAACCGGAACGACCGTTGTCGTCATCACCCATAACCAGGCACTGGCGGATATGGCAGACAGGATAATCACAATGAGAAGCGGGCGGGTCATTCAAATTGCGGTCAACGACCGCCCCGTTCCGGTCGATCTTCTTGAATGGTAATTTTTTCAAAGGCCGCTTTTAAAGCGGAGGTGAACGATAAATGACTAAGGCTTTATTCAAAGACACTCTGCGGACGATTGAACGCACACGCTCAAGGTTTTTTTCAATTGTTGCAATCGTTGCGCTCGGAATCAGCTTTTTTGCCGGAATCAACGCAACTGCGCCGGATATGCTTGACACGGCCGAGGAATACCTCAAAGACACGAATGCCATGGATATCGGCATTACCTCAACCGTCGGACTTTCCGGGGATGACCTCAAGGTGCTTTCAACAATCAACGGCGTTCAGAGCGTTACGGGCGAGAAATTCTATGACGGCAACCTCAAAATCAACGGAGAAAACGCAACCGACCTTGACGGCTCTCAACTCACCGTCCGTGCGCTTTCCCTTGACCTTAACAAGGTCTATGCCGCCGCGCAGGGAGAAAACGACCCTTCATTTATGAACCGTCCTCAGCTGATTGAGGGCACATGGCCGGCGAGCGCAAACCAATGCGTTGTTGACGACAGTATGCTTTCCACACCGGATGGCTTTGAAATCGGCAACACTGTTTCAATCACGGGAGAAAGCTCGGACGCTTCCTCCTCGCTTCAAAACACCGAGTTTGTCATCACCGGAATTATCCGCACGCCGCGCTATATCTCCTATGACCGCGGAAGAACAAATATCGGAACCGGAAAGCTCGGAACCTTCATCTACATTTCTTCAGAAAACTTCCTTTCGGATTATTACAATACCTTTTCGGTAAAACTCACCGGCTCGGAAAACTTCAAGTCATATTCCGACAGCTACAAAACCTTCGTCAAGCCGTATGCGGATTACCTTTCCTCAATTGCACAGGAGAGAGTTGACATTCGCGTCAAGGCCGTGAAGGAAAAATACTCGGGCGAGGTTGAAGAGCAGGAAAAAGCCTTTGCCGAAGCAAAGGCGGACGCAGAAACAAAGCTCGCCGAAGGCGAGGCCAAGGTCAGGGAAATTCTTGATATGGCGGAAAACGGCGATGCAAAGCTTGCCGAATACAAGGCCGAATACAACAAAAAAGTTACCGAGGCCGGAGAAAAAATTGACGCAAGCAAGCTTGAACATTCCACCCAGTATAAAAAGTGGGAGGAAAAACGCGATAAGTATAACGATGCAAAAGCACTTGTCGATAAATACGCGGGCGCAGAAACCGACCTGAAAAACGCTCAAACCCAGTATAACGTTGCGAACACTCAGGTCAGCGGACTTCTTTCAACGGTTTCATACCTTGAAAACCTTGTTGCAACAACAAGGAGCGCAATGACCCATTTCAATGATACTCAGGACAACGGCATTCAGGGAATGATTGACCGCTTCAAGGAATCCGGCCTTGTCGGCGTTGAGGTTGACCGGCTCATGCAGACCATCAGAAACATCACCGCCGTCGGTACTGCCGAGGAAATGGCTGCTTATATGGAGCCGCAGCTTCAGGAGCTTGAAGCGAAGCTTGCCGCTTCAAAAAAAGACCTCAGCGACGCAAAAACGACCCTTGCCTCAAAAAAAGCAGAGCTTGAAAAGGCTCAAAAGCTTGTTGCCGCCCTCAAGGACGTTGAAAGTCAGCTGGACACCGCCGAAGCAGAGCTCAAAGAGGCGGAAAAAGAGCTGACCAACGCGAACTATGATATTCAGCTCGGCGAGCTTGAGGTTCTCAATCAGCTCTCCGACGCAAAAAATCAGATCACAAACTATGAGACAAACCTTCAGCTTGCAAAGGAAAAGGCGAAGACCGTTGAAGCAGAGTTTGAAGCGCAGAAAACCGAAGCTAACGACAAGCTTGAAGCCGCGAAGGCAAAGCTTGACGAAGCAAAGAACTTCCTTTTGAACCTTGAAAGCGGAAAATGGTATGTTCAGGGGCGCGATGAAGCTCTCACCGGTTATGATGAATTTGAACAAAGCACGGCGAGAGTCGCCGCAATTTCAAAGCTGTTCCCGTGGGTGTTCTTCCTCGTTGCCGCTCTCGTCTGCCTCAACACGATGACAAGAATGGTTGAGGACGACCGCGTTCAGCTCGGAACGCTCAAGGCACTCGGCTTTAAAAACAAGGAGATAGTCGGAAAATACCTTTTCTATTCCTTCGTTGCGTCCTCGATAGGAGCATTTGCCGGAACGCTTTTAGGCTTTGCGGTTTTCCCGTTCACAATTTCAAAGGCATTTTCAATTCTCTTTGCCCTGCCTTCGCTCGATATCAAATATCGCTGGGGCTATGCAATCCCATCGATGCTCATTTCAATCGCTTCAACCGTCGGTGCATCGTATATCGCAATCTACCGTGCACTCAGAACCAGTGCTTCGTCGCTCATGCGTCCGAAGGCACCCAAGAGCGGAAAGCGCATCTTCCTTGAAAGATACCCGGCGATTTGGAAAAAGCTCGGCTTCAATGCGAAGGTTACGCTGCGCAACGTTTTCAGAAACAAAAAACGCTTTTTCATGGCAGTTCTCGGCGTAACCGGCTGTACGGCTCTTATGGTCGCCGGCTTTGGACTTCAGAATTCAATTCAGACTGCGCTGAACGGTCAGTTCTTTGACGATGACAGCGTTTCCGCCTACGATATGCAGGTGGTTTTGAACGGAACCTATGACGCAACTGTTGAAACTCCGCAGGCGCTTAACACCTTGGCTTCGCGCCCGGAAATAGCTTCAAGTATGCTCAATTATATGAAGGTTCTTCACACCTTGAGCACCGATTCCACCGCAAAGCCGGAAACCTATCTCATGGTTCCGGAAAACGCGCAGGCGCTTTCAAGCTATGTTCGCCTTTTTGACGCAAAAACGGGTGAAGTCCTTTCTCTTCCGGCAGGCGGTGCTGTGATTACGCAAAAGCTTGCCGAAGAGTTGAACCTCTCTGTCGGCGAATATATTCAGGTTGAGGTTGCGGAAGGATATGTTGTTCCCGTTCCCGTTGCCGGAATTGCAAAGAATTACATTTTCCACTATGTTTTCATGAGCAAGGACACCTACACCTCGCTTTTCAAGAGCAATCCGAGATATAACTATATCATGGCGAACTTCAGCTCCGAGCTCACCGGAGTTCAGAAGGAGGAGCTTTCAAAGGCCCTCATGGATGAATATGACATTACGGCTGTTTCATACGCCACCGAAGCGCAGGAGACGTTCAAAAACGTTCTCGGCGCGCTCAATTATGTTGTCATTATTCTCGTCATTTCGGCCGGTCTGCTTTCGTTCATAGTTCTTTATAACCTCTCTTCAATCAATATTCACGAACGCATGAAGGAAATTGCAACAATCAAGGTTCTCGGCTTCAGGAAAAAGGAAGTCACCTCATATATTTTCAGAGAAAACTTCCTGCTGAGCATCTTCGGAACCTTCTTCGGCCTGATTTGCGGAATTCTTCTTCACAGGATGGTCGTTTCCGTCGGAGAGGTTGACATTATGATGTTCGGCAGAACGGCGGGCTTTATGAGCTTTGTTTATGCGGCTGTGCTTTCACTGGTGTTCTCGCTCTTTGTCAATGTTGCACTCAGACGTAATCTTGAACACGTCAGCATGGTCGATTCGCTCAAATCAATTGAATAAGAAGGTTTACCTATGGAGTTTTTAAGTGAAGCCGGCTATGACCTGCTTGCGCTCGGCGAGGTCATGCTGAGACTTGACCCCGGTGAGGGCAGAGTGAAAAATACGCGCTCCTTTACAGTTTGGGAAGGCGGCGGCGAATATAACGTTGCAAGGGCGTTGTCAAAGGCTTTCGGAAAGAAAACCGCAGTTGCAACCGCACTTTGCAAAAACGATGTCGGTCTGCTGATTGAAGATCTCATCATGCAGGGCGGCGTTGACACATCGCTTATCAGATGGAGCGATTTTGATAAAATCGGAAAAAACAGCCGCAACGGACTGAATTTTGTTGAGCGCGGCTTCGGCCTGCGCGGCGCGAGAAGTACCTCAGACAGAGGTCACACGGCTGTTTCTCAGCTTAAAAAAGGAGACTTTGACTGGGACAGAATTTTTTCAAAGGGCGTCCGCGTTTTTCACACGGGCGGAATCTTCTGTGCCCTTTCCGGAAGTACCTCTGCGCTTGCACTTGAGGGCGCAAAAAAAGCGAAGGAATACGGTGCTGTTGTTTCCTTTGATTTTAACTTTCGTCCATCGCTGTGGGCCTGCCTTGAAAACGAAGAAGAGGTCAAGGAAAACATTCGCGAGATTCTAAGCTTTGCAGACATCGTTTTCGGCAATGAGTTTGACTTTGTGAAGGTGCTCGGCTTTGAAGGCGAAAAGGGCGCCGGCCTTGACGTTCACGATGACGAAAGATATCTCAGGTTCATGAACCGCGTCAAAGAGACTTACCCGAACATCAGGCTCATTGCGTCCACCGTCAGAACGGTTCACTCCGCCTCTGTCAACAGTCTTCGCGCTGTCTGTGCCGAGGGCGGAAGCCTAATTAAAACCGAGACATTTGAAAACCTCAGTGTGCTTGACAGAATCGGAAGCGGAGACAGCTTTGCCTCCGGTCTGCTTTATGCCTTGCTTTCCGGAAGAAATACGCAGTATGCGCTTTCCTTTGCGCTTGCCCACGCAGCCTTTACTATGACCACTCCCGGAGATACATCAATGGCAACAGCAGAGGACATTGAAAATATAGTAAGCAAAAAATCTGCAAAGGTTGTGAGATAGATGTTAGTTAATATGAAAGACCTGCTTGCCGACGCGCAAAAGCGCAATTACGCCGTCGGTTCGTTCAGCGTTGCGAACATGGAAATGGTGCTCGGCGTAATTAAAGCCGCCGAAGAGACCTCTTCGCCAATCATTCTTCAAATTGCCGAGGTCAGGCTCAATCATTCTCCGCTTGCGCTCATCGGGCCTCTCATGGTTGCCGCCGCGGAGGAGGCTGCTGTTCCGGTTGCGGTTCACCTTGACCACGGAAAAACTCCCTGCTGCATTGAGCAGGCACTTGAAATCGGCTTCACGTCCGTAATGTTCGACGGTTCCCACCTTCCGGTTGATGAAAACATAGAGATCACAAAAGGCATCATCGAAATAGCGAAGGAATACGGCGCGGCTGTTGAAGCGGAAATCGGCTGTGTCGGCGGCAGTGAGGACGGCAGTGAGGACATTGCAATCAACTGCACTTCTCCCGAACAGGCAAAGCGTTTTGCCGAGGAGACAAAGGTTGACGCGCTTGCAATCGCCATAGGCAACGCCCACGGGAACTACAAGGAAACGCCGCATCTGCGCTTTGATATACTTGAAAAGGTTCATTCGCTAGTTTCCGTTCCCCTCGTTCTTCACGGCGGAACGGGAATCAGCCCGGAGGATTTTGTTCGCTGCCATCAGAACGGAATCAAAAAAATCAACATTGCAACGGCAACCTTTGACGCGGTTGAACGCTCCGTTCGCGAAAGCTATGAGAGCGGAAGAATCGGCGGATATTATGATTTGCACCAAGCGGAAATTGAGGGTGCATATCGGAACGCCAAAAAGCACATGAAAATTTTTTACTCGGTCGGAAAGGCTGAGGATATTGAAATATTTTAAAGGAGAGATTTATAATGAAATACGTTGAATTTGACCAAAGCCGTCCTCTGGATGTAATACCCATAGGCAGAGTTGCGATTGATTTTAACCCCACAGACATGAACCGCCCGCTTTCGGAAAGCTGCAACTTCAACAAGTATGTCGGCGGCTCACCGGCCAACATCGCCGTAGGTCTTGCAAGGCTCGGCAAAAAGGTCGGCTTCATCGGAAAAGTCTCCGATGATCAGCACGGCGACTACGTTGTCAACTACTTCAAAAAGGACGGAATTGACACCTCAAACATTGTTCGCGCAAAGAACGGCGAAAAGATCGGACTGGCTTTCACCGAAATCAAAAGCCCGACCGAAAGCAGCATCCTTATGTATCGCGATGGCGTTGCAGACCTTATGCTTGAGCCGGGCGAAGTCAGTGAGGAATACATAAAAAGCGCAAAGGCCATTGTAATTTCCGGCACGGCACTTTCTCAGTCGCCTTCGAGAGAAGCAGTTCTCAAGGCTATGATGCTTGCAAAAAAGAACGGCACGGTCGTCATTTTTGATATTGACTACCGTCCGTATACATGGAAAAATGCCGATGAAATTGCAGTCTATTATTCAACCGTTGCCCAAAACAGCGATATTATTCTCGGCTCGCGTGAGGAATATGACCTGACCGAGGCCATTATGGGCGTTTGCAAGACCGACGAGGAAAGCGCAAAACGCTGGCATTCCTACGGCGCAAAAATTGTCATCATCAAGCACGGCAAGGACGGTTCAACCGCTTATACCAACGACGGGAAGAGCTATTCCATCAAACCCTTCCCCGTCAAGGCGATGAAGGGCTTCGGCGGCGGTGACGGCTACGCTTCCGCGTTCATTCGCTGCCTGCTTGAAGGCTGGGATATGATCGACGCGCTTGAATTCGGAACAGCCTCCGCTTCAATGCTCATTTCGGCTCACAGCTGCTCGGCGGCAATGCCCACAGTTGAAGCAGTTGAAAAATTTATCAAGGAAGAAAAGGAGCTCTACGGCGAAATGGTCGCAAGAGTATAAAACACCACCGGAAAGGCCGGAACAGCTGTCTTTCTCTTTGGCTTGAAATCACGTTGACAGGAACATCAAAAAATGTTAGAAT
>ERZ1031954.1165-NODE-1165-length-10667-cov-32.091783_pt1 | contig 10667 bp, 5 predicted proteins | sample MGYA00516701_ERZ1031954 | MGnify/ENA primary metagenome ERZ1031954 (study PRJEB33719, sample SAMN04261284) | wastewater metagenome | biome: rural village; feature: human; material: feces | host: Homo sapiens | place: El Salvador | collected 2013-01-07 ...
GATACATCATCCACTGCATCATCTTCATCTGCTCTGCCTGCTGACCTACCATCTGATCACGCTGCTGGCGCATCGTCATCCATGAGTACAACAGGTTGGCTACGCAGAAGAGAATACAGGTCAAACTCAAGTGATCACCTATCATCCAGATGTTGGTGTTCCACTCAAAGATTGGGTCGTATGTACTCAAGTCGTTCATCCAGAGGAAATGCTCACCACGAAGCTGGATGGCATTAGGAACGAAGTTGAACATCGCAATCCACACTGGCATCTGAATCAACATTGGCAAGCAGCCTGACAATGGACTCACACCATACTTGGCATATTCAGCCATCATCGCCTGTTGTTTCTGCATCTGATCCTCAGGCTTGTTATACTGCGCAGTAGCAGCTTCGAGCTTTGGTTTCAGAACGCGCATTTTGGCAGAACTCATATAACTCTTCTTCACCATAGGGTAGGTGATGAGCTTCAGAAGCAAGGTGATGAGAATCAGTACGACGCCCATAGGGAATACCTTGCTCAGCCAGTCGAACACGTAGAGTGTGAAGAAACGGTTAATCCAGCGGATGATAGGCCATCCCAGATAAACGAGCCTCTGGAACTCCAGGTCTTTGCCGAAGGTGCTTTCCTTCTCGGTATTTTTGAGAATCTGGAAATCGTTAGGGCCAAAGTAGAACTCAAACTCAGAGGCTTTCTTGCCGGTTGGGTCGAAAGGAGTTTTCATCTTAGCCTGGAACTGCTTCAGATAGCCAGAACCCTTCTCCTGTGGGATAGAGGTCATGAAGGCATCCTTTTCGAAGTTGTCTTTAGCAACGATGATGGCAGAGAAGAACTGGTTTTTGAAAGATACCCAGTCGATGGTCTCTTCGATTTTCTCATCGATCTTCTCGCTTCCCTCATTGAGATAGTCAGTGCCACCCTCTGCATTGTGATAGGTGAGCGTGGTGTAGCGGTTTTCGAACATGAAACCACGTTCCTGCTGGCGTGCCTTATCACTCCAGTCGATGTCCATCTTATTATAATTAGGTGAGAACAGACCTTCCATACCCTGAGCAGAGAAGCTCATGTGGAGCATGTAGTCCTTACCTAATGTATAAGTCATGGAGAGTGTCTTTCCTTCTCCAGCCACAGCTGTCATGGTAACAGTAGAATCTGTTACGTTTGATGGAGTGAAGTAGAGGTCGCTGGTGATGATGTTAGCTTCCTTTGCCTCAAGCATAAACTTAAGACTCTGGTCTTTGCCATCGAAGAGCGTAACATCCTTCTGGTCGGCAGAACCGTCTTTTACCTGGATGTTGTGACCTACATAACCCTTGATTACTGCCTTCTCGACAGTACCACCCTTGGTGTTGAGGGTTAATTCAACTTTCTCATTTTTCAAAACGATCTTCTTCGCCTGACCCTTCAAAGCAGAATAGAAGAGGGCTGTAGAGTCTGCCTCAATCTTAGCCTTGGCATTTGCCTGGCGCTTGGCTGCGGCAGCCTTGCTGGCCTTTTCTATCTCAGCATGCTTAGCCTTGGCAATGGAATCCTGTACGAAATCCGCTCTCTGCTCTTCTGCAGAAGGCTGGGTGTACCAGCTGAATCCGATGAGTACTAAGGCAATGAGAAGAAAGCCAATAATGTTGTTCTTGTTCATTGTTATTTTAGAAATTTATATTATTTCTTGTTTGAGATAGCCGTCTTGACGAAATCCATGAACAGAGGATGTGGTTTTAATACGGTACTTTGGTATTCTGGATGATACTGTGTACCGATGTACCATTTCAATCCTGGTATTTCAACGATTTCTACCAAGTCGCTCTCTGGGTTGCGTCCCACGCACATCATGCCGTTCTTCTCGTATTCCTTCTGGAACTCATTGTTGAATTCATAGCGATGGCGATGACGCTCCTGAATGTGCTCCTTCTTATATATAGAGAAGACGCGAGAACCTTGTTTCAGTACACATTCGTATGCACCGAGGCGCATGGTTCCACCCATGTTGGAGATGTTTTTCTGTTCCTCCATGATGTCGATGACATTGTGTGGAGTCTTTTCATCCATCTCTCTTGAATTGGCATCTTTGTAGCCCAATACGTTGCGGGCAAACTCGATGACCATCATCTGCATACCCAGGCAGATGCCGAAGGTAGGGATGTCGTGGGTGCGGGTATAGTGGGCGGCGATGATCTTGCCCTCGATGCCGCGCTGGCCGAATCCTGGACAGATGACGATACCGTCCTGACCCTTCAGCTGTTCAGCCACGTTCTCTTCCGTGAGATATTCTGAGTTGATGAATGTAATGTTCACCTTGTGGTCGTTGTAGGTGCCGGCATGCGAGAGACTCTCGCGGATGCTCTTGTAGGCATCCTGCAGGTCGTATTTTCCTACGAGACCGATGTTTACCACCTCTGTAGCCTTGTTTCTGCGGTCGAGGAAAGCTCTCCAAGGACCCAGTGCAGGCTTCTCGCCGATAGGCTCGCCCATCTTGCGGAGGATGGCGGTGTCGAGGCCCTGGTTCTGCATGTTTACAGGCACCTCGTAGATGCTAGGAAGGTCTTCGCTCTGGATTACGCAGTCTAAATCTACGTTGCAGAAGCTAGCCACCTTCTTCAGGATTCCCTCTTCGAGATGCTTCTCGGTGCGGAGAATCAGAACATCTGGCTGAATACCTACGCTCTGCAGTTCCTTCACGGAGTGCTGGGTAGGCTTTGTCTTCAACTCGCCTGCAGCCTTCAGATAAGGCACGTAGGTGAGGTGCACATTGACGGCGTTCTTGCCCAGTTCCCATTTCAGCTGTCGGATAGCTTCCATGTATGGGGCACTCTCGATGTCGCCGATGGTTCCGCCAATCTCGGTAATCACGAAGTCATAGTGATACTTCTTGCCGAGCAGCTTCACGTTGCGCTTGATCTCGTCGGTGATGTGAGGCACCACCTGGATGGTTTTGCCGAGATAGTCGCCACGACGCTCCTTGTCAATCACTGCCTTGTAGATACGACCAGTGGTGAGAGAATTCGCTTTTGTAGTTTGAATGCCGGTGAATCGCTCGTAGTGTCCGAGGTCGAGGTCGGTCTCCATACCATCTACCGTTACGTAGCACTCACCATGCTCGTACGGGTTCAGTGTACCCGGGTCGATGTTGATGTATGGGTCAAACTTTTGGATAGTAATGTTGTAACCTCTTGCTTGAAGAAGTTTACCGATGGATGAAGATATGATTCCTTTACCCAAAGAAGAAACCACACCACCAGTAACGAAGATGTACTTAGTTTCAGCCACGATATTTATTTTTTAAATTAGAATAATCGCGTGCAAAGTTACTATAAATTTATGAAATAGCCAAAATTATTGCAAATAATGCCGTTGTTTTATGAATTATTTATTACCTTTGTGCCTAAATTATAGCATTGCGTAGATTTTAATGATTATGAAATTGAGATTTAATATAGTGATGGCTGCTCTTTTTGTTTGTTTTCCTTCATGGGCACAAACCAAGAGTCATAAGCTTACCAAGGGGGTACAGGAACCTGAAACGGCTGAATGGGTGAAGAATTATATGGATTCTTTATCCGCAGTTCGGGCTCATATCGATTCCAGCTATTATGCTGCGAAAGATATCCGCTATTCCCGACTTTTCACCCCGCTTACTTTTTATCATTCTCCTGCTAATCATTTTCTCAGATTGAATCCGGCTGGCTATTCTGATTCTCTTGAATGTATGCTGGATAAGTCTTTGATGTTCATTTACTTAAACCGTCCTGATCTTGTGAGAAGTAATGAGTCCAGACTGGATGTGGTTGGTGCTCCTATTCCTGAGGGCGCTCCGAGAAAGACGGAGGTGGATATTGTGGAGGAGGTGGCTCCAAAGGCTATTGAATTAGAGGCTTCACCGATGAAAATCTATGTGGCGAAACCTAATTTCTGGACGATCAAGGGGGATTATTACTTGCAGTTCCTTCAGAATTATGTGAGTGATAACTGGTATAAAGGTGGTGAGAGCAACTACTCGATGTTGGGTAGTGTCACGATGCAGGCTAATTATAACAATAAGCAGAAGGTGAAGTGGGAAAACAAGTTGGAAATGCGCTTGGGTTACCAGACTTCCAAGGGCGATACCTTGCATAAGTACAAAACCTCTGAAGATCTGCTGCGCTATACCGGAAAGTTGGGCTTGCAGGCTACCAGAAGATGGTATTATACCTTGCAGGTGATCGGACAGACCCAGTTTACCAGGGGTCTTCGCAGCAATGATAAGTTTGTCTATTCCGACTTCATGTCACCTTTCAAGTTGAATCTTTCTGTCGGTATGGATTATTCCATCGACTGGCTCAATCATCGCCTGAAGGGTAGCACGCATATCGCTCCTTTGGCTCTTAACTGGAAATATGTGGACCGCAGTTCGCTTGCCACCCGATATGGTCTGGAAGAAGGACAGCACGGACTTTTGGACTATGGTTCTGAATTTACGGTTGACTTTACGTGGCAGATGGCGGAAAACCTGAGATGGAAGACCCGCCTCTATGGATATACTACTTATGAGCGTGCTGAGTTGGAGTGGGAGAATACATTCACCTTCCAGTTCAATAAGTATATTTCTACGAATATATTCCTTTACCCTCGTTTTGATGATGGCACCAAGCGCAAGGAGGGTGAGAGCTATTGGCAGTTTAAGGAATATGCATCCGTAGGCTTCTCCTATTCTTTTTAATATAAAAAGCCAAGTTAATGTAAAAAAGCCAAGTCAGTATTCTGTTGTGAACTGCTGACTTGGCTTTTTTTATGAATAGTTTTATCTCATGGAATGCCTTAAAATGCCCCGAAATAATGGTCGTAAATGATGAAAAGAATGATGGCAAGAGCTATCAGACTAAGAATAAGAAACAGGATTCTTCCTATGATTCTTCTCCTAATCTGTGATTTTGTATGACGATTGTGTCCTGCTCTGCTACTGTAATGTTTCTTGCGTCCACTACTTCTTTGTTCACTTCCATCTCTGTGATGGTGGTGATGATGTCTCTCCTCTGTTTCCATGAGTAACTCTCCTTTTGCTTAATATATTAAGAATCTGGTTATATATTAGAATCTGAAACAAACTTCCACGTCTGCCATAGAATAATTGTGGTCTGCACTTGTGCGGTCGTTGACAAACGCATATTCAGACAGGATGGTGAAGTTTTTGTTGATATGATAGTTCAGACCGACTTCGTATTGGGTTTTCATCATGTCTGTCTTACCATTAGCCTCGTACATATCATAGCGAGCCTTTGCATAGAGCTTCTTGCTCACGATAGGTGCGATAACAAGACCATATACACCCTGTGCCTTATTGCCGATTTTTTGGTTAAGACTGCAATCCTTGGAGGCTTCATCCCCATGATTGGTTATGCTTTTGGCAAATGCCATACCCGTAGAATGGATATATTCTGAACGGACAGTCCAGTCGTTAGCCTTGTATTCGAACGAGAAAGCATATCGGTTCTGGCTGAGTTTTCTGACTTCATTTTTGTGTTCTATTGTAGTGGTGGCTCCTGGAGTTACGCTCGATGTTGGATCACCCACTGTTTCTGTCCAGTTTCCCTTTCTTGCATAAGAACCGGTCCAGCCGAAAGCTCCGATGCGCATTCCTGCCACAGGCATTACCCATACGCCACCAATCACATTCTTCTGATTGTCAACGTCCTTGGTATTGATGCCCTGTCCGTTGAACACACCTATCTGATAGTGCAGCAGGTTGCGGCCGTTGGCATTCTTGAGGAAATCACCCTGAAGCTGCAAACCGATGTCACGACCATTGGAAGCGTGCTCTCCGGCACGGTCGCTGAAACCTGCCAACTTGCTCACGTTCTGGGAATAACCCATGAAGCCCTGGTCGATAGGGTGCATCGGATTCTCAAAGGTAAACGGATTCTTGAACTGTCCGATTTTCACCTTGAAATAACTGTATTTCTGCCATTCGGCAAACAGATCTACCATTCTTGGACTGCTGCCCAGGTCGGAAGTGTTGCCATTAAACTGGATCTGGGTTTTCCAGTAGAAATCGTTGGCGATACGTCCTTCAAGGGCGATACGTCCCATGCGGATGTTGAAGGAATTGGATTCCTTTCCCTTCTGTCCGCTATACTGATATTGAGTCATGCCGTAGCCCGACAACTTGACGTTGTTGAGCCATGCTGGCAACTCGATTGTTTTCTTTTCCTGGGCGCCCGCTGTGGTTACTGCCATAGCCATCAGCGCCATGATGATACTATTTTTCATCTTCATTTTCTATTATGTTTTAAGGTTTATTTCTTAGCTGCGAGTTCCTCTGCAGTCAGGTCCTCAGCTTGGGCAGCCTGGAGGGCGAGTTTCTCAGCTTCCTTGGCAGCCTTGGCTTCGGCGGCAGCCTTTTCGCGCTCTTTGCGTTCCTTCAGTTTCTGCTTGATTTCCGTATCGCAGCGCTTTTCGAGAAGTACCACGTTTTCTACGTGAGGAGTGTGAGGGAACATATCCACTGGCTGAACCGCTGCCACTTTGTAGTAATCGTCCATCAACTGGAGGTCGCGTGCCTGGGTGGCAGGATTGCAGCTTACATAGACGATGCGACCTGGTGCTGCATTCAGAATCACGTTGATGACATCTGGATGCATACCAGCACGTGGAGGGTCGGTAATGATGACATCAGGACGGCCATGCTGCCTGATGAAATCGTTGGTCAGGATATCCTTCATATCGCCTGCATAGAAGAGGGTGTTCTCGATGTTGTTTACCTGCGAATTCACCTTTGCATCCTCGATGGCTTCAGGAACGTATTCGATACCGATTACTTTTTTAGCCTTGTGTGCCACGAAATTGGCAATGGTTCCAGTACCGGTATAGAGGTCGTAAACCAGCTCGTTGCCTGTGAGATTGGCAAATTCACGCGCTACACAGTAGAGGTGGTAAGCCTGCTCGGTATTGGTCTGATAGAAACTCTTAGGACCTACCTTGAACTTCAGGTCTTCCATCAGTTCATAGATGTGGTCGTTGCCCTTGAAAAGACTCAGTTCCAAATCATTGAAGGTATCGTTGCCCTTCTGGTTGTTTACATACATGAGCGATGTAATCTGCGGGAATCTGTCAGCTACTTGCTGCATCAATTCCTGCGCTCTCTGCTCGTCGCCTTCTTCGTCGTAATGGAATTGGAACACAAGCATCCATTCGCCTGTGTTGGAGTTGCGAATCATCATGTCTCTCAACAATCCATGTTGCTCACGCAGATCGTAGAAAGTATAGTCGTGAGAATCGGCATACTCGAATACGAAGTTGCGAATCTCATTGCAGAGGTCATCCATCAGCCAGCATTTTTTGATAGGATATATTTTGTCGAAGGCTCCGGTGATATGAAAACCGATAGCGTTCTGTGCGTGGCGTTCCTTTAATGAAGATACCGTATCATCCTCTTTTTGAGGAAGTTGTGCGAGTTCCTCTGCAGTAAACCATCGCTTGTTGCTGCATCCGAATTCTATCTTGTTTCGGTACTCCTGAGTCTTCACGCTGCCCATGATAGGGCGGAATTCAGGAAGCTCGATTTTACCGATGCGGGTGAGCTGGTCTTCCACTTGTTTCTGCTTCGCCTTGATTTGCTCCTCGTATGGCAGGTTCTGCCATTTGCAGCCGCCACAGATACCGAAATGCTCGCACATCGGCTCCTGGCGAACGTCGCTCTTCTTGATGAATCTGACAACTTTCGCCTCGCAGTATTTATGCTTCTTCTTAACTACTTGTAAATCTACCACATCTCCAGGTACGCAGAAAGGTACGAAGATGACTTGATCATCAACGCGTGTGATGCATTTTCCTTCAGCAGCCACAGCTTCGATGGTAACATTTTCTATGAATGGTAACGGTTTACGTTTTCTTCCCATGATTGATATTTAAATTTTTGAGTGCAAAGATACTACTTTTTTGTAAAAAATGAAAATTTTTCCAAAGTAATTTGTAAGATATGTGAAAAAACTGGAATGAAAAAGAATCATCTGTGGTGGCGATTCTCTGTTTTTTTGATGAAGAAGAGCTTCTTTTTATATATCATCAAGTTTCTCTCTTATATATAATAAAATAAGGTATATGTTGATTTGTAAAAATAATGGCAAGTTTGCTTATGGTTTATTACCGGCAGATGGTGTGTACGTAAACAATTAAAAATGTAATGTCGAGATTGCAAAAAGATGGTAAAAAGTTTGGTGGAACCGATTTTTAATTGTATTTTTGCATCACAAATTTTAATAACAATAACTAATAAATTAGAACCTATTCGATTATGGACGAAAAAAGAGTTTATACTTTCGGTAATGGTAAGGCTGAGGGCAAGGCCGACATGAGAAACTTGCTCGGTGGTAAGGGTGCCAATTTGGCGGAAATGAATCTTATTGGTGTACCTGTACCTCCAGGATTTACAATTACCACAGATGTGTGCAACGAATACTTTGAAAAAGGCAAGGAAGATGTAGTAGCGCTTCTCAAAGATGAAGTTGAGAAAGCTGTTCAGCATATTGAGACTTTGATGAACTCAAAGTTTGGAGATGTGGAAAATCCTCTTTTGGTTAGTGTACGTTCCGGTGCTCGTGCTTCTATGCCGGGTATGATGGATACCATCCTCAACCTTGGTTTGAATGATGAGGTAGTAGAGGGCTTGGCTCGTAAAACGGGTAATGAGCGCTTTGCTTATGACAGCTATCGCCGTTTCGTGCAGATGTATGGCGACGTGGTGCTCGGTATGAAGCCTGTCAACAAGGAGGATATCGACCCATTCGAGGCTATCATCATGGAGGTGAAGAAGCAGCGCGGTATCACACTGGACAATGAAATGTCTGTAGATGAATTGAAGCAACTTGTCAAGGCATTCAAGACGGCTATCAAGCAGCAGACAGGTAAGGATTTCCCTGACAATCCTATGGATCAGCTTTGGGGTGCCATCTGCGCTGTATTCGATAGTTGGATGAACGAGCGCGCTATTCTCTATCGCAAGATGGAAGGCATTCCTGCAGAGTGGGGTACTGCCGTGTCTGTGATGGCGATGGTATTCGGTAATATGGGTGATACTTCTGCCACAGGTGTTTGCTTCTCCCGTGATGCTGGTAATGGTGAAAACCTCTTCAATGGTGAGTACCTGATCAATGCACAGGGTGAGGACGTTGTAGCTGGTATCCGTACACCACAGCAGATTACAAAGATTGGTTCTCAGCGCTGGGCTGAGCGTGCTGGCATCTCTGAGGAGGAGCGCGTAGCTAAGTATCCTTCTATGGAAGAGGCTATGCCTGAGCTTTACAAGGAGCTTGACGCTCTCCAGGATAAGCTGGAGCACCACTATCACGATATGCAGGACATGGAGTTCACCGTACAGGAAGGTAAGCTCTGGTTCCTCCAGACACGTAACGGTAAGCGTACAGGTACCGCTATGGTGAAGATTGCTATGGACCTCCTCCACGAAGGTATGATCGACGAGAAGACTGCTATCCTCCGCTGTGAGCCTCAGAAGCTCGATGAGCTTTTGCACCCAGTATTCGATAAGCTGGCTCTCTCTAAAGCTAAGGTCATCACTCAGGGTCTCCCTGCTTCTCCAGGTGCTGCTTGCGGTCAGATCGTATTCCACGCTGACGATGCTCAGGAGTGGCACGATGACGGCAAGAAGGTCATCATGGTTCGTATCGAAACATCTCCTGAAGACCTCGCTGGTATGTCAGCTGCCGAGGGTATCCTTACCGCTCGTGGTGGTATGACTTCTCACGCTGCCGTTGTAGCTCGTGGTATGGGTAAGTGCTGTGTATCTGGTGCTGGCTCTATCAACGTTGACTACAAGACTAAGACTGTTGAGATTGAGGGCGTAGTTTACAAGGAGGGTGATTACATCTCTCTGAACGGTACTACAGGTCAGGTTTACGCAGGACAGATTGAGACAAAGGCTGCAGAGCTTTCAGGCGACTTCAAGGAGCTGATGGACCTCTGCGACAAATATACAAAGATGGAAATCCGTACCAATGCAGATACTCCACACGATGCTGAGGTAGCTCGTGCATTCGGTGCCAAGGGTATCGGTTTGACACGTACAGAGCACATGTTCTTCGATGATCAGAAGATTGTAGCTATGCGTGAGATGATTCTGGCAGACTCTGTAGAGGGTCGCGAGAAGGCACTTGCCAAGCTCCTCCCATACCAGAAGGCTGACTTCTACGGAATCCTCAAGGCAATGGATGGCTGCCACGTGAACATCCGCTTGCTCGACCCACCTCTCCACGAGTTCGTACCTCACGATTTGGCTGGTCAGGAGACCATGGCTAAGGAGATGGGCGTAAGCGTAGAGGAAATCAAGAAGCGTGTGAACTCTCTGGCAGAGAACAACCCAATGCTCGGTCATCGTGGTTGCCGTCTCGGTATCACATTCCCTGAGATCACAGCCATGCAGACTCGCGCCATCCTTGGTGCAGCTTGCGAGTTGAAGAAGGAAGGATTCCATCCATGCCCAGAAATCATGGTTCCTCTCATCGGTACCGTTCAGGAGCTCAAGCAGCAGAAGTCCATCATTCTCGCTACTTCTAAGGAGGTATTCGCTGAGTACGGCGTAGAGGTTGAGTTTGAGATTGGTACCATGATTGAGATTCCTCGTGCAGCGCTTACTGCAGGTCAGATTGCAGAGGAGGCTCAGTACTTCTCATTCGGTACTAACG
>ERZ1031954.1169-NODE-1169-length-10644-cov-6.465955_pt1 | contig 10644 bp, 6 predicted proteins | sample MGYA00516701_ERZ1031954 | MGnify/ENA primary metagenome ERZ1031954 (study PRJEB33719, sample SAMN04261284) | wastewater metagenome | biome: rural village; feature: human; material: feces | host: Homo sapiens | place: El Salvador | collected 2013-01-07 ...
CCAGTATCCCTTACGCGACAAGTTTGATGCAATCTGGCTTTCAGCGGCATGGACTGCAGATGATGAGTTAACGGTAGCAAATTATATGGCAAATAACGCGGTCAATGAAATTGACAAATGTTTACTCCTTAGTGCTACAACCATAGCCGCAATGCAGTTTTTTGACATCGCAAAGTATCGTATACTAATTGATGCCGCACTCTCAACGAACATTAAGCTACGTGTCCGCGCATTAGTCGGAGTCATTTTTACACACATCATTCATTCTGAACGCATTGCACTCTATCCAGATGTAAACACACGCTTGGAATTAATGTGCGACCTTCCTCGATTTTCAAAAGAAATTGAGCACTTACAAATGCAACTCTTCTTAAGCCTTGAGACAAAGCGCATTGAACGCAATTTACAAGAAGAGATTATACCCCAAATGATGAAGCGCATAGAAAAGCTAAACATTGATACCAATACAGGACTTGATGAATTAAATGAAAAATTAAGTGAAGAAGACTTTAATCCTGAATGGAGCGATAACGCGCAAGATAAAAGACTAAATGACTATATGCATGAGTTTGTTGAACTACAACAACGTGGGGCTGACATGTATATGGGTTCATTCAAAATAATGAAACAACGTTTCCCGTTTTTCAACACCATAAGCAATTGGTTTTGGCCCTTTACGCTAAATCACCCAGAAGTACCTGAAAGTGCGCGCGAAAGTCGTCTTACAAGACTTATGATTAATAACGTGGGACTTTGCGACTCTGACAAATATTCGTTGTGCATGATGTCAACGCACATACCTTCTCAACTTAAGAATGACAAGTTCCAAGAAAGTATGCTTGAACGATTGGAAGAAGTCCAAACTAATCACGAAACTGATGCAGAGACCTTATTTAAGAATGAACTCCGCTCATACGTACAAGGCTTTTATAGGTTTTGCAACCTCTTCTTACATCACGAACAATTTACGAACCCCTTCCAACATGACCTATTTATCGTGAATTACGCGCCTTTTGACAAAATGCTGCGTGATGATAGTTTCCTCTTGCGCATGATAAACTTCGTGTTTAAAGACCAATCATATGCCTTGGCAAACAAACTCTTTGAACAGCTCTCACCTAACAACTATGATGCAGAAGTGCTACAAAAGTGGGGCATCTGTAACGAACACGAAGGCAACATAAGAAAAGCTATTGAGTGTTACAAACAATCAGATCTATTGAAGGGACATTCTCAATGGACATTAAAGCGACTTGCCCATTGCTACTCTCAAATGGGAGAGTACACCAAGGCACTTACATACTACGACCAACTGGCGGAACAAAATAATGAAGATGTTTCCATCGCACTTAAACAAGCAGAATGCCACATCCACCTCAAACAGTATGAAGAAGCATTCAAGTACCTATTTAAGGCAGACTATTTAGCCCCCAAAACACGGGTAACAGAACGAGCCATTGCATGGTGTTCGCTGTTAACGCAGAAGTATTCTCAAGCAGAAAAGTACTATACAAAAGTCTTAGATGACAATCCTACTCCAACAGACTATTTCAATGCGGGTCACTCTGCATGGCTTTCGGGTAACATAGCTGAAGCCATCTCACGTTATCGTAAAGCAATCGCTGATAATCCTGACATAGCGTTCTTAAACAATGATAAGGATTTACTACACGCAGCTAATAAATCTGACGAGGACATTGCAATGATAACCGACGCGGTACTATCAAATTTATAAAAAAGACATTTCAATTCCATGAGACTTAGACATTTATTTGCGTTCGTTCTATCCGTTACTCTTATACAAACACACGGACAAAACAACACATCTGCAAAAGACTATTTTTATCAAACCTTAATGAAAGGTGAAGTTGGTCAAGCACAAAGTCAACGAATCTCAGTAAAGCAAATTACGGCTAAACGTCATGAACTTTGGCAAGCCTGGCAAGCAACCAATCGACAGTACAATCAAATCACACTGCCTCACCTCATGAGTTTAGCCACATGCAATCCCTCAAGTTGGCAATTACCAGATAGTTTAGAGCCCAATGCCACCCTCCCCTTTTACTACGGATATAAAGGCGAAAAACCCACAGCGGGCTTTCCCCTATTTATTTATCTTCACGGTTCTGGTCCCAAGCAACAAGAATGGCAAACAGGACTTGCTTTGGCTCAAAGTTTCAAAGATGCACCTTCTGCTTACTTTATTCCCCAAATACCCAATGAAGGCCAATGGTACAGGTGGTGGCAGAAGAGCAAACAATACGCTTGGCGAGCATTGCTACGAAATGCTTTACTATCTGATAGTATCAACCCTAACCAGTTATATGTATTCGGTATATCAGAAGGCGGTTATGGGTCACAACGCTTAGCTTCATATTATGCTGATTATTGGGCTGCAGCTGGCCCCATGGCTGGAGGAGAACCACTTAAAAATGCTCCTACTGAAAATTTGGGCAATATTGGTTTCATACTGCGAACGGGGGCTAATGACACAGGTTTCTATCGCAATCTTCTGACTCGCTACACGTTACAATCACTTGATAGTTTGGAACAACTCAATCCCGCAGGCTATCGACATAAGGTAGAACTTGAAGCCAACCGTCAGCACTTCATAGACTATTCTCAAACAACTCCCTGGCTACGTCATTTTACCCGCAACCCCTACCCTACTCACTTCACGTGGGAGGACTTTGAAATGGACGGAGAGCACCGAACTGGTTTTTACAATCTGCGAGTAATAAAGCGACCTGACGCGAAACTTCGCACCCGATACGATGTCAATATCAACGACAACGAAGTAAACATTGTCGTCGAAAACGTTTGCTATAAAACCATTGAGCGTGACCCTATTTATGGTATAGAATTAAAATTTAAGAAAAGCTACACAAATGCCCAAAACGGTTCTTTCGTCCTTTACTTAGATGAGCATTTAGTAGACCTTACCAACAAGGTTACCGTAAAAGTCAACGGCAAGGTAGTTTATAATAAGCGTCCACAACTCGACTTGAAATACATGCAAGAATCACTTGCAACTTTTTACGACCCACAACGCATCTATCCCGCAGCGATAAATATCAATTACTAATTACAAATTTCCACCTTCTAAAAAAGAGGGTGGAAATTTGTTTATAAAGATAATACTCGTGAAGGAGGTTCCTTTGTGGGGATTATCTGTTATTTATTTTTGAGTGCAAGTTCTCGCGTTTTATAGTCTGGCAGATAGTGTGCCATGAGTGCATGAAAGCGGACATTGTGCGAAGGTTCTTTAAGGTGGCAAAGTTCGTGTACAACAACGCTTTCAATTGCTTCTTTGGGATAGAAAATAAGGCGAATGTTAAACGTTGCGATGCGTGCGGTTGGCATCATTGTCCCCCATTTTGATTTCCATAATTTATATTGTACAGCTCTTAATGGCTTTTCGTTCATTAAGGGTATCCATTTATCAACGTAATGAGTGATAAGTGCTTTGATTTCTTTGTAATACCACTTGTTTACAGCGTTGCGTATTTCGTCTGCATTGTAATCATTCGGAGTTTCTATAACTAAATTTTCACCCTCAATTCTTACGCTTATTTCTTTTACTTGTTTATGTTCTTCAACGTGAAGAACACATTTTTTTCCTAAATAGTAAAAGACCTCGCCCTGCTCCATAGCGTGCTGTGTCTTTTGATTTTCTTTTTGAATTCGAGCCTTACTGCGTTCAAGCGCACCAATTAGCCACTCTTTGTTTTTATGTAGGAAGTCCATGACTTCTTCTTTCGGACAAGAGATTGGAACCGAGAGTTTTGCTTGCCCGTTGCGGCTAATGTAAAGTCGCATAGTTTTCACGCGCTTTACATTCACGTCAATTATAATGCCTTCAAAGTTTGATAGCATTGCGCCTGTTGTTTGAAAATTAGTAATATCAAGTCTCTTCTTTCAAAAGAGATTGGGAAAGTTCAATGAGTTTTTTGCGAAGTTTCGCAAATTATCGTTAGACTTATCGAAGCTAAGCTATTTCAACCATTTCACACTTATCTGCAGATAGTTACAGGAGAACCTTCAGTACGTCAGCAGGATTCGTTCCTTTAACTACTGCTATGATTGCACCCTTGCGACCCTGTGAATCCTTATTGTGAACGATAGTGTACAGGTCATCAAGATAGATGTGAAGCTCCGCTGTGTAAAGAACATCTTTATCCAAAGTACGCTGTGTTGCAAAATCTGCTACTTCGAAATATTCACGCTGTATCCAACGAAGCATTGCATTCGCGAATCTTACCCAGCATGTTAACCTTATGTTCATCTAAACAACCAGTACATGCTTCCAACATTTCTTCTTTTGTATACTGGCAGCGGCCATGACAAACGCTTCCTATGTCGGATAGCGCAATCTGTTTGCCATCACATAGCATATTTATCAGTTTGACTGCCATCGCACCACTTGTATCACTCAAGACGCTTGATAATTTAATGTCAGCAAAGGTATAATGATGAATAAAAGTGGACAAGGCGGCATCGAGGATACGATTACGTTTCCTACCCCTAAATAATGGGGGAAGGAAACTTTATTTACATTAACAAAATTCGAGTAACTATTGAATCTTGTATTGTTTAGCAATCCAATCCATGTTTAGCTACTTCTTGTACAATCTCTTACTTACGGTTCAAATATTCGTCTACTTGTTTGGCAGCCTTTCGTCCTCCTGCTATACAGCGAACGACCAAACTTGCACCCGTTGCAGCATCACCTGCTACAAAAACATTTGATGCAAATGCAGGCTGTTGCGGACGGAGGAAACCCATTGCCAAAAATACGATATCGCATTCTAGCACTTCTTTCTTGCCCGTTGGTACCATAAGTGGACGTCCTCCTTCTGGGTTAGGTTGCCATTCTACTTCTTCAACCTCGGCACCACAGACACGTCCGTCTTCCGTTCCAATAAATTTATTGGTCGTTAGTAACCAACGACGTTCGCAGCCTTCTTCATGACTTGAAGATGTCTTAAGCACCATGGGCCACTGCGGCCAGGGTGTATTAGGATTATGTCCAACTGGTGGTTTAGGCATAATTTCAATCTGTGTAACACTTACTGCACCTTGACGATTAGAGGTACCAATACAGTCACTACCCGTGTCACCACCACCGATTACCAATACGCGCTTCCCTTTAGCCGTTACACGTTCGTCGTCTGAAAATGTTTGGCCTGCGAGTACTCGATTTTGTTGTGACAAGAGTTCAAGCGCAAAGTGAACCCCTTTGAGTTCACGTCCTGGCACATTTAAATCGCGAGCCTGAGGTGTGCCTGTACAAATGCAGTAGGCATCATACCCTTCGGGCAGTTGAGTTACATCTATGGGAGTATTCACCTTAAATGTAATCCCCTCAGCCTCCATAATTTTAATGCGGCGATTAATCACCGCCTTTTGCAATTTAAAGTTAGGAATGCCAAAATATAACAAACCACCAACGTACTCATGTTGTTCAAACACCGTAACTTCGTATCCACGATGATTTAACTGATTGGCAGCTGCAAGTCCTGCAGGTCCAGAACCTACGACTGCCACCTTCTTTCCATTACGCACAAACGTCTGTGGTTTAATATACCCCTCACGAAAAGCGGCTTCAATCACAGAGCATTCGTCTTCACGAATCGTTACAGGTGCATTCATTGAGAGCTTCAGCACGCAACTCTTTTCACACAATGCAGGACAAATACGTCCCGTAAACTCAGGGAAGTCATTGGTAGCAGTTAAAATATCATAAGCCATTTGCCATTCACCTTTGTAAATGGCATCTTGAAATTCTGGTGGGCGATTGCCTAATGGGCATGCCCAATGACAGAAAGGCACTCCACAATCCATGCAGCGCGATGCCTGCAATCGGCGTTCACTTGTATTGAGTGTTTGTTCCACTTCGCCAAAGTCCGCCACACGTTCGTGAATGGGACGATAGCCAGCCTCTTGACGGGGAACAGATAGAAAAGCTTTAGGATTTCCCATAATTCTCGTTATGAATTAATGAGTTATTATGTTTTATTTTTTAGTAAGAATACTGATACGTTTAGTAAGTTCCTTAAATAAAAGGAACTTACTGAACGATTAATAATCACGCTGAACCTCAGCTATCTTTTGCTGCAACTTACGCATTTGCTCTTCAGCCAATACACGTTTGTACTCAATAGGAGTTACCTGAATGAAGTCATCAACATAATGGCTCCAATCATTGAGCATCGTACGTGCCAATTGTGAACCAGTGTAGAGATAATGCTGGCGAATGAGCTCGTGTAATTCCTTTCGCGATGCTGAGTCTTCTATCAACGAAAGCTCAACCATCTCCATATTACAGAAGTAGTCAAAGTTATGATGCTTATCCCAAACGTAAGCTACACCGCCACTCATACCTGCAGCAAAGTTACGTCCTGTTTCACCAAGTACGACAACACGGCCTCCTGTCATATATTCACAGCAGTGATCACCAACGCCCTCGACTACAGCTACTGCACCCGAATTACGCACAGCGAAGCGTTCGCCTACCTTACCATTAATATAAACTTCACCACTCGTAGCACCATAGAGCAAAGTGTTGCCAGCTATGGTATTATCTTCTGCATTAAAGCTTGAGCGAACTGGGGGCATAACCGATATGCGACCACCGCTCAGTGCCTTACCCAAATAGTCATTAGCTTCGCCCTCAAGCTTAAAGCTAATTCCCTTAGTAAGGAAAGCACCAAAACTTTGACCTGCAGAACCTTTGAACTTAATATTTATCGTTTCGTCAGGTAGTCCATTCTGACCATACTTAGCAGCGACAACGCCTGAAAGCATAGCGCCAACAGATCGATCAGTATTGCCTATCGCATACTCAAGTGACACGTCTTTCTGACTTTCGATAGCTTGCGAAGCAGCTTTCAATATAGACTGATCCATTACGCTTTCAATATCATGGTGCTGTGCAATGACGTGATGAAGCGCAGCATCGTTGTTGACGCGGTGAAGTAAACGACTGAAATCGAGCGTTGCAGCCTTTGTATTAGCCTCTGCTTCACGAATCGTTATAAGATCAGAACGGCCCACAATATCACTAAAGTGGCGAAAGCCCATTGCAGCTAAATATTCACGTACCTCTTGTGCCAAGAAGCGGAAGTAGTTTACAACGTATTCATAATGACCACGGAAGTGTTCACGCAACTCAGGATTTTGTGTGGCTACACCAACAGGACAAGTATTGGCATGACACTTACGCATCATTACACAACCTAAGACAATCAGCACAGTCGTACCAAAACCAAACTCCTCAGCTCCGAGCAATGCCATTGATATTACGTCACGCCCTGTCTTTATCTGACCATCTGTCTGTAAACGCACCTGACCACGAAGGCCATTCAACACTAACGTTTGTTGCGTTTCTGACAAGCCTATTTCGGGTGAAATACCAGCATAGCGCATAGAAGAGGCAGGCGAAGCTCCTGTACCACCTTCAGCACCTGATATAACTATTAAGTCGGCCTTTGCTTTTGCTACACCAGCAGCAATCGTTCCTACCCCACTCTCCGCTACCAACTTTACGCTAATCTGAGCCTTGGGGTTAACGTTTTTCAAATCAAAGATTAGCTGAGCCAAATCTTCAATTGAATAAATATCGTGATGTGGTGGAGGCGAAATAAGCGAAATGCCTGGTATAGAGTGACGCGTCTTGGCTATAATCTGGTTTACTTTATAGCCAGGCAACTGGCCACCCTCACCAGGTTTAGCACCTTGTGCCACCTTTATTTGAATTTCTTCAGCATTTACTAAGTACTCGGTTGTCACGCCAAAACGACCTGAAGCAATCTGTTTCGTCTTACTGCAAAGCGATATGCCATCAAACGTCTCGTGGAAGCGCTCATTGTCTTCACCTCCCTCGCCCGTATTACTACGAGTTCCTAACTTATTCATGGCCAGAGCCAAGGCCTCATGTGCCTCCTTACTGATAGCACCGAACGACATCGCACCCGTTACGAAGTGCTTTACAATATCGTCAACGGACTCTACTTCGTCTACAGGGATTGGATTTAGCTTAAAGTCAAAGAAATCACGTAAGAAGATTGCTTTGTTCTTATGATCTACCAATTGGGTGAACTCTTTAAACTTCTTATAACTACCCAAGCGAGTAGCCAACTGAAGAGTTGAAATCGTTTCAGGATTCCACGCATGTTGTTCACCGTCCTTTCTGTAGCTAAACAAACCCGCATAAGGCAATAAGCCCTCTAACTCTCTGTCTTCATAACAAGGTGCATAACCTTCATCATGGAACTTGACATAATCACGTGCGATTTGGTCAAGATGTACACCACCAATCGTGCTCGCCTCCGTGCCAAAATAGCTTCGCAACAAGTCTTCGCTCAAACCTATAGCCTCAAAGATGCGTGCACCGCGATAGGAACGCAAGGTGCTGATACCCATCTTGGAGAGCACCTTATACAGTCCCTTGCAGATAGCTTTGATATAATTTTTCTCTGCCGTCTCGTAATTCATCTGTACTTCACCACGATTTACTAAATCGTCAAGCACAGCAAAGGCCATATATGGATTAATAGCACTTGCACCATAACCAATCAAAAGAGCTGCGTGCATGACTTCACGCGCTTCACCACTTTCAACGACAAGGGCTGTCTCCATACGTTTTTGTACCGAAATCAGATACTGATGAACTGCGCTTACGGCCAATAGTGATGGAATAGCAGCATGACTTTCGTCTACACCACGGTCTGACAAAATGATATAGTTAATACCATCATTAACGCTCTGCTCTGCCATGCGGCACAGATTGTCTAGTGCTTCCTTAAGGCCTAGCGCTCCCCTTGCCGATTCAAACGTCATTGGCAACTTTACAGTATTAAAGCCCTTATAGCGAATGTTACAAAGTATGTCTAACTGTCGGTTTGTCAATATAGGTTGTGGCAAACGCACCATTTTACAATGGCTCTCGTTGGGAGAGAGTATGTTCATGCCTACAGCCCCAACGTATTCTGTCAACGACATGACCAACTCCTCACGAATGGGGTCGATAGCAGGATTAGTAACTTGAGCAAACTGTTGACGGAAGTAACTAAACAACGATTGTGGACGCTCTGACAGCACAGCTAATGGCGTATCATTACCCATTGAAGCGATAGGTTCACTACCGTTCGTTGCCATAGGTGTAATGGTGCGCTCTATGTCCTCACGCGTATAACCGAAGACACGAAGACGAACATCAAAGTCGTCTACTGAATTCTCCACCTTGCGCCCACTCTTCAGTTCGTCTAATTCTATACGATTGGTTGACAACCACTGGCGATAGGGATAGGCTTTTGCTAATTGTTCTTTTAACTCGCCGTCGTAGTATACCTTTGCCTCCTGCGTATCAATCAATAATATCTTGCCTGGCTGCAGACGTCCTTTCTCTTTTATATCAGTAGCCTCAAAATTGATTACACCAGCCTCTGAAGCTACCACCATTGTGTCATTCTTCGTAATAAGGTAACGTGCAGGACGCAATCCATTACGATCGAGCATACCGCCAGCATAACGACCATCGCTAAAGAGCAACGCAGCAGGCCCATCCCATGGCTCCATTAAGATAGAGTGATATTCATAGAAGGCTTTCAAGTCCTCTGATATAGGGTTCTTATCATTAAAACTTTCAGGCACCAACATTGCCATAGCATGCGGCAACGTTAGTCCCGACATCACTAAAAACTCAAGCACATTATCAAGCGAGGCTGAATCGCTCATACCTGACTGAATGATAGGACGCAATTGACTAATGTCGCCTAAGGTCTCGGTTGAAAGCACTGACTCACGAGCTGCCATCCAAGCACGATTACCACGAATGGTATTAATCTCACCATTATGCGCTAAAAGGCGGAATGGCTGTGCCAACCCCCATGTCGGGAATGTGTTGGTTGAGAAACGTGAGTGAACGATAGCCAAACCACTCGTAAAGTAAGGTTGCGTTAAATCTGGGTAATACTCGCGCAACTGTGTAGAAGAGAGCATACCCTTATATACAATATTTTTTGACGAAAGCGAACAAACGTAAAAGTCTTTGTCCGTTATGCGCTTTTCTACTCTTTTACGTATTAGATATAATCTGCGCTCCAACGACTCTGCATCACCACCCGTTATAAACACCTGTTTCACCGCTGGCTCTGTAGACAAAGCATCCTTACCCAAAATTTCGGAATTGGTAGGTACCGCACGTAAGTGCATCAGTGTCAATCCCTCACGCTCAACTTCTTCTATAAAGACGCGAAGAATGTCTCCCTGAGTCGTCTCGTCCTTTGGCAAGAAGAGCAACCCCGTACCATAACATCCCTTTTCAGGCACTGGAATGCCTTGAAGCAATATAAACTCGTGCGGTATTTGTAACATAATACCAGCGCCGTCACCAGTCTTATTGTCTGCACCCTCTGCACCACGATGCTTCATATTCTCGAGGACTTTCAAAGCAGAGTCAACCAATTCATGACTCTTGTTGCCATGAATATTGACTATCATGCCAACGCCACAGGCATCGTGCTCGTTTTCTGAACGATACAACCCTTCGTTAAGTCTGTTACTTATTTGCATAATGTCCTTGTATGTTATTGTGCTTTATACTTTCCTATAAATTATATAATAGGTAGCCATACTGTGACA
>ERZ1031954.1173-NODE-1173-length-10639-cov-4.143235_pt1 | contig 10639 bp, 11 predicted proteins | sample MGYA00516701_ERZ1031954 | MGnify/ENA primary metagenome ERZ1031954 (study PRJEB33719, sample SAMN04261284) | wastewater metagenome | biome: rural village; feature: human; material: feces | host: Homo sapiens | place: El Salvador | collected 2013-01-07 ...
ATTGCGAGGGCGCTCCGCGCCCGTGGCAATCCGCATCCCCCGTCCCCTCGGCTCCCTTGCCTAAAGGGGGCTGGCACGGCGAATCCGTGACTGAGGGATGAATAACATATTACATTAAATTTAAAAAAATGGCAATATTTTTTAATTTCGGTTACAATATGCTTAATAAAAGAGGTGAACATGTCAGAAGAAAAAGTAATTAAACTCGGCTCTAAAAAGGCAAAAAAGGTTCATGAAGAAAGTGAAAGCAATCAATCAGAGGTTGTTTACTGTTCTTTCTGCGGAAGACCAAATACACAAGTTATAAAAATGGTACAAGGTCCAGGGGTAAACATTTGTTCTGAATGCACCATGATTGCAGTTCAATACCTAATTTTGAATGACAGAATGCCTTCTGCTGAAGCACAGGTTATTTTAGATGCGTTTTGGGGGAAATGTAAACGATGAGTCAACTTAACAAATTGCAAATAAAAGCTGAAATTATGACCGTCATGGCAAAATTACAGCAAGACATTGATACACCTTACGCAGATCAGTATTTGTCTGTATTAAACTCGCAAGAAGATAAATCTGATATTCTCGACATTTTGCTTAAAGAATTGCAACGTTCAAATGAACAGAGAAGTATTTTAATTTGCTTTATACTCGTAAAACTTTTTGATCAAGAACTTTTAGAGGAAGTTTTATGGAATGTTTTAAAAAATAGGGGTGTTATGGATGATGCCAAACGTGTCGTTCTTAAGGTTTTGAAAAATTTTGGAAATACTGTTGATATTGACAAATTAGAAGAATATTTTGAAAATCCAAAAGATGTTATTGATGCAGAAACACAAACCCTTTTAAATAATGCAATTGTTAATCCAGAGGCTCAAATTGATTTTCTCGACTTTTTGACCTCATTATCTTTTGAGGATAAAGAAGTTTTAATCCAGTCACTTGCACAGGATTACTCTTCTGATGCACTTGCAAATATCTTATCACCTGTCGTTTTGTACTCTCCAGAGAGCGAAATTGGCATGATTTGTATTGATATCCTTGGAGAAACAAAATCACAATTAGCATTATACACACTAAAGGAATTGTTGGAGTTTGTAAAAGACGAAGATATAATCTCTCTTATAAAGAAGAATATTTCTAAACTAAAAATTTCTGGCATAAGAGAGGAACAAGATTTTTACAAAACTATCTTGCCTTCTACCCCATATGAAGCTTACTCAAGCTATCCTGACGGACATGGCAATTTAGCTGTAATTTTCTCTCGTGAAAAAGAATCTTCACTTCAAACTGTCGCAATCGTTTTAAACGACACCACAGGCATTGTTGATTGTTTTGGATTTAACGATATCTCAAAGCTTGAATTTGGAAGAATTGTCGACAAATTTTATGAAAATGATGAAAGAATTTATTTGGATGAACATGTTATTAAAAGGCTTATTACAGAAGCTGAAAAATTAAGTCGCAAAAATGGTGAAAAAATTTCTTACGAGTATCTTTGTTGGAAAACTCTCTTTGCTGATATTCAAACCGAGGTTGTGCCTTTAGAAATTTCTTTACCTGCAAAAATTGTAAATAGAAAGATTTCAGACATTGAATACAATCGTTTTTGCATGATGAACTTTGTACAAAAATGGTTCTTTGAAGCATCAGATAGCGATGTTTTTGCATCTACAATATCAAATCTTGACAACAAAGTTAAATCTAACAACTTCGATTTTGATTTGGAAGAAATTGTTGAAAGCATTGTGGACAATGTTTTTGATGAAAAACAAAAAAATCTTTTAAACAAAAGAATTCTTGTTTGCGCATATCTCAAGTATCTATCTGGCTCAAGAAACGACGCAGAAATAATTTATTCTGTATACAATGATGAAGATAGACTTTCAGATTTGAGAAAAAATATATTAAGAAAAAGTATATACGAGCATTATGTTGCTCTCAAATTTAGATTGAGTGAAGAGGGAAATACAACGAATATTTTCTCAATGAGAAACAAGCCTAAAACCTCTGATTTTAATTTGGAATACGTTGAAAAAGCAATTAAAAAGATAGAAAATTTGTGGGTGATGTAATTTGAATAAACTAATGGCACTTGATATTGGAACAAAGAGAATCGGAGTCGCTTTAAGCGATTATCTTCAAGTGCTTGCGACGGGACATTCCTGCATTAGCAGAGTTCCGGAAGAAAATGCAATCAATGAAATCAAAAAAATCGCAAAGCAAAATAATGTAGAGAAAATAATTGTAGGCGTTCCACTCAACATGGATGGGACAAAAGGTTTTCAAGCAGATGATTGCCTAACTTTTGCGAGAAATTTCAAAGACGATTTTGAACTTGCTTTTGAAGATGAAAGATTAACTTCCGAACAAGCAGAGGAAAATTTAAGAGAAAAAAAAATCGACTTCAGAAAAAACAAAGGATTAGTTGATATTGAGAGTGCTTGTATTATACTTGAACAATATATGGGGAAATAAAGACAGGAGAAAATCATGCCCGAAGAAAATTCCAAAATTATAGAAACAATAGATGATGAAGGAAATGTTGTAAATTTTGAATTATACGACATTATCGAATTTGAAGGAAAAGAATACGCACTTTTAATGCCTTCAAAAACAGAAGAAGATGAAATCGTTCTTATGCAACTTGAAAAAGATGGCGATGATTTTCTCTTCAAGGCTATTGAAGATGATGATGAATTTGAAAAAGTTTCTGAATACATAGAAAGTTTGGATGAAGAATAGTTATGTTCGAAAAGTTTACAGAAAAAGCAATTGACTTAATTTACGAAGCTCAAAACCAAGCAAAGGAAATGAAAAACGCTTATGTTCAACCAGAACACCTTTTGCTTGCCGTGGTTAAAAACTCAAAAGGAATTCCTTTGAGATTTTTTAGAGCTTCGCATATGACCTATGATGCATTAAGGGAAGTTGTAGAAGATAAATTAAAATTTGAAAAAAGTAACAGAACATCTATTCCTTTTGGGGAAGAATTCAAAACACTTCTAAAGGATGTTTCTGACCTAACAAAAAAAACAGGCAACAATTATGTTTTGCCCGAACATCTTCTTATTGCTATCTTATCTGAAGAAAAATCTTATTGTAGAAGAATTTTAGAAAAATTCGATTTTGACATAGAAAATGCAAAAAATACATTTTTTAAACTTGTCCAAAAAAGAAACAAAAACAAATCAAAACACCCAGAGCTTGAAGAGGACGAAGATAAGCAGATATCTAAAGACGATGTTTTTAATGAAGATTTAGCAAAAAGCATTTTAGACGATGCACAAGAAAAAATGAAAAATGACGGAAGGGAAGTCATTGGTACAGATTACATAATTTCTGCTGTTTTAAAACACTCTGATTTGGACATCTCAAAGATTCTTTTGCAAAATAGCATTTCCTTTGACAGTTTTGACAATGAACTAAAGAATATAAGTTCAAGGACATCTGAATTTAATAACAAGCTTATGTTCACCCCTTGTGCAAAAGAAGTTTTTGAAGAATCTTCCCAAATTGCAAAAGAACTTGGCAGTTCTACCCTAAAGCCAGAGCATTTTATTTTAGCTTTGTTAAAATTAAAAAAGGGTGTTGCATTTGAGGTATTCAAGAAAATTGGAATAAACGAACAAAAGCTTTCAGATGAAATTATAAAACCAATTGAAAAACAAATGCCTCAGGCACTTGTTATTCTGAAACTTGCAAAAGAAGAAGCAAGAAGATTGGGTAGAAATGTGGTTGGAACGGAAATGATTTTGCTTGGAATCATGAGTGAAGGTTTTGGTATCGGCTACAAGGTATTGAAAGAATTGGGGCTTTCTCTCAAAGATTTGAGAATAGTCGTTGAAAATTTGATTGGCTACGGAAATGAATATTTTGATTCAGAAATCGTATTTACAAGAAGAGCCAAAAGAGTTTTGGAAGTTGCATGGCAAAGAGCTAAAAAAGATAATTCCCCAAGAATTATGTCAGAGCATCTTTTGTATGCAATAACAACCGAACCATCATCTCTTGCAATGACATCTCTTGAACAATCTGGCATTGATGCAGTTGAAATCAGACAAGGTATTTTGAAAGAACAAAAATGTCCGAAAGTTTAATCGATAAGGTTGAAAAATTTTTAGAACATAATGGGTTATTAAAGCCAGAAAATACTTTCTTAATTGGTTTTTCTGGTGGCTATGATTCGACAGCACTACTTTCTATAATGGCTTCCCTTTCCGCAAAATATAAATTTTGTGTGGTTGCAATGCATCTTAATCATAATTGGAGAAAAGAAGCCATTGATGAGCAGAAAAATTGCGAATATTTTTGTAAAAATCTCGGAATTAACTTGATTGTTGATACATTGAAAGATACTAAAAAAACGGAAGACGAAGCAAGAAAAGCAAGATATAAATTTTTTATGGATTGCGCTAAAAAATTCAAAAATTCTTACGTTATGACAGCTCACAACTTTGAGGATAATGCCGAAACCGTACTATATAGACTTGCAAAAGGGACTGGTATTAGAGGACTTTGTGCCATTCCAGAACTTAACACACTCTCTAATATCCCCATTTTAAGACCATTGCTTGGTTGTAGACGAAAAGACATAGAAGCTTTTTGCAAGGGCTTCAAAATAAACCAAGATTCCTCAAATAACGATACTCACTATAAAAGAAATCTTATTAGACTCAAAATTTTGCCACTTTTGGAAGAAATTAACCCTTGCGCAATTCAAGCAATAAACTCTTTAAGTGAAATTGCAAAATCTGACATTAAGATTATAGATTATGCCATAAAACAGGCTTTTGTTGATGACAAAATTCTAAAAGAAAAATTTGATAAAATGCCAAATGAGCTAAAAAGAGAAGTAATTTACGAGTTTTTAATAAAATTAGGCATTGAACCAGACAAAAAAAAGATTTTAGAAATATCTGGTTTTTTATCACAAAATAATATTCAAAAAAAATATTCTCTTGAATCAAATAAATATCTGACATTTGATGAAAAATATATTTATTCTACAACACCCAAAAAAATGTTTTCAGATGAGGTAGAATTAAAAGTCACAGGAGAAGGAGATTACGAATTTAAAGGTGGAATTTTTTCGATTAAAAAAATTGAAAAGGTCGAAAAATATCCGAAAGATGAAGATTATGAAGCAATAGTTAATTTGCCAGATAAACCCCTTACAATCCGCACAAGAAGGCGAGGAGATTTCATTCAACCATTTGGAATGGATGGGAAAATGAAGTTAAAAAAATATCTTATTTCTAAGAAAATTCCTGAAGTTTTGAGGGATGAAATAGTGCTTCTTTGTTGCGAAAGCGAGGTTTTTTGGGTGTCCGGTGTCGGGTTGAGTGATAAATTAAAGGTTGTCAAACACCCATCTCATGTGCTTAAATATAATAAAAAGTGATAAGCGAGGTAAATATGGAAACATTAAGCGAACACAAAATTACGCCATTTTTGAGCGAAGAACTTATTCAAGAAAAAATTCAACTTTTAGCAAAGAAGATAAACAAAGATTTTGAAGGGGAAGATGTTTGCGTAATCTGCGTTTTAAAAGGCGCTGTAATGTTCGCAACAAGCCTTGTAAAATATCTTTCAATGCCATTGAAAATGGAATTTGTTAGACTATCAAGCTATGGAAATGGAAAAGTTTCTTCTGGAAAGGTTAATGCAGTAGATATTTCACTTCCAGACCTTAACGGAAAAAATGTTTTAATCCTTGAAGATATGATTGACACTGGTCTAACTGCAAAATTTTTAATCGAATTTATCAACAATAATTTTAAAACAAAAACTACTAAGTTCTGTTCACTCCTTGACAAAAAGTGTTGCAGAAAAGTTGATATAGAACCAGATTATTACTGCATCGACGTAGATGATAAATTCTGGGTTGGTTTTGGTCTTGATATGGAAGGATATTGGAGAAATCTTCCATACATTGGATATGTTGAATCTTAAGAGATTGCTTTAAGATATTTTTTTATCATTTGACCGATAATAATTGCAACAAAACCGAACACAAAATCGAAAAATATAGTGTTTCTACTTTGTGAAACAACCCAAAGAAGAACACCTTGCATGCCTTCTTTTTGAATAGTCAAGATAACCGAAAGGTAAATAATTCCGATAATATGAATTGTTAAAACCCCCAACAAAGTTGCTTTTAAAGTTGAAAGCCACGAAAAAGTATTTTCAGTAATGCTTCCTGCAAAATAAACAGCAGGGATATAGGCAAGAATATAACCGAAATTAAAATTTATAATGTAATCAAGTCCGCCCCCCAAGGCAAATATAGGGGTAAGAAATAAACCGGTAAAAATATAAATTATAACCGACATAAGAGAAAATTTTCTACCAAGAAGTCCCGCAATAAAAAGTATAATTGGAATTTGCGGAACATAGTATAAAACTTTTGTAGAATCTTCAGAAAAAGTTGGTATTTTGAATTGAGTAAAAGTTGCTATAACAATAAGAAAAGAACAGAAAAGTATCAAAACAAGAACTAACAAGCTAAATTTTAACTTGTGTGCAGAACCATAGCATTTATCTGATTTTTTTATTTTATTCATAATACTTCACTCAAACTCTTTATCTGCTTTTCGTAGTTATCTTTAAAATTACTCCAAAAAATATTTTCTGTCCACATAATTAGAGCATCTTCATTGTTATCTTGATAATAGGCTTTTCTCGCACCTAAAGATTTAAAGCCATATTTTTCATATAGTTTAATTGCCGGAGTATTGCTAACTCGAACTTCAAGTGTAATGTATTTAATTTCGTTTTTGTAGCAATCTTCAATAATATTTTTCATTAAGAGCTCACCGAGTTTTTTTCTTCTGCAATCTTTTTTAACAGCAAATGTCGTGATATGAGCCTCATCAATAACATGCCAGTGCCCAGAATAGGCAACTATTTCATCATTTTCATTAAAAATACAAAAGTATTTTGCAAGATTATTTGCCAACTCATTGTAAAACGCATCTCGACTCCAATGATGACTGCCGAAAGCATCTTTTTCAATTTCCATAACCTCGTCGAGGTTTGATTTTAACATTTGCCTAATTGAATACTGGGAACTCATACAAATGATTTTAGCACGATTTTGACTTTTTTGTTCAAAAAAAATGAATAATTAATTTTTTGTTTATTTTTTCAAAAAATTTGAAAAAAGGTGTTTAAATAAAATTAGTGAGTTTGTAAAAAAGTAAAAGGAGATAAAAAATGGCAAAAACAATTGGTATTGACTTAGGAACAACAAACTCGGTTGTTGCTGTCATGGAAGGTGGTAAACCAACCGTAATAGCTAATGCCGAAGGTTCAAGAACAACCCCTTCAATTGTGGGCTTTTCAAAAACAGGTGAAAGATTGGTTGGACAACTTGCAAAACGTCAAGCGATTTTGAACCCTGATAAAACAGTTGCATCAATCAAACGTCACATGGGCGAAGATTACAAAGTAAAAATTGATGACAAGAACTATACTCCACAAGAAATTTCTGCAATGATTTTGAGAAAATTGGCAGATGATGCTTCAAACTATTTGGGAGAAAAAGTTACATCAGCAGTAATCACAGTTCCAGCATATTTTAACGATGCACAAAGACAAGCAACAAAAGATGCTGGTAAAATCGCAGGTTTGGATGTATTACGTATCGTAAACGAACCAACAGCAGCTGCCTTAGCTTATGGTCTTGAAAAAGATAAACCAGAAAAAGTTTTGGTATTTGACTTAGGTGGTGGTACATTTGATGTTTCTATCCTTGAAATCGGCGACGGCGTTCACGAAGTTCTTTCTACATCTGGTGATACTCACCTTGGTGGTGATGACTTCGATGAAAAAGTTATGGATTGGATTTGTGAAGAATTCAAAAAACAAGAAGGTATTGATTTGAAAGCTGATAAACAAGCTATGCAACGTATCAAAGAAGCAGCTGAAAAAGCAAAATGCGAACTTTCTTCTGTTGTAGAAACAAACATTAACCTTCCATTCATCACAGCTGATGCAAATGGTCCTAAACATTTGGATTTAACTTTATCAAGAGCTAAATTTGAAGAATTGTCATATGACCTTTTGGAAAGATGTAAAAAACCAGTTGAACAAGCAATTAAAGATGCTGGAATTTCAAAATCTGATATCAACGAAGTTGTATTAGTTGGTGGTTCAAGCCGTATCCCTGCTGTTCAAGCCTTGGTTAAATCTTACACAGGCAAAGATCCAAACCAATCAGTTAACCCTGATGAAGTTGTAGCAGTTGGTGCTGCAATCCAAGCTGGTGTACTTGCTGGTGAAGTTAAAGACATTGTCTTGTTAGATGTTACACCATTAACTTTGGGTATTGAAACTTTAGGTGGAGTTATGACACCATTAGTTCCAAGAAACACTACAATCCCTGTTTCTAAATCTCAAGTATTCTCTACTGCAGAAAACAACCAAACAGCCGTAGATATTCAAGTTCTTCAAGGTGAAAGACCTATGGCAAAAGATAACAAGTCTTTAGGTATGTTTAGACTTGACGGTATCCCACCTGCTATGAGAGGTTTGCCTCAAATTGAAGTTACATTCGATATCGATGCTAACGGTATTGTTAACGTTTCTGCTAAGGATAAGGCAACTAACAAAGAACAAAAAATTACAATCACAAACGGTTCTAACCTTTCTAAAGAAGACATCGATAGAATGGTTAAAGAAGCAGAAGCTAACGCAGCTGAAGATAAAGCTAAAAAAGAAGAAGCTGAAATTAAAAACAATGCAAATAGCTTAATCGGTTCTGCCGAAAGAATTGTAAAAGACTTTGAAGGTAAAGTTGACAAAGCTGACGAAGATAAGCTTAATGAACAAAAAGAAGCATTGAAAAAAGCTCTTGATGAAAATAAACCATCTGAAGAAATTAAAAAACTTTCTGAAGAACTTCAACAAACAATGTTCTCTATTTCTCAAAAAGCTTATGAACAAGTTCAAAAAGAAGGCGAACAAACAAATTCTTCTAATTCTGAAAAAACTGATGATTCAAAAAACGATGATGACGTTATTGATGCAGAATTTACGAAAGAATAGTAGATACAAAAGGAAGTCCCCGACAAAAATTTGTCGGGGACTTTATTATTCATATCTTAGTGCATCAATAGGTTTTAGCAAAGAAGCTTTGTATGCCGGATAATATCCGAATATGATTCCGACAAGTCCTGAAAAACCTAATGATAAGAAGATAGACATCAATGATATTTTGACGCTCATGCCTGTCAAAAACATTCCCAATATAAGTGAAATAAAGACTCCAAACAAAACTCCAATTAGTCCTCCCGAAACGGACAATAAAAAGGATTCTGTCAAGAATTGCTGTCTAATATCTCTGACATTAGCACCAATTGCCATTCTAATACCGATTTCTTTTGTTCTTTCTGTTACAGAAACCAACATTATATTCATAATCCCGATACCACCAACAAGCAATGATACTGATGCAATGGATGCAAGCAAAATCGCAAAAGTTTGAACTGTTGATTTCATCTTTTCTTGAAAATCAGCAGAATTTCTTATTTCAAAGTCTTTTTCTCTATTTTTTGACATATGATGTCTTGCACTCAACAATTCATCAATTTCTTTTTCGACAGAATCTAAACTGTCAGCATCAACACCTTTTACAATTATAGAACCAACAGTCCCTGGGAAATCTGTACCGAAAATTTTTCTCTTTGCAGTTGTTATTGGAATGAATATTACATCATCTTGGTCAAATGGACCAGAAACACCTTTGCTTTTAAGCGTTCCGATAACCTTAAATGGAACGTTTCCAACCCTCATAGTTTTCCCAATTGGATTTAAATCCCCAAATAATTCAGATGCCACAGTAGAGCCAATTACCGTAACTTTTGCACTATTTCTCATATCTTCTGAGGTAAATGTTCTTCCAGAATCAACCTCATAATTTTTGATATAAAAGTAATCCTTTGTTGTTCCATATACAGATGATGATCTATTTTGATTTCCAAACATCAATTGTTTTGTTTCAGATGATGCGGGTGCAACTGCATCTATGTTTTCGACATTCTTTTGAATTGCGAATGCATCTTTCATTGTAAGTGTAGGTTTTGACCCAGTTCCCATATGGACCCCCCCAGATTTTGCAGAGGCCGAACGAATTGTCAAAATATTACTCCCCATTGATTCCATATTTTGTTGAACTTTTTCTTGTGTTCCCGTACCAATTGCAAGCATTATAATAACTGCACTCACACCGATAATTATCCCTAAACTTGTTAGAGCTGAACGCATTTTATTTACTTTTAAAGAATTTAGTGCCATTTTTAATGTTGTGTTAAAATCAATCATTTTTGCACCTTCCTTACATCAGATATAATCTTACCATCTTTGAAGGTTACAACCCTATCACAAAACTCAGCAATATCAGGTTCGTGTGTAACAAGAACTATTGTTTTGTTATGTTTTTTGTTCAAGTTTACAAAAAATTCCATAACATCAATACTTGTTTTAGTATCAAGATTTCCTGTTGGTTCATCGGCTAAAATTAAAGGAGCATCATTGACTATTGCTCTCGCTATTGCAACCCTTTGTTGTTGTCCGCCAGACATTTGATTTGGCATGTGATTTTCTCTTTTTTCTAATCCGACAATTTTTAAAGCTTCTTTTG
>ERZ1031954.1184-NODE-1184-length-10600-cov-5.414889_pt1 | contig 10600 bp, 3 predicted proteins | sample MGYA00516701_ERZ1031954 | MGnify/ENA primary metagenome ERZ1031954 (study PRJEB33719, sample SAMN04261284) | wastewater metagenome | biome: rural village; feature: human; material: feces | host: Homo sapiens | place: El Salvador | collected 2013-01-07 ...
AGCGGATTGCTGATCCAGCTCTGCTCCCATGCCGTCACGCAGGGTGACGGTGGCAGTGAACACTATCTTTTTGGGAACTCCCTCGCTGTCTATACCCAGATCACTCTTGACGATGACGATGGATTTTCCGGCATTTCCACGCTGTTCCGCCCAGACGTTATCCGATGCCACCCGCTGGACTCCCGCAGCGTTCTCCGTATATCGGGTCCATGCCACGTCTCTATCGAGGATATCATCCGTAATATTCTGCCCATATAAGGTTGCCACGACGGTGAGGGGTGCGGAAAAGTTGTCAAAATCATACAGTGTCTCCATCTCCTCGAAGTTAACTTCAAAGGTAGGGTTGCCTTCTATCATCGCCCAGTCGGTGTTGTTCCATCTAGGTTTCGTATGGGTTCCCGTCTTCTGGCATCTCCATTTACAGCCCGTAAACCATACATCAGAAGTTTCGTATTTTCCGGTCTCCTCGTTGAGAGCAGCGCAGTGATACTTGGCAGTCTTACTCCACGGACCTCTATCTACATAAGTAACCACAGGCTTGCCCTGATAGTCTATCTGGATGAAGTCTTGCGTAATGATGCCGGCTGCATACATGTAATCCCGTCCCTTCACCAACGGCAGTTTCAGTTCCTTCAGGAAGGATGGCATATCTCCGAACACCATGCCATAGTTCCAGTTCTCCAGGATAGGCTTGGTTACTCCCGTAAGCTTCACGATTCTGCCTTCAGAACTCGATAGATAGAAACATTGCTGAAGGCTCTCATCCGTCTGGTTTCCCCATCTTGCGATGTTCATTAACTCGCATGGAGGAAAATTCTTTCCGGCGGGAACCTCGTTGTCTGGATACAGAGACACCTCTATATAGTTAGTCACAGTGTTCACGCTGTTCACTCTCATCCATGAGGTGTAATAGGATACTTCGCTCCCTTCTATCGCAGCAGCGGCGATATTGTTGACGATACCTTTGAGTACGTTGTTAACATGCTGTGCCGTGAAGTAGCCTTTATATTTAGAGCGGAGTTTCAAGCCGTAGCAGTTATCGCCCAGATAGCTCACCTTTTCGATAATGTCACTCTCTGTGAACAGCTGGTCGCCTTCCAGCGCACTCAGGCGGTTCACTATCAGCTCCATCACCTTCATGTACGAGCGTACGGTAATCGACTCTACCTCGGCGTTGCCCTTTCCATCTATCAGTGCCCCTTTGCCATCAGTCATGCCCGATACGAAATCTCCGAACTTTGCACCTTTGGCGAAGGTAATGAGACCCCTGGCCACATCCTCGATATCCTTGCGCAGGATCTTCCGGCTAGCCTTGCCATTTTCAGAAAAATCATCGGCTTCATCGGCAGTTCCTGCCTTCAGCTTCTCTCCACGGTAGGTGAGATATTGATTGAATTCAGAGAGCGCCTCAAGCAGTTCGATGTTGCTGTGCTTGTGCCCAATGCCTCCTCCGCCGTTGTAGGAATCCGACAAGTCTCCCACCAGCTGAGTGAGGATGGCCGAGAGCGTGGTTACTCCCCATTCCTCGGAATAAGGATTCTGTACCGGGAATAAAGCCCCGCCGCTAAGCGTAAGTCTGGAACATTCAACTAAGCGCGGGGCGATAGTAAAATTTCCCAGATCCGGCAGGTGGATATCCATCTGCCTGAAACTGCCCTCCCTGACTCTCGATAGGTTCAGATAGGGTCTTGCGTCTGAGTATCTGTAGGTGAAGCTGTAGTTGGAAGGAAACTCCTTCGCCTCGTAGTTCACGTCACTCTCCACTACAGTAATCTTTCTCAGCGAAGTACCCTGATATACATATTTGCCCAGACTAGGAAAGAAATCAAGCAGCCATTGACGCTCTTTCTTGTCCAGGAATCCCGTATTCTTTTTGAATTTTCTGGTGGTATCTACACGGTATTCTTCAGAATCATCATCGATCTCTGCTACGTTATGTGTATGCTCGGCTGTATTTTCGCTGTTGCCATAAGCCCTGAAGCAGTCGATGCCGCCAAGAGAGTTCTCGAAAAGAAACCATTCTTCCTCTTCGCTCTTCATGTCTCCGGCATAGTAGCGCTGGATGTAAGTAAGACGGTCGCCATCTTCCCGTTCTACCCATACATCATAGTAGGATGGCAGGATATCGCCACCTATAGCCTTTGCGATGATGGCATACTGCACCGGAACCGTATATACGTTTCCAGCCTCCAGCAGGGCGAGTTGCACCGTCTTCTCGGTATATCCCGTCCCGTTCCAGAGATAGGCCTTACACTTCATCTCACAGTCTTCCACCGCGTAATAGGTGAGGAATTCCGGAGAGTAGTAGGTTACGGCCTTCACCTGCGGCTGCCAGGTAAGGAAATTCGACTTCAGGAAGTTGTCGGCAGAATCGGAGAGTCTATCCACTCCGGCACGGATTACGCCGAAATTAATGACCTTTGTCTCTGATTCATGCCCTACTTCATAGACTTTTGCTACGAAATTCTTCTTGATGTCGGGTTGTTTGTACGGGGTGCTTTCGTCCTTTACCTGCAAGCTGAGCAAAGGGAGGATGATATCCTTAACATCTACCGTCACCCTCCCATTGCCGTTCGGCGAGTAGGTGTGCTGCACGATGTTCTCGGATGCACCATTATATTTGAGCGCGAATACCACGTCTGTCTTCGAGCTGTTGTATATCTCGAAGGCATTCATGGAGCCTACCATGCTCAGTGCGTCTGGATATAATAATACCTGTATCATCTTAATCTTGTTTTACTGCAAAATTAAGACAATACAGGCATAAAACAAAGGACTGAAAGTCCTCTATATCTCCACACACTCCAGCCACGCCGTGGTGCAATGGTACACCCATTTGGAGTGACGGAACATTGTTGCATGTCGGGTCTTCTGGCTGATATACGCCTTCTGAAGGCCATATTTCTGCCCCACATACTCGGCTGAAGGAAGAGGAGGATAGATAATCTTGAAGGTGCGGTCTTTATCGTCGCCCGAGTTATTGTACGCACTCTCCGAAACCTCCACCGTTTCTTCATGGCCAACCCATTTATATCTACAGCTCATGGCTGGCATTACATCTATCATCCGCGAAGCTTCATGTATAGGGGTAGTCAGGGCGATGGTTCTCAGTTCGCTTTCCGTCGGCTCGCTTTTTCCTCCAAGGGTAAACTTCAGCTTGTTAAAGAAGAAGCTTACGCCACGGATCACTACCTTGGCATAGGATGCCAGATTCTGCTTCTGCGACTGGGTGAGCAGCAGTTTTACCTTGAGTTCCTGGAGTGAATTCCTCAGAAGAAGGTCGTACTGGCGATAGAACTTCTCGAAGATACCATCGTCTCCGTTGTACACCAGAGCGTAATCGAATATTCTTCGATAGAGTTTCTCCTCGGAAGCGTGAGATGGCGGACCGAACCGGTTGTCGTACTCATAATGGATATCATAAGCCGTGACGGTTCCACATGGCATGCCATCAGTTGAAACATAAGGAAAAGCCAGCATCACCGGAGTAGTAACTGCCTCTTCCTCGCTCTCGGAGTTATCTTCCGTGGCCACCTTCATCGATGAGTTGAGCGTGGCATAGCTTCCTATATAGAGGTATCTGCCCATATCCCTGGTGATAGTCTCATCGTTTGCCGACTGCCTATACTGAAGGGTCCTCGTTTCCGGAATCATTTCCGGAATCTCCACATCCAGGGTATCGGTATCATCTTCGCCGGTATCATAGCTCTGCGAACCCTCGCCTATCTTCGATTTTACATGATAGTTGCCCGAATATCCGTCCTTATAGAAGCAGCCATCCACCTTGTCGAAATAGGCGCCCGAATTCTTGGCCAGCATATCCTTCAGATCGTCGTAGCTGTCCTCGGCATCGCTGTCCGCCTGATGCTTCGCCCGCAGCACCACACGCTTGTAATCAGATGCCGTCTTATAAGATAAGGTGGGTTCCTCGGTCATCTGGCGGGTAAGATCTGCCACGGGTGTACTATCCACCACTTCGCGTAGAAAGATAATATCGGCGGTATGGGTTCCCTCGTCTGAGATGAATTCGCAGAGGAACTTTTTCCGAAAAACCGAGAGGAAATCAGATACCGACACATCGGGAAGGAGGTCCTCGATGCGGATATGCCCGTTTACCATCACGTCTATCACGTTGTTTACCAGAACCATCTTGCTGAAGGGTTCTGTGCGGGTGAAGAAATTTTCCTTCAGCTCGTAGCCGAAATAGGCGAATACACGCTTGAGCACGTAGTTGGCACGGATAAACGGGGAAATGTAGTAACCCCTGGATAGGCTCACCGGTATCTCGTTCACGTACTCGGTTCTGCTAGCCTCGCCCTGAAACATGGCATCGCTCTTGTTATACAGGCAGAAATCCCACGCCCATGGTGCATCTACGTATTCGTAGCCTCCGGCATCCTTGAACCTCCAGTACTTTGCATCCTTCAGCTGCTTGATGTCGCCCCAGGCATTCAGTATCTTGTAGTTGTAGCCCGTATCCTTGCCGGAATCATCGGTAAGCAGCACGGGGAAGATATCGTAGTACTCGTTGCTGCCACCGATGAGCGACCGGCAGAAGTCGATACACTTGTCGATGGTGCTGCACTCCGGTATCATCTCGTCCTTGAAGATGCTCTTCAGCTTCACGTTTTGTATCTTCGAGTAGAAGGATCCGTCGTTGATGTAGAACGAGGAAGAGATATTTCCCTTGTGCTGCGCAGATAGAATGATTTGCCGGCATTGGGCGAAATATTCTCCGTCCTCGATGCTCACGTTCGTGGCTACCATCTTTTCTCTCAAGCCGAAGGTGTCGGGATATCCCAGTATCATGCGGTTGTAGTCGCTTGCAGGAATATCCAGAGGAGAAGTGCTCTCCCCGTAGTCATTGAAAAACGGGTTGGTGCGTTCCACCTCCAGCTTGGCAGATTCACCAAGCTGGTAGGCCTTTCCTTTATCAAGATTCGTTATTTTCATGTTCTGAAGATTTTATTTCTTGGCAAACTTCCTTGCCTGGTTTCTCTGTTCCTGCTTGGCATCGAGGTCAGAAAGCGCCACGTAGGCGCGGACTCCGTTGTCACGAAGCTCCCTGACCAGTGCCAAGAGCTCGTCATTACTGCGTCCGGACGCGGCAATTCCCGCGTCGCGATGTGGGGATTCCTGCGTCGCGACGTAGGAATCAGCCCCACTAAGACTTGGTACGGAGCGGGTATGGAGCGGGTACGGAGCAGGTCCCTGCTCAATACTTCCACCCAGTGCCCTGCCCTGCATGGCCATCAGATACTTGCTCATGTCGAAGGTTCTTATCTGCCCGGCACGCTGGGCTGCATCCATCAGGCTGATGAGCGGGGCGATGGTCGGGTTCTCCAGGGCTGCATTCGATGCCACCCATTCCTTGCTCTTGCCTCTAGGCCCCTCACCTACGATGACGGTAGGCTTATCGATGTACCCACGCTTGCCAGGCGAGAATTCGGCATTAAAGTGCTTGCCGTCCTGTTCACGCTCCACGTCGATGCGTCCTCCACTCTCTCGACCGCTTGCCACTCTGGAGGTGGAAGCTGAAGAACTTCCGCTGCTTCCGTTAAGGGTCATTCGCTTCACCTTCTGTCGCTCAGCATTGGCCACGGCAAGCTGGGCTGCACCCGTCACGCCCATCAGGGCTGCTGCTACGCTTCCGGCTATCGGGCCCATCTCGCTGTATGCCTTCATGATGGAGGTGGCAGTATTCGAGATGATCTGGGCTGCCTGCATGGCGAAGTTCACGTCGGCATACTTCTTCTGTATCTTCAGCTTCTCGTTGGCTTTCTTCTTCTCCAGCTTCTCCTGAAGGGCGGTGTTACCCTCGGCGGCCTTGATTTCGGCATCATACTTAGCGTCCACGTTCGCCATCTCGGCATTCTGCAATGCACCCACGGCATTACTGAAGAGTTCGGTGTAATACTGCGCCTGCTTCATGAAGGATTCCTTCTTCATCTGCTGCACCTTCTTCTCGTGTTCCTCCTGGGTGATATACTGGTTATCGAGCGCCTGCTGAAGCTGTATCAGCTGCTGGTCGTATTCGCTCTGCTGGTCGAAGCCGAGAGCCTGCCTTGCCTGCTTCTTCTTGTCTGCCTGCTCAGCCAGTTGGGCTGCATGCTTGGCGGTATAGTCGGAGTCTATCTGCGCCTGGGCATCCTTGTATGCCTTCTCCAGCTGGGCAGTGTCCTCGCCGTTCTGCCTTGCCAGGTCGAGAGCTGCCTGATAATATCCCTTCAGTATCTCCAGTTTCTGGTCGTGCTGCTGCTCCAGGGTCAGCTCCTGCTGCGTCTCCCCTTGCTCCATCACCTTGGCAAGTGCATCCTGGTAAGCCTGCTCGGCTGCCACCTGCTGGTCGAAATGAGCCTGCTCTGCCTTGCGCTGGTTGTCCAGCTGTTTATCCTGGAGTGATTTCTTCTTCCCGGCATCCTTGATATCGATGTTCTGCGACTGCTCGCTGTAGGAGGTCTCGATGGCGAGGATGTTGGCGGTATGCTGGGTCTTCAGCGCCTGCATGGCTAGGTCGTACTTCTCCTGAGTGGTCTGCTTCTGGGCGAGAGCCATGTTCCAGTTGTTCACGTCCTGCTGGTAATCCTGGTTGGCGGCATCGATATCAGCCTGTCGGTTTTCTGAAAACTTTTTTGATGCGATATCATCAGGGTTTGGGGCTGTAGATGTTCCGGTGGTATGACCGCCGCCCGTTTTTCCGCCGCCCTTGCCACCGATGTCGCTATCAGGAACCTCGGGTTCTGAAGCTTCCTTCACGGTCTGATGCATGATGTCTTCACCGTAGGCGTTACCGATGATGCCAATCTGCTTGTCAAGCTGCTTGATTCCTTCGGTAAGCGATTCTACTTCTGACTTGAAACGAGAGACGGCATCCACCTGCGTGTTTCCGGTAGTGCCCCATGATGTGGTATATTGGAAGCCGCGGGCATTATTGGCATCAGCCAGACGTTTCTTCGCCTTGCTGAGTTTAATGGTAAGGTCTGCACGCTGCTCGGCGAGTTCTTGGATCTGCTTCTTGGCGCCCTGCACCTCGTAGAGCCTTACCAGGCTGTTGATGTAAGCCTTCAGCGCCTTATCCGATGCCTTGAATTTCTTGGTGGTCTTGTCGATGGTGGCATTATAGTGAGGAACTATCTTGTTAAGCGCCTCCACGGCCTTGCGTCTCTCGTCCATGGAGAGTTTTTCGTCATTGGCCACCTTGATCAGGTTTTCCAGTTTCAGTTTCTCCTCCACTACCTGCTTCTGGGCTTCTGCCTTGATGGCGTTGAGCGCCTTCTGCGACTGAGCTGCTGCATCGGCTGCCTTCTTCATCTCCCATAGCTTCATGGCGAGGAGGGCGACTCCTGCGGCTACCAGTCCGAAGATGTTGGCCTTGGTGGTAGTATTGAGGGCTGCCATTGCCGTCTTGGCCTTACCCAGCTGAAGGGTTAGTCCGTAGAAAGCCACCTTTGCTACATTGATCAATACATTACCCGTTCCGAGAACCACGTTCCATGCCTTATGAACGAGGACGATTCCCTTGGTCATGGCCAGATGCAGTTTTCCGGCGTTAACCACGGCTAGCTGGGCTGTCTTGAAGGCGGTATAGGCGACCACCAGGGCGAGGACGGATTTCCGGTTCTCCACCAGCCAGGAGATGAGGTTGATGATTCCTACCTTGGTTTCGGCGAAGAAATCTTCATAGGATTCCGTGAGCGGAAGCAGCTGCTCTCCCAGCCGTCTCTGGGCGTTCTCCCACTCGGCTGTCTTCTGTGCTGCCTTGTCGGCTGCACTGACGTAGGTATCGCCTGCCTCGGCAAGCTGGGTTTCTACTATCTTGGCCACTGCCTGCATGAAGTCGCCCGTTTCCTTCGTCTTCTCGGAGATTTCCGCTGCCGAGATGCCCAGGTTATCAAGAATCATCGGAGACTTGCGACCCAGACCGGTTACGATGCTGTCGGTCATGTAATCCACCGATTGTCCCGTCTGCTGCGCCTTCAGCTGGGCAAACTGAAGATATTTACCCAGGTCTTCCAGCGGAATGCGGAAGTCCTTCGCCTGCACGGCGGCGGTCATCAGCTGCACATCGTTCACCGTGCCCTTGGTTGCCTTGCGCAGGTTGTCCAGCAGGTTCGGGTCATCCATGGCATTGAACGCCTTGATGACGCCATCTGCCTGGGCTGCCATCTCCATACCTGCCTTGGCAGATTCTGATACGAATTCCTTCAGTTTGTCTGCTTGCTGACCGAGGAAGTCAGCACCTTTGGCCATCATGTTTCCGAGAAGGAATCCGTTCACCTGGTCGCTTGATGCAATCTCCTTGAAGCTCTTGGCATTCTGCTTCAGCTCAGCCATGCGCCCAGAAACATCCCTGAGCCTCTGTTCCAATGCGGCGTAAGCCTCAGGGTTGAGCGACTGGGCGGTATCGTCGAGTTCGCGCTGCAACATCTTCTGCTGCTTGCGAAGCTGGTTCATCGTCATATCCAGAACGTCAAGCTTCTGCGTCTGGTCGGTGATATCCTTGGTGGTTTCCCTTATCTCCTTACTCGTGGCACGATACTGCTCGGCCATGTTCTTGTACTCCTTGGTATTCTTCTTGCCAGCAGCTTCCATCTCTACCATGGATTTCAGCTGCTGCCTGTTGGTGGTCCTCAGACTCATCAACTTATTCTCCAGTTTCTTGATTTCCTGCTGAGCCTTCGACGACTCCACATTCACTATCAGTGAAACCTGGTCTTCCGTTAAATGCTTGTTGGCCATAACTTATGATTTTTGGGGATTGAGTGAATTTTCAAGTTCCTTTCTGATTCCGTTTCTTACCTCATCGTTGAAGCCATAACGAAGCTTGGGGAACGTTTCATGATACAATACGCCCCATACCACGCGGTTGTAGAGGGCGAGGTTCCTGCGCTTGAACTTGGCGATGCGGTCGTTTCGCTGGCGATACTGCATATCGAGGAAACGGAGGTATGGAAGGATACGCACGAAGATGGTGCGGTTCTCGCCCGATATCTGAGTGTCGAACGAGTGGGCAGAGAGCGTGGTGAGAAGTCTTCCTGTGCGACGCTGGAAGTTATTGCGTACCACGTTCTCCTGTGTGGAGTATATCTTCAGGATGCCTTCCTGAAGAGTCTCGTGAACAAATTTCTTTTTAACAAGACTGTCTGTTACCATATTCTTTGTACATTACTAATTAGTAATGCAAATATAGTAACAGACAGACAAAGGGCAAAGGACTATCTACAGAAAGCCTTATATACCGGAATACCTATAATAGGCGTAAGCACGGTACACAGGAACAGATAAACAAGCCACATTACCGGCATTCTGGAACCCACTACGAATGGTCCCACCATCAGTGCGATGACAAACGATATGAACATGATAAAATCAAAAAACTCCATAATCTTTATATTTTAATATGTTATTACTTCTCTGGGTGCAAAGATACACCGCTTTTTCTGAAAAACCAAATTTTCGGGAAAGAAAAAGGCGGCTACCCTCACGAGCCGTCGCCTTTCTGTCTCATCAATTATTTATGTGTTTCCTAATAAATGAGAATTATTCACTAAAAACATCGATTGTATTATGAAATTAACCAAAAAAAATCTTATTTCTTGCAATATTGCAGATATGCCTCGTCATGCCGTTGAATGGATCTTCGAGATGTCAAAGTCTGCCTCTTCCTCGCTTTTACTGACACGTCTGAGCATAGTGTCGATGGCTCTACTCTTCTGCTCGTTGTCCGGGTGTACATACAAGTCGAGCGTTATGCTCACATCGGCATGGCCGAGTATAGAGCTTACGGTCTTTATGTCGCATTTGGAAGCAATCAGGCTCGTGGCAAAGGTATGGCGCAGCCCATGAAATTTTATACGGGGCAATTTTAAATCCTTGCACAAGCGGTTGAAATAATTGCGGATTATCCTTGGCTCCATTGGAGACGCATCATTGCTCAAGACGTAATGGCTCGGCACGCATATCTTGGAGAGTGGACGTACAAATATGAGAATGTCTTTGCCCAAAGGAATTTCCCTGTTGGAGTTGATGGTTTTCGTACTGCCTACCCGTACCTTTGTCCCCTTCTTGCCGTTCAGTCCATCAAAAACGACAACTCGTTCTACCGTTCTCTGAACATGCAGGATTTTATTCTGAACATCGATATCACCCCATTGGAGACCTGAAATTTCACCAATTCTCATCCCAGACTCCATTACAATTAGCAGACCCAGGTTGCGGAAGGTGAAATTCTCTTTGAGATACTGTATCATCTTTTTCTGGTGTGCGGGACCCCATGTTTCAACCCGTTGACTATCCCTGGTTCTTGCAGGATAGACCATCTTCCAGTCTGTCGGTGGCTCGCACCATTTTTTCTTTGCCCCGAATCTCAGCAGCATCTTTATGACGCTAACTACGTCTCGCACCGGTCTTATCCCCGCCCCGCCTGATATTCTATCGTTGACGAATTTCTGCAAATCTTCCTCTGTTATGTTTTCGCTTTCCCCGAAATTCGGAATGATGTGATTATTGATGATCAAAGCATAAGCAGAGGATGTCGATTCTTTTACATATTGGCGATGGTCTTCATACCACGCCTCTGCGATTTCCTTTAATTTCATTG
>ERZ1031954.1187-NODE-1187-length-10579-cov-36.082953_pt1 | contig 10579 bp, 4 predicted proteins | sample MGYA00516701_ERZ1031954 | MGnify/ENA primary metagenome ERZ1031954 (study PRJEB33719, sample SAMN04261284) | wastewater metagenome | biome: rural village; feature: human; material: feces | host: Homo sapiens | place: El Salvador | collected 2013-01-07 ...
TGCGCCCACACCTACTTTATATCAAACCTAAAGACTTAATATCTCGTTTTTTATTACCATGGGTATTTGCCCTGGCTTGCACCCTTCATGATGGCATCGAAGATATACTGTTTCTTCACTACGCCATTGGTGCAATCTATCACGTCACCAGTCTCCCAGTAGCAAGGCACACAACCATTATCCTTGGCAACCTTGGTAACATACTCGTCGAAGTAAGCCACAGACTTATCGTGCAATTCCTGATTTTCACCTTCTCCTAATGTACGGAAGGTAGCGGCATACTCACCGAGAATAACAGGAATACCCTTGTCTACGAACTTAGCCTTCATCTTAGCCATCTGAGCGTCAACCCAAGCCTCAGCAGAAGCGTCAGGAGTATTACGGTTGCTGCCAGCAAGTTTATTAACCTTGCCCCAGTAATAGTACATATTACCCCAATTCTCATCCTTATCCATCAAACAGAACTGATATGGCTCATAGAAGTGAACCTCTACCATCAGACGGTCTGGCACCTTGTCGGTAGGGAATGTTGCCACATCTGTTTCATTTGCGTTATCCATATAGTTGCAGGTATTTGAGATATCAGCACCGAGTCCCTGAACGATGATAGTACGAGAAGCATTATTACCACCAGTAGCTCGAACAGCATCTATCATGGTCTGCTCATATCTAACCACACGCTCCACAGCATATTTATCACCCCACATTTCCGGTTTACCAGAAGTTTCGTTCATACCTGGCTCATTACAAGCAGCAAAGAGGAGGTGCTCATCAAAGTCCTTCATGTAAGAAGCCACTTGAGTCCAGATAGCCTTCTGTCTTGCAATGATAGATGGTTCCAACAGATCGTTGAAGATATTATCTTCAAGCCAACCGCCATTGCTATCAGTATCACTATCCTTATCATAATGACAATTGAGGATAACATACATATCATTCTGAACACACCAGCTGATGACTTTCTTTACACGATGAAGCCATTTGGTATCAATGGTGTAAGCAGGATCTGTAGAACGATGAGTAAAGTGAGCAGCCCAAGCGCAAGGAATACGGACGGTATTGAAACCAGCATTCTTCAAACTCTTGATATACTCCTCAGAAATTTTACCATCATTTCTCCAAGAGCCCTCACCTGATGGAGCCTCCAACAAGTTGCCGAGGTTGATGCCAGCATACATCATGCTTGCCAGTTCCTTGGCATTGTGAGCCATTTCTCCTTCAGGAACAACAAGAGGTTCACCAGCCTGGGTGATAGAAATCTCCTTCATGTTGGTACCCTGTGTCACCTTGATGAGAAGGCTGCGAGAATCTTCTTTCTTGTTCGTAGAAACTGCGAAAGAATAGTTATATACATTTCCCTCTGTACTACCCTCTGTCAAGGTAAGCCAAGAGACATCCACTTTCTTACCGGCATCATCCTTGTCTCTAACCACAACGAGCGGTTTACTGGATGCCGTCACCGAGAATGTTCCTGTAGTAGCTTCGTTGCTGAGGGCAAACTCAGTGCCCTCAACATGGAAGATTTCAGTAACATCATTATCGTCATCACTACATGCCGCCATCACGAAACAGAAACATAAGGCAAGCATGGTTGCAAATATCAATTTTACTTTCTTCATAATCGTATATTTTTACGTACTACGTTATTTTTACCACTGTGGTACAGGGAAGAGGCTATGAACAGTGAACTTAGCGCGCATAGACTTATTAAAGCCCAGCTCTCGCATCAAATCACCATCCTTGACACCAAATGCACAATTATCCTTTGTAGAACCATAGCAATTAAACAATTCCAAACGATACTTAGGATTCTCATTGGCGTCAACCACCTTAGACTTATCGTAAGAAACAGCCTGACCGTCAAGATAGAACTCATCCAAAGTACTGTGTGTGCCTGGGAAGAAACCATAAAGGTCAGCAAACTCGATAAAGGTCATGATAGTACCACCTTCAAAGCCAGAACCTTCATAAGTCATATCGAACTGATTGTTCTCGAGAGAGTATTGACCCTTGTCACTCTTAACAACTTTCAAAGTAGAACCATCGTTATATCCCCACAACTGAGCCTCACCTTCACCCCAGCCACGAACGGCATTGAATGTAGGAGTATAAACACCAGTACCATCACTAGTTGTAGAAACTACAGTGAATGTCACCTCCAAGGTTTTATTGAAGGCAAGAGCAGGCTCGCCTGCTTCACCAGGACCGCCACTAGCACGGAATGGGGAATTCAGAGCTGTGCCAGTACCCCAAATATTGAACAACTCTATACGATAGTTGCCGTTAGGCTCGAGAGCACCATAATGGAACTTGTTGGCATCAAACTTCAAATCCTGTCCATCAGCCTTGATGGCATCAATACGAACCAACGCTTTAGGATATTTTGCAGCAAAGCCTTCCAGATCAAGGACGTAAACCTTACCATTGGTACGGGCTTCTGTTGTTTCAAGTTTAACAGTATATTGACCAACAGCCTTTGAGCCACCAGAAACGACAGTTGAAGCGCCATCCCAGTTGCCACCATCACCCCAAGCAGTCAACTTGGCAACATAGCCATTCTTGACATCAGAGGTTACATAGTTATAAATCATCAGCTGACCATCACTAGAACGGATTACACCCAACTGAAGCGCCTCGTCAGAAAGAGACATCACCTTAATCTTTGTTTCATCAGTACGAGTGATACCACCAATATACTCTACAGCATTCAGAGGGTCAATGGTCATTGTGATTGTCTTATTCTTCTCATCAACGGTAAATGTACCTTCAGAATCCTTATAAGAACCATCAGCCTGAACCTGATGAACCTTTACCTTATCATTGCCATCTTTATCCTGATAGAATGTCATTGTACCATTACAATGGCTAGGATCAGTGATAGCCCATGACTTAATATTTGCATACTCTGCATCCCAACCGGTAGTTTCACCTACAACAGGCTGGTTATTGGTATAAGAAGCCCAACTTGCATCCTTGCCATAGAAGAATACAGGACCAACAAACTTGTAATGAGACTCATCTGGTTTCAAGTCAAACTCCCAAGTATTATACAACTTCTCCTTAACAAACTTCACGTTCTTAGCCACAGATACAGGGCGGATAGCCAATGCCTGATAAACTGGAGTAGAAGTACGACGGTCTGAATTACGGTCGAAACTGTAGCCCAAAGCAAACTGCTTGTCAGCAGGATTGATAGAGCCAGAGAGATAGAGACCATTGATACCCTGACCGGAAACAGTCTGCTGAGTACGAGAGCCTGCTGCTGGCAAGAAAATAGAATTACCGTTAGGACCTGTAAGCTTGTAACCAGCTACACCAGCCTGTTCTACCCATTCTTTCTTACACTCATTAAACAACTCCTCAAACTCTTCCACTGTTGGCATTGTCAACCATGAGCCATAAGCCTTGTTGGCAACATCACGATCAGTCTTATAGATGTCTTCAGAAGCATAATCTTCCATTAATACGCTGGTCTTGAAACCCGTCATATCACCAAATCCGAAGAGACCACCTAACTCAGTTTCACTGGTAGCACCTACATTATACTTAGCCCACTTGGTAGAGAGACCAAGATCTACAAGATCATTATCTGGATCAAAGTTAGACTCAGGAGTTGTAAACTCTCTTTCCTCACCATAGATAACACCATTACCCAAGTCGAGGTAAGCTGTATAGTGATAAGTAGTATTAGGCAACAAGCCCTCTGTCTTTACCTCATAGTTGTCGTTGATACCATCAGCCTGAATACGTACACCCTTGCGGATTTTCTCAGTCTTAGTATCAGGAGACAGGATAATACCGCTTACGGCATCAGCAGGAGCTTTCTCCAAAGAAGCCTGGAAAGTAACAGTGGTAGCAGTCAGATCTTTTACTTCACCAGTGATAGCCTTGGAATCGGTCAAGACTGCACTGGAGACAGTACCCGTATAAGTAACGTGACCCTGCAAGGTAACGAAAGCCTGATAGTAAACCACCTGACCAGGAGTACCAGAGATAGACGCACTGAACTCAGAGGTACTTTCGCCGGTTACTTTCTCAGAAAGATTGTCCTCGGCATCACCATACATGAATCCTACAGTGTAAGATCCGGACGACTGACTTTCGAGTCCCTTCACCGTACCATGGAAGATAGCAGAAGAGGCTGTAACGTCAGCAGACCCCGTAACAACGGAATTTTCATCCAGCAATGGGGTTGTGCTAGGAGAATAGTCATCGTCAGAGCATCCTGCGAAGAAGATGCTCATGACAAATGCCATTATTCCAAATAATATTTTATTCTTCATAATTGAATTCTATTAAAGTTATTGAATCGTACAAGAAACAATCTCCACATTAATACCGGAAAAATCCAAGTCCTTCTTTGTCCAATCTCCCTGAGCATATCCAACAAGTTGAATAGACAGGTCAAGACAGGTACTGGTAAAGGTCTGGGTAGAGCCCGTTGTATTTGTCAGAGAAACAGTAGTCTCGCCATTGGTATTCACCTCTACAGCATCGCTAAGATCGAAGCAACCAGGTTCCCAAGTCTGCTTGATGTTATTATCTATGAGCGCACACTTAGGTGTTTTGTCCCATGTCAGGCCACTAATCTTGAAAACTACAGTGATGGTCTGATTCTTCTTCAGTTTCACCTTAGTAACATCCTTAAAGAGGCCTTTACCACTTTCACCATAATGATGGAAACCTACACGGAGGCTGTTGCCCTCTGCCCACATGATGCCCTCATTGTGAAGAATGGAATTGTCTATAGGCACGATAGTAGGACCAGTCTGTCCACCACCAATAGCCTTATGGTTAAGGCAAGCAACGAGATAAGTATTGACATTACCATCAGCATCCTTTGCTTCAGGAACACCAATCATCAACTGACCAGCAGCATCCTCGCCCAAGACTGTAAACTCACGAGTTCTCAACTTGATAGTACGCTTATCGCTAGAAGCTGCAATGATATTGATATACTTATTGAATACCAACTTGTTACCATCCTTGATTTCCAGTCTACCTTCGAGTTCCTGACCATCGCAGTCTGTACAAGTGAACTTGTAGAAATCCTGACCCGTAATCTTCTCAATAGAAAGCTGGAAGTTATCCACAACAGCGTCTGCAGGCTTAGGAGCCCATGTGTTGTTATACTTATCACCAATTACAGACTTCCAACGAGCAGCATTCTGAACAGCCATTTCCTGCTTGCTAGGTACACCATTCGTATTCGATGTTGCGTAAGTAAATGGAGAATTGTTCCACCACAAGATATCATAAGGCTTTTCTGAATCGAGAATGAATGTAGCCTTATTACCAACATAAGATACATCATTATGTTCGATAGTGAACAAATCTGTTGCCAAGTTAGGATACTCAGGAAGTTTAGGAGAAACAACATCCAAGAGCTTGTCGGCAGCAGGAATACATTTACCCTTAGTATCAAAAACTTCCTGAGAAACGAAGTTCCAGATGATATACCAGTTACCCTCTGAGTTGGTACGACGAGTAGCCAACTGAAGCATATAAGGAGTCAGTTCAACTATAGAGATATCCTGGGTATAGTTAGAACAAACTTCATCAAATCCTACGTTGTGCATGGCATAGCAATCTGAGAAAGAAATCTTAGGCATCGTCTTCTCCTCTAAATTCATGTTAAACTTACCAATGAGATTAGAGCCAGTACTAGCTCCCTTAGTTCCAGCCTCACCACGATACATCGTAGCCACACAACCATTCTTGGCATCCATACTGAACTCCATATATGAATCCATATAAGGGTCAGTCTCAGGAATCAACCAGCTCTGGAATCCAGGATCCCAGTTAGGCTTAAAGTTCTCAAAGAGAATATCCTTGTAAACATTGCCGAGCTTGTCATCCTCTGTAAATCCCTTGCCATCACCATCAGGATCATATGGGTATGCATACATCACAGGGCCAGAACACTGACCGATGCCAAAGCTTGCATAGCAAGGAATCCATTTCTTCTTGACACCAGCAGCCAAAGTCTCAGCGTCAGGGAACTGACCACCCTTATAATTCTGATCAGCCAGATAGAACCACTTGTTATCGTTCAAGAGCGAGAAGTCGTTCTGAGGAAGATTAAACTTGTATGGTTCACCATAAACCACACCACCATTGGTCTCAACACCAAAAGTAACCTCGTAGTCACCAGCAAATGGCAACTCCAATTTCTGAACCGGTTTCTGAGAACGACCTGAAGGAGTAACCCAAAGAGCCGTACAATCAGGAATATTGGATGTCAAGGTCACAACATTGCCATTAATGGTCACGGTATAAGCCTTGCCCTCCACCAATTCCTCAGGAGAGTAAGACTTGCCGCCCATGCTCAAGTCGTCAGGCGAACAAGCCGCCATCAAGAATGTAGCAAATATGGCAAGTACCATATATATATGATTGAATAATTTCATATTTTCCGATTTTTAAATGATTAAAATCAACTATACTTATTACCATCCTGGGTTCTGTGTCAAGACATTACCAGAAAGTGTAATCTGAGTATTAGGAATCTGCATCAAGCCCTTCTTGGTCGTAAAGTTTGACTCCACGAACTTGGTCTTTGCAGCAGCACCACCATTCTGGACAGAAGCACCATTCTGAGCCTCAGCAATTGTCTTAGCAGCAAAAGCTCCATCCTTTTCGTAGCGCATCAGATCCCAATAGCGAAGGCCTTCGAAAGCAAACTCAATAGCACGCTCCTTGCGAATATTGTCAATGCTATACTCCTCTGGAAGTTCACCGGCACGGGCACGAACCTGGTTCAAACCAGAGTTAGAACCTGTCAACTCAGACTGCATCAAGAGAACATCAGCATAACGCATGATGGTATAATCCTGATAATAGGTGATATTCTGGTGCTGTTCACCGAGTTTGAAGCCTACCTCCTGACGGGTACCATCTGCAAAACACATAGGTGCATACTTGCGGGTATAGTAACCTGTGTATTCGTAGGTATCATTCAAGTCAGGAGTGAACCCTGCTTCCTTGCAGCTCCATGCACAGGCAGAGAAACGAGTGTCGTTCTTAAACTGCTCTACGAAAGAAGGAGTAACAGAGCAAGCACCCCATCCACTGGCGATGCAAATATCAGCAGCACTGCGGTTACGAGGACCCAGATAAACAGAGAAGGTGTTACCATCACCATTTCCGTTATAGTCGTGGGTAGAATTGAACTTCATGTTGAGTACAATCTCCTTAGAGAGACTACCCTGACCAGCCTTCCAAGTCTTACCATCATACCACTTTCCGGCATAAGTTGTACTCCAAGCATACTCTCCGTTAGAAGAAGCATCCTTGGTACAAGCAGGCATCCAGAGATCCTTGTAGTTGGCCTCCAACTCATATCCTCCATTTACAACCACATCATTGATTGCAACAACAGCATCAGACTTAGAGCAAGCAGGATGCTCCTCACCATAGTAGCCTGTATAATAGAGGTACGCGCGAGCCATCATAGCCTCGGCAGCATACTTGGTAATACGACCATCATTGCTATCACGATTGTCGAGCGGATAAGCATCGGCAGGAATATTGGCGATAGCATACTTGAAGTCATCAAAGATAGCCTGGTAAACATCCTTAACTGGTGTACGAGGAATGTTTTCCTCAGATGGTGTCAACAGCAAAGGCACATCACCGAACAGGCGAGCCATATCAAAATACAGGATGGCACGGATAGCGCGAGCCTCACCGAGAATGCGACCCTTCACCTTGTCATTACCACCCCAATTGATGGTATTCTCTGCAGCAATCAACTGATTACAGCGAAAGATAGCTGCATAATAGTTCTTCCAATCTGTATTGAACAAGTCGTTATACGAAGGAGCGATGCTAATATCAAACTGGTCTATCACATTGTTATTCTTGGCATCGGAAAGTCCCAGACCAGCAAAAGCCTGATCTGAAGCAAACTCGGCCATCAGATACATGCCGACACCCGCATCAGTATAGGTGCGTTGCCATCCATCATAACAGCCCACGAGATCAATCTCTGCTGTCTCTGCATTACTGTAAGCAGTTTCAGAGTTGAGGTCGGTCTTGGACTCTGTATCTAAGAAATCATCGCACGAAGTAAGTGTCAAAGCTGACAAAATCAACGCACTCATGAATATATGTTTTCTTTTCATATCACTTTCAATTTTAGAGTTAGAATGCAACATTTACACCTACAATGAAAGTACGTGGGTGTGGATAGTAACCCATATCAACTCCTGATACCCAGGAATCGCTGCTGTTACCATCTGTACCATTGTATGAACCGATTTCCGGATCCATACCATCATACTTGGTCAAAGTAAAGAGATTCTGCACCTGGAAATAGAGGCGCAACTTTGAGAGACCCTTCCAAGAGATAAGTTTCTTGAAATCATAACCCAAGGTAAGGTTCTGCAAACGGATGTAGTCACCATCCTGCAAATAAAGGTCTGAGAACAACCAGTTACCTACATCTCCGTATGTAACACGAGGCATCTCATTACTTGTACCCTCACCTGTCCATCTGCCTAAAATGCGATGGCTGTAATTGCCCTGTGAGCCACTAGGGTCACGATAAGACTGTGCAATCTGGAAACCAGCAGCGCCAGTGAAGTTTGCACTCAAATCAAAGCCCTTATAACCAAGGGTAAGACTGAAACCGAAAGTATACTTAGGAAGACCATTACCCAGGTCTACCTTATCGTTAGCATTGATAGTACCATCATGGTTGACATCAACATACTTCACATCACCAGGCTGTACATTTGACTGGAGCACACCATTACCGGCAGCAATCCAATTATTGATATCCTGCTGGTTCTGGAAGATACCTGCAGTCTTGTACCCCCAGAAGTAACCGATGGCATGACCATTCTCTGCACGATAGAACTCTTCTGCATTCTGATAAATCTGGTTGGTAGCACCATGGATGATACCATCCAATGTTGGGATATTACCTACCTCATTGTGGTTGTATGCGAAGTTGGCACCTACACTATAAACAAAGTCCTTACCAATCTGGTCATTCCATGAAAGACCAAGTTCGACACCCTTATTCTTTACATCACCACCATTGATAACAGGACCTTGGGTACCGGCTGTTGCAAGAACAGGAGCTTGTACCAACCAATCCTTGGTATTTTTGATATAAGTATCGAATGTAAGAGAAAGACGCTGACGGAGGAAACGGGCATCGATACCGAGGTTGTATTGTTCAGAAGTCTCCCACTTCACTTTCTCATTTGCCAAGCGGCTGGTATATGCACCCATTACCCAGGCATCTGTACCACCAGTAGCACCAAAGTTATAGTTAGTCTTTGAAGTTGTAACAGGAGCTAAATACTGGAAGCAGTTAACATTGGCATTACCAACCTGCCCCCAAGAGAGACGGAGTTTCAAGAAATCCAACCAAGAAGCTGTAGACTTCATGAACTTTTCCTCTGTCAGTGTCCAACCTGCAGAAACAGATGGGAAGTAACCCCAACGGTTGCCTCTTGCAAACTTAGAAGAACCGTCGGCACGCATGGTTGCGTTAATCATATAACGGTCTTTCCAAGACCAGCCCAAACGAGCGAAGAAAGACTGTCCACGAGTAGGGTTATATGGAGCACCGCTGATGGTACGATCGCTTGAACTCTGGTCGGTATTCTTGACATAAGCATGATCCCAATCATTGAAACCAGCGGTCAAGCCATAACCGGTACTACCAGAAGAGCTACCATCATACTTAGAAGTCTCACTACCAATCAAGGCATTGATATGATGTTCCTTGATATTGAAATCATAAGTCAGGGTATTAGTCCAAACCAGTGAGATACCGCTACCATCACTCTGGCTAACCTTAGTGATACCATTACCACTCTGTGGAGTAAACTTATAAACAGGAGAATAAGAACGATAGTCTGAACCACCGTAATTAACAGCAAAGACTGTCTTGAACTTCAAGTTCTTAATAGGTTCAATCTGAACATATACGTTTGCATCAACAGAAGTAGACTTGCTCTGATTGTAACGGTTCATCATCATGGTACCATAAGGGTTACCATCATTCACATTCCAGTCAGAACTCTCTGTTGAATTAAAGTTTCCATTGGCATCATAAACAGGAACCAAAGGAGAAGTTGTGAAAGCACCACGAAGGTTATTGTTATAAATATTACCTGTATTCATGCCACGGCTATCCTTATATACGAAGCCTACATGCTCACCTACAGTAACCAAACCATTGAACATCTTGTGCTCTGAATTGGCACGAAGGTTATACCTCTTATAATAAGAAACGTCAGAACCGCCAATGAGACCGTCCTGTCCTGTATAACCACCAGAAATAGAATAAGTAGAAGTCTTGCTACCACCAGTGAATGCCAAACTATGGCTGGTAGTCAAAGCACCATTATCTACAGCCTGGTCAATCCAGTCTGTATTATTGATAACACCCTCTGCATTACGAATACCCCTCAAAGACATCCAATCAACAGGAGACATACCTGAGTTGAGGCGAGCCTCATCCATAATTGTCATATACTCAGAGGCATTGAGCATACTTATCTGGCGCCCCAGAGTCTGCCAACCTACATATCCATCGTATGTAATTTTGGAAGAACCT
>ERZ1031954.1195-NODE-1195-length-10497-cov-15.129764_pt1 | contig 10497 bp, 7 predicted proteins | sample MGYA00516701_ERZ1031954 | MGnify/ENA primary metagenome ERZ1031954 (study PRJEB33719, sample SAMN04261284) | wastewater metagenome | biome: rural village; feature: human; material: feces | host: Homo sapiens | place: El Salvador | collected 2013-01-07 ...
ACAGCGGGAACGGACTCCAGGTGCGAAGGGAATCGCGCACCAGGGAGAGTGGGATGACAAGGGCTACGGGGAAGGGGGAAAAAATATGAAAGAGATGCGGAAGAAATAAACGTGACAGGGAAATGACCAGGGGAGGGGACAGGAAATCAACAATTGAAAGTTGAGCAATCGATTTCGTTAATATTATTAATCAAAATTCAACCGCAGCTTATCATTTCCGAAGAAAACCTCTTGCATATTTACAAAATGATACTTTACTTTGCATAATGAATAAATATTCCATAGGCTTAATCTGGAGGTTGAGACAAACATCCTAAGATTGACCGAGCTTTGGGACAAAAGAGGTAGAAAGTGGAGACATCAGCTGGGATAAATACCAGGAGCAGGCAAAATTGACCGGGCTTTTGAACAGAAGAGAAAGAAAGAGGTGAAAGGAGCAGAAAAAGCCAGAAGGCGGAAGATGGGAAGGGAGCAAAAGGGGCAAAAAGCGAGAGAAGCGGAAGAGACGAAAGGAGCAGAAAAAGCCAGAAGACGGAAGATGGGAAGGGAGCAAAAGGGGCAAAAAGCGAGAGAAGCGGAAGAGACGAAAGGAGCAGAAAAAGCCAGAAGACGGAAGATGGGAAGGGAGCAAAAGGGGCAAAAAGCGAGAGAAGCGGAAGAGACGAAAGGAGCGGCAGAAAAAGAGGGGAAAAGAGGTGGAAGAAACGGTAGAAACGACAAAGGCAAAAGAAAAAAAGGAAGCAGAGAAGACAGAAGAGACGGAAGAAGTGGATGAGAAAACAGAGGAAAAGGAGGATAAGAGGCAAGAGAGAGAGTGGAGAGCGACAAAGGCAAAAGAAAAGAAGAGGAAGAAGCTGAGGAGACAGAAGAGGCGGAAGAGATGAAAAAGCGGAAGAGACGGAAGAGAAAAGAAGAGAAAGTACACACACATTGACATACTACACAACAAAACCAATATTTTAAAATTATGTTAAACAGAATCAAATCTTCGACACTCAGAGGAATGGCGACCGTAGTGGCAGCCGTCGTTCTGTTCGTGTCGTTCTCAGCCGCGGCGGCAGCCCAGGACAGGGCAGGATCCGTCAGCGGTACAGTCAAGGACGCCAACGGCCCAGTCGTAGGCGCCGCCGTTTTTGTCAAAGGTGGAACCTCCGGTGAGACCACAGACATCGACGGTAAATTCAGACTCGGCAATCTTAAGGCCAACGATGTGATCACCGTCTCCATCATCGGATACGAGACCAAGGAGATCGTCTGGAACGGCCAGGCCACACTCGACATCGTCATCCGCGAGGAAGCCACAGCTCTCAAGGGAGTCGTGGTGACGGCCATGGGTATGGTCCGCCAGTCGGAAAGCCTTACCTACGCTGCCGAGACAGTCGGCGGCAAGGATGTCAACGACATCAAGAGCATCAACATGATCAACTCCCTCCAGGGAAAGAGCGCCGGTCTGGTCATCACTCCTAACTCGACAGGAGCCGGCGGATCATCCAAGATCCTCTTCCGAGGCAACAAGTCCATCAACGGAAGCAACCAGCCTCTCATTGTTGTGGACGGTGTGCCTGTGATGCAGAACATCACCTCATCCCAGGTGGCCTCCAACTATGGTGGCGAGAGGGACGGCGGCGATGTGATGTCCACGATCAACCCTGACGACATCAAGTCCATCACCCTCCTTAAAGGTGCGTCAGCCGCAGCGCTTTACGGTGCCGTGGCCGCCAACGGAGCGATCATGATCTCGACAAAGTCAGCGGCAGCCGGCAAGGTGAACGTCACCGTGTCCAGCAACACGACAGCAGAAAGCCCTATGGTGCTTCCTAAGTTCCAGAACAACTACGGAATGTCGGACAACGGCACCTACAGCTGGGGCAGCAAGCTCTCCTCAAAGGCGCCGAACTATCTCAAGAAGTTCTTCCGCACAGGTTTCACGACCAACAACACATTCGCCGTGTCCGGCGGAAACGACTCTTTCGGAGCCTACTTCTCCTACGGCAATGTCTACTCAGAGGGCATGACTCCTGAGAATGAGTACAGAAGCCACAACTTCAACACCAAGGTCAACTTCACCGTCCTCGACAACATCAAGATAGAGGCCAGCGCGAAGCTCACCAACCAGCACATCGAGAACCAGTCCGCATCGGGATTCCTCTGGAACCCTCTGACCGGCGCCTACCTCTTCCCGAGAGGCGAGGACTGGGATCACTACAAGAACAACTACGAGGTCTATGACGCCTCACGCAGCTGCTACGTCCAGAACTGGACCAACACGAAGCAGCAGCAGTACAGCAACCCTTACTGGGTGCTCAACCGCCAGAAGCCGGTCGTTGACCGCAACCGCTACGAGTTCGGCGGCAGCGTCAGATGGGACATCATCAAGGATCTCTACGTACAGGGCCGTCTCCGCTACGAGAGAGGCGAGGAGCACTTTGTGCACAACGCCTACGCCTCCAGCACCGGTGACATCTACCCTATGGGCAGAATGAAGGACAACCGCTACTTCAGCGACCAGATGTACGGAGATGTGCTCGTCGGCTACAACCACAACTGGAACGACACCTTCTCACTCTCCGTGACCGCCGGCTCCAGCTTCACCCACAGCAAGACCGGAAACGTGGATCTCTGGGCTGAGGGAACACAGTTCACAGCCCCTGGCAACGGTAACGTCTACTACCCTAACATATTCACCCCTAACAACTATTATGGGAATATGTCGTCAGTCGGAAAGGGTGGCCACTGGAACACCGAGAAGCGTCTTAACGCCGTGTTCGCTACCGCGCAGTTCGGCTACAAGGAAGGCCTCTTCATCGATGTCACCGCCCGTAACGACTGGTCATCGGCTCTTGCCTTCACCGACAATGTGTCATTCTTCTACCCTTCAGTGGGAGCCAGCTTCCTTCTGAACAAGTTCGCCGACCTCGGCCCTGCCGTGGATCTCGTGAAGTTCCGCGCAAGCTACTCCATCGTGGGTAACGATGTCCCTGTCTACATGACCAACCTGCTCTACAGCCTTGGCTCACAGGGATCGATCTCCGCTCCGGACAGCGCTCCTTTCAGAACCCTCAAGCCTGAGATGACCCACTCCATCGAGGCCGGTTTCGACGGAGCCTTCTTCAACAACAGGCTCAACGTCTCCGCCACCTGGTACAAGACCAACACCAAGAACCAGTTCTTCTCCGTAGCCTCTCCTTACGAGTCCGGTCTGCGCAACCGCTATGTGAACGCCGGTAATGTGGAGAACCAGGGTATCGAGATGACCGCCAGCTGGTACGAGCAGTTCAGCAACGACTTCAGCTGGGAGACAGGAGTGAACTTCTCCTACAACAACAACAAGATCGTGGAACTCGTGGACGAGCTTCCTAACGGCCTTACACTCTCCAACTTCGGAGGTGCCAAGATCATCCTCAAGGAAGGTGGTTCCTACGGTGACCTCTATGTACGCCAGATCCTCAGGGACGAGAGCGGCAAGATCAAGAAGAACGATGCCGGACAGCCGATCCTCGGCGACGACAACAACGACCAGCTCAAGCATGTCGGCAACATGAACTCCAAGGTTTACGCCGGCTGGAGCAACTCATTCCGCTACAAGAACTTCAATCTCTCGATGCTCATCGACGCGAGATTCGGCGGCAAGGTCATCTCCATGACCGAGGCCACGCTGGACGGCTGGGGTGTGTCACAGAGGTCAGGCGAGGCCCGCGACGCCGGCTCCATCACCGTTGACGGAGTCTCCTTCGATCCAAGGGCTTGGTACGAGACCACGGGAGCCAGCAACTTCAACTCTCCTTACGCCAATGAGAACTACGTCTACAGCGCCACCAACGTCCGTCTGCGCGAGCTCAGCTTCGGCTACACATTCCGTAACCTCCTCGGCAACGGCAAGAACGTGACAGCATCCATCATCGGCCGCAACCTGTTCTTCTTCTACAAGGACGCACCTTGCGACCCTGATGTCTCAGCAGGTACAGGCAACGGCTGGCAGGGCATCGACATGTTCGCCCTCCCTACCTCACGCAGCTTCGGTCTGAACCTTAAACTCAACTTCTAAAAATTTCCAAGACAATGAAAAATATTTTAAAATATTCAGTAGCGGCCTTGTTCGGACTCGGAATCGTAGCCTGCACAGGCGACTTCGAGAAGATGAACACCAGCGACGTGCAGGTGAACCCGGACGATCTTCCTCTCTCATCCCAGTGCGCTGAGCCGATGCAGTACTGCTACCCTCCTCAGCAGAACATGTTCCAGTTCTGGACAAACCTCACCGTGGATTTCTACAGCGGTTACTTCATGACCCCTAACGGAAACTTCACCAACGGTGACATGGGCGAGAACAGAGGACACTCGGGCGGTATGTACGAGAACCACTACCTCCACGTGTTCAACAACACAAGGCGACTGATCGCCACCCTTGACGGCAAGAACCAGCCAGCCCTCGCCGGCGTGATGAGAATCGTACAGGCCTACAGCCTTATGATGACCACCGACGTGTACGGCCCTCTCGCCCACAGCTCCATCCTGTCCGGTGAGTATGAGTCATACTTCCCGTTTGACAGCCAGCAGCAGCTCTACCAGACAATGCTTGACGACACTCAGAAGGCATTGGACGCCTTCAACAAGCCTACAGATGACGAAAAGGCCGGACTCGGCACATTCGACATCTGGTGCGGCGGCGACTTCGAGATGTGGAAGAAGGTGGCCAACACGATGAGACTCCGTATCGCCCTGCGTCTTTCCAAGAGAGCGGACGAGATGAAGGCCGCGGGCTACGACCTTCCTGCGATCGCCAAGGCGGCAGCGGGCAACACCCTCGCCAACGGCGGCAAGGACATCATGATCGACAAGAGTCTCGAGAACGAGCTTTGGCTTATGTTCGCTTGGGGAGACTGCGGATTCAACGCCAACCTCGTGACATTGATGTCAGGTCTCAAGGATCCTCGCCAGCCTCTGTACATGGCGAAGAACCAGGACAAGTTCACCACCTCCGACGGAAAGGAAGTTGCGAAGGGAACCGGCTACTACGGCATCAGGTTCGCCAGCGGTCTGCCAGGCAAGCCGAACGACTGGGGCAAGCTCTCCGGTTGGGTAGACGGCAGCAACAGCAAGGGCATCTACAGCGCTCCGCTTCCGATCTTCAAGCAGGCCGAGTCCTACTTCCTCCTCGCCGAGGCCGCCCTCAGGGGCTGGACATCCGGCGACGTGAAGTCCCTCTACGAGGAAGGCATCAGAACCTCTATGGCCAATGAGCTTGCCTACAAGGGCAAGTACGCCGAGATCGCGGAATATGCGAAAGGCGCTGTCGAGAAGTACATCAGCGGAACCGACACGCAGATTGATTTCGTCGATCCTTTCGATCCGAAACTCAACACCAAAGCCCTCAACAAGCTGGGCGTGAAGTGGGACAACAATGCCTCCAACGAGGACAAGCTCGCCCGCATCATGACCCAGAAGTACATCGCGCTCTTCCCTCTCTCAACCGAGGCCTGGGCCGAGCAGAGGCGTACCGGCTATCCGGTTCTCTTCCCTGCCTACGTCAACGAGAGCAACGGAGCCGTCACCACAGAGGAAGGCGTACGCCGCCAGATCTACAGCAGCAATGCCGGTGACACCAACGCCGAGGGTCTCAAGACCGGTATCGAGCTCCTCAACAAGGAGAACTCCAGCAAGACCGGCCACTCCGGCGACCAGGGCGGAACCCGCGTATGGTGGGACAACGCCGACAAGGGGAATTTCTAAGATATTCACGAATATACCAACGAAGGGACCGGCCGATCGACCGGTCCCTTTTCTGTCCCCGACCACTTCTCCGCGAAGATCTTTCCTTCAGACTCATTATAAACTTTGCCATTTGTCGCCGAAATGAAAAAACGGCCCTGAAAGCGTCCGTACAACGGTTGTTGAAATCATTGTGGAAAATTTTGGAAATAGGTGGAATAAAATGGAAAAATATTCCTAACTTTGTAACCAAGCGTGAAAGACGAAAACTTATGATCACATTCATCGGAGAATATTCAGGCAAGATCGACGACAAAGGGAGAGTGGTTTTCCCTTCGCCGTTCAAGTCGTTGATGCCATCCGAGGGCGATCAGAGGTTTGTCATAAAGAAAGACATCTTCGAGGATTGCCTTGAGATGTACACCTTTGAGGAGTGGGAGCGCCAGTCCGAGGAGGTCAAGTCAAAGCTCAATTTCTTTAATCGTGCTCACGCCGCTTTCTGGAGGGAGTACATGCGCGACCGCGCGATCGTCGAACCGGACGCCAAGCTCGGACGCATCTCCATCCCCAAGAAGCTTTTGGAGTCAATTGGTGTAACGAAAGAGGTAGTCTTCTCGGGCAACGATTACAAGATCGAGATCTGGGCCAAGGAGAGATTCGAGGCCAGCGGAATCTCAAACGAAGAATTCTTGAATATTGCCGGACAGCTGTCTCAGGAGAGATAGGAGGGTCACGCGATGTCAGAATACCATACACCAGTGATGCTTGACGAGAGCATTTCCGCCCTTGTCACCAATCCGTCAGGAACATACGCCGATGTCACATTCGGGGGCGGTGGTCACACCGCCGAACTACTTTCACGCTTAAATGAAGACGGTCACGTCATCGCCTTCGATCGTGACAGCGACGCGATCAATAACAGGATAGACGACCCTCGCTTGACTATGGTGCGGGCCGATTTCCGGTTCATACACAATTTCGTGCTGAACGAGGCGCACGAGACCGAAGACCAGACCCTTAAAGAAAAACTCACAGGCGGCCTGGACGGCATCCTCGCCGACCTCGGAGTGTCATCCCACCAGTTCGACACGGCGGAGAGAGGATTCTCCTTCCGCTACGACGCGCCATTGGACATGAGGATGAACCGCGAGGGCGGAAAGACGGCCGCGGACGTGGTCAATGAATATTCAGGAGAGGATCTCGAAAGGATTCTCCGCATCTACGGAGAGGTGGACAACGCCCGCAAGGTCGCCCAGCTGATCACTTCAGCAAGGGACAGAAATCCGATCGGCACCACCGGCGAGCTCGATGAGGCCATCAAGGCCGCCCTTCCGAAATTCGCTGAGCACAAGTACCTTGCGAAGGTCTATCAGGCTCTCAGGATCGAGGTGAACCACGAGATGCGATCTCTGGAGAAATTCCTCGAAGGCGCGGCCGACACCCTCAGACCTGGCGGAAGGCTGGTAGTGATCACCTACCACTCCCTTGAGGACAGGATGGTGAAGAACTTCATAAAGACCGGCAGCGCCGACGGCAAGGAGGAAAAGGACATATTCGGGAATATTCACGCCCCGCTGAAGGCGGTGAACCGCAAGCCGATCCTGCCGCGGGAGGGCGAGATAGCCTCAAACACCAGAGCAAGAAGCGCGAAGCTGAGGATCGCCGAGAAAATTGAAGACGGAGGGAACAGGCCATGACGGAATTGAGGAAATGGAAATTCTCCGACATCTGGGCGTGGCTCAAGAACGCTGCCCTGGCGACACTTAAGGGAGAATTGCTGCTGAGGTTGCATGTCAGCCGCTATTTCATCCACATCATCTACACGTTCTTCCTTTTCTGGGTCAGCATCTGGCTGAGTCTCAGGATCGAGAAGACCTTGACCAGGGTGGAGGACAACAGGAAGGTCCTTGCCGACATGGAGATTTACCACGCTCAGAAGACCGTCGAGCTTGCGGGTCTTTCAAGGATGAGCAAGGTCCAGGCTATGCTGGAGGAATCAGGCTCGAAGTTGACAATGCCGGAGAAACCGGCTGACAGGTTAAACGAATAACGGCGATGGCTGCACCAAAACAGAACACGACAAAGAAAGAGCAGGACAGGATCGGTCTGATTCTGTACTGCTTCTACATCTTTTTGCTGTTCGTCGGCCTGGCCGTGTTCGGCAGGATGCTCTACATCATGTTTGTCTGGGAGCCCGACAAGGATTTGGTCAGATACTTCGTTCCTCAAAGCACAAGGAGCCTCATAGAGCCAAAGCGAGGTGCGATCATCGGCTGCGACGGGAAGCTGCTGGCCCTGTCAACTCCGATGTACGATCTTTACATGGACTGTACCGTGCTCAAGAAGGATTTCATGAGCGAGAAGGATCCACGGAAGGCGGACAGCCTTGAGAACGACTGGCTGGGCAAGGCGCGGAGATTCACGTCCGGCCTCTCCGCCGAGACAGGAATCAACGCCGACGAGTACTACAGGATGATCGTCAAAGGCAGAAACGAGAGGAAACGGTACATGAAGCTTCTCACAAACCTTGACAGAGGGACTCTTCTGAAGCTGGAGAGCCTTCCGCTTATGGAGGAGGGCAGGTACAAGAGCGGGATCATCGTCGAGAAGCATGACAGCAGAAAATACCCTTACGGCACACTGGCCAGACGCACAATCGGTTACGTCAAGGACAACAGCAGCCAGAAGGAGGACGAGAAGGGACGCAGCCACATCGGCATAGAAGGCAAATATGACTATGTCCTGCACGGCAAGGAAGGCGAGATCTGGCTCAAGCCTACCGACAACAAGGAGAAGATCCAGAACTACGACAGCACATACGTCAAGCCGGTGGACGGCTTGGATGTCAGGACAACCCTTGACATAACCCTTCAGGACATCGTTGACAAGGCGATGAGGAAGCAGATGTCCGCCAACCCTAAGATCGAGGATGGCTGCGCCGTGTTCATGGATGTCAGGACCGGCGCCATCCGCGCGATGGTGAACCTGACCAAAAGTCCTAAAGACAGCAGTCTGAACGAGGTTTACAACATGGCGATCGGCTACGGAGCCAACCCGGGATCCGTGTTCAAGACCACAACGTTGATGACAGCCCTTGAGGATGGCTACATCAAATCTCTTGACGATGAGATCCCCACAAACGAAGGCAAACTGCCTGGATACCCCCAAGACGATCATGTCAAGAACCTTGTCAAGATTTCCATCCTGCATGGTTTCGAGATCTCATCCAACTATGTGTTCCGGTACCTTGCGACAAACAACTACTCCGACAACCCTAAGAGGTTCATGGACAAGCTGTACATGTACAAACTCGGACAGGCGTTCGACTTTGACCTCGAAGGGCTGCGGGAGCCTGTGCTTCCGTCTCCTGACTCAAAGAGCTGGAGCTCCACCGACCTGGGATCCGTAGCCATAGGCTATTCGGTCAGAGAGACTCCGCTCCACACCCTGACGTTCTACAACGCCATCGCCAACAAGGGGAGGATGATGAAGCCGTATCTGGTTGAAAGCATAGAGAAAGACGGTGTCGTGAAGACAAAGAAAGGGCCGAGCGTCCTGAACGCATCCATCTGCTCCAGAGCCACAGCGGACACCCTGCTCAGGGCTCTGAAGGCCGTGACCTCCGAGGGAACCGCCTACAGGTTAAAGGGAGCGAAGCTGACAGTGGCCGGAAAGACCGGAACCGCAAGGCAGTCCCTCTCAAAAGAAGAGATCGAGAAATACGGAAGAGACCCTAAGGACAACACCCAGACGGCGGATGGCAGTTATCACAACCTGGCCACATTCGTCGGCTTCTTCCCTGCGGACAATCCTAAGTACAGCGCCATCATCTGCATGAACTCAAGCCTGATCAGAGGCAGTCTTTACGGTGGTGTAGGTCCGGCGTCGGCGATGCGCGAGATTGTGGACGCCATCTACACACTTGACCCTGAATGGGGTTCGGAGGTGACCGCCATGGCTAAAGTCCCGGTGATGGGCGAAGATAAGGAAATGACAGTCCGATCCGACATGAAAAATCCGATCGTTCCTGACATAATGGGGCTTGGACTCAAGGATGCGATATTCATCATAGAGAACAGCGGGCTCAAGTGTTCATATTCAGGGACAGGACATGTATCCTCCCAGAATCCAAAGGCAGGGACGAAGGTCGCGGACGGTTCGACTATAACATTTAATTTGAAATGAGACTGGAGAATATCATAAGGAACGCAGGTGTCATCGAGGTGCGGGGGAACCTGGGCCTCGGGATAACCGACATCTGCAACGACTCAAGGAAGGTGACTTCCGGCGCCATGTTCATCGCCGTCAAAGGACATGACAGCGACGGGCATGACTACATCGGCAAAGCCATAGCCTCAGGTGCGGCGGCGATTGTCTATGAGGATGAGGAAGCGCTGGACAAGGCTGTTTCCGAATATCCCGGAGAGGCCACCAGAGGGCTTACATTCGTCAAAGTCAAGGACTCCCGTCACGCCGTGGCGATGATGGCGGCGGATTTCTTCGACAATCCGTCCCGGAAACTCACGCTTGTCGGAATCACGGGGACCAACGGGAAGACCACCACGGTGACCCTTCTCTATCACCTTTTCATGGCGCAGGGGTACAACTGCGGATTGCTTTCCACAATAGCCAACTATGTTGGAACCAGGCGTTTGGAGACGGCCAACACAACAGCCGACCCTATCACCATCAACCGTCTTATGAGCGAGATGGTGGACACCGGCTGCGAGTTCTGCTTCATGGAAGTCAGTTCGATCGGCGTGGAGCAGGAACGAGTGGCTGGACTCG
>ERZ1031954.1196-NODE-1196-length-10491-cov-7.169605_pt1 | contig 10491 bp, 9 predicted proteins | sample MGYA00516701_ERZ1031954 | MGnify/ENA primary metagenome ERZ1031954 (study PRJEB33719, sample SAMN04261284) | wastewater metagenome | biome: rural village; feature: human; material: feces | host: Homo sapiens | place: El Salvador | collected 2013-01-07 ...
CATATAGTTTTCGTAGTCATAATAGTTCTTGCCCGATGCCGCAAATGCCGGCACAGTCAGCGCAAACAACATCACGACGCACAGTACGATGGATAATGTCTTTTTCATTCCGTCAATTCCTTTCTCTGTTTCAAACCGCAATGTTTGCTTTTTTGAATGCATTAAAGTCCGCTGCCAGCTTGTTGTAGTCTATCTTGCCCATACCCGCCAGCGGCATTTCCTCGACAAAGTGCAGGAACTTGGGTCTGCCCCTGTCTTCAAGCTCAGTCTCCATTTTTTCCTTGAGTATCTCACGGACGGCAGTCTCATCTGCGCCCTGACGCAGCTTCACCACCGCAAGAGCCTGCATGCCCTGCGCATGCTCGGTGTCCGCAACACCTACAACGGCGCAGCTTTGCACATCGCTGACCATGCCGATGACGCTTTCTATCTGCACCGGGAATATCTTATGTCCGTCAAAGCGGGTTATCATGCGCTTCATCCTGCCCTTTATGAAGATAAAGCCGTCCTCATCCATGCAGCCGAGGTCGCCCGAATGTACCCACACGGTGCCGTCCGGGTGCGTTACCATGACCTTCTCGGTCTCCTCGGGATTGTTGAGATAGCCGAGCATAACGGACGGGCCACTGATGCAGATCTCACCCTCCTCGCCGTAGTCGAGCTCCTCGGTCGTGCCCGGCTTAAATATCGCAACATTTGTAGTCAAAAGCGGATAACCGACGCTCAGGCTCTTGAAATTGCCGTTGCAGCAGCACGATGCCGCCGAGGACACCTCGCTCATACCGTAGCCCTGCGACAGCGGGTACTTACAGCCGCGCTCACGCAGAAAGCCGTTGAGCTTCGACTCGAGACCTGCGTTCATGGTGTCGCCGCCGCTGCCGGCGGTGCGGAAAAAGCTGAGGTCAAAGCCGTTTTTCATTTCCTTGCTGTTCATGAGCTTTTCATAGTGCGCAGGAACGAGCAGAGTGTGTGACGGCTTGTATTTCTTAACGAGCTGTCCGACCTTGTCCGAATCAAACTTGGGTATCATCACTATCTCAAGACCGAGCGACAGCGGCATGTGCAGGCTTGCGACGATGCCGTAGGACGAAAACGCCGGAATGATATCAAGGAAGCGCTGGTTGCGGGTGTAGGTAACGCCGCAGTAGCGGAAGTTTATCGCAACGGCGTTGAAGCCGTCGTTCGAGAGCATAACTCCCTTGGGCATGCCGGTCGTGCCGCCGGTGAGCGTCACGGCAGCAAGTTCAAATTCGCCGTACCCCACAGCTTCCACGCTCTTGCCCTTACCGAGCTTCAAAAATTCCTTCCAGCTTATCGTCCTGCCACCGATCGGCACAGCCGGTGCGGGCATTTTTATCTGCTTTAACATTCTCACAACGGGAGACATGTAATTATCCGCCGAAATGATTATGACCTTCTCGGGCGAAAGCTCATCGAGCATATCCGCAAGATGCTCATACGCAAGATCAATAAGCAGCAGGACATTTGCGCCGGAGTTTACGATAAACTCCTTTATCTCGCTCAGTGAGCGGCGGGGATCGAGCGCCACCATTGCAGCGCCGAGCTTATTTAGGCCGTACAGAGCAAACGCAAGCTCGGGTATCGTTGCCGAGCAGCAGGCAACCATGTCGCCGGTCTTGATGCCGAGCTCGGCAAAGGACGCAGCGCACACGTCCGCCGTATCCAAAAATTCGCCATAGCTTATCTTGTTGCCAAAATAGTTGATAGCAACATTTCCGCGGTGATATTCGTTATTTTTAAGCACATGCTCGTAAAGCGTTTCCTTGGGAAGCTTTGCATTCAAAGCCTCCTCGGTATAAAACTTGAGCCACGGCTTTGCCGTCGATGCTTTTGCTTTCATATTGGCGGTCCTCCTCATTTTTCGTTATACATTTCATGTGGTAAAGTTCGTTTCTGAACATTTCTTTCTGATATGTATTGTCATTTTGATTTGAAAATATCGCATGAAATTAAAAAAATTTTAAGCTCTTTTGAATTTTCCTGAAAAAGCAGAGATCGGCCGCCTTGCCGGAAGCGGCCGATCTCTTTGGTGGGGGACCAGTGATCTGGTTCGGAAGGCGGTGTATGACGCCTTTCCGTGTACTATTGTTTCGACACCGGTGTTTTATCGCAAAGCCAAGAAAAATATTTTTGTTGCGATATTTTGACGAACAATTTACAATAATGAGTAGATCGCAGTTGCGAAAAACACAAACTGAGGTGAGCTCTATGCCGAAAACGAGCTTGCACACCTTAGTGGACGAGAGCATTATCCTGAAAATTGCCGGCGGAGATAAGACAGCTCTATCTGATCTATACCTAAAGACAAACAACGCAGTCTACTGTTTTGCGCTGTCCATTTTGCGTGACACGGAGGCTGCACAGGACATTATGCAGGAGACCTACATTCAGGTGTGGAGATCGGCCAAAACCTATAAGCCATGCGGAAAGGCCCCTGTGCCTTGGGTGCTGGGCATCGCAAAATATGTTGCGTATGCGCACATCCGCACACAGCAAAAGCACGCCGAGTGGTCGGACAGTATCCCTGAGCCTGCCGACCCGAAAAACTGCTTTGCCGAAAGCGAAAACAAAATTTTAGCCAACGCCCTGCTGATGAAGCTCGGCGAGGACGAACGGCAGATAGTCACGCTGTATATTACGGCGGGACTGAAGCACCGTGAAATAGCAAAGCTTTTGGATATGCCCCTTTCTACGGTCATCAATAAGTACAACCGATCGCTCAAAAAGCTGGAGAAGCTGGCAGGTGATGTGTTATGAGAAAAGAGAATATTGAACAAAGGCTGCGGCATGAGTTTTCGGACATTGCGCCGAACAGGCTCGATGAGGTGCTTGCCGCCGTGGATGAGCTTCCCGAAGACGACACGGTCATCAACTTTACGCAGGAAGTAAAAAAGCGCCGTTCCCCGCTCAAGGCGGCGCTGTCGGCTGCGGCTGCACTGCTGCTCATCGTGGGTGCGGCAGGGTTATACGCAAACCTCTCTGCGGATAGATACATCGTCGCCGTCGATGTAAACCCCGCAGTCGAGCTAAGGGTAAACGGCTTTGACCGTATTAGCGCCGTCACGCTCAAAAACAATGATGCCAAGACGCTCATAAGCGAAGACGACCTCAAGGGCAAAACCGTTTCCGATGCTGTCGACACACTCACCGAGAAACTGTGCGGCGACGGATATCTTAACGAAAACAGCAATGGCGTTTTGGTCTCTGTGCATGGCGGCGATGACGCACTTTGCTCAAAAATAATCGGTTCTGTTGGAAAAGCCACCGAGCGAGCAGGCTTTAACTACGCCGTGTTGTATCAGTCGCTCGACGACGATGCCGACGGCAAGGCCGAGCTTATTGCAAAGCTTGACGGCAGATTCGACGATCTCAGCATCGAGGAGCTTAGCAAGCTCAGTGTGCAGGAGCTAATTTTCCTGGCCGAAAGCCTCGACTCTCTGCCTGATAAGACCGAGCTTTACGGCAAGCTAAACGGCTACCTCAGCGCAGAGGATGCAAAGCACGACGCAGGCGTTGACAGCGCCTCGGCGACACAAAGCATCATCCGCTACGCCGAGCAGCTTGCCTACGAGATAGTGTATACCGAAAACGGCACGACACATAAGTATGTCGTCTCCGCCTCGACCGGCGAGGTGCTTGCCCATGAAAAGCACGGCAATTCAAGCAGCGGCGGTTTCAGCAAGAATGATGACAGCAAGGGCGACGGTCTCCTCAGTGCCGACGACATTTTGAAGATATTCAAGAAAACCTTCGGCTTTGTCGATGCGGTGCTTGACGATGTGCATGTCACCCGCAGTATGCGCAACGGTGAGCCGGTTTATATCGTCACCTATAAAGTGTTCGGTGTCACACGCAGCGCCGTGTTCGATGCCCGCACCGCCGAGATATTGTCCGACATCGGATAGCAATAAGCAGCTACCAAGTGTAGCTGCTTTTTCACATTTTGATGCCACATTCATAATTCTTTTTGACACAAAATTGTCTATATGCTAATATTCAATTGTGCCTATTCGCATTATCATGTGCTATCGGAAGTCCCATGGGCTTCTTTTATTTGTGTTAGGAGGATCATATGAAAGACCTAAAGCATCTGATTTATTTCGAAGGCTTGCTTCAGGACGCAAACAACGAGCTTGTCAAGCAGGCTTCCGCCGAGGAAAAAAAGGCTTTGGGCTACACCTGCCACTTTGTTCCCGAGGTGCTGCTCAATCTCGGCGGCTGCTTCTCGGTGCGTCTGCGTGCCCCCGGCACGACAAACACCGACATCGGCACATACTACATGACCAACAAGACCTGCCCGTTCACCCGCAGCATCCTTGAGCGCAGCATGGAGGGCGGCTATAACTTTCTGTCCGCCATGTTCTCGTCCGAGACCTGTCAGATGATGCACAGGGCGCATGAATACTTCGATATCATGGGCCTTGTCAAGGAGCAGAACCCTGACTTCTTCATGAGCATGATGGATGTCCCCTTCGTGACAACAAAAGCAGCATACGAGCACTACGAAGCGCAGCTTCGCAAGTACATACTCGAGCCGCTGGAGCGGGTCTACGGCGTTGACATCTCCGATGAAGCCATCCGCAAGGCTATCGAGGAGCACAACGAGATCTGCCGCATCATCACCGAGATAGGCGACCTGCGCAAGCTTGATAATCCTCCCGTAACGGGCTATGAGTTCCACGTTCTTCAGCTCGTTTCCGAGGTCTGCCCGCAGTATCTTATAATAGATAAGCTCAAGGAAACTCTTGCCGAGATCAAAAAGCGCAGAAAGGACGCAAAGCCCAAGTACCGTGCCCGTTTGGTCGTGACCGGCTCCGAGGTCGATGACCCCGAGTTTACGAAGCTTTTAGAGGACTGCGGCATATATGTTGCCGCCGACCGCTACTGCTACGGCTCGCTGCCCGGCAGAGAGCAGATCGAGGTAAAGGACGGTGAGAGCGCACTTACCGCCGTCGCCCGTCACTATCTTTCGACTAGCGAGTGTCCCCGCTTCATGAACAAGGAAAAGCAGCTTCAGCGCAGAGGCTACCTCAAGCAACTCGTAAACGACTACAGGGCCGACGGCATTTTGTACCTGCAAATGAAGTTCTGCGAGTTCTGGAGCTATGAGCGTGTCATGGGCGTGCACGATATGAACGATGTCGAGGGCATTCCCTGCATCGGTGTTGAAAAGGAATACACCATGGCCTCGGCAGGTCAGCTCCGCACTAGGTTCCAAGCCTTTGTCGAGAGCATCGAGATAAAGAAAATTCAGGGAGGTAACGAGTAATGGCTAACGAAGCAAAGCGCTTTTACAAGGGCAGCGGCATCGCAAAGCACCGTGAATGGCGTGGCCTTAAGGACACCTTTTACGATTACCTTCAGTGGGTAGTGAACCTCGGCATACTCGCAAAGTTCATCACCAAGTCCCCCGTTCGCATCGTCAAGGGACTGTTCGAGTACCGCTGGTTCGGCGCATACATGGGTACGCTGCACATGATAGATAAGTGCACCGCCGGTATGCGTGGCCCGGCACTTCGTGTCTCGCACACGCAGATGCACGCCATCATGAAGGGTGCGACCGGCATGATAGCCGACAGCATGATAGGCGACCGCCGCTTCGGCGACACGAAAAATGCCGAGAAATATGTCATGCTCGAGCAGACCATGTGTCCCGAGATAGTTGCCGGTTTCCCCAACCTCAAGGCTCTGCCGCTCGAGGTTTTGCAGGGACTTCTGGGCACCTATATGGATCAGAACCTTGCACCATATTACATGGATATCATGGAGAGCGTCGGCCTGCCCGCCGACTCCTGCCGCCTGAGCGCTAATGCCGCAGGTGTCGCCATCAACGACGACTACCCCGAGGTCGGCGCATGCCTTATCACCAACAATATGCCCTGCGACTCATCGACCATGAACAGCCAGCTTATCGAGCGCCGCATCAAGATACCTACCACCGTTGCCGGCATTCCCATGCGCTGGGAGGACGAGGCCACCGATAAATACGCTCTTGCGCAGATGAAAGAGGTCATCCGTTTCATCGAGGACACCACCGGCGAGAAGTTCGACGAAAAGGTCTTTTTCGAGATAATAAAGCAGCACAACAAAGAGGTGCGCAACGAGTTTGAGGTCTGGGAGTACGCCAAAACGCCGTACACCGCCTTCGGTCATGTCATCTCACCGCTGTTCCACGCATTTTACTTCACCTTCTCCGGCGGCAGCATGCCGTATATCGACAAGGCCGCCAAAAAGGCGCTTAAAATTGCCGAAAAGGCGTACAGAAACAAGGTCGTCAGCTTTGACAAGGCTCGTCATCGCATGATAACATGGGGCGGCCCGGGTTGTTACTATGTCGATTTTAACACATGGGCATACAACTGCTGGGGCGTTCTGGTCGCAGCGCAGATGGACATGTTCTCCGGCAATGTCATCATGAGCGAGGATAACCTCGATCAGGCACTCATCGATATTGCTCACAACTACGAGCGAGGCGTTATGCGCCGCCACCTCACCGGCGGATATAAGCACCTGCTTGAGGTGTGGGACGAGGCCGAAAGGTTCAACTGCGATATAGTCCTCGTCTACGACGATATTACCTGCAAGGGTGCAATGGGTCTTGCAGGTGTCGTGAATGATCAGGCCAAGGACAAGGGCAAGCACCTTGTTTGGGTGCAAAATGACATGTTCGACCACCGCACGATAAGCCGCAATGAGATGCGCCGTCAGTTTTCCGACTACATGACCGCAGTTCTGCAGGAGGAGCCCCTCGACGCAAGCCTCGTTGATTTTGACGATTACGAAGGATGGTAAGCACGATGAAAAAGAAGCTTTTAATCGGCGTTTTAAGCATCATTCCCGCCTCGATGCTCATATACTGGTTTAACCTCGATAACAAACTGCTGTACTACGGCGTAAGACCGATTTTGAATAAGGTCTACAACTCCCAGAACCGTGATGTAAAGCTGTAAACACAAACACCTCCCCGAGCAAAAGCTCGGGGAGATAGTTTTAGTATGCATTTTTCATTACGACATCGCACAGGAAGCGCCGGAAGGCTTCGTATTGCTCGGGTGTCAGCGGCTCGGGCGAGCTCATAACAACGAGCTCATGGCCGGAGTTTTCCCTGCGGTACGGCGGATGGATGTGCTTGTACGGGTTTTCGGCAAAGCCGCAGCGCTCGTAAAAGCGCTTGCGCCGCTGCGTCGTCTCGTCCGTCGGCGGGTCGATCTCGAGTATGAGCGGCATATCGGCGTATGCGTCGAGTATCCGCTGCCCGTAGTGCATGTTGCGCTTTTCCGGCAGAACGCAAAAATGCTCGATATAGTACGCCCCGCCGATATCCCAGTACAATACCTCGCCCACAAACTTACCGTTATCGCAGACTGCGTCAAAATGATAGGCGTTATTGCCAATTATCTCGGCCTGCGAAGCGGGCAGTCTCTGCTCATGCTCGGGAAAGCTTATCTTGTACAGCTCCATCGCCTTAGTGTACAGCTCAGAGCCGGTTTTTGTTATGCGTATTATATCCATATCAGTCTCCGAAATTACTTACTTCGTTAAAAAAAGCCAAGTCTTTCGACTTGACTTTTTGGTGCGCGAGGCGGGACTTGAACCCGCACGCCCGGAGTGAGCACTAGAACCTGAATCTAGCGAGTCTGCCAATTCCACCACTCGCGCAAATTTCAATGCCAGACAATAATAGCACCAAAGGCGTAAGTTGTCAAGCTAATTCTGCGCTCGTCAATTATTATTTTTATTTTACAGCTTTAGCTATCCATCGGCAAAATTTAATGGTATAATAGCTTATCATCATAAATATAACGGAGGTTAGAAATGACCAGAAAACAGATGAAGGCTCAGGCAAAGAGCCTTATGCGAAACTCAAAGCCCAAGCCCGTATTGGTGACCATCGTTTATGTGGTCATCCTTATGGTTATCGCCGTCTTGTCCTACAAGCTCGTGGGTGAGCCCCTCGCCAAGGCCTACGCTGCCGTGATGGGAGGCTCTGGGCTGTACGATGCAAACGGTCTGCTTCGCCCGGATGCTTACGACATGATCAATAACATTGACTTTGACGCATTTTTTGCTGCTCTCACGAGAGAGGGTCCCACTCCGATAGCGAGACTGCTCGACCTTCTGCTTACCGCCGTGGAGGCCGTTATCGCCGCAGGCTTTGTCATCTTCACGCTGCGCACCATCGACGGCAGCGGCGCAAGCTACTGGAACCTGTTTGACGGCTTTGCGATGTTCTTCCGTGTGATTTGGCTGTACATCGTTGAGGGCTTCTTCATTTTCCTGTGGTCTTTGCTTTTCGTCTTCCCGGGCATCATTGCGATGTACCGCTACCGCATGGCGATCTACCTGCTGCTTGAGCACCCCGAGATGAGCGTCATGGACTGCATTAGGGAAAGCAAGCGTCTTATGAAGGGTCACAAGTGGGAGCTGTTCGTGTTTGACCTCAGCTTCTTCGGTTGGGCGCTGCTCATCGGCTTTGTCGACGGCTTCGGCGGAAGCCTCGGCATCACTCTGTTCGGCGTCAGTGTTCTGGGCTATGTCGGCTATGTGTTCCTGCTGCCGTACATGGAGCTTTCCTACTCGCTTTACTACCGTCAGCTCACCGCCGTCCCCGCCTCCGGTGTCGGGGATGAGTGGACGCCGGAGCTTTGAGGCACGCTATGAAGATAACATTTTTAGGTGCGGCACATGAGGTCACCGGCAGCTGCACGCTTATCGAAGTCGGTGACAAAAAGGGCATAGTCGACTGCGGCATGGAGCAAGGCAAGGACATTTTCGTTAACCAGAAGCTGCCCGTCGACCCCTCGGCGATAGACTTTGTGCTCGTCACGCATGCGCACATAGACCACTCCGGCAATCTGCCGCTGCTGTACAAAAACGGCTTTAGGGGCAGCGTTTACGCCACCTCGGCGACCTGCTCACTTTTGGATATCATGCTGCGTGACTGTGCGCACATTCAGATGTCCGATGCCGAGTGGAAGTCCCGCAAGGCCGAGCGCCGTGGCGAGCCGCCGGTGCAGCCGCTTTACGATCTTGACGATGTCGACGGGCTTCTGAAGCTCCTGCGCCCCTGCGAATACGGCAGCATGGTACAGATAAATAACGCCGTGACCGTGCGCTTTACCGATGTCGGTCACCTGCTGGGCTCGGCCGCCATTGAAGCATGGCTGCACGAGGGCAAGTGCGAGAAAAAGATGGTCTTCTCGGGCGATATCGGAAACCTCGACCAGCCCATTTTGTGCGACCCGAAGCACATTGCCGATGCCGACTATCTGCTTATCGAGTCCACCTACGGTGACCGCAACCACGATGGCGGCCGTCCCGATTACATCGCCACGCTTGCGCACTACATTCAGCGCACGCTCGACCGTGGCGGCAATGTCGTCATCCCTGCCTTTGCCGTCGGCAGAACGCAGGAAATGCTGTACTTTATCCGTGCGATAAAGGAGCGTGGGCTCGTCCACGGGCACGATGATTTCCCCGTTTACATCGACAGCCCCCTCGCCATTGAAGCCACCGGCATCTTCCTCCAGTGCGACACGACCTATGTCGATGAGGAGATGGCGGCACTCATCCGATCCGGCAAGAACCCCATCTTCTTCCCCGGACTGCACACCGCAGTCAGTCAGGAGGAATCGAAAGCGATAAACGAGGATAAGACCCCCAAGGTCATCATTTCCGCCTCCGGCATGTGCGACGCAGGCCGAATTCGGCACCACTTAAAGCACAATCTGTGGCGGCCGGAGTGCCTTGTGCTGTTCGTCGGCTACCAGGCCGTCGGCACGCTCGGGCGTGCACTGCACGACGGGGCTAAAAGCGTCAAGCTCTTCGGCGAGGAGATAAATGTTCAGGCCGAGATAAGCTGGCTGCCGGGCGTGAGCGGTCACGCCGACAAGGACGGTCTCATCGCATGGCTCAAGGGTTTCAGCAAAAAGCCCGACATGGTATTTGTAAATCACGGGGATCCCGAGTCCTGCGAAAGCTTCACCGCCTGCCTTAAAAACGAGCTGGGCTACAACGCCTTTGCCCCCTACTCCGGTACGAGCTTTGACCTTGCCGAGGGCAAATTCATAAGCATCACCGAGGGCAAGCCCGTCTCGCCCGAAAAGAAGGTCTATTCCGAGCGCAGCTCCTCTCCCCTTTATCGTGAGCTTGTCGCCGCAGCGGAGGCTCTGCTCGCCGCCGTCAAGAAATGCGAGGGCAGACCGAATAAGCTTCTGCGCAGCTACATCGATAAGATCAGGGATCTTACCGATTACATAAAAAAGTAAGCGCAAAAAACTCCGCTGTTCCATGAACAGCGGAGTTTTTTGTTTAAGCTGACGGGAGCCGGACACCTATCGGTTTTGACGGACAGATTTCCGCTCACGCTGCTAAAACGCTTGCAGACACAAATATATTCCCCGCGCACTTCGCATTACCTGAAAAAAATTTGCTCCGTCAAAACTGCGCAGCATCTGTCAGTAGTGTTTT
>ERZ1031954.1202-NODE-1202-length-10478-cov-10.511369_pt1 | contig 10478 bp, 11 predicted proteins | sample MGYA00516701_ERZ1031954 | MGnify/ENA primary metagenome ERZ1031954 (study PRJEB33719, sample SAMN04261284) | wastewater metagenome | biome: rural village; feature: human; material: feces | host: Homo sapiens | place: El Salvador | collected 2013-01-07 ...
TTTCGGCAATAATATTTTACAATTCAACGTTTACGTCATGGTGCGTGTCATGGATGCAACGCTTGTAGTTGATAAGATTGCGTAGTTGCTCAGTAGGCGTCTTCATTACATTGAAACGATAAAGCACTGTCAGTCTACAAGCCGCCATCACTACGCCAAGAAGGCAGACATTCATTTTTATTAATAAATCATAAATAACAATAATGGCGGGGGGGGGGGATTTTATCATGAATATTTTTTTCATATCTTTGCAGTTCTTTTCCTATCAGGACGACAGCATAGCTGTCACACTTGACACATTTGAATGAATAAGTATTTTTAGAAAAAAATCTTCAATAGGGATTAATAAATTATGAAATGTAAAAGTTATCTGCTTTCTTTTGCCAAGGCAAAAGGAAACATTGCGGCTGTCGCTTTGGCCGCAGTGCTGATGGCTGCAAATGCTACTGTAGCCTCGGCACAAAATAAAGCAACGGAAAGCAACGGAACAGAAGGAACGGTTATAGGTGGGGTTGACGACCTTTATGGCGTTGATCCTTCGGCAACTTATTGTACAACTAATCACACAAATGAAACCAATGGAGATAAGATAGTGTATCTGTATAATGTCGGTGCCAAAAAGTTTCTGAGCATTGGTGGTTTGTGGGGCACACAAGCCGCACTGGATGTTTCACCACATCCTATTTATATGTATTGGAATAGTTATTCAAAAACATATTTTCTGGAAAGCAAGGTGAAAGGTTCTTCAACTGGCTCATATATGGGTATCATCTGGGATAAATTCATTAATAAAAGTATGTTGTTTATGGACAGAGGAGGATCTAAAGTCACCTTTAAACAAGGCAAAGGCTATTCAGAAACGAGCAAGGTATATCTCGTCAATATCGCTGACCAAGGTTATCTCACGGCATATCCTGATGACGAAAATAAAATCTGCAATTATACAGGCGAAGCCACATCTGGAACCAAAGAATACGACAATCAGCTATGGAAGATAATAACAAAGAATGAGTATTACAAACTCTTCAAAACAGCCCCTGCAAATATGAAATCGGTTGTCGATGCCTCTTTCCTTATTACTTGTCCTGATTTCAGGATAAATGATACAGATGCTGCAAAATGGATAATCGGAGGTGAAAATTTACCTAATGACGTAAATAGCCACGTGTACTTTGGAGACGAAAAGATGCACAAGACGTATAACTTAATTAGCAACACCAAAGATGAGAGTTGGACAGGTAGAACTGAAGCCCATCAAGCCTACTACGGCCAGTATTTCTACTGCTACACCAAAGGCTTGCGCGGCTTCACATTCTATCAGGACGTGCAGGTACACAAGGCTGGATGGTTCTTGCTGCGATGCAACGGATTCAGCACAGCGAACAGCTCGGAGAACATCACTACGAACGGCAAACCGCTTGCTAACCTGTTCATTACGGTGCTCAATGACAACAGCAATTCGATTAACGATAAATACTCAACAGCAGCCCTCAACGGTATCAGTCAGACTGATGCCGAGGCGCTTGGCGATACATACGATAAAGCCGGTATCGGACGTGCCTTCTTCGAGGGAAAGTATGAAAACCAGGTGCAGGTATGTCTCGACAAAGCCCCGAATGGGAAAGAAATATCAAGCGACAATCCCGTTACGCTCCGCATAGGCTTCTACGTAGACCCTACAGACAAGTCGAAGGCTGACGCCAACGAGCTGACCGCCGTAGACAACTTCAGACTGCTTTATGCCGGACCGCGACGCAGCACGGAGCTGATTCTCGACGAGGAGTCTACCGACCTGCGCTATCTGACCGAGGCTGCAGACGAATACAAGAACACCGTGCTGCATCTGAACCGCAAGCTGAACGCCAATATGTGGAACTCGCTTATTCTGCCCGTAGACCTGACATGGGGACAGATGAAGCGCACGTTCGGAGATGCCGTGAAGGTGGCAAAGCTTGCGGCACTGACGGAAAACAGCGTGCAGTTCGTGACCGTGGAGCCAAAGAACGACGATGACGTGATGGTAACAGCATTCGAGCCATATATCGTCTTCCCGCCATATACACAGGTGAAGTCGGCACCCTACACCGTAGAACACTTCTACACATCAAAGGGCGAGGACAACAGCGAATGGCTGGGTAAAGACTACAAGCCGTCTAAGGACGAAAACAACCGACTGACGAAGACCTTGAAAGCCGACCACTACGACATAACGATGGTGTCGCTCGACAAGGAGAAGCTGAAGAAGTATGTAAACACCACCAATTGGGAGTCAAAAACACAGTTCGAAACCATCGACGGCAACTATGGCAAAATGGTCTGCAAAGGCACAATGGCAAAGACATACGACAATGGCAAGATTATTGAGGGCAGAGACAACCTCAACGGCGACTACTTCATGTATAAGGGAAAGCTGATACAGGTGCCGCACGGCATGAAGGACAACGGCGAGAAGTATTCATACGGACTGAAAGCGTTCCGCTGCTGGTTTGAGCTGACGGACAAAACTTCTGGAAAACCGAGCCTGGTTTCGCTGCTCATCGACGGAGTGGAAGACAGCACCACAGGCATCGCCAACATACACGGCAGCACCGACTGCACATCCTACAAGCGTGGCATAGAGGGCGTGTTCAACATGAACGGACAGATGGTGCGCCGCAGTTGCAGCCTGGAGGGACTGCCTAAGGGAATGTATATAGTGGACGGAAAGAAGATAATTATCAGATAAACCCAAAATAGCAGTTACGCAAAATGAAGAAGAACTATATAACTCCAGAAATTAAGGTGATACAGCTCGAGGCTCTCTGCAACGGAGACATCGTAACGACGAGCATATTCAAAGGAAGTATCAAGGGAGAATGTATCGGCAAATTTGATGTGAAAGACGAGCAAACGACCAAGACTGATACTGAATACAAAGACTTGTGGGGAGAGTCGAACAGCGGTAACTGGGGCAATGACTGACACCATCGTCTGCTATAGAAACAGATAAAGAAAAGATAAACGGCAAAGGGCTGGATTCCAGATTTGGAGTCCAGCCCTTTGTCTTTTTCACACTTCCTTCCAATCCACCAATCCTTTTCCCTTATCATCCAGCTCTATTGCAAGAGCAAAGCCTGAATCTCTTGCGCATAGAAAGTAGGCAACTTTCTGTTTCAATCCTAAATATTCCTTAAGAAGACCGACTGGTTAAAATGCGACGATACAGGCGTAAAGAGGAATATTCGTCATCCAATCCTGCTGCTCATAAGGTAGCATGGAGAAACGAAGACCCTTAAGCCCGGGATTTCGGGTGATGAAGGTGCGAAGGGATTTCGACTTCACATTCACTTCCGCCTTCACCTCTATCGGCACCACATGGTCTTTATGCGCTGCAAGGAAATCTATCTCTATCGTTGAATTATCTACAGAATGATAGTATAATGAGATGCCCTGGCTTGTGAGTTGCGTGAAAACATACAGTTCGGTAAAGGCTCCCTTGTATTCGGAAAAAATGTTGTCGCCGACAAGAATAGACTCTGCCGACGCCTCAGCCATAGCCCCCATCAGTCCCACATCAAGCATGAAAAGCTTGAAGGCATTATGGTCTTCATAGAACTTGAACGGCAGACGTGGAGCATTCACCCTCTGAACCTTATATACCAGACCTGCATCAATGAGCCATTGTATGGCGAGTTCGAAATCGGCTGCCCTGGCACTTTTCTTCACCGCACCATATACATATTTCTTGTTTTCCTTTGCAAGTTGGGCAGGAATACTGTCCCACACAAGATTGATGCGCGGAACCTCACGGGCTGGGGCATGCTTGGAGAAATCACGCCGATAGTCTTGCAACACCTGATTCTGTATTGTTCTTACCTCTTTCAACCCTCGTTGCTCCACATGTGCCAACACTGCGGCTGGCATACCTCCTACATAATAATATTGTCTGAGCAGACCGACGAGTTCGGTTTCAAGCATGTTCATCACTGCCCAGTTTCTGCTTTCCAGCACCTCTACCAACTGCGTCTTCCCCATGGCACTAAGAAATTCAAGGAAGGTCATAGGATAAAGGCGCAACTCTTCCACCTTTCCCACTGGATAGGAAACACCTTCGTGCAGCGACAGCCCCAACAACGAACCTGCCACAATTACGTGTAATTCCGGCATGTCTTCACAGAAAAACTTCAGAGTCTCCAAGGCTTTGGGACAATCCTGTATCTCGTCGAGCACGAGGAGTGTGTCGCCAGGGGTTATGTCCACCTGACTGATGGCAGACAACGCCATAAGTATATCTGCGGTGGAGCCACCTTTCTCAAACACTTCCCTCGCATTCTGATTGCGGTCAAGACTGAAGAATGTGAACTTGGAAAATTCTCTTTCTCCAAATTCCCGCAAGATATAAGTCTTTCCCACCTGCCTTGCTCCATTGAGAATCAGAGGCTTGCGGTTAGGTTTATTCTTCCAGTCAACCAGCTTTTCATATATATCCCTTTTCATAATTCTACACTTCTTCTAACGAATAACCGATGCAAAGATACACTTTTTCTAACGAATAATCAACCAAGTACACACTTTTTATGACGAATATCTGGCAAAACTATACACTTTTTCTAACGAATAATCAACCAAATACACACTTTTTCTAACGAAAAAGAGACAATCTGCAAGAGCTTTTAGGGATAATAACACTGTGTATGAATGACTTTTGTTACACAATTTAACTATTTTAAGAAATCTATCGACTCTATTTTCTACTCCACCCCTCAAATCTTTGAGGAGATTATGGCATTACGACACTCGCTTCTTACTATTCAAAAAGTCGGTTGCCATTGTTTTCTGTTTATCTTCCCATTGCCTTTGTATTATGTTTATGAATTGCCCTTATGAAAGGGGGATAATACTACACCATGACCACTATCTTACCATTATTATTCAAATGCCTATAAGTCAAATATGACTCTGAAAGTTGTATCTTCATGTAGCAATATTGATTTTCAAGATGTTGCATGGCTTTTATAGGCATTGAAATATGTAGTCTACTTGTCATTTATATTTAGCAAAAATCATCACAGGCCTATGCTTAGAAGCTCCACGATATATCTCCATCACTTTAGTCACACAGTCTCTTGATACCGTGAAGCAGCCACGGCTCTCGGAACCTATCGGGATATACTCCCTATCGCCAGAGAATCTTGTGACTTTTCCTGCCGAATGAATCAAGATGCCACGAGTCTCGGCAAGATAGTTGGTCTTGTCAAGCCCACGAAGACGGATGCTCTTCTTAAACTTACGACCCTTTCCTACCATCACATATCGTCCAAGACTGGAGCAGCCGCTACCTACCTCATTGCTGAACTTAGGCTTGGCATCTGTGTTGCCCTTTCCACTGCCGTGCATACAATAGCTGCTCAACATACGCTTTCCATGCTGCAAATCGTAGATGAAGAACCGCTTCTTGCCCGATGGAATAGAGAAATCCACCAGGATATAATAGTCCGTGCTATACCCTCGTCGCTCGCAATAGTCCCGTACTTGCGAGAGATTCTCGCAATCCACCTTGCCATACCATTCCTTGGCATTGACGTAATTCTTATACAATGGCTTAGTGTACCTGTTATAAATGGGAGGCACAAAAGGGATGCTAACAATCAGCAGTACTATGACACCCAGCAATATGATATATATCTTGTTCATCGTTCTCTTGTATGTTTGGTTTATGAAATGTCATCCTTCAATTTTATTTGTCTCTTTGTTATTGCGAATAATATCCAACTGAAAAGCGCGCTGGTCAAGATAGGCGCACAATAGACGATGAAGTTCGTTGCACAAAACCCTATGCCAGTAACCCCTGATAAGTTTTGAGTGTTTTTTACCAAAATCGATGCACATTCTTCCGTAGATATACCGATAAATCGTCCCCATACTAAAGCTGTTGCCAAGGCATTCATTATCAGCCATACAAGACAAACATAGTATAGACGTCTATATTTGGCTTTTTTATACAACGGCGACCGTTCTCTAAGTTCGCCCATTCCCTTCCACAACCTTATGAAAGCAGGCATAGCGAAGATTACGGGGAACAGCCATGCCAAGTAAACGAATATCACTATAAATGCAGCGTTGTACGAAATACCAAGCATAACCGCTAAGTCGGCATTGATGGCACACAACAAGACATACAGATAGTACAAATATGATGTAGGAATAGAGAGCGTCATGTTCATTTGAACACTGTAACGTATTACTTCTACAACCAGTAAGACCAATATCGCGTAAATCACCAACGTTTTTTTCTTTAATAACGGATATAAAGCAAGACAAATACTGGTGATAGCCAGTATCACCATGCTCCCCCACATGGTGTCTTCTGCATGTGATGGACGAAGGAAAATATTCCCTTCGTTTTCAAGCACCATGTTGTAAGCACGCATTTCCACACCATCTAATCCAGCATTTAAAAGCCCATATAGAAGGATTACCGCAAGACCTATGGCTATAGGAGCCAACACATAATAGCGCCGCCATACCAAAATGATGCTTGCAGCAACGGAAAATGCGCAACATATAGCCATTTCGGTTGAGAACGACCAATAAAATAACAATGCCATTAGTATGGCAACAATAACCCAAATGATTATGGACGCAAAAGGCAAACAAAGCCAACAAAGACTCCACCAAAGAGAAGATATCCAATCTTGCACCTTACTAATAGCGTTGTTGTCATAAGCATTCGCATAATAGTCGGTGTTCTTTTCAAGATATTCCTTTACCATGCGGCGTTTTATCATATCCTTCTTCAGCCAGTTGCCCTTTACCTTCTCCAATTCGAGCGCAACAGCCTCAATAGCCTCTTCCATTTGTTTTTTACGCCGTTCTTCACTTTTGCCGAGCATCTTATGTTGTTTCACATACAATGCTGCAATACAAAAGCCACCAATACCTGCGGCCACAATCAGCCATTTCCAATGAATGTATTGGAAACCGTTGAAGCAACACAACCATATAATTACCGCAAAGCAAACGCATGGCAGGGCAATTCTAATAAATTTCTGCATATGACACTCAACACTAATGTATTACAGTTTAGTTACGGTAGCCTTGCGCATGTTTATGTTGAACGTACCAAGCGAGGTCTTCACCTTGTACACACCGTTCTTGGCGGCAACGAGCTTGGCAGTCATACCCATGAAAGAGAAGCTTCCGTCTTCATTCTTGTTGATGTTGTAACGGCCGAGAGGGGTGTTCACCACGATATGGCTCTTGGTCACTTCCACCACCCCATAAGTAGTGCCCGAAGGAGCATCCTTCACCTTCTGAACCACTTCCTTGGCAGCAGTCTGTACATTGTCGTTACTACCCTTTGCAAAACTTGCTGTGCTGGTTGCTACAACCATCAGCAGCGCAATCATTAACTTCTTCATTGTCTTCTATCGTTTTTTAATGGTTTTTGTCTTATTGACAATGCAAAGGTAGTGTGGCTTTTCTGAACCGAGAAACTTTCCGAGGTGACTTGTACAAGATGCATGGTTTATTGTATATCTTGGCAATTATCGCTTCCTAAGCACCAGCCAAGGAGCTACGCCGTGGTGCTTATCCGTATGATACTTTGCGGCTTTCTCCGTGAAGTAGGCGGTGCCGTCGGGAGCACGGTAGAAACCGCTCTCGTTGCCACCGGTAAGGTATATGGCATCCACATAGCCATATTCGCGCAAGGCATCGGCGAAGTCCCACAGTGTTTCGGGGTGAGGAGTCTCGACGATGCAAAGGCGGTCGTCCGCGGTACGTGCAAGGGCTTTGCGTTCCACCTTGCCATGCAGGAAGAAACGCTGGGGCAGTTCGCCGTTGGACACGAGCACAAACTGGCGGAAGTAAGAGCCGTCACGCGCTACCATGTGCTCGCACATATCGTCAAAACGAGATATGCCGATGACCATATTTCCCTTGGCTATGGCGCAATAGCCAAGACGCGACACATCGCTCCGTTTCTGCTCGCCGTCGACAACCAACGAGCCGATATACTTGCCCATGGCGGTATAGTCGGCAGTACGGGTGTACATCAGCACACTATGGTCGGCGGTGTCGGGTTCCACAAGCGTCAGTTCTGCCTTCACGTTGTGCAACTCGTAGATGTTAAGCGCAACACCGAGCACCGAGTCGGTTCTAAAAACTACTGCCGACGAATCGTTTTGCGCCTTCATATCGTCTAATTTCTTGATATTTTCTTTCGGCGTTACAGAAATACTCATACCTATATTATAATAGTAGTTGTAGAGGCGTATGACTTTGTAGCAGCCAAATACAAGCACCACGGTTGCCACAAACCACATGATAGCCAAACTCCACTTCGGCAACCCACCTCGCTTTTTGATGGAATCCGACGAAGTATTGTGCTTCATTTCGCCACTACTCTCTATAATAATCGTGGGTTCGTCGAGAAGCTCTTGCGAAGATGTGCTGTTTTCATCATTCTCTATCGCGAAAATAGGCTTCTCCTGTATGTCGTTACCTTCTGTATATTTCATAATCATTTACTTTTCCTGTTCCAAAATTGTCTTTAACTCCTTGAGTGCTTCCTTCGAAGCTTTTAACCTAAACCCTTGAATCATGCGATGATCCATGAGCTTCAAATCTTGGTTGGTAATGTTGATGGCGTAAACATAATTAGTGTTTACTATCAGACTCTTGCCAACACGCGTAAAGAAATTCTGCTTCAGCTTGTTAAAGGCTTCCACAAAGTAGTGCAACTGGAACGTCATCGTCACCGACTCTCCATTGAAGAGATGCACGTCACAGTAGTTGCCAGAAGCTTCTATATAAGCAATGTCGTCCGTTGGCACCCTAAACAGTCCAACGGATGTGATAATTTTAAGTCTTTCCATTTAATCCTTACAAATTGTACATAGTTATTACTTCAAAAGGTCATATAATATATACGCAAAAAAACGAATAATATTATATTGTTTGTCAATAATATCTCAACTCATTCCTTCCAAAATGGAATATTGAAACAAATAGCATACTCTCATCGCCGTCAAAAAAGAACCAAGGATTAGATATAGGGTTAGGATTTCTCACGATATGCAATTCGCGTGCAGGTGTATTGCCTTCAGCACACATAATGGCTACTTTTTTGCCGTTGCGAGCCACATCAATCACTATCAGAGCATGTCCCATTCCTTCCAACTTGCGAGCTGGATAGACGAGCACATCGCCGGGTTGCACATCACTTATCTTTCTTGGTTCCGTCTCGCGGCTCACAGAAAAAGTGCTGCACACTCCGTAGGCTTTCTTTAAGAATTTCTCCAGCGCTTTGCGCGAAGCCCCACCTCGATATTGAAGCGTATTGCCATTTACGTCCTGGAAACGTATCTCCGAGTAGCGTCCCTGGCTGAACAGGTACTCTGCCCTCACTCTCATGGTCATATCAGCACACTGCTCCGAGTTGCTGAGCATCGGTATGTCGATTACGCCGGTTGAGAGAAACTGAAACCGCGCGTCACCACCCGTATAGAGCTGCACCTTGCTTCCACGTTTCTTCAGCGGCAAACTGCGCATAAACTCTGCATAACTGCCATCTACACGGGTATATCCAACAGGAGCTGAAATGTCTCCAATCGTCGCAGCATTCCATGGGTTGCTTGTGCGAGAACACCACCATACGACACCAGCAAAAATCATACCGGCCAAAACTAACACTCCAATAACTATTAATACTTTCTTCATTGCTTTTTTATACAAAATTAGGCTATGTATATGCCATAAGCAAATCGTTGCAAATGGATTGTATGAAATGATATAGAAAATGTATAAACTACATAATTGGTCGTGAATGTAATTTTTGAAGGGCACGCCAGGACTATAATAAAAAAGTCCTGAAAACCTTTAGTTTACAGGACTTTGGCGGAGGGAGAGGAATTTTATACCACTCTACCATCTTCTGTAACTCGTTGATATTCAAGTGCCGTCTTTAAGCATTGAAATATGTAGCCTACTTGTAGCGTCTTGTAGCACGATGTAGCGTTATATCCTATTATTTGTACAAAGTTAGTATAAAACAATTAGAATAAAGATAAATTCCTCGTGTTTGACACAAACTTTGCACCAAAATACTGATGTTAGAGGCTACAAACAAAGTCCTTTCCTTTGCTTGGTATTCTTCCTTGGTCATGCCTCTAGTCTCTATCATTGAGTCAAGTACATCGCCAAGCTCATCAAAAGCAATATCACTCCTGTTGGCTCATGCCGCCAGTCTCAATAACCGCATCGAGCACTTGCCCCAAGTCTTTGTTGGCTATGTTTTCATTTTCCTTATGCAACATTCCGTTCTGTTCGATATACAAGCCAAAGGGTGCTCAATGCCTTGCGTGAACCTCTTACCTTGTACTGCGTATCACAAATATTGCTCATACTTCAAAATTTTTATTTTGGCTCTGCCGAATGAATGGTCGCTCGGAAAAGCCGAAGTTAAACTTCATCTTTACTCTCGCTTAAATTTCATT
>ERZ1031954.1203-NODE-1203-length-10475-cov-5.986084_pt1 | contig 10475 bp, 9 predicted proteins | sample MGYA00516701_ERZ1031954 | MGnify/ENA primary metagenome ERZ1031954 (study PRJEB33719, sample SAMN04261284) | wastewater metagenome | biome: rural village; feature: human; material: feces | host: Homo sapiens | place: El Salvador | collected 2013-01-07 ...
CACGACGCTCTTCCGATCTACAAACATGGCCATCGCCCACTGTCAGGCCGCTGGTGTGCCCATGGTGTTTGCCATCAACAAGATTGATAAGCCCGGAGCCAACCCCGATCGCATTCGCGAGGACTTGGCCAACATGAACTTGCTCGTGGAGGAGTGGGGTGGTAAATACCAGTGCCAGGAGATTAGCGCCAAGAAGGGCATCGGTGTCGACGACCTCATGGAAAAGGTGCTGCTCGAGGCCGACATGCTCGACCTCAAGGCCAACCCCAACCGCAAGGCTTCAGGTACCATCATTGAGTCGTCGCTCGACAAGGGACGCGGCTATGTTTCGACGGTTCTTGTAAGCAACGGTACGTTGAAGGTGGGCGACATCGTCCTCGCTGGTACCAGCTGGGGACGCGTCAAGGCCATGTTCAACGAGCGTAACCAACGCATCGACAACGTGGGACCCGCCGAGCCTGCCATCGTGCTTGGTCTTAATGGAGCACCGACCGCCGGTGACGCTTTCCACGTGATCGACACAGACCAGGAGGCTCGAGAGATAGCCAACAAGCGTGAGCAGCTGCAGCGTGAGCAGGGACTGCGTACACAGAAGCGCCTTACCTTGGGCGACATCTCACACCGCATTGCACGTGGCGAGTTCCATGAGCTCAATATCATCGTTAAGGGTGACGTTGACGGATCGGTGGAGGCTTTGTCCGACTCGTTCATCAAGCTGTCGACCGAGAAGGTGCAGGTCAATGTCATCAGCAAGGCCGTGGGTCAAATCTCGGAGAACGATGTTATGTTGGCAAGCGCTTCCGACGCTGTCATCGTGGGATTCCAGGTTCGTCCATCATCGGATGCACGCAAACTGGCCGACCGCGAGGGCGTGGAGATCAACACCTACTCGGTTATCTACGATGCCATCGACGACATCACGTCGGCCATGGTAGGCATGCTCGACAAGGTGAAGAAGGAGATTATTACCGCCCAGGTTGAGGTGAGACAGGTCTATAAGATATCGAAGGTTGGCGCTGTTGCCGGTGGTCTGGTTACCGAGGGTAAGGTGCACAACAAGGACAAGGCTCGTGTGGTTCGCGATGGTATCGTCGTTCACACCGCCCCCATTGCCGCCTTGAAGCGTTATAAGGACGATGTGAAGGAGGTTGTGACGGGTCTGGAGTGTGGTATCTCGCTTGTCAACTACAACGATATCCAAGCCGGCGATGTCCTGGAGACCTTCACTGAGATTGAGGTGGAGCAGAAACTGTAAGATCTAATAGCATAAGGCCTCTCCAAGCCTTTCCATGGCGGAGGGATGTGCGAGCGTTTGTCGAAACGCAATCGGTGTGCTGCAACAACGTTGGGGCGTAGCGATTGCATAACGGCGGGAGGCTTGTGGCGCATCGCTCTCTCCCTGGAAGATCTTGGGGAGGCCGTTCATCATCATATGAAGACAGAACGAAATAATGAGTTTGTCAAAGAGGTAGCCAATCAGAAGTATGAGTTTGGCTTTACCACGAACGTGGAGACCGATGTCATTCCGAAAGGATTGAACGAGGATATCGTCAGACTCATCTCTAAGAAAAAGGGTGAGCCCGACTGGCTTCTTGAGTTTCGTCTGAAGGCTTATCGCTTTTGGACAACCCTCTCCGAACCCAAATGGGGACATGTTCATGTTCCCCCTATCGATTATCAGGATATCTCTTTTTATGCCGATCCGTTGGCTAAGAAACCCAAGAACAAGGAGATCGACCCGGAACTCGAGAAAACTTTCGATAAGTTGGGCATTCCCTTGGAGGAACGTTTGGCGCTTAGTGGAACGGCAGTCGACGCCATCATGGACTCGGTGTCGGTGAAAACCACATTCAAGAAACAATTGGCCGAGAAGGGAGTCATCTTCTCGAGCATTGGCGAAGCCGTGAAAGACCATCCCGATTTGGTGCGTCAGTACCTCGGGTCGGTGGTTCCTTATCGTGACAATTATTCCGCCGCACTCAATTCGGCGGTGTTTAGCGATGGTAGTTTCGTCTATATCCCCAAGGGCGTTCGTTGTCCCATGGAGCTCAGTAGCTACTTCCGCATCAATGCGCGCAACACGGGTCAGTTTGAGCGTACGCTCATCATTGCCGACGACGACAGCTATGTGTCGTATTTGGAGGGCTGCACGGCACCTATGCGCGATGAGAATCAGTTGCACGCTGCTGTCGTTGAGATTGTTGTGATGAACAACGCCGAGGTGAAATACTCCACGGTTCAGAACTGGTATCCCGGCGACGAAAATGGTAAAGGTGGCGTGTTGAACCTTGTGACCAAGCGTGGCGACTGCCGCGGTGTCAACTCTAAGTTGTCGTGGACACAGGTGGAGACCGGGTCGGCCATTACTTGGAAGTACCCCTCGTGTGTGCTTCGTGGCGACAATTCGCAGGCCGAATTCTATTCGGTTGCTGTCACCAACCATTTCCAGGAGGCCGATACGGGCACCAAGATGATCCACATGGGCAAGAACACCAAGTCGACCATCATCTCCAAGGGAATATCGGCGGGCCATTCGCAGAACAGCTATCGCGGTTTGGTTCGTGCCACATCCAATGCCGACAACGCCCGCAATTATAGCTCGTGCGACTCGTTGCTGCTGGGATCCGACTGTGGAGCCCACACCTTCCCATACATGGATATCCACAACGACACGGCCATCGTGGAACATGAGGCCACCACGTCGAAGATTTCAGAGGACCAATTGTTCTACTGCAACCAACGTGGCATCCCCACCGAGGAGGCCGTCGGACTCATCGTTAACGGCTATGCCAAGGATGTGCTCAACAAGTTGCCTATGGAGTTTGCGGTGGAAGCCCAGAAACTCCTGAGCGTATCGCTCGAAGGAACGGTTGGATAAAAAATACTTGTAACGCCAACTCCATCCAGTGAAATGACCGAATGAACAAAGCGTCAATGAGGAACCCACTTGAAGCATCGCAAAGATTATGCGGCAACATCGCAAGGCTAATATGACAACATCGTATGAATAATGCGATCATAGCGTAAGGCTAATATGACAACATCGTACGAATGATACGATCATAGCGTAAGGATAATACGACAACATGAAGCGTTTGGTAATGATATGTATGACTTTCCTGTTGATGGGAAGCGTCTGTGTGTGGGCCCAGAGCGAAGACGACAACGGTCGTCGGTGGGCCATCGACGGCCAATTGGGCGGCAACATGATTCGCAATGCAGCGTCGACCGACGCCCTTGTGCCCCAGTATCGAATGGGGTCAACCTCCAATTCGGGCCTGATCACCAAGCTTCATATGGAGTATTACCTGCCCAAAGCGCCGTTCAGCCTGAAGGTGGGATATGAGCATGAGGAACTTCATTTTCTGAAGGGAGACGGCAGTTGCGACCTCAACCAACTGATGTTGGGAGGCCGTTGGTACCCTGCCCCGGCGCAATGGAAGGTCTGTCCTTATGTGGGAGTCGATGTCTTGTATGCCTTTGGCGCCGATCGCGGACCGTTCGAAATGACGTCTTCCATGTCGTGGAGCGCAAACGGACTGACGGAAAACACCTATTTCTATGCAGTCGAAGGCGTTGCCAAAGCTCCGAGGTTTAGTCTTGGTCCCGTTGTGGGAGCCGACATCTACCTGTTCTCAAGCGTCGCCTTGCAGTTGGAATATAGCTACCGGTTGGGCGTCGACGCTCCTTATCGAGCTCATTACACGGAGGGAGGCAGCGGTCGCACGACCGATTATCATGGACAGATGCACCGCCACGCGCTCTCCGTTGGCCTAAAACTGACGTTCCCCTTTCGGTGGACGTGCGACGATGGATATGGATTGTTAAATGGTTTATTAGATATTTTATAAATAAATTATGTTAGAGGTTAGAAACCTGCATGCCACCATTGCTGGCAAAGAAATATTGAAAGGCATCAATCTCACGATCAACGACGGCGAGATACATGCCATCATGGGTCCAAATGGCTCAGGAAAGTCAACGCTCTCGGCCGTGTTGACAGGCAACCCCCTGTACACCGTCACCGAGGGTAGCGTATTGTTCAACGGCAAGGACCTGCTGGCCATGAAGCCTGAGGACCGCGCTCGCGAGGGATTGTTCCTTTCGTTCCAATACCCCGTAGAGATTCCAGGAGTGTCGATGGTCAACTTTATGAAGGCCGCCGTCAACTCCAAGCGCAAGTATGAAGGCCTCGATCCGCTGAAGGCTGGCGACTTCATGAAGCTCATGCGTGAGAAGCGCGAGCTTGTGGGACTCGACAGTAAGTTGGCACATCGCTCCGTGAACGAGGGATTCTCGGGCGGTGAGAAGAAGCGCAACGAGATCTTCCAGATGGCCATGCTCGAGCCGAAACTTAGCATTCTCGATGAGACCGACTCGGGCCTTGATGTCGATGCCATGCGTATCGTGGCAGAAGGTGTCAACAAACTCTTCACTCCCGAGAAGTCGATCATCGTCATCACCCACTACGAGCGCTTGCTCGACATGATCAAGCCGCAGGTGGTTCACGTGCTCTACAACGGCCGCATCGTGCGCACCGAAGGCCCGTCCTTGGCCAAGGAGATCGAGAAGCGCGGCTACGACTGGATCAAGGAAGAGGCCGATAAGGAGTTTGGGAAGTAATTCTTTCCCGTTACATGAAGAAAAAGGAAACCCTTTTTACACAATGAGTAGCGAAAAACAATACATAGATTTATTTGAGGCGTCGAAAGCGTTGATCTGCAGCCATTCGGCCGCGGCGCTCAATGCCGTGCGCGATCAGGCCTTTGACGACTTCAAGCGCCAGGGCTTTCCCTCGCGTAAGGTGGAGCGATATAAGTACACCGACATGGCTGAGCTTTTCGCCCCCGACTACGGTTTGAACCTTAGCAGGCTCGACATTCCGGTCGATCCCTATTCGGTCTTCAGTTGCGACGTGCCCAACCTCTCCACCTCACTTTATTTCGTGGTGAACGACACGTTCTATAAGAAGGTGCTCCCCAAGGCCTCTCTGCCCGAGGGGGTGGAGGTGATGAGCCTGCGTGAGGCCGCTGAGGTACATCCCGAGCTGGTGGAAGGCCGTTACGCCCAACTGGCGAAGACTTCCGACGACGCCATTACCGCCCTCAACACCATGTTGGCTCAGGATGGCTTGTTCATCCATGTGCCCAAAGGTGTCAAGGTGGAGCGTGCCATCCAGGTGGTCAATATTCTCCGCGCCGATGTCGACTTGATGGTCAACCGCCGTGTGCTCATCGTTATGGATGAGGGCGCTGAGGCCCAGCTTCTCTTCTGCGACGACTCGGCCGACGACCGCAACTTCCTCTCCACACAGGTCATTGAGGCCTATGTGGGTGAGAATGCGAGTCTCGACCTCTACTGCTTGGAGGAGACCCACGAGAAGAACACACGTGTGAGCAACGTGTATGTTGAGCAGCAAGCCAACAGTCGCGTGAGCCATGATGTCATCACGCTTCATAACGGCACCACCCGCAACATGCTCAATCTCACCTTCAAGGGCGAAGGGGCTGAGTGTTGGTGCAACGGCTGTGTCATAGCCGACAAAGGCCAGCGTGTGGACAACAATACGCTCATCGACCATCAGGTGGGCCATTGCGACTCGCATGAGCTCTATAAATATGTGCTCGATGGACATGCCGTAGGTGCCTTCGCCGGTCGTGTGCTGGTGCGCCATGGAGCCCAGAAGACCACCTCGCAAGAGACCAACCAGAACCTCTGCATGACCAAGGCGGCGCGTATGTACACGCAGCCCATGCTTGAGATCTACGCCGACGACGTGAAGTGTGCGCACGGATCTACCGTGGGCCAGCTCAACGACGCGGCCCTCTTCTACATGCAGCAGCGTGGCATCGACCAGCATGAGGCCAAGATGCTCCTCGAACTGGCGTTTGTGGGCGAGGTCATCGATCAGATTAAGCTTGAGCCTTTGCGCGACCGACTGCACCAGTTGGTGGAGAAACGCTTCCGTGGCGAACTGGGTCGCTGCCAAGGATGCCGTCTGACCCGTCCGTTGGCTGATGGCGGTTGCAAGCGCTGATAACCCTTCTAAATCGTAAACAATGGAAACAGGATATAACATTCAGGACGTAAGGGCCGACTTCCCCATCCTCGCTCGCGAGGTTCATGGCAAGCCGCTCGTCTATCTCGACAATGGTGCCACCACGCAGAAACCGTTGTGTGTGCTCGACGCCATGCGCGATGAGTATCTCAATGTCAACGCCAATGTGCACCGCGGCGTCCACTACCTCAGTGTGCAGGCCACCGAGTTGCACGAGCAGGCCCGCGAAACCGTCAGGCGGTTTATCAATGCCCGCAGCGTCAGCGAGATTGTTTTCACCCGTGGCACCACCGAGGGCCTGAACCTGGTGGCCAGCACCTTTGGCGACGAGTTTCTGAAACCGGGCGACGAGGTTATCGTTTCCACCATGGAGCACCATAGCAACATCGTGCCTTGGCAGTTGCAAGCCCACAAGCGTGGCATCAAGTTGCGTGTCATTCCCATGACCGATGGTGGCGTGCTCGACTTGGAAGCCTACAAGGGCTTGTTCAATGAGAAGACACGTATGGTGAGTGTCATGCACGTGAGCAACGTGCTGGGCACGGTCAATCCTGTGAAGCAAATGATCGCCATTGCCCATGAGCACGATGTCCCCGTGATGGTCGACGGAGCCCAGAGCGCCCCTCATTTCGCCATCGACGTGCAAGATTTGGATTGCGATTTCTTTGTCTTTAGTGGTCACAAGATGTACGGCCCCACTGGCATTGGTGTGCTCTATGGCAAGGAGGGTTGGCTTGAGAAGTTGCCTCCTTATCAGGGCGGCGGCGAGATGATAGAGCGTGTGAGTTTTGAGAAGACCACTTTCGAGCGCCCACCCCTTAAGTTTGAGGCCGGAACCCCCGACTATGTGGCTACCCACGGATTGGCCAAGGCCATCGAGTATATGGAGCACCTGGGTCTCGACAACATCGAACGCCACGAGCGCGAGCTCACCCGTTATGCCCTGAGCCAGTTGCGCGACATCCCCGGCATGCACATCTACGGTCATGCCGCCGATCTGTTGTCCGACGGCCAGGCCAACGACATGCAGGGCGACGCCGTGATCAGTTTCAACGTGGGCGACATCCACCACATGGACATGGGCACACTGCTCGACCAGTTGGGCATCGCCGTGCGCACGGGCCACCATTGCGCCCAGCCCCTTATGGACCGTCTCGGCGTGTTGGGCACCGTCAGGGCTTCGTTCGCCCTCTACAACACCCGCGAGGAGGTCGATGTTCTTGTGGCCGGCATCCGTCGTGTCAGTAAGATGTTCTAATCCCCAAAGTCTGTTTTCGGATATACATTATACTATTGATGGTGTCAGGTAAATGACATGGCAAGAACCCCATGCTCATTTGCTTGGCACCATTTCGTTTTGTGATAACGCAAGAAAGCCACTTCCATCCCCCACTTGTTGGTGAGTGGTGGGTGAGAATGGCTTTCTCGTGTTGCGTCGCTTAGGGCGACGAAGAGGTTGCGAGGTCGGCTGGGTTCGTGCCCGACGACGTGCTGTGGCTTAGTCTTTCGACAGGAATTTCTTGCATTGCAGGAGCGATACGGCTAACCATACGCCGCAGCCTATGCGGAAGAGCCAAGGCGCGTCGGCGGGGAAGGCGGTGGCGATAAACGCCAGTTGGGCGCTGACGAGCGTGCCGGTCTGCCCCATTGTCAGTTGCTTTTCGCAAATGTTGGAGTAGTAACTGCGCAACCACTCCAAGGGAGCCATGGCCTTTTGCGCCATCTTGGCGACAGCGGTTTGCAAACTGTTGGCAACCGACTGGAAGTTTACTTCTGTCTGGCTCGATGCTGATAATGTGACGTTCTTTTCCATAAGGCTTTACGATTTGGTTTGGATTTCTGCTGCAAAGTTACCCGATTGCAAAGAAATGTCATTTCACAGCACAATATTTACTTGTTAAAAACGTTAAATGTACATGTTGGAACCCTATTATAATCACGATTTATTGGAAGCCGGCTGCGATGAGGCTGGCCGTGGATGTCTGGCCGGTAGCGTGTTTGCCGCTGCCGTCATCCTGCCGCGCGACTATGAAAACGCGGCCCTCAACGACTCAAAGAAGCTCACGGCGAAGAAGCGATACGCCCTTCGTGAGCAGATCGAGCGCGACGCCCTGGCATGGGCTGTGGGCGAGGTGAAGCCCGAAGAGATCGACAAGGTGAACATCCTGCACGCCTCATTTCTGGCCATGCATCGTGCCATCGCCCAGTTGCAAGTGGCGCCCGAGGCGCTCATTATCGACGGAAACCGCTTCGATCCCTATCCCGGCTTGCCCCACACGTGCATCGTGAAGGGCGACGGCAAGTATTTGTCGATCGCAGCGGCGAGCATCCTTGCCAAGACCTACCGTGACGATTACATGGATGCGTTGGCCCGAGAGTGCCCCTATTACGACTGGGAGCACAACAAGGGGTATCCCACCGCCAAGCATTACGCTGGCCTGGAGGCCCACGGCCCGTCGGTCTACCATCGCCGCACGTTCAACCTGGTGGGCAACCGGCAGACCTCCATCAATTGGGACGCGCTCCCCAAGGAGTGACGGGCGCGACCGAGTGTTTCTTTTCTCAAACCGATTTTTATGTCAGCTCCATCAACCATGACCAAGTGGCTCGACCTCATCCAGGCGATGACCGACGGCCAAAACCATACCGCCAACGAACTGGCTGAGGTGCTCGGGACCTCCGTGCGCAACCTCTATTACACGCTCGACGTGCTGCGCGAGTCGGGCTTCGAGGTGGTTCACGAGGGTCGCAACTACCATCTTCACCCGCGTTCCCCGTTCTTCCAATCCATCGCTTCGGCCGTCGATTTCACCGAGAACGAGGCCGTGTATCTTCACGGACTGCTGACCGCCGTGGAGAAAGACAACGCCATGGCGTCGATGCTCAAGCGCAAGCTCGAACGCTATTATAGCCTGAAACAATACACCGATGTGCGCATCCAGCGCCATGTATATAATAATGTGACGCAACTTGAGCGTGCCATGCGCCGCAAGTGTGTGGCCATCCTCCACGGCTACTCGTCGCCCCATAGCAGTACCGTCACCGATCGTTTGGTGGAGCCGTTCGCCTTCCTTGGCGACAAGAGCGATGTGAGGGCGTATGAGCTGAAGAGCGGCGTGAACAAAACGTTCAAAGTGTCGCGTATCGACCGTGTGGAACTGGTCGATACGCCGTGGTTCAACGAAAGCAAACACAAGGAGGTGTTCACCGATATGTTCATGTTCGCCGGCGAGGACAAGTACCGCATACGGTTGCGCTTCGACCTGTTGGCCCGCAACCTCATGCTTGAGGAGTATCCCCATTCGACCTCTATGATTACCCAGGAGGACGAAGGCCATTGGATTTTCGAGGCCGAATTGGTGAGCTATGTTGGTATAAGTCGGTTCATCCTGGGTCTCTTCGACCATGTGGAGGTGCTTGAGAACGATGACCTGAAGGCTTTTCTCAATGAGAAAATGTCCCGTTGGAAGCCTTTTGAGTAATTGCGCGAGAATGAAAAGGAAGCCAGCGGAACTTGCTGGCGTGGCGTGGCCTACCTGAAAAGCGTTTGCAGCACGGGCAACGACTTCATCTCCGGGAATCCCGGAACGTGCAGGCGGTAGTAGTTGAGGATGATTTCCACGCAACGGTTGCGCTCGGCTTGGCTCATGCGGAACAAGTGCATGTTCTTGTAGTTCATACGCATGAGCAGTGCGATGCGCGAGGCTTCGGCCGGCTCCAGGTAGTCGGGGTGGGGCGGACGCACGGCCGTGAACACGCTGTTGCGAAGGTCGAACCACTGGTGGGCGTCGCTCTCGGCCAGGTTGGGGAAGAAGCCGATGAACCGCGACAGGCGCATCATGAACACCAAGTGGAAGTTGGCGTATTGCTCCGACACGTTGTCGAGCCATAACAGGCTGTCCTCCACGTAGTCGTAGAGCAACTCGTTTTGTTGCTCGTTGCTCGTTGCGTAGTTCAAAAACTCAGCCAAGAAAAGCGAAATCGACAGTTTGACGGGGTCGAAAGGAACCGAACCAAACGGCTTGGCCAGTCGCAGGTCGCGAAAGCGCTGCATGGAAGCTTGCGGGCGATAGTCGAACACCACCTCCAGGAGGGTAAGGGGTTGAAACAGTTGTTTCTTGATTTTTCCTTTGTTCGATTTGGGCAAATGACAAAAGAACGACACCCTTCCTGCGTCGCGAGTAAACAAGTCGACAATCAACTGCGACTCGCCATATTTCAAAGCGTGCAATACAATCGCTGAAGTTTTCATTTCCATACACGGGCAAAAATACGAAAAATCAGGCGTTTAGAGAAAATATTTCAATTAAAATTTGGAAGGTTAAACAAAAAGCCGTAACTTTGCACCCGCAAAATTAAGCAGATGGTCCCTTCGTCTATCGGTTAGGACGAGAGATTTTCATTCTCTAAAGAGCAG
>ERZ1031954.1207-NODE-1207-length-10457-cov-5.547010_pt1 | contig 10457 bp, 8 predicted proteins | sample MGYA00516701_ERZ1031954 | MGnify/ENA primary metagenome ERZ1031954 (study PRJEB33719, sample SAMN04261284) | wastewater metagenome | biome: rural village; feature: human; material: feces | host: Homo sapiens | place: El Salvador | collected 2013-01-07 ...
GAGAGAAAGAAAACAGCAATCATAGTAAGGCGCAGCCCACCGTCTGAGGAAGGCCGCCCACAGAAAGGGAAGGACTTAATTTATGAAGGAATTCAGGGCAGATTTTGATTCACTGAGGGCATATCAGTGTCCGGATTGGTTTCGTGATGCCAAATTCGGCATCTGGAGCCACTGGGGACCGCAGAGCGTTCCGATGCAAAATGACTGGTATGCGCGCAATATGTATATCCAGGGGACGCGGCAGTATAATTTTCACGTCCGTCATTATGGACATCCGTCAAAATTCGGCTATCTGGACGTATGCCGTCTCTGGAAGGCAGAGCGTTTCGATCCGGAGGAACTGATGGATCTGTATGTGCGCGCCGGGGCCCGCTATTTTATGGCGCAGGCCACACATCATGATCATTTCTTTAATTATCAGTCAAAGGTCAATCGGTTTAACTCCGTGAATATCGGACCTGGCAAGGATATCTGCAGGCTCTGGAAGGATGCGGCTGACAATGCACATCTTCCGTTTGGGCTTTCAGAGCATCTTGCGGCTTCGTTTACCTGGTGGACGGTCAATAAGGGATGCGATTCCTATGGTCCTTACAAGGGTATCCCGTATGACGGAAACCGCCCGGAACTTCAGGACTTTTATCATAATAACAAGGCATATGCAGAGGAACTGCAGAGCAGGGGCATCCTGGGCGAAATGCCTGAGCGCTGGATGACCACGGACCGAAATTATCAGGAATACTGGCTGAAGGCAATCCGGGAGATGATCGATCTGTTTCAGCCGGATCTGCTGTATTCAGATTCAGGACTGCCGTTCCTGCAGCCGGAGGCGGAGCTTTCCAACACACAGCCCGGACTGGAAGCAGTTGCACATCTTTATAATACTTCCATAGAAAAATTCGGATCTAACCATGCAGTTTATACCCAGAAGGATCGCAGGCCTCAGATCGCGGAAGTTGGCCTTGTGGATGTCGAGTGCAGTCAGCTTGCGGAAATTTCTCAGCGCCCCTGGCAGATCGATACATTTCTCGGCGGATGGTTTTACGACGAAGGGTGCTCCTACAAGCCGGTCAACCAACTCATTGAGATGCTGGTCGACATTGTGTCGAAAAACGGCTGCATGATACTGAATGTATCCCAGCGCCCGGATGGTACAATTGACGAGGAAGCGCGGTGGGAACTGGAAGAGATCGGAAAATGGATTTCCATCTGCGGAGAGGGAATCTATGGAACCCGCCCGTTCCGTGTCTTTGGGGAGGGAGACACCCGCGTCACGATTCAGGGCTTCACGGAAGAGCGAGCGCCCTGGACGGCCAAGGATTTCCGTTTCACGACGGACAAGTCCGGCAAAATACTCTATGCATTCATGATGGCAGAACCTGCGGATCACAGGGCGGTTATTACTTCCCTGACCGAACAGGAAAAGGTAAAGAGCGTCAGACTGCTGGGCGGCGAAACTCTTCCATTTGAGCAGGCATTCGGCGTTTTGTCCGTGAAACTGCCGGAGAAGCTGCCGACAGCCTATATCAACGCGCTGGCGATTCAGCTCTGATGTTATAGTATAATTCCTATACGGGGATCATGCATGGCGCGGGATGGCTGCCTCAGAGTGCATGCATGACGGGCTGCCGCTTCTCAAAGGTGGCATATTCCGTGAATCCGCATTCCTTCAGAAGCATTGCGGCGCGGTCGAAGGCAAAGCCTACGCCTTCCGGCGTGTGTGCATCGGAGCCGACGGTGACAAGGCGACCTCCGAAATCATGATATTTCTTCAGAATGGCTTTTCCGGGATTGGTTTCGGGAAAGCCTTTTTTCAGCGGCGAGGTGTTAAGCTCCAGCGCCTTTTCGCGAAGAATCAGCTCGCAGAGGATAGGATCGATGACGTCTGCATATTTCTCATAGAGAAAAGAAGAGCTGCGCTCCGGAGAAGAGCCGTCCGCTGACAAGGGGCCGCAGCGGAGAATGTAATCGAGGTGCCCGTAGGAATCAAAGTCGTCAAAGGCGCGGATGTTGGCAAGCGCTGCCTCGAAATACATCCGGTAGGGATCAAAAGCTTCCTCGCCCGGCCAGGCGCGGAAGAAGGAATCGTAGTAGGGATCCATGCCGTCTCTTGCGGAATGCGTGGATCCGATGACAAAGTCAAAATCCGGATGCAAGTCCAGATACTGGTGCAGCGGATCGGTCATGGAGGCGCGAAGACCGAGCTCCAGTCCGAAGAAAATCTGAATCCGGCCGGCGTAGTGTATTTTCTTAAGAAGATACATCTGGCGATAGGCATCGTAATCCAGATGAAAATCAGCTGTCGGGTCAGAAGGGGGCGCATTGCGGAACGGGGAATCCAGATCGACATGCTCGGTAAAGCAGATCGAAGAGAGCCCGGCAGCAATGGCTGCCTGGATCTGATCATCCATCAGAGCTTCGGAATCTGCGGAAAAAGAGGTGTGAATGTGGTAATCGGAACAAACGGCCATGGGGTCTCCTTTATGATTGATAAAATTTTTCTTAATTATACAGGGAAGAGACAAATTCAGCGGGGGAAAGCATCGAAACGCGGTTTCCCCACTTGAAATTATTCGTCTCATTGAGTATTATATAAACGCTGATAAAAAATTGACAAACTTTCAGGGGAGTCAATCAAAAAGATTTTTTTCAGGAGGAAACAGAAATGGCAGTAAGAGTAGCAATTAATGGTTTTGGCCGTATCGGCCGTCTTGCTTTCAGACAGATGTTCGGTGCTGAGGGCTATGAAGTAGTTGCAATCAACGATCTGACCAGCCCGGAGATGCTTGCATACCTTCTTAAGTATGACACCACTCACGGCCGTTATGACGGAACCGTTGAGGCAGCTGAGAACGCAATCGTCGTTAACGGCAAGAAGATCACCATCTATGCTGAGAAGGACGCTAAGGATCTTCCTTGGAAGGATCTGGACATCGATGTAGTTCTTGAGTGCACCGGTTTCTACACCTCCAAGGCTAAGGCTATGGCTCACATCGAGGCTGGCGCTAAGCACGTTGTTATCTCTGCTCCTGCAGGCAGCGATCTGAAGACCATCGTTTACAATGTAAACCATGAGACTCTGACCGCTGAGGACCAGATCATCTCCGCTGCATCCTGCACCACCAACTGCCTCGCTCCTATGGCAAAGGCTCTGAATGACCTCGCTCCGATCGAGTCCGGCTTCATGACCACTGTACACGCTTACACTGGCGATCAGATGGTTCTGGATGGACCTCAGAGAAAGGGCAATCTTCGTCGTTCCAGAGCAGCAGCTCAGAACATCGTTCCTGCTTCCTCCGGAGCAGCTAAGGCAATCGGCCTGGTTCTTCCTGAGCTCGATGGCAAGCTGAACGGTGCTGCACAGCGTGTTCCTACTGCAACCGGCTCCACCACCATCCTTGATGCAGTTGTAGCTGGCCAGGTTACTGCTGATCAGGTTAACGCTCAGATGAAGGCTGAGGAGACTGAGTCCTTCGAGTACAATACCGATGAGATCGTTTCTTCCGATATCATCAACAGCAAGGCTGGTTCCATCTTCGATGCAACTCAGACCAAGGTTCTTCCTATGGGTGACAAGACTCTCGTTCAGGTTGTTTCCTGGTATGACAACGAGAACTCCTACACCAGCCAGATGGTTCGCACCATCAAGCACTTCGGCTCTCTGCTGAACAAGTAATCCGAGTGATCACAAGATCATAGAGAAGAGTGTAATGATAACCGAGGCCCGGGCCCTTGAGGCCTGGGGCTCGGTTTATTTTTTTAAGGAGGCCAATCATGGCAGCATTAAATAAGAAAACTGTTGACGATTTTAACGCAGCAGGCAGAAGAGTTCTGGTAAGATGCGATTTCAACGTACCGCTCAAGGAAGGCAAGATCACCGATGAGACTCGTATCGTTGCAGCTCTTCCCACGATCAAGAAGCTGATCGAAGAGGGCGCAAAGGTTATCCTCTGCTCCCATCTCGGCAAGGTTAAGAACGGACCCAACGAGGGCGAGTCTCTTGCTCCCGTAGCAGCACGTCTTTCCGAGAAGCTCGGCAAGGAAGTGAAGTTCATCGCTGATTACAACGTAACCGGCGAGGCAGCAACCGAGGCAGTTGCAGCAATGCAGCCCGGCGATGTGGTTCTTCTTCAGAACACTCGTTTCAGAGGCAAGGAAGAGACCAAGCCGCAGGACGCAGGCGAGCAGTTTGCAAAAGAGCTTGCTGACCTTGCAGATGACTATGTATGCGATGCATTCGGTTCCGCACACCGCGCACATGCTTCGGTTGCTGTTGTAACCAAGTATATCCGCGAGAAGGGCGGCAACTGTGCAGTCGGATATCTGATGCAGAAGGAAATCAAGTTCCTTGGCAATGCGGTAGAAGATCCGGTTCGTCCCTTCGTTGCAATTCTTGGCGGCGCAAAGGTTGCTGACAAGCTGAACGTTATCTCCAATCTTCTGGAGAAGTGCGACACCCTGATCATCGGCGGCGGCATGGCTTACACCTTTGCAAAGGCTCAGGGCTACGAAATCGGAACCTCTCTTTGCGATGAGACCAAGGTTGATTACTGCAAGGAGATGCTGGAGAAGGCAGAGAAGCTTGGCAAGAAGCTTCTGCTCCCGGTAGATGCAGTGATCACGGATCATTTCCCGGATCCGATTGATGATGCTGGTATCGCAACCGAGGTTGTTGATATCGACAAGATCCCGGCTGACAAGATGGGCATGGACATCGGACCGAAGACCAGAGCTCTGTATGCAGAGGCAGTTGCTTCCGCAAAGACCGTTGTATGGAACGGACCGATGGGTGTATTCGAGAACCCGGTTCTGGCTGAGGGAACCAAGGCTGTTGCCAAGGCTCTGGCAGAGACCGATGCTACCACCATCATCGGCGGCGGTGATTCTGCAGCAGCTGTTAATCAGCTTGGCTATGCAGACAAGATGAGCCACATTTCCACAGGCGGCGGTGCTTCTCTGGAATTCCTGGAGGGCAAGGAGCTTCCTGGTGTTTATGCAGCTGACGATAAATAATTGAAGGTTGTTATTTTACCCATTGGGGATCTTCTCCGAGGATCCCCGGTGCGGTTTTGGGAAAAGGAGAATCATAATTATGGCACGTAAGAAGATTATTGCCGGAAACTGGAAGATGAACAAGACTCCGAGCGAAGCAAAGGAGCTCGTAGAGCTGCTGAAGCCCCTCGTAGACAACCCGGATGTGGATGTTGTGTACTGCGTTCCTGCAATCGACATTGTTCCGGTTGCTGAGGCAATCAAGGGAACCAATGTACAGCTCGGTGCTGAGAACATTTCGGATCAGGACAAGGGTGCTTTCACCGGAGAGATTTCTGCTGCAATGCTGGTAGATGCTGGCGTTAAGTATGTTATCATCGGTCACTCCGAGAGAAGACAGTATTACGGTGAGGACGATGCATTCCTGAACCGCAAGGTTCTGAAGGCTCTGGAGAACGGCCTGACACCGATCCTTTGCTGCGGCGAGACGCTTGAGCAGCGCGAGGCCGGTGTTACTCTTGACTGGATTCGTCTTCAGATCAAGTCGGATCTGCAGGGCGTAACCGCTGAGCAGGCTGCTTCCATGGTTATCGCATACGAGCCGATCTGGGCAATCGGAACCGGAAAGACCGCTACCTCCGATCAGGCAGAAGAGGTTTGTGCAGCAATCCGTGCAGCAATCGCTGAGATTTATGACACCGATACCGCAGAGAAGATCCGCATTCAGTATGGCGGCTCCATGAATGCCGGCAACTGCAAGGAGCTTCTTGCAAAGCCTGACATCGACGGCGGACTGATCGGCGGAGCAGCTCTGAAGGCTGATTTCGGCGAGATCGTCAATTACAACAAGTAAGCCATAAGAAAGTCATAAAAGCTGCTTCTGCATTCGGCACCTTCGGACGGAGGGGACCGGATACGGAAGCGGAATCAGACAAACAGGGCTGCGGCAGAATCGCAATGGATTCTGCCGCAGCCCTGTTATGATAGAATAAGAATTCGTTATCCGGCTTATGAAGTATGAAGTTCTGTGACTGTGCTCAGCTCAGCTTGTCGGTCACGTGATTTTCCACATAGGCCGCGTATTTCTCTGAGGTTTGCGCAAGCGGTGTGACGGTGACTTCAGAGTCCAGAATCTGATTGATTTTGTTTGAGAGCTCGATTACGCGTGCGACTGCCTCTTCCTTGGTCCGCATGGTAAGCTCGCAGCGCTTCAGGATGGATATGCCGCCCTCATCGTACGTTTTCTTGACGGCGATGTCCACATCGGAAATGCGCGCATCCGAGATGAGATTTTCAGAAAAAAGTCTGGTCAGAATATCCTTTGCGTTGTCGCGGGAATAAGCCAGTGTTTGAATTTCGACAATTTTACTCATTGTGAGTTACCTCCCTGTAAGTTCCATCGTATCATTCCGGAAATGGAAAGAAAAGAGGTTAAGAGACCAGTTTTTTCAGAAAAGAAATCCGGCCGGAAAGGAGACTGACACCCAGAGAAACTGCAAACAGGAGAACAAGAAGAAGGGGGATTCCGAGGAAAGGATTGGAGATCCGTGATGGAATTCCGAGCCTGTCTGCAAGATCCAGAAAGAATGGATGGATCAGGTAGATGCCGAATGCGGATTGGGAAAGAGCCGCCGCTGCCTGGGCTGTTTTATCGCTGCAGGAGCTGCGGCAGATGGTAAGAAAAAGTGCTGTGGACAGAAGCAGAACTGCCGGGGTAAACGGCGAGGCAAGTGCAGTATATGCGCTGCCCTGTCCGACAGAGCGCACGGAGGCCGCATACGCTGCGGGAAACAGAAAGAAAATGACAGCGGCCCACAGGAGTGCCAAGGATCGGCAGCGGTGATCACACCGGAATGTCGATGAATGGCGACGCTGTGCACACGGGGATGCTGCGAGGCGGCTGTGCTCATACAGAATATGACCCAGAAGAAAATAGCCCAGATACCCAAGAAAATAATTCAGGTCAAACAGCTCCCGGAAGTCCATCAGAAGATATTTGAAGGGGAACTCGAACAGAAAGGCGGTGGGGAGAACCACTGCGAAAATGACAAAGAAAATCAGGTACAGGCAGGAGACCCCGCGGCGCTGAGCTCCCTCATAGATCATGGGAACAAGAAGGAGGAGAACTACAAGCATCGGAAGGTACCAGAGGTGATACTTGCCGGTGAGGCGGAAAAAGGCAAGAAACAGCTGCTCTTTGATTCCCTTTTCGGCAAGAAGCTCCGGGTTCAGCAGAGTATCCTCCAGAAGATAGAAAATCTTCCAGATAAAATACAGAAGAAGATAGTGCAGGCTCCTTTGACACATGAAGCGAATGGAAGTACTCTTTTCACGATGGGACGGAGCAAGGAAAAGCGCACCGCTTATCATGACAAAGAGAGAGACTCCGGCAAAGGAAGCGATGCTGCAAAGCTGTGTAAACAAAAGAGGTGCACCAAAAGCTGCGCTGACCTGATCCAGCCACTGCGCAGAGACATGGGTCAGGATAACCAGAAGAATTGCCAGCACACGGATCCGGTCCAGAGAAGGATCTCGGTGCAGCTTACGGTTGCTGGAGGGATTGTCTTTCATAAAAAGTTCAGAATTCATAGTAAAACCATTATACACGTTTATGATAAAATTTTATGGTGATCATGTGAATATCAGAGAAACCCGGACGTGAACCGGAGAACAGTAAGATAAGAATAGAAGGATAGGATGGAAGAGCAGAAGGATAGAAAGTGGAATCAGACGGAGGCGGATGATTCCTGGACGGATGATCTGGCAGAGGCCATTCATCGTCAGACTATGAAAGAACAGCAGGAATACGGACAGGAGCTTGGAGATGCCTTGCAGGATTCCGGAGACGATCGGAATGACGCGCAGAATTCATCGTCGGAATCAGAGCTTCTGCGGAATGATATGCAAAATGATGTGACGGGCGATGCGGAGAGCGTGCTGAACCAGCCGCAGAGTCCCTTACAGGGATCGGACGATTTCCGGGGCGAGGATGTGCTGCCGAGAAGAAGCCGGAATTTTGCAGATCCGGAGGAGGCGCTCGGGATGAGAAGACATACGCAGCCGGAGGGAGCGGTGCTTTTTGACGAGGTAGTAGATGACGCGGATTCCGAAAGCCGTAAAGAGAGGAAGCACTTCGGACGGAAAGACAAATCTGCGAAGAAGAAAGACCGCCGCAAGGAGAAGCCGGAGAGAAAAGAAAAGGAGAGCAGAGATACGGGAAAGCGCAGATACAGAGACGAAAACGGATATCAGGACGAATATGGAGATGAATTTGCAAAGGAGTATGGAAGACGCCGCGGAAGACGGGATTCGTATGAGAATGAGGATCCGGAATTCATAGATTCCCGTTACAGGAATTCCGATGATGGCCGGTATGCCCGCGGAGACGAACGATATGATCGCAGAGATGACCGGTATGCCCGCAGAGACGACCGGTATGATCGCAGAGACGACCGGTATGATTCCGGGCGAAGCCGCAGGGAAAGAGAGCGGGGCATGTCACGGCAGGAACGCCGGGAATACGAGGAATTTCTTGCCTTCAAGGAGCAGCAGGGCCGCGGACGGAAAAAGAAGCACCGTGTTCGGAATTTCATCATTACACTGCTGGTGCTCCTGTTTCTGGTGATTCCGATTCTGGCGATTGCGGCAAGAATGATCGGCATTACCCAGGGTGTCAGTACGCAGGATATTAAGAAGCTTCTCAGCGATGAGGTGAAGAAGAGTCAGGAGACCGGTGCCATGGCGGGGTACACGAACATTGCCCTGTTCGGCCTGGACTCCACCCAGCAAAGCCTGGATTCCGGCAACAACCGGACGGATGTCATGATCATTGCGTCCATCAATAACAAGACCGGTGATGCAAAGCTTGTTTCTCTGTATCGTGACACATATCTGGATGTTGGAGACGGGAATTATCAGAAGGCGAATGCTGCCTATGCCTTCGGCGGTCCGGAGCAGGCGATCAAGATGATCAATAAGAATCTGGATCTGAACATCACGGACTATGTGACCGTCGGCTTTGAAGGCGTCACGGATCTTGTGGATGAGGTCGGAGGCGTGGAGATTGATGTGCAGAGTGATGAGATTGAGCATCTGAACAATTATCAGTCTACGATGGCAACGGAGCTTGGGAAGGAATACATTCCGGTGACAGCTCCCGGCGTGCAGACACTGAATGGACTGCAGGCAACGGCATACTGCAGAATCCGTTATACGGACGGAGGAGATTTCAAACGGACAGAGCGGCAGAAGGAGGTTCTCTCCAAGGCCTTCGAGAAGCTGAAGAAATCAGGTCCTGTGACAATGATCAAGGCGGCGAACAGCCTGTCCAGCGAGGTTCGCACCTCCCTGAATCCGGCCGAAATTGCATCGCTTGCCATGAAGGCCATGCGCTTTAATATTTCGGAAACGAATGGTTTCCCGAATGATCAGTACCGGGCTGTCGGCTACATCGGGGATCAGTCCTGCGTCATTCCGGTACATCTGACCGACAATGTTGTGTGGCTGCATCAGTATCTGTTTAATGACAGCTCCTACCAGGTTTCGTCCACGGTTCAGGAGATCAGCGATCAGGTGAGTGCGAAGTCAGGCTATTGATCTGCCGCGAAAAAAGACAGAGAAAATGCCTCTGTCCGGAGTGCCGGTCAAGGGCAATCAGGGGGAAATGTGACACAGAAAAAGAAAATTATTGTAATTGGTGCAGGGGCTGCGGGACTTATGGCGGCCTGTGCCGCGGCGGACGGCGGAGCGGAGGTTACCGTTCTGGAGCACAACGAAAAGGCCGGGAAGAAGATCTATATCACGGGAAAGGGAAGATGCAACTACACCAATGCCTGTGAGACAGAAGAGTTTTTCTCCAATGTTCTTCGGAATCCGAAGTTTCTCTACAGTGCCGTATATGGCTTTGACAGCAGTGCTGTGACGGAGTTCCTTGAGAAAAACGGCTGTGCCACGAAGGAGGAACGGGGAAAGCGTTGTTTTCCTGCTTCGGATCATGCCTTTGACGTGACGGATGCGCTTGTCCGTCATCTGAGAAAGAACAACGGGAGAATCCGTTTCCACGCGGATGTCGCAGAAATTCGGACAGAGAAGGAATCGGGGGCTGAGACGGAAGCCGCCGGAAAAGGCGGGACGGAGCTTCGGAGAACTACCGGAGTCCGACTTCGAAGCGGCGAAGAGCTTTTTGCGGATGCGGTGATTGTGGCTGCGGGAGGAATGTCATATCCTTCAACCGGCTCAACCGGTGACGGATACCGCTTTGCGGACCAGCTTGGTCTTTCGGTAAAACAGCCGCAGCCGTCTCTGGTGCCTTTTTCCGTGGCGGAGAGCTGGCCGCTTGAACTGCAGGGGCTTTCTCTTAAGAATGTTGCCATCCGGCTTGAAAATCTGGAGAGAGGTGTTGCCGGCTCCGCAGGCAGGGCTGGGAAAAAGAAGAAGCGCCCTGTTTATGAGGGCTTCGGTGAAATGCT
>ERZ1031954.1208-NODE-1208-length-10444-cov-31.647608_pt1 | contig 10444 bp, 13 predicted proteins | sample MGYA00516701_ERZ1031954 | MGnify/ENA primary metagenome ERZ1031954 (study PRJEB33719, sample SAMN04261284) | wastewater metagenome | biome: rural village; feature: human; material: feces | host: Homo sapiens | place: El Salvador | collected 2013-01-07 ...
CGTAGCAGCTAAAAGCCACTACGCTTTCAAATCTAACTTTTGGGGGTCACCACAATAAACTCGGAAAGCTGTTTTTTTAATCTACATTAACTTTTATTTAATTATCTCATACGAAAAGTCGTTATCTTTTGCGTAACTTTCGGCGGCAGAACCCTTTTTGCAATACATTTTAAAGTCTTGAATCTTAACTTTTTTATAATTATCGTCAGTATTAAAGCCAAGACCGCAGTCGTCCATTTCCTTTACGGAATCGGGAACGGTTATCTTTTTAAGCTTTGGATCGCCTACAAAAGCACCGCTGCCGATTATTTCTACGCTGTTCGGAATTTCTACTGCAACAACATCATCGCTGTAGCAGAAAGCGTAACTTCCGATAATCTTAACGGTATCAGGAATTACAATTGTAATCTCTTTGTCCGGAACATAAACTGTTATATATTCAACTTCAACAACCTTTTTGCCGTTCAGCTCCGACGGAATGTTGATTGTAAATTTCTTTTCGTCACTGTTTATGTAGCTTTCATAGAACTCATACTCTGCGCCCGTAATTACGATGCCGTCATAATTATCGCTCTCTCTGTACCTCAGATGAGTATTTTCATCGACCTTATCGTAAGCGTCAGGATCTTCTGTCGGGGCGATAGTATCTTGTTGAAATTCATCAGAAATATAGCTTGACGCTGCGTCAAAAGCACTGTCGGCATATTCATTCGCCATATCCATAAACTTTGGCAGTAAATTGCAAATCAAAATAGCTGTGACAACTATTATAAGTATAATTATACCGCTGATAACGCTTATTATTATAGCGGCGGTTTTTTTGCTGTTCGTAGCACTTGAGAACTGCTGACCGCTGCCATTATGTGAATTTGTGAACTGCTGACCGCCGCCCGCACAGTTTTGATTTTGACCGAATCCGCCGTGGCTCTGCTGACCGTACTGCTGATTATTCGGATACGACTGACCGCAGGTTCGGTTCTCTGTGTTATAATCATATCTCGGCTGTTCGGGCACCGCGTTGTGATTATCTTGCTCAAAGCTGTTTACACCTTCCGTGTTATTCCGTGAGCTGTTTTGGGCAAGCGGTGAACCGCAATTTTCACAAAATTTTCCGTTTGCCTCAAAGCCGCAATTAGGGCATTTCATATTGCTTACTCCTCCTGTTTGCAGTTGTGAAATTATGCTTGTTAATTACAGCAAAAAAGCATAATATTGCAAATGCTTATTTGCTAAGCTCTTTTTCAATTATTTCTGCCGCATCATCAAGATAATCTCCGCTGAAAAGTTCAATTTTTCCCTCATCAACACATTTTGCAAGCTCGGGATCAATCGGAAGCTTTGCAAGTACCTGAGTATCATATTCCTTTGCAATCCCGTCAATATGGCTGTCACCGAAAATGCTGTGTTTCTTTCCGCAATCGGGACACATAAACCAGCTCATATTTTCAACAAGACCTAAAATCGGCACATTCATCATCTTTGCCATTTTAACAGCCTTTTGAACTATCATTGAAACGAGCTCCTGCGGCGATGCAACAATAACAATACCGTCAATCGGCAAGCTTTGGAACACAGTGAGCGGAACATCTCCTGTTCCCGGAGGCATATCAACAAACATATAATCGACATCCTCCCAGATAACATCCTTCCAAAACTGCTTTACCGTGCCTGTAATAACAGGCGAACGCCAAACTACGGGGTCGGTTTCATGCTCAAGCAGAAGGTTTACGGAAATCATCTTAATTCCCGTTTCGGTAACAACAGGAAAAATCCCCTCACCGTTGCCTCTGCATCTCTCATGTACTCCGAATGCCTTTGGAATTGACGGACCTGTTATATCGGCGTCAAGAACAGCCGTCTTTTTGCCTAGTCTGTTAAATGTTACGGCAAGCATTGAGGTTACAAGGCTCTTGCCAACTCCGCCCTTGCCTGACACAACGCCGATTACTTTTTTTACACTGCTGTATTTATTGAGTTCCTCGTGCAAATCCTGAGCTTTACTTTTGCAGTCCGAAGAACAGCTTGAACAATCGTGGGTACAACCCATTCAAAACATCTCCAATTTCATAATCTATAATTTCATTTTTAAGTTATTAAAAGAAAACAATCAGTTTTCTTCAACATACGGCTCATCGCCGTTATCGCTCTGTGCCTGAGTCGGCTGTAGGTCTTCGGATACCTGTGACGATTCGGAAGTGCTGATATCACTGCTCTGCGGCGGCTCTGTTTCAGGCACATACTCCGTCTGCGGTTCTGTCTGCACGGGGGCTTCTGTTTCAGGCACATACTCCGTTTCGGGTTCGTATGTCGGCTCTTCCGTGTAAACGGGAACATAGTTATCGTCACCGTATTCGGTTGTCGGCTGTTCCGTTGTCACCTGCTCTGTTGACGGTGATGTTGTGACTTTTTCGTCTTTTTTTTGCGAGCTGCACTGCGTAAACGCAAAAACAACAGCAATTATAAGGCAGATTACCGCCGCAATCGTAAGGATAACAGCCATATTACGGCTTGTTCTCTTCTTCTTTTTCACAACCTTTTTACGCTCCGGGCGGATTGTTGACTTGGTATAGTAGTTGCCCCTGTCGTCAGCCGAAAGGTCATACTGAAAATCCATTGTTGCCTTTGACACCTGTTCTCCGGTCTGTGAATCAAAATTGTCACCGTAATCGGGAGCCTGTGCAATGTCATCTCTCTCCGACGGCATTTTTACAGGTGTTGCCATATCGTCATCAAAGTCAATCTCAGGCATATGAACGGCGTCTTCGTCATAATCCGACGGAAACATTATATCCTCGCCAAAGCTGTCGCCGTAATCCTCAACAGGCTTTTTTGCAGGGTTGCTTCTCCTTGTTGGAAAAGCGACCTCGTCATCAAAGTTGTCAGGTTCATAATCCTTGCTTTTATTATATTTATTGTTATCGTCCATTATGTAATTCTCCCTTAAAAGAAAATTTTTCAAACAGAAACACGGCACTTTTCATTACACGCACCCTGTACCAAAATAATAAAACAGCCGTGGGATTTTGTCAACTGAATATTAGCACTATTAGCTTAAGAGCGTATTTTTCCGTTACACAGACTTTTGGCACATACAAAAAGTACCCGCACAAGCCGTGTGGGTACCTGTTGTTTAAAATTTGTTTTACAGATCAAGCCTCTTCGCCGTTGTCGGTTTCATCGGTTGATTCGCTTTCGGAAGCGTCTTCCGATGCTTCATCTGTTTCCTCAAAGCTTGTGTCCTCGGCATTTTCATCATCTGCAAGATCAGCCTCAATACCGCCCTGAACATGCTCGCTTGTTTCATCCTCGACAGCATCTTCTCTCGCAAGCTCAAAACCGCTTAAGAATGAATAAGGAATACCATAGCCGAGTGCGATACTTGCAAGCGTTACGATAACACTAAGACCCGAACCGCTTGCGTTTGCAAACACGCTGTTAAGCGGAAGTCCGGGAGCAAGCGACGCAATGATTATGTAGAGTGAAGGAAGTACCATTACAATGAGAGTTACAAGTGAAAAACGCTTTACCGCTTTGCCGTCACCGACGCGGGTTGCATAGAATACAAGCAGACCGAACACAGCGTAAACGAGAATCGGGATAATTGAACCGATCGGCTGTGAAAGAGCTGACGCGTACTGTGAAAAGAAATGTGCGCAAACGATAAATGCAACAATCAGGAATGCTGAGAAAAACAGATTGACTGTATCTCTTTTAGTAGGTTTTTTCATAATATGTCCTCCGTACATACGATATTAGTTTGATTTTAACATTGCAATGTGACAGTTTTGTGAACAAAACCATGATATATATATTTAAATAACACGAACATAGTGTTAAAACGGCAAAATCCAATTTTGTTTGACAAAATCTGCAAGGAAGTCTATCATAAATCATATAAGGGATTATGCAACTGATTTTTACATAAAGTGTAAAATCAGGTTGGTAGAAATTGCGTTACATATGAAATATACTTAAATCAGGAGGTATGAAAAGTATGATTGGTATGAATTTGAAGTATCTTCGGAAAAAGTACGGCTATTCACAAGAAGACCTTGCCGAAAAGCTTGAGGTTTCAAGACAGTCTGTTGCAAAATGGGAAAATGAAGAATCTATTCCCGATGTTGAAAAATGCGTGACGATGGCGCAGATTTTTGAAACTACGGTAGAAATGCTTCTTGTGTGTCCTTTTTACGAGGAAGAATCTGACGCACTTACTCCAGACGGTGACGGAAAGTACATTTTCGGCATTGTTAAGGTCAGCGAAAGAGGACAGATTACACTCCCTAAACACGCAAGAAAAGTTTTCGGAATTGAAGCAGGCGACAGGCTTCTGGTTCTCGGTGACGAGAAAAAGGGTATGGCACTTGCAAAAATAAAAAATCCCTTTGATAAGTTAATGAAGTAAAATTTGACTTAAATCCCTTTTATCCTGAATTGAGGAGAAAATATGTACGCAATAAAAACAGAAAAACTCACAAAAAAATATAAGGAAAAAACGGCTGTTTCCGACCTTGACCTAAAAATTAACGAGGGCGAAATGTATGGCTTGCTCGGAGTCAACGGTGCAGGAAAAACAACAACAATGAAAATGCTCACAACGCTTATTATGCCGACATCGGGTGAGGCAGAGCTTCTCGGTCACAGCATAAAAACCGACAGGGCGGCTGTTAAGCAGATTATCGGAATTTCACCGCAGGAAAGTGCGGCGGCAATGAACCTTACCGCAAGAGAAAATCTTGAACTTATGGCAGAGGTTTACGGCTTTTCAAAGAAAGCTGCCAAAGCCAAGGCAAGCGATATTATTGAACGCTTTTCCATGCAGGAATTTGAAAACCGCAAGGCTAAAAAGCTGTCGGGCGGTGAGGTGAGAAGATTGAGCATTGCAATGGCACTTATCTCAGAACCGAAAATACTTTTTCTTGACGAACCCACGCTCGGACTTGATGTAATTGCAAGACACAGCCTTTGGGCTGAGATTGAAAAGCTCAAGGGTAAAATCACCGTTATTCTCACAACGCACTACCTTGAAGAGGCTGTTGCACTCTGCGACAGAATCGGAATTATGGCTCACAGTAAATTTATGGCAGAGGGTACTGCCGATGAGCTTGTTGCCCTTTCGGGTGAAAAAGATTTTGAGTCGGCTTTTGTTAAGCTGACAAACGGAGGTGCGTTGTAATGAGATTGACTGCGTTCGCCTCACGAAACACAAAGGAAATTCTCCGTGATCCGCTGACATTCTGTTTCGGACTCGGATTTCCCGTTGTACTTCTTCTTTTGTTGTCGGCAATCAATTCGGCAATCCCCGAACAGGCTCAGATGACAATGTTCAACATCGACAAGCTGACGCCCGGTATTACGGTTTTCGGAATGAGCTTTATCTCGCTGTTCTCGTCAATACTCATTGCAAAGGACAGAACTACAAGCTTTATGATGAGATTGTTCACATCTCCGCTCAAGGCTCATGAATTTATTATCGGCTACACACTTCCGCTTTTGCCAATGGCAATTTTGCAGAGTGCCGTATGCGTTGTTGTTGCGTTCTTCCTCGGGCTTGATGTCAGCGTAAACATTTTACTTATGCTTGCGGTAAACATTCCGATTGCAATTGTGTTTATCTCGCTCGGACTTCTGCTCGGCACGCTTCTGAATGAAAAGGCTGTCGGCGGAATCTGCGGTGCATTGCTCACAAACCTTTCTGCGTGGTTCTCAAACATTTGGTTTGACACCGCAATGATCGGCGGTTGGTTCAAAAGCTTTGCAAACGCACTCCCGTTTGCTCATGCAGTTAATGCGGCAAGAGATACAATTTCGGGCAATTATTCTGATATTATGCCCGAGTTTCTCCCCGTCTGCGGATATGCGGTTGTGTTGCTTGTTTTAGCTGCGGTCGTCTTTTCCGTTATGATGAAAAGGAATAAATAATTGATGAATCCAAACGGTAAGGCCTTGTTAAAAGAAAACAAAAGATATTATCTTCTCGACTCCTTGCGTGGAATTTCAATCATCAGTATGATTGCGTTTCACCTGTGTTACGACCTGTTTATGATATACGGCATTAACACAAGCTGGTATTTTTGTCCCATAACTGCGGTCTGGGAACGCAGTATCTGCGTGGTGTTCATACTTGTTTCGGGAATGTGCCTTAACTTTTCGGGAAACGGCATAAAAAGAGGTATTCTTTTAAATCTTGCGGGCTTTGCCGTTACCTGCGTTACTGTGATTGCCGAACCGAATCAGGCGGTGTGGTTCGGTGTGCTGAATCTGATAGGCTGTTCAATGATGATTGTTTCCGTTCTGTCGGATAATCTCAAAAAAATTCGCCCCCTGTCGGGAGCGTTGATTTCATTTTTGCTGTATGCGGTTTCGTATGATGTGCCAAAAGGCTATGTCGGACTTTTCGGGCTGGATATCGTAAAATTGCCCGATTTTCTCTATTCGTGCAAGTACCTTGCGTTTCTGGGATTTCCTTCTTCGGACTTTTTTTCAACAGACTTTTTTCCACTCATTCCGTGGATTTTCCTCTTTGCGGCAGGCTTTTATCTCTGGAATTTCATTGTTGAAAAAAATCTTACGAAATACTTTGAATTAAAAATCCCCGTGCTTGATAAAATCGGCAGATACAGCCTGTGGATTTATTTAGCACACCAACCGATTATTATGGGCATTTTGATGTTGGCAATGCAACCGCGTTAATTGAAAATTGAAAATTTCTATAGCGGTAAACTCCGTTCGCCAATCACTTTGATTGCAAATCCAAACTTTTTACTATATTATGATGTATCAATTAACAACTAATCTGCACAAAATAAAACGGTGCGTAAATACTACACACCGAAAACAATTGACATATTTAAAATTAGATGTTAATATATAGGTAAGGAAACGGCTTTAGCTGTTTCGCTAACATTTTGGTTTATTTTCATTTAACCGCTCTGTCGCTACACAGGGCGGTTATTTCTTTATATTCTTAATGACTTCATTAAAAGCCACAAAAACAATTGCGAGAACAAATAAATATGTAATCTCTGCCATTGGAATACACCCCCTTTCACAAGGGAGTCGAAACAGCCGCCACCGTTTCCTTACGAGGCTTATTATATCAAAGATGGTTTTTATATTCAAGCAGAAATGTAAACCGCCGCATACAAATAAATCCCCAAAGCCATAACTGACTTTGGGGTAGATAATAGCAAATATACAATTATCTTTTTGAAAACTGTAGCAGCGTTAAGAAAACAGTACTGCGGACTGCTTTTTAGCTGCGCCGCAGAGGCTTTGCCTTGAGGACCCGAAGTCAGCACAAAAAGAAACTCCGAAGTCGAAACTTCGGAGCTGATAAGCAATATAAACTTGATTATCTCTTTGAGAACTGTAGCAGCGTTAAGAAAACAGTCCTGCGGACTGTTTTTAGCTGCGCCGCAGAGGCTTTGCCTCGAGGACCCGAAGTCAGCACAAAAAGAAACTCCGAAGTCGAAACTTCGGAGCTGATAAGCAATATAAATTTGATTATCTCTTTGAGAACTGAGGAGCTCTACGAGCTGCTTTAAGACCGTATTTCTTACGCTCTTTCATTCTCGGGTCACGAGTTAAGAAGCCTGCCTTCTTAAGCTTGCCACGGAGATTCTCTGTGTCATACTGAAGAAGTGCTCTTGAAATGCCGTGACGGATAGCACCGGCCTGGCCTGTTACGCCGCCGCCTGATACTCTGCAAACGATGTCAAACTTCTCGTCTGTTTCTGTAAGAGCGAGAGGCTGTCTTACGATGAGCTTGAGTGTTTCAAGACCAAAGTAATCGTCAATGTCACGATCGTTGATTGTGATTTTGCCTGTGCCCTGATAAAGTCTTACACGAGCAACAGAACTTTTTCTTCTGCCTGTACCGTAAAAATAAGGTGTCTTATCGTACATTATCTTTTGCCTCCTTCAATTAGTCTTCAATCATTGCAGGCTTCTGAGCCTGATGATTATGTTCTGCACCCTCAAAGAGTCTTAATCTTAAAAGAGCTGCTCTGCCGAGTGTGTTTTTAGGAAGCATACCCTTAACGGCAAGCTCCATAGCCTTTGTTGGCTTTGTTGCCATAAGTGTATCGTAACGAGTTTCCTTAAGATGGCCGATATAGCCTGTGTGGCGCTGCCACTTCTTCTGTGTGAGCTTGTTACCTGTAAGAACAGCGTCCTTGCAGTTGATGATGATTACATGATCACCACAGTCAACATTGGGAGTAAAAGTAGCCTTGTTCTTACCTCTGAGGAGAGTAGCTGCCTGAGCTGCTACACGACCGAGTGACTTGCCGGCTGCATCAATTACATACCAGTTGCGCTCAACTTCGTTTGGTTTAGCTAAAAAAGTTGACATAACAATATCCTCCTGTATTTTTTCACTGTGAGATTGATTATATTACAATTTATGCCCATTGTCAACACTTTTTTGAAAAAATTTAATTTAGCTTTGAACAATCTCTCAAATACGCTTGTTTACTCTCATATACTCTCGTATACTCACATACTATTTTTAAAATAATTTTCTGAAAATGCTGATAAATACTGAATTTTTTAAATTTTGCGCACATTTATTAAAAAAGCAAAAATTCACAATAAATTCACAATATGAATATTTTTCCGTCAAAAACGCCTGTTATTATATAGGCACAGTAAACGAAGGAGGTGAAAAAATTGAAAAATACAAAGTCGGCAGTTCTTGCCTGCGTCACAAGTCAGTATAACTGTGACAGAATTATCCGAATTGCCAAAGAAATTGCCGACAGCTCTGATTGCGAACTCAGAGTTATGAGCGTTTTAAAACCGATGTCAGACTATTCGTCAGTAAGTGATGAAATCGAGTATCTTTACCTTATTGCAAAGGAATCGGGCGCAGATATGACCGTTATGTTTTCGGATGACGCACCAAAGGTTACTGCCGAATTTGTAGGTGACAACAATGTTGAACGCATTGTAACGGGTATGCACGACGGAAAAGACAACAGCTTTCTTGTAAAGTTTAACGAGCTTTCCCCCACAACCCCCATAACCATGGTTTCAAAGGACAATATGGTTTACAGTATGGATTTGTGCAGATCCTATTCATAAATTTTTTTGATACAAATTTCCTTTCTCTCCACCAAACATACACAAATACAATTTTATTAACACCGAAGAATCGTATAAATCTTTCTTCTTAAAATATACTCTCTCCGAAAATGACCTGCTGTTTTTCAGTAGGTCATTTTCATATACATCTGCCGTTGGCAGGTTATATTTGCCGTTGGCAAACTATGTTTGCTACGCAAGCTATACAGAAACTGTTTCAACATAAGTTTATGTTCCCACCCAAATTATAAAAGCCTTGCAATTTTTTTACTTGCAAGGCTTTGTTGTGTTTAATTATAATGTAAAAAACATCGGAATACACCCGTCAATATAGTTGTAAGAATCCTTTTTCATAAACTCTGTAAATTCACAAAATCCATTTCTTTTGTAAAAGTTTACAGCCTCGGGTACTGAATACAATAAGATATAATCAAAAGAAATTGCTTCTTCGGAAATCTCAATCAATTTTTTCAAAACCTCACACAACATTAAATCGCTGAATTTAAAATCATCGTCATAAGATTTATGCTGATAGGTTTTATCTATTGCAAAATATTTTATTTCGGCTGCAGGATAAGTTATTGAATCATTTTCATAAGCTTTTTTCAGTCCTGATGCACAATAGGTACAATATCCGATTATCTGACCATTTGTTTCATCCAGAAAAACAAATGTAGTTCCTTCGTCATTTTCTTTCATCTGTATAAGCTTTTTGTCAAGTTCTTCTAAACCACAAGAAAATTCCTCAATTAATTCAATGTTAATTGAGGAAATTCTCTTAAATTTATATTTAAACTTTTTTACTTCTTCAAATCCCACTCAACATCACCTTTGTTGTGCTTTTTCAACCTATCCTGAAGAAGATGTTTTCCGGAATGTTCTTTTGCTTTTTTATCGAAATTTTCAACCTTATCAACAGCAACTTCAAATGTTTTATCCATTGGTACTGCAAGAACAGCCATATTAGTTTCCTCCTTCGTATTATTAATAGCACACCACACCCTTTTCTTTAGCATACAAATATCTGTATGCAACAAAAAAGTATTTATACTATCTAGTTTAATTTTAAACTAATAAACATAACTTGTCAATGATATATTCACAAATAATCAAGAAAGACCATCCAAAACGGATGGTCCTTAAACAGCAACAACTATACAATTAAAAAATCACCGAAACGAAAAAAACAGCCCTTATGGCTGTTTTTTGGTGCCGGTGACCGGACTTGAACCGGTACGGTCGCAATGACCGAGGGATTTTAAGTCCCTTGTGTCTGCCTATTCCACCACACCGGCAAATATATTTGGTGACCCGGACGAGAATCGAACTCGTGTTACCGCCGTGAAAGGGCGGTGTC
>ERZ1031954.1247-NODE-1247-length-10287-cov-8.671325_pt1 | contig 10287 bp, 10 predicted proteins | sample MGYA00516701_ERZ1031954 | MGnify/ENA primary metagenome ERZ1031954 (study PRJEB33719, sample SAMN04261284) | wastewater metagenome | biome: rural village; feature: human; material: feces | host: Homo sapiens | place: El Salvador | collected 2013-01-07 ...
CGGGACGACGATGACGCCGAAATTCCAAAAGCCGAACAAAAAACAGAACAAGCAGAATAATTTCAAGCCCTCCTATTTTTCGGGAGGGCTTGATTATTTTCTTATTCGGTGGTAAAATATAGACATAATTTACGGTAGGTGGGACATGTTGGACTTCGAAAAACACAAACAGGCAGGGGAAAAGTATTTATCCTGCGACGTTGAAAAGAACCTATGCTTCCCGATGCATTGCAACGAAACGTATGAGTTTTTATATTGCAACGACGGGCTTGCAAACGTTACCGTGCTGGACAGAATTTATCGTCTTCGCGCGGGGAAGTGTATGGTAATTCCGCCAAAGTTCGCACACGCTTACGACACGCCCGATTACAGCAACGTTTTCATCTGCAAGTTTTCAAAGGATTGGGTTCCCGACTTTTACGAAAAGCACGACGGCTACGTCGCGACTTTCCCGGTTTTCTCGATAGAGTTTGCGGAATCGATGGTAAGGAAAATGCCCCTTGTTACCAACACCTTCAAGCTAAAAGCCGTTTTGTATCATATTCTTGCGGAGTTCGAGGCGCACACGGCGTTTATCCCGGTCGACAAAAAGAAGGTGGACGTCCTGAACGCAATCGCGAAATACGTTTCGCACAACTTCACGGAAGACATAAGCCTGAAAGACCTGTCCGACAAAATGGGATATTCTTACAATTATCTTTCGGCTGTTTTCAACGAATATTTCGGCGCGAATTTTTCCGACGTCGTGAATATTTACCGCATAAATTACGCAACCGATCTGTTGTATTCGACCACGCTTTCCGTCGCGGAAATCTCAAAAAAGGCGGGTTACGACAGCGTGCGTAGTTTCAACCGCAACTTCCAGAAATACAAAGGAAAGTCGCCGCGCGACGCCCGCGAGTTCGTGAAAGAAGGCATTATCGTTGACGTCTGACGGTTTTTTGCGGTTTTTACTGTATATTTTTGGTCGTTTGTATAGTAAAAAAAATAAAGACGTCGTTTGTTTGAAAAGAGCGTCGTTTTTGTGATATGATAATCATATAAATATAAAAAATAAGAGGAGAGCATTATGGCAAATTTTTCAAAATTGATTGAAAAAAAGGCAGACGCCGCGCAATATATGGTTGACGAAATCACCCATATCTGCAAGGATATGCCCAAACGTACTCCCGGCGAAGAAGGCGAAAGAATCGCTTGCGAGTATATGGCTGACGTCCTTAAAAAAGACTGCGGATGCGAACGCTCCGACGTTGAATCGTTTAAGGAAAATCCCGGCAGCTTTTTCGGCTGGATTTATATCACGATCACCTGCGTTCTTGCAGGGCTTATCGCATACTTCTTCCTGCCGATATTAGGCTTTGCGCTTATCGTTTTCGGTTTCTACGTAATGATAATGCAATTCGGTCTTTACAAAAAGACTTTCGACTTCCTGTTCCCCGAAAAGACGGGCACAAACGTTACCGCAATCAAGAAATGCACGGGCGAAGTCAAAGGTCGCGTATTTTTCAACGGTCACCCCGACGCAGCGTGGAACTGGCCTGTCAACAATAAGTTCGGCGGCAAAGTTTACGAAGCGAACATCGTTATCGTTGTCCTTGGTGCGTTGTTCCTTATGGGATGCAGCCTTGCGACGGCTATACTCACCGGTTTCAAACCCATGATTCTTAAACCCGAAAACGGCGTTCTGTTCTGGCTTGGCATCGCGAACCTTGCATTCGTACCTTTCTATTTCGGTATGTACCGCATGTGGGATCCGAACACGACGGTTGACGGCGCAAACGACAACCTTACGGCTTGCCTTATGGGCATCGCGATCCTTAAAGCGATGAAAGACGAAGGTATCGAACTTGAACACACCGAAGTCGGCGTTATCCTTTCGGGTTCCGAAGAAGCGGGGCTCCGCGGAGCGAAAGCGTGGTGCGAACAGCACAAAGGCGAATTCGACGACGTTCCCACCTGGATTTATTCTTTCGACACCATTCACGATCCGAAATTCCTGGGCGTAAATTACCGCGACCTCAACGCAACAGTCAAAGCCGACAAGGAAGTTTCCGACAGCTTTATGGAAGCAGCAAAAGAACTGGGCATTCACTGCAACAAAACTCTTGTTCCTCCCTTCGGCGGAGCAACCGACAGCGCAGCGTTCGCACAGGCAGGTTTCAGGGCAACGGGTATCACCGCTCTGAACCACGTTCTGGAAGATTATTACCACACGCTTAAAGACAGCTACGACAACCTTAACAAAGATTGTCTTGCGGATTGCTATGCAATTTCTGTTCGCGCGCTTGAAAACTTTGACAAAAAGATTTCAAACAAATAAGTAAAACAAACACGATAATGAAGGATAGCGAGTTTTCGCTATCCTTTTTCGTTGAAAAAAATCGGTAAAGGCGGCGGATATTTTTTTCAATTCTTGACAACAACGTATATTTAATGCAATAATAAAATTAATTTAACGCAACGTGGAAAGTATGGAAGAAATCAAAAACACCGACTGCAATCTCATAACGGGACTCACGTCCGAAGAAGTCGAAGCGCGCGTCAAGAGCGGGCTCGTCAACGGATTGCAAACAATAAAAACCAAAAGCGTACTTAGAATACTTATCGACAACACCTTCACGTTTTTCAACTTCGTGTTTTTCGTGATGGCAATCATCGTCGCGGCGTTTTCGGGATTCGACGAGGACGGCATGGGCAATTACGGTTTCGTGATACTGTGCGTCTGCAATACGCTTATCGGTATCGTGCAGGAACTTCGCGCAAAGCACACGATGGATAAACTGTCGCTCATTTCCGCTCCGAAAGTTCGGGTTATCCGCGACGGGGAAGAAAAGGAAATCGCTGTGAAAAACGTCGTTATGGACGACGTTACGATATTGCAGGCGGGACACCAGATTTGCGCGGACTCGGTCGTTGTCGAAGGCAGTATCGAGGTCAACGAAAGCCTTATCACCGGTGAGCCCGACGCAATCGTGAAAAACGCAGGCGACAGCCTTATGTCGGGAAGTTACGTCGTATCGGGACGCGCAAAAGCAAAAGTCGTGCACGTCGGCATGGATAACTTCGCAATGAAAATATCCGCCGGCGCGAAGTATTTCAAAAAACCTGTTTCGGTCATCAAAAATTCGTTAAATAAAATCGTAAAAACGATGTCGGTGGTCATTGTGCCGCTGGGCATCGCTTTGTTTTCAGTCAAATATTACATTCAGGGCAACGATATGAACAGTACGGTGCTGACGACAATCGGCTCGTTGGTTGGCATGATTCCGAGCGGTCTTGTCGCGCTTACGTCGGTCGTGTTCTGCCTGAGCGTCATAAGGCTTGCGGGACACCACACCCTTGCACAGGATATGTACTGCGTCGAAACGCTTGCAAGGGTTGACGTGCTGTGTCTTGATAAAACGGGCACGATTACCGAAGGCAGCATGGAAATCCACGGTATAAAAACCGTCGATTTGTCGGAAGACGAGTTCTGCCGCCACCTTAAAAACCTGTCGGACGCCGTCAAGGACGAAAACGCAACGGCGGCGGCGGTCAAAAACTACGTCGGACAGTACGAGGCGGCGGGCGAAGTCAGCGTTGTCGTGCCGTTTTCGTCGGACAGAAAGTGGAGCGGCGCGGTTATCGACGGCAGAAGTTACGTTCTGGGCGCGCCCGAATTCGTTTTCCCCAATACCGCGGAAGAAATAAAAGCAATCACGCGCGAAAAGGCGGAAGAAGGGCTCAGGGTGCTTGTCCTTGCGTCGTCGGACGTCGAAATTATCGGGCATAACCTTCCCGACGGACTTAAAGCGGAAGGGTTTATATTCATCGCCGATAAAATAAGAAAGGAAGCCCCCGATACGCTGCAATATTTCAGGGATCAGGGCGTTACCGTCAAAATAATTTCGGGCGACAACCCCGTTACCGTGCGCGCCGTCGCAAAACGCGCGGGACTTTCCGATTGCGACAGTATCATTGATATGTCGACACTGAAAACCGACGAGGAAGTCATCGAAGCGGCGGAAAAATACACGATATTCGGCAGGGTTCTGCCCGATCAGAAATTGTTGCTTGTAAAAGCCCTGAAAGCAAACGGACACACCGTTGCAATGACGGGCGACGGCGTCAACGACGTGCTTGCATTAAAGGAATCCGACTGTTCGATCGCGATGGCTTCGGGTTCGGACGCCGCGAAGAACGTGAGCAGTCTGGTGCTTCTCGACAGCAATTTCGCGTCGATGCCGAAAGTCGTTGCGGAAGGCAGACGTTCCATAAACAACCTTGAAAGGTCGGCGTCGTTGTTCCTTGTGAAGACGGGCTACAACTTGCTTATCGCGCTGTTGTTCCTTATCGTGCCGTCGATTCTGCCGTTCGAGCCAAGGCATCTTACGCTGCTTGGCGGGGTAACGATCGGGATTCCGTCGGGAATACTCGCGCTCGAACCCAATAAAAACAGGGTGGAAGGCAGGTTTTTGCCAAAAGTCATTATGAACGCGGTGCCCGGCATAGTAACCGTAATGGCGGGTATTATCGCAATCGTAATCACAACGCAGACGATACTCACGGGGCTTTCTCCGGACGAACAGCACGCGCTGTATTTCCTTGCGACCGTGTTTGCGGGATACCTGTTCGTGTTCAAATCGTGCTGGCCGTTCAACCTGTTGCACGCGGTACTTTTCGTGGGCGTAATCGCGCTTCTGGTGCTGTGTTACTTCGTGCATCTGTCGTTTATCGACATACAGTCGTTCTTCGGTCTGTACCGCGGAATAACGCCCGCAATGTGGAAAGTGCTTGCGGTGGTATGGTCGATACTCGTCGTCGTATTTGCGGCGATGTGGGCGCTTGATAAAAAGTATAACGTGCGCTTCCAGACGACCGTCGGCGACATCGAAGACAAAATCGATTTAAGACAAGAAGAAATCCGCAAAAAAAGAGAAGCGAAAAAGGCGGCAAGAAAAGCCAAAAAATCCGTATGATATTAAGGGTGAGAAAAAAATGAAATGTGCAATTTGTGGAAAAGAAATAAGTGAAAAAAACAGGGAAATCGTTACAGCGGACAATCAACACATCTGCAAAAAATGTAACGAAATGATCAGAAATATAAAAGGTAAAAATGCAATAAGCGTACGGCTGGACGAAGGTCAAAAAATCCGTGATGACTATTATCATGCGGGAAAAGGAAACTGGAAAAAGATAGCAAACGTTTTTGCATGGGTATATTTTGTTTTAGGTACTTTGGCGGTTGTTTTGTGTGCACTTATTCTTAAAAAGCCGACAATCCTTGTTGCGATTTTCGGCGTTGTATTAATGTTCTGTATTTTTGAGTTTATTATTGAAATTGCATGGAATATTGAAAAAATATGCAACAACACAAACGAACAAAGGATATACTTAAAACAATTGTTAGAAAAACAAAATCAAGATAATGAATAAAACAAAACCCGCAATCTGCGGGTTTTTTAATGCGTTTTTTCAGAAGAACGAGTGTAAAACAAGCATCACTATGCCAAGGATTAAAAGCACCACGCCGACGGTAATATTAAGCGTTTTGGGCTTTACCTTGTTTGCGATAAGCGCGGCAAGTTGCGCCGAAACGAGCGTGCTGAATATGCAGGTTATCATTGCCGTAGTGTCGGGCAAGCCGCCGATTCCGAAATGCGATACCGCCCCGACAAGCGCGGTAAACGTCATGATAAACACGCTTGTGCCGACCGCCTTTTTAAGCGGAAATCCCATAAACGACGTGAGTACAAGGAGCATCATCATGCCACCGCCCGCGCCGACGAATCCGCAAATCATACCAATCATTGCCGACAGCGCGAACGTTTGCACAGCGTCGCACCATTTGTTTTTGTACAAGCGGTCCTTTAAGGGATCTCTGCCGTTGACGGGAACGAGGATGAATTTAAGCCCGAGTAGTGACGTTGCGAAAATGGAAAAGTTTCCCATAAGGTGATTGTCGATTTTTGACGCAAGAAAACTTCCAAGAACCGTAAAGCATAAAACGACGACAAGCATTTTCGAGCCTTTTTTCACGTCAATGTTTTTATCGACGGCGTAAGCGGTTGCGGACACGGCGGACGCCAGAACGTCGGAAATCAGCGCGATACCGATGGCGTCGTACGACGGGAAGTCCAGAAACGCGACAAGCATCGGTGCGATAAACGCGGCGGCGGACAATCCCGCAAATCCCGTGCCTATGCCTGCGCCAATGCCTGCGAAAATATATACGATAATTTTAATATATTCTTCCATAGAAACGTAATAAATTATATCACCGCGCGCTTTTATGTCAACCGTTCGCCGTTGACTTTCCGATATTAAAGTGGTATCATATACTTTATGAAAATAATGTTCGTGTGCCTTGGAAACATCTGTCGCAGCGCAATGGCGGAATTTATGATGAAAGACGCCTTGAAAAAGCGGGGGATATCGGAAAAATACGTTATCGACTCCGCCGCGACGTGCGGGCTCGAAGCGGGTAACCCCGTTTATCCCGACGCGCTGAAAAAACTGAAAGAGCACGATGTCCCGACGTTCCCGCATTATTCGAAACAGGTCAGAAAAACCGATTACGACAAATACGATTTGTTTTTGGGAATGGACGACAAAAACGTCGCGTATCTCAAAAATCTTTTCGCGCCCGACGAAAAAAAGAAGGTAAAAAAGTTTCTGGAATATGCAGGGCAATCCCGCGACGTCGCGGATCCGTATTATACCGGCAATTTTGACGATACTTATGACGACTTGAAAATCGGTATCGAATTTTTGATAAATAATATTGAAAACAGGAAGTGAATTTATGAGTGAATGTACGCACGATTGCAGCTCCTGCGAAAGCCACGGAAGTTGCAGCGAAAAAACCGACTTTACCGTCCCCGTAAACGCATTGTCGAAGGTCAAACACGTTATCGGCATCGTGTCGGGAAAAGGCGGAGTGGGCAAATCTCTCGTAACGGGGCTTATGGCGTCGATTACGGCAAAACAAGGGTTTAAGACGGCGATTCTGGACGCTGATATTACCGGTCCGTCGATTCCGCGCATGTTTAACGTGGACGGTCCCATTGACAGCGACGGCAGTTTCTTTTATCCGGTGAAATCAAAGGGCGGCATTGAAATTATGTCGGCAAACCTTTTACTGGAACATAGTAACGATCCCGTCGTATGGCGCGGTCCCGTCATCGCGGGTATGGTGAAACAGTTCTGGACGGATTGCGTCTGGGGCGACGTGGACTTTATGTACGTCGATATGCCTCCCGGAACGGGCGACGTGCCGCTTACGGTTTTCCAAAGCCTGAACGTCGACGGTATCATCGTCGTGACAAGCCCGCAGGAACTCGTGTCGATGATTGTCGGCAAAGCCGTGAAGATGGCAAATATGATGAATATCCCCGTGTTGGGCGTCGTTGAGAATATGAGTTACGTCAAATGCCCGGACTGCGGGAAAGAGTTTTCGATTTTCGGCGACAGCAAGGTCGACGAAGTCGCAACCGAATTCGACCTGAAAGTTCTCGGACGGATTCCGTTTGACAAAAACATCGCGAAAGCCTGCGACGAAGGCAACGTCGAGTTACTTGACGCGGACTTCCTTGACAGCGCGAAAGAGGCGATAAAACGCCTTGCAAAATAAACGAAGAAAAAAAGAAACGCCCCGAAAAATCGGGGCGTTTCTTAAATATATAAGGGGGAAGGAAATTATCTTGCGTTTAAGCGGTCGAATTCTTTCACGTTTTCCACGATAAGGTCAAAGAATTTTTCAACGATTTTTTTGTCGTCGTCGTTGCCGCGGATTGCAATCGTCATCGTTACGACGTCGTTTAATGTTGTGAGCGCAAGCTGCATAAAGGGTTTGTACTTGACCGCGCCCGTCATAAATCCGTCAACGGGTTTCGCATTGCCGAAAGTCAGCTTATCGACGGGAAGAAGCCCGATGTTGCTCATACCGATAAGCGGGTTGTCGTACCCGATTTTGATTGCGAATTCCGAAATCGAAAAGGGCAGTATGGTATAGGCGAGTTTCAGAAGAGGCAGGCTGTAAAGCCCAATGTATTTGTCGCGCTTGCTTTTCTTTGTGGAGCGCATGACGTTGATGAGCGTATCGTTGATCGTTTCGCCCTTGTTATGCACCGTGCAAAGCATAAATCCCGTGTGATTTGCAAGCCCGCCGGCCTCGTCGCCGCCTTCGATATGACGGCGCAAATCGACCATGCAGGGGATTGAAAGGGTTTCGTCGTCGCGCATGCCCGAAATATCGTAAAGTGCGCGCACGTACGCCGCAAGCAGCATATCGTTGACGGTAACGCCCAGACGTTTTCCCGCGTTTTTCATATTAAGGAAAGTGTCGCGGTCGATTTTTCTGATGTTGATCATCGTGTGGTCGTCGGGACGGGGTTCGGTCAGCGGAAATACGTGTTTGTCTTTCACCGCGCTGATGTTTTTGAAAAGACCTTTCGCGACCTTTTTGTCGGCTGCGTCGAGTTTCGTATAAACCTGTTCCGCGCTTCTCGTACCTTGTTTAAGGTCGGTGGGGTTTTCGCCGCTTAAAAAAGCGTTGTAGTTTTTTGCAAGCTTTTTCAAAAAGTATTTGAAGTCGCCGCCGTCAAAGCACATATGGTTGACGATCATCGCAAACGTCGATTTTCCGTCCTTGTTCAGGACAATCACCTTAAACTGTACGTTGCTTGAAACGGGGATACTCTGACACAGGAAATCGTACGCTTCTTTTTCGGGATCGTCGCTGTCTTTTATTGTCAGGATATCGTTGACGGTGTAAGGCTCCACCTTCCAGTAAGGATTGACGGGATTTTCGTGAAAACTACTGTGAAGCACGGGGGCTTTTTCGCACATTATGACCAGCACGTTTTTAAGCGCGTCGGCGTCTAAGAGCCCGTCGAAAGTCAGGGTTGCGTGCACCATACGGTCGTAATAGTTTCGGAAAAGATATTGCATCTTATCCCACATTTCGGCTTTTATAGTTTTGCTCATAGTATCAAAATCAGTATTTTATCGTATCGTTTTTACGAGATAAAGATGTTATTTGTTTTCGTCGTTCCACATTGTGTAGTACGCTTCGTCAATGCGCGCTTTCTTTTCGGCTGCCGCCTTATCCTTTTTCTTTGCATAACTCACAAGAGATGCGATAAGGATAACGACGTCGAGCAGGGCTGCGCCGACGGGAAGAAGCCACGACGGATGCCACGGGATAACGTGCGCCACGCCAAGCATTACGTACACCATAACGGCGGTTACTTCAACGGTTGCAAGCAGGTCGAAAAGCCTGGATTTGCTGTTGTAAGAATACGCCTCGGCGGTGTCGGTGATAAGCATTGCGATCACCATTACAAGGAAGGTCATCCAGCTGTACCTGAGGTGCACGAGTATTTGCAGAATAAGGAAAATAAACGTGAACGTAAGAGCGATGATGACGTGCGACAGACCGCGGATTGCAAGGCGTCTTTTCTTTTTCGCAAGGACGATAATACCGAAAATCGCGCCTGCGATAACGCCCATAAACGCGCCGCCCACAAGAATGAGCCAGGTTTTGTCCCATGCGCGGGTTGCGAAACTGACCGAAAGATATCCGATCACGACAAACAGCGCGATTGCGATGCCGGTGAGCACTCTTGCGCCGATGCGGGGCACTGCGCGCTTTACGTTGTCCAGACGGTTTTCAAAATCGACGAGCGTGTCTTTGAAGTTTCCGAGACTGTCGATGCACAGGTCGTAGATGGCGTTTTCGTCCGTCATACCTTTTATCTTGTATTCCTGCGCGCGGTCGAGAAGGTTTTGCAAAACTTCTTCGCGGTATTCCATTGCCTCTTTTGTGGGAGAGATGGCGCGGAATTGTTGTTCGAGATACTTTTTGAAGCGGTCGATTAACATATTATTTTGTTCCTCCGTTGATTAAGTCTTTCATTATTTTTATGGTGTCAAACCAGTTGGTTTTGTTGAAGTCGTAAAAGGCGCGGCCCTTTTCGGTGATGCGGTAATATCTGCGTCTTGCGCCGGCGTCGCTTTCGCCCCAGTAACTTTCGATAAACCCGTCGTGTTCCATACGGCGGAAGGCGGTGTAAAGGGTGGCGTCTTTAAGGACAAGTTCGCCGTGGCTAAGGTCTTCGATCGCCTTGCTTATTTCATAGCCGTAACTGTCGTTTTTGATAAGCTGTGCAAGAATTATCGTTTCGGTGTGACCGCGCAGCATATCGGCACTTATTGCCATTTTATTTCGCCTCCTTATGTATATCGCCTGACTGAGACAGGGACATGGTCAGACGCGGGAGTTGGATTCGCCGACGCGAAAGCGAC
>ERZ1031954.1248-NODE-1248-length-10279-cov-5.522007_pt1 | contig 10279 bp, 8 predicted proteins | sample MGYA00516701_ERZ1031954 | MGnify/ENA primary metagenome ERZ1031954 (study PRJEB33719, sample SAMN04261284) | wastewater metagenome | biome: rural village; feature: human; material: feces | host: Homo sapiens | place: El Salvador | collected 2013-01-07 ...
AATTAAATGTAGATGAATATAATAAACTACTAGAAATATTAGAAAATATGATTGATTCTGATAATGAAAATTATTCAACTAAATCATCAAAAATGAAAGATAAACTATTGAGATATAGTGTTCCAATAACAGAAGAAGACGGAACAACAATAGTTGATATGAGATTTTATAATAACGAGATTGTAGATTTATTTATGATATTGTTTTATGAGATAGGTAATATTCCTATCAATACCAATTATTATGAAGTCTTATTAAGTGTAAGGGAGAAAATAAAAAAGAGCAAAATGTCAGAAGAATAATAGTCTAATTTAGAACAGGAGGTGCAATATGGCGAGTAAATTAAGACTAATAACAGACCTATATGGAGAAACCTTAACACAAATAAGCAAGAATCCGGATGACTGGATGTCATTCTTGGAATGTGCAGCAATGAACTACAAATACCCTTTTAATGATCAAGTTTTAATTTATGCACAAAGACCAGAAGCAGTTGCGTGTGCGAAGATAGAGGCTTGGAACAAACAAGTTGGTAGATGGGTTAATCGTGGTGCAAAAGGAATAGCACTTCTTTCAGAAGATAATGGTTATACTAATTTACGATATGTATTTGATATTGCAGATACTAATAGTAAGTTCGGTAAAAGTTTTAGGCTATGGTCAGTTTCAAAACCTTACGAATTAGATATTATTGAATCACTAGAAAACAAGTATGGAGAACTTGATGATAAAAGTTCTCTTGGACTTGCAATTAAGTCTGTATCAAAGATACTTGTTGAAGATAATATGCAAGATTATTTGGAAGATTTAAAGTTTTATAGAGAAAATAGTTCTCTTGAATCAATGACTGATGAAGCAGTTCAGTTATTGTTTCAAAATGCACTAGAAAATAGTATTGCATTTTCAATGATTAAAAGGTGTGGATTAAATCCGAATGATTATTTCACTAATGAAGATTTTACACCAATATTAGCATTTGATAGTTATGAAACTATAACTAGATTAGGTGTAGCCACTAGCGAAATATCTGAAATGGGTATTCGTGAAATTTATAACACTATTAAAAAGTTACGAATAAATGAAATAAATAAAATTCGCACATTTGATATAGATAAAGATTTATCTTATGATGTAAGTGAAAGCAGAGAAACTGTTGAAAGGAGGAATAATGATGAGTATAACTTACACACGCAAAGGGGATTACGAGATACCAGACCTAGCGATACAAGAGAACAAGATTCAAGTGGAGGGCAAATACGCAATGATGAGGTTAAGGTACTTGAAAGAGAACAAGAAATCTCTATACACAACTCTATTAATGAGCAATCAACTTCCAAAACACTTGATGAATATTCAAGAAGTAGCAATGGAGAGAGTAGAACAGATAGTATCAGAAATGAAATCCAAAGAGAAGATAACAGAACAAATGAAACAACAAGACCCTATGAAATGGATAGGCTTAATGAACAACTTGAAGACATCAGCAGAGGAGATAGTAGCGAACGAATTGATTTACGCTTAAACAATTATGATCCAAGTCAAAGTAAAACACATTATGTTGTAGTTGATGAAAAGATAAATCAGATATTAAGTACAACTCCTCATTTAAGAAAATCAAATAAGGAAATAAAAGACTTTATACAAAATGAAAAAGATGTTACAAAAAGAGCAGAGTATCTCAAAGGAATATTTAACAAAGATTATACCGGTGTTATAGTTGATGACCAAATGTATGGTTATAAAACTTTTGACAACGGTATTTTATTTTGGAAAGGAAATTTCTTATCAAGAGATACAGAAAGTTTTGTAAGTTGGGAAGATTTAACTTATCACTATGACGCAATGAGTTTATTAAATCAGTTAAATGATAGAATAGAACCATTGCCAAGTGTAACAGACCAATTAAGTTTTATTGATGAAAATAGTGAAAAATCAGTATCTGATTTAGAATTTACACAGGAGTTTGTTGATAGATATTTAACAGAACAACACCGTGATACAAAGTTTAGTATTTACGAACAATTTAGTAAAAGTTTATCAACAGAGAATAATATAAATTATCTTAAAAACTTATATGGAATAAGTGGTGCTACTTCTACAATAAAAGGAGCAGGAATTGGAGTTAATACTGATTATAAAGGTGTAAGATTTAATAGAGGTTATTTTGACGCTAGTGCCAAAGAACAATTATTCAAGTGGAATTATATTGAAAAAAGAATAAAAACTCTTATTCACGAAGATAGATACCTTAATTCAAAAGAATTAGAAGAATATCCGAAGTGGCTTGATGAAAAAGACCAAGAAAGAGAATTTATTGAGGCAAGTAATAATCTAGCAGAAAAAATAATTGAAGAACCAACCGAAGAAAAATATGAATATCAATATCATTTAGGAGATAGAGTTTATATTGGAGCAGATGAATATGAAATATTAAGTATTGGAATTAGTAATGTCGTATTATATGATTTTAGGTATCCTTTATTTAATCGTGAAATGTCCAAAGAAGAATTTGATAGGAAAGTACAAGAAAATCCTGCAAATGATCATCTTAAAGTTAAAGTAAGTGATATTAAAGATAATACAAATGAAGAACTAGGCAATATAGAGGAAAATGTAAAAGAAGAAATATCACTTCCTATTGAAGAAGAACCAGAAGTTCAAGATGAAAATATTGTTCCAGTATTTGAAAAAAAGAAAAGTAATAAAATAAGAAGTTTTGATATTCACCCAGAAATACCTACTTCTGATAGAAATCAATTTAAAATTACAAATGATAATTTAGGTGAGGGTAGTCCAAGAGAAAAATTTAATAATAATGTTGAAGCAATAAGAGTTCTAAAAAAATGTGAAGAAGAAAATAGATTTGCAACTCCACAAGAACAAGAGATACTGTCGAAATATGTCGGCTGGGGTGGACTTCCACAAGCCTTTGATGAAAAAGATTCTTCTTGGAGTAATGAATATAGTATATTAAAGAATTTACTTGATGAAAAAGAGTATTCACAAGCACGAGAATCTACTTTAACAGCCTTTTATACACCACCAGTAGTAATTAGGTCAATGTATAAAGCATTAGAGAATATGGGGCTTAAAACGGGCAATATATTAGAGCCTAGTTGTGGTGTTGGTAACTTTATAGGTATGTTACCAGATTCACTAGAAGATTGTAAGTTATATGGTATAGAACTTGATTCCATAAGTGGTAGAATTGCAAGACAACTTTATCAAAAATCAACTGTTGCAGTACAGGGTTATGAAGATACTAATCTTCCTAACTCTTTTTTTGATGTAGCAGTTGGTAATGTGCCATTTGGAGATTTCAAGGTATTAGATAAGAAATACGATAAGCATAAGTTTTTAATTCACGATTACTTTTTTGCAAAGACACTTGATAAGGTTAGACCCGGTGGTGTTATTGCATTTATAACAAGCAAAGGTACACTAGATAAAGAAAATCCAAGTGTTAGAAAATATATTGCTCAAAGAGCAGATTTATTAGGTGCTATTAGACTACCTAATAACACATTTAAAGCAAATGCAGGTACCGAAGTCACATCAGACATTATTTTCTTACAAAAAAGAGATTCAATAACTGATATTGAACCAGACTGGGTATATCTTGGAGAAAATGATGATGGTATAAAAATGAACCAGTATTTTATTGATAATCCAGAAATGATACTAGGAAATATAGAAATGATTTCAACTAGGTTTGGCTATGATTCTGCTTGTATCTCTGATGGTGAAAAGTTAGAAGATAAGTTAGAAAGAGCAATTTCAAATATACACGCCGAAGTAAAAGAGTATGAACTAGATGATATAGGAGAAGAAGATAATTCCATTGAAGCAGATTTAACGGTAAGAAACTTCTCATACACTTTAATAGATGACAAAATCTATTTTAGAGAAAATAGTAGAATGTACCCACAAGAATTAGCAATGACTACTGAAAATAGAGTTAAAGGTTTAATTGAAATAAGGGACTGCGTTAGAACTCTTTTAGAATATCAAACGGAAGATTATCCAGATGAAGATATAAAGAGAGAACAAGTGAAATTAAATCAATTATATGATAGGTTTACAAAGAAATATGGACTAATCAATAGTAGAGGAAATAACTCTGCTTTTTCAAATGATTCAAGTTATTATCTATTATGTTCTCTTGAAATTTTAGATGAGAATGGAAATCTTGCAAGAAAAGCAGATATGTTCACCAAAAGAACTATCAAGCCTAAAACAGAGATAACATCAGTTGATAATGCAAACGACGCTTTAATTGTTTCACTATCCGAAAAGGCAAGAGTTGATATAACCTTTATGCAAAAACTTTGTAATATGGATATGGACAAAATGCTTAAAGATTTGGATGGAGAAATATTCAATGTTCCTGAATATGGAGAGCCTAATCATTGGGTTACGGCAGATGAGTATTTGTCTGGTAATGTAAGAGAAAAATTAAAGATTGCAGAACATTTTGCTGAAACAGATGAAAGATTTAATGTAAATGTTAAATATTTAAAAGAGGTTCAACCAAAAGATTTAAGTGCAAGTGAAATAAGTGTTAGACTTGGCTCTACTTGGATTCCACCTGAAGATATAAAAGTCTTTATTGAATATTTATTAAATCCTAGTAATTATGCTTGTCAAAATATAAATGTTCATTATAATGAAGCAACTTCTGAGTGGTGGATAGAGGGTAAAAATTATGATAAGTATAATATTAAAGCAACTAATACTTATGGAACTGGTAGAGCAAGTGCTTATAAGATTATTGAAGATAGTTTAAATCTTAAAGATACAAGAATTTACGATTACTATGAAGATGAAAATGGTAAGAGAGTAGCAGAATTAAATAAAAAAGAAACAGCAATAGCACAGGCAAAACAAGAGCAAATAAAACTTGCTTTTGAGGAATGGATATGGAAAGATCCGGAGCGTAGAGAAAGGTTAACAAAGGTTTATAATGAAAGGTTTAATTCTATCAGACCACGAGAGTATGATGGAAGTCATATCAGTTTTGATGGAATGAATCCAGAAATAACCTTACGAAAACATCAAGTAAATGCAATTGCACGAATACTTTATGGAGGTAATACACTTTTAGCACACGAAGTTGGAGCAGGTAAAACTTTTGAAATGGTTGCTGCTGCAATGGAATCAAAAAGATTAGGGTTATGTAATAAATCCTTATTCGTAGTTCCTAATCACATTGTAGAACAGTTTGGTCAAGAGTTTTTACAACTATATCCGAGTGCAAATGTTTTGGTAACTACAAAGAAAGATTTTGAAACTGCTAACCGTAAAAAGTTTTGTTCAAGAATAGCCACAGGAGATTATGACGCAATTATAATTTCACATTCACAATTTGAGAAAATACCAATGTCAGTTGAAAGACAAGTTACAATAATTCAAAAACAAATAGAAGATATAACTTTGGGTATTCAAGATTTAAAAAATAATAATGGCGAAAGATTTTCTATCAAACAAATGGAGAAAACTAAAAAAAGTTTAGAAACAAGACTTGCAAAATTAAATGATACTTCAAGAAAAGATGATGTTGTAACTTTTGAGGAGTTAGGTGTTGATAGAATATTTGTAGATGAAGCCCATTACTATAAAAATCTATTTCTTTACACTAAAATGAGAAATGTTGGTGGTATAGCACAAACCGAAGCACAAAAGTCATCAGATTTATTTATGAAGTGTAGGTATCTTGATGAACTAACAGGTGGTAAAGGTGTCATATTTGCAACTGGAACTCCAATTTCAAACTCTATGGTAGAACTATATACAATGCAAAGATACTTGCAATATGGAGAACTAGAAAAAAGACATCTTCAACAATTTGACGCTTGGGCTTCAACTTTTGGAGAAACTGTAACTGTAATAGAATTAAGCCCAGAGGGAACAGGATACCGAGCAAAAACAAGGTTTGCCAAGTTCTTTAATTTACCAGAACTAATGGCACTTTTTAAAGAAGTGGCAGATATTCAAACTTCTGAAATGCTTAATCTTCCAGTACCAAAAGCCAACTATCATAATGTGGTTATAGAGCCTAGTGAAATTCAAAAAGAATTAGTAAAAGACTTATCTGAAAGAGCAGAGAAGATAAGAAATAGAATGGTAGATTCATCAGTTGATAATATGCTAAAAATAACTAATGATGGAAGAAAATTAGCACTAGATCAAAGACTTACAAATGATATGTTAGAAGATTTTGAGCATAGCAAAGTAGCAACTTGTGCTGATAATATTTATAGTATTTGGGATAAAACAAGTGAAGATAAATCTGCACAATTGGTGTTTTGTGATTTATCAACTCCTCATAATGATGGCAAGTTTAATGTCTATGATGATTTAAAAACAAAACTTATAGATAGAGGTATACCAGAAGAAGAAATTGCTTTTATTCACGACGCAAACACAGACGCAAGGAAGCAAGAATTATTTAATAAAGTAAGACGAGGACAAGTTAGAGTTCTTATAGGAAGTACACAAAAAATGGGTGCAGGAACTAACTGTCAAGATAGACTTATAGCCTTACACGATTTAGATTGCCCTTGGCGACCAAGTGACTTAATACAAAGGTCAGGAAGAATAATAAGACAAGGAAATAAAAATCCGGAAGTAGATATTTATAGATATGTAACAGAGGGAACTTTTGACGCATACTTATATCAATTAGTGGAAAATAAGCAAAGATTTATTTCACAAATAATGACATCAAAAACTCCTGTGAGGTTTGCAGAAGATATTGATGAAACTGCATTGTCTTATGCTGAAATTAAAGCATTAGCAGCAGGAAATCCAGATATAATTGAAAAAACAGAACTTGATACACAGGTCGCAAAATTAAAATTATTAAAACAAAACTATTTGAGTGAAAAGTATGAATTAGAAGATAAAGTTATTAAATATTATCCAAATGAAATAAAAAGATTAGAAAATAGAATTGAAGATATGAAAGAAGATATTGAGGTATTCAACAATAATAATACTCCAGATAATTCTTTTGATAAAATGAATATAAAAGGTACAGACTTTACTGAAAGAAAAGAAGCAGGAGAAAAGATTATTGAAATATGTAAGTCTATGACTAATCCAGAACCACTTGAAATTGGAGAGTATAAAGGTTTTAAAATTATATCATCTGTTGATACTATGGTCAGAACGTTTTATGCTAGTATGTAGAATACTTTATCATATACAATAGAATTGGGTAGTGAGCCTAGTGGAAATATAACCCGTATTGATAATGTTTTAAATGGTATAGAAACAAGACTTTCTAGTATAGAAAATAATCTTGAAGACACTAAAAAGAATTATGAAAGTGCTAAAAAAGAAATTGAAAAGCCATTCCCACAAGAGGAAGAATTGAAAACAAAGTCAAAGAGATTAGATGAATTAAATATAAAATTAAATCTTAATAGCGGAAACAGTAAGGCAGCTTTTTATGAGGTACAAAGATAAAGAAATCATTGATGATGGTAATGACATAAGTGATGATAGTCAAGATTGTAAAAAAGAATATGAGAGATAAATCGCACATTTAATTCTAAAAGGCTATTGTGTTAAAATATTCACATCCAAAAGGAAAGGTGATGAATATATGGATTTTGATAAGGAAATGGAGAAGAAATTTGATGAATTATTTTGGTATGTGCTTAATGAACAAACACATCAACTAAACAAGGAAAAAGAGTATATGGAACTCAACAGAACTTGCCAAGAAATAACTGGTACAAATAGCAAAATTCAATCAATAATAGAAAATAACGAATCAGTTTCATTAACAAAGGAAGAAGTAGAATTATTAGTAAAATACTTTACTTCTTGTATTGATAGAATGCTTATTGAACAAAAGAAAATGTTTTATTTAGGAGGAAAATATTTCTACTATCTTATGAAAGAAATGGAATTGGTAAAATAACCAAAGAGAGCGATTTTAGTAAAAACTATCTTCGCTCTTTTTTATTTTATAGAAAGGAAAGTGACATTATGGAAGAAAAAATTAGAGAAGAATTATATTCTAAATTAGAAAGTGAATTTGATTCTTATAAGAAAGAGTTGAAAACACTTACTTCAAAGGAAATAATAGATAAATCTTATGAAACTACAATGAAAGAAGAACTAATGTGTTTGTTTTATCCAGAATCACAAAGGTATGATTTAGATGAAATAAAAGCATTAAAAAATGAAAAAAATTCATTGGAAACTTTATATCAAGGTTGGATGGATTCTGACTTAAATATAAATCAATTATTAGAAGATAATACTGATGAAATAGTAGCAGAATTAGCAGAAGAATATAAAGCAAAACAATCAAAGAAAAAAGAAAAAGAAAGGTAGGTAATAGTATGGCTTATTATCAACCAGAAGAAATACGAAAAGCAAAAGAAATGGACTTATATACTTATTTGAAAAACTATGAACCAGATGAATTAGTGCATTTTAGTAGAGATACTTATATGACTAGAACACACGATAGTTTAAAAATAAGTAATGGTATGTGGTATTGGTTTTCAAGAGGAATAGGCGGAAAAACTGCACTAGAATATTTAATTCAAGTTAGAGAATATACTTTTATTCAGGCAGTAGAAACTATTTTGGGATACTCAAATGATAGACCACCTGTTGTATATCAACAACCTAAAAAAGTTCCAAATGTAAGACTTATTTTGCCAAAGAAATCAACTACAACAGACAAAGTTATGAGTTATTTAATTGGTCGTGGAATTGATAAAGATATTATAAGTGAGTGTATAGATAATCGTTTAATATATGAAGATTTACCTAATCATAATGTAGTATTTGTAGGCTATGACAAAAATAAAGTACCAAGATATGCAGGAGTCAGAGCAACAAATAACAGTAGATATATGAAAGACGCATACGGAAGTCATAAAGCATTTTCTTTTAAATTGGATTCACTAGAAAAGAGTGATACAGTTCATTTATTTGAAAGTGCTATTGATTTATTATCATACGCAACACTTAATAAATTGGAAAATAAAGAATGGTATAATGATAACTTACTTTCACTAGCAGGTGTATATCAACCGGCTAAAAAAATTGATGAAAGCAAGATACCACTAGCATTAAATTATTATCTGAATCAAAATCAAAATATAAAAAAAATATATCTGCATTTTGATAATGATAGTGCAGGAAGAATAGCAACAATGGCACTTAAAACTGTTCTTCCGAAACAATATGAAGTCATTGATGATCCACCTAAAATTGGAAAAGATTTCAATGACTTTTTGTGTGCCAAAGTAGGAATAAATTATAAAAAAAGATATGAAAAAGAAAGGTGAAATTATGAAATTTGATTATTTAAAATTAGCAAATATTATTAAGACAAGAAGAAATGAGAAAGGTATTTCAACAAGAAAACTTGCTGAAAAAATTGGTATAAGTCACGCAGAAATATCAAGATTTGAAAATGGATTAAAGCCAAGTTTTTATTTAATTCCGTTTGTAAAAATGTGTGAGGAATTAGAACTTGATATTGAAGATTTACTAATTGAAGTTGGTCTTTTAAGTGAAATAGAAGATAAAAAATATGAAGTGAAAGTTACAAATGTTAATGAAGATTATTTTGAAATTGAAGCAAGAAATCAAAAAGAAGCGGCACTGATTGTAGCAAAATTTGTAATAGAAAATGAAATTGTTGAGATAGATACAACTATACCAATCGAGTTTGAAGTTGAAGAAATTGAAGAAGAAAAAGAAGAAGATTTTGAGGAAGAAGATGACGAATTAGACGCAGAATCTTTTATGAAAATGCAATGTGAAAATTGCAAACACTATTGTCCTTATTGTGGCAAGTGTTCTCTTGGGGAATAAAACTTATGTCTAGCCAGCACTGAATTTATACTCCCGTATAAATTCGCTTGTGGGGAAATCCCCAATCCCCTTGCTAGACAAAAATGTATATTGAAGAAAGGAAAGTGATAGAAATGAGTGAATTATTGTTTTTTGTTTTAGGGTTCATCATAGGAGGTCTTGCAATGACCACCTTGATGTGTTGCTTACAAGTAAATCGTGTAAGTGAACTGGAAAGACAAATAGTATTAAGAGATAATGAACACGAAGAAGATCCGGAGGTTGTTAAATGCGAAGTCGTAGAATAAAAAAACAAATATGGCTTAATGATGAAGAAGAATATATTATGAAGTGTAAGTCACAAGCAGTTGGTATGAATGCCTCTGATTATATTAGAAGGCGAAACCAAAACCCTTAATATCATCATCAAAGCCGACGTTCAGGGCAGCGT
>ERZ1031954.1270-NODE-1270-length-10204-cov-5.614642_pt1 | contig 10204 bp, 9 predicted proteins | sample MGYA00516701_ERZ1031954 | MGnify/ENA primary metagenome ERZ1031954 (study PRJEB33719, sample SAMN04261284) | wastewater metagenome | biome: rural village; feature: human; material: feces | host: Homo sapiens | place: El Salvador | collected 2013-01-07 ...
AGGCCACCGACCTTGCAGGCACGTACAAAGAGCGCCACCAGGCCGCGCGGCAGCTGATAAACGATTACCCGACCTATCTGGGGCAATTGTCCGAGGAGGTTATCATGACAGGCAAGGCTGCAGCGCAGTATAAAAAGCTATGCGACAATATTAAACAAGCGGCGTACGCCCGTGCCTTGCAGAAGAAAATCGAAGACCTATACGCCGAGCGTATTGAGATAGAGGATAAGATAAGCAAGCGCACATGGTCACAGTCGCCTGAGACCAAGGCGCAGATGTCCGAAATATACCGGGGCGCGAGGGAAGAGGCGAACAATAAAGAAGCGGAATTGCGCAAAAGAGGTCCAAAATATATACAGACGAAAAGAGGATTTGAGACAGAACTTGAAGAAGCACGGCTGAGCGCATATAATGACTATATTACGAGGCATGCTGTTTCGCTCTATGGCGGAACACAGTTTAAATCATACAGAACAACGCAAATAGCGCAGGACGAACTTGCGGAGCTGGAGGAGAAGCTGAGTATTGTTGACAACGCCATCGAAGATTTAAGTAACAAAAAGTCCAATATCCACGTAGACCCGGTTATCGAGTCGGGCGGAGGTGGCTATAAGCCCGTCAAGACAGCGCCCGTCAAGAAAGATAAGTCGTACACGCCGCCGGAGAATTTGGCCGAGATTAAGAGTTACGAAGAGCTGAGCAAGGCCATACAGTACTACAACAAGGTCAAGGACGCCGCTACCACGGACGCCGATCGACTGAAAGCACAGCAGACCATCGACACCCTCGAAGATATGCGCAAGGCGTGGGATGCGGCCTCATCCACGGCCAAGGCCTACGAGCCGCCCAAGGACATTGCCGACATCCGCAGTATCGACCAAGCCAACGAGGCATTGACGCACTACCGCAATGCCTTTGACGCCGTCACAGACGATGCAGAGCGTCAGCGACTGCAAGGCATTATCGACAAGATCGAGGCGCTGAAAAAGTCGTGGACCGGCACGACCGAGGCCGTCAAGGCCGACACACCGCGCTGGCGTCAGAACCTCGACAGCGTCCGCGCCGATCTCGACAGGATATACGCGCTGCCGCCCAAACTGTGGAAGGTAGAGGTTAAGGGTATGGGTTTTGAAGCTATCACAAAGCAAATCAAGCAGTTGGAAGCAATGAAGTATATGCCCGGGCTCTCCGATGGAGACAAAAAGGACATAGACGATATCATTGCCCGACTGCAGCAGATGCGTGCGGCCTCGCTGTCGGGTATGGAGACGTTCAGCGGGATGTGGGATGCCACCAAGGGACTGCAAGGCGGCATCCAGTCGATGACCAAGGTCACGGACGAGAACGCCACCGCATGGGAAAAGGTCAGCGCCGTAGTCGATGGTGCGATGCAGATGTATCAGGCAGTTGCGCAGATAATACAGATAGTCGATGCCGTCATCACCGCATCGAGCGCTATAAAGCAGTCCACCTCGGCGGCGAACGTAGCGGCGTCCGACGCCGAGGCCACCGCCGACACCACCGCCGCGGCCGCCTCGATGTTCAAGGCGCACGCATGGTTGCCATGGGTCGGCGTCGGTCTCGGCGCTGCAGCCGTTGCTACGATGCTGGCCACGATGTTCAGCCTGCCAAAGTACGCGCAAGGCGGTATCGCCTACGGGCCCACGGTCGGCATGTTCGGCGAGTACGCCAACGCTTCGACCAACCCCGAAGTCGTGGCACCGCTCGACCGACTGCGCACGCTCATACAGCCGCAAGGAAGCCTCGGTGGCGAAGTCGAGTTTAAGATAGAGGGGCGCACGTTGCGTGGCATCCTCAACAAGGTAGACAATCATAATAGCAGGATATAGACAATGGCACAGAACACATACATAGGCGAGTTCCTCGGCATACACGGGACGCGCTGGAAGATAGAGATTACGGGCGAGGGCGTCCCCGTCGAGGGCGGCACACTGACCTTTGCGGCCGACCCTGCCGCCGAGCTCGAGTGGAAGGAGACCGAGCCGATAGAGCCGGTATGCGGTGCGGCGCTGACGCTCCACCTCATAAGCGAGAGCGACAGACAATTCCTGCCGCTGTATACCACCAAGGTAGGCGCGGTGCGCTGCACCGTCTACCGCAACGGTGACCGCTACTGGACAGGCATACTCGACACCGAGCAGTACGAGGAGCCGTACAGCACGCTGAGTGGATATGAAGTATCGCTGATTTTCAGTGACTTTGCAGCGCTCGACCGCGTAAAGTGGGATGCCTCGACAGGCTACTTGTCACTGAAAAAAATCATAGAGACGTGCATAGATCGTCTGCACCTGCGTCCTGACCAAACCAAGCAATGCGTTACGCATATCTCGACTATGTACGGAGGCAAGTCCATAGACCTGATAGCGCTGAGCGTGGATTGCGCCGATTTCTATGATGAGGACGGTGAGCCGCAGACGTGCCTCGAAGTGCTTAAGGCGGTCTTACAGCCGTTTGCGCTGCGCATAATACAGCGCGGCGGGAACTTCCACATATACGACTACAGTCAGATGCTGAACGAGTATGCTACCGACATCCTCGAGGGCAATGCCAATGTATACTGGGATGCCGACGACCAGACACTGGGCATGGGCAAGGTCTACAATAAGGTCACGGTAACGCTGTCGCAGTATGTCGAGACCAATCTGTTAGACGGGGACATCGACACCGATATACTACCCGGCGATAGCGGCGGTATACTGTACATGACGGGCAACGATAAGCGCGGAGCCGACAACACGAAGAAGAGTTTTTTGGACGGCTTCAAGTTGTACTTCGGCACGGACGGGACGCTGACCGGACAGCAGAACACCTTAGGCATCACCGATGGCGCCGTGGCCAAGCTGCCTATAAAGCTCACAGAGCCGTCATGCCGCTGGATGCGCATCAAGAGTATATATAGCGGCAGCGACTGCAAGGGCATACTGGCCGGAGCGCGGTCCAACACGGACGCTTCGAACAGCAATTATATGTCCGACCTATGGGATGGTATGTCATTCCAACAATGGGATGCCGTGGCCAAGCAGCCGCATACACTGTTCACCGTTACAGGGGCGCGCATAGATGCACAGACACAGCCGCAGAACGCACTCAAACTGACGCTGGATGTCATGTTCGATGTGCGGTACAATCCCTTCGAGGGCGCGGCGCTCGAAAACGAGGAAGGCAACTGGGGACGCTTCGAGCGCTGGCTCAACTTCGCATATATACCCGTGAAGCTCGAGCTGCTTGACGATAGTGGCGCGGTAGTGGCGCACTACATGGAAACTGTCGGTGCCGAGGACTACAAACCATCCGGCTCGGGCTGGCAGCCCGGGGCTGCGGCATGGGGCGATTTTCGCCTAAGTTACTACGACTGGACCGACCGAAAAAGCAAGACCGGCATGGGCGGATGGGCCACCAATAAGACCACCATCGGGTGCTACAAAAAAGACCTGCCCGCCAACTACCAGAAGCGCGGCGACGGCGTAATTGTTAAGTGGCCGGACGCATATTCGGGCACACTGCGCCTGACTGTCGGCGGCGGCGTGTTCGCCAATACAGATACCGTGCCCGAGACAGGCAGACAGAACGGCGACAACCGCGGATGTATAGCTCGCTGGCTGGCCTACAAAGACCCGAAGATAGTCGCCGTGCAACTTAACGGAAAAGAGCTCGGCGATGATGTCACCGGCGACATCGTCACCGCCGCATGGCTCGACAAGAATGCCGCTGACGACACCTCGATAGACCTAACCATAGGGAGTGCTGTCAAGAGCGTACTGGCGCGCGGAGGCTTGCGCGGCGCGGCGTCAGGCATTTTCACGCGCAACGGCCACAGCGGTACACTCCAAGAATTGCTGTGCGGCACCGTATTTTCGCAGCACGCAACGCCATCGCTGGTGCTGACGGGACAGGCACGGCTGCTGCCGGTTTTCGGTGTACTGACAGACGCCAATAGCCCCGGACGCGCCTTCATGCCGATATCGGAGGTGCAGGATCTGCGAGCCGACACTTCGGACGTCAGACTTGTGGAGGTGCAGCCCGAAGACTATACTTTTATTGAATACACAGACCCCGAATAATATATACATATGGCAAAAAAGACGTATACAGTTAAGACTTTTACGCAGACCGCACAGCCGCGTGCAGCACGTCTGCGCGGTGTCACGGCGGCAGTAGGCCGTTCATCAGCCGTCGTCAGCGGCTCGGGCACCGACCACAGCCACCCCAATCAGAGATTTCTCGACACTTTAGGGGGTGATATTGCGGCCACTGAGGACGGCGGCTCCGCCACACGGCGTATCAATCTCAGCGCCGACGGCAGCGCCTATATCGAGTACAACCCCGACACCGGCTGTCTGATGTGCAACGTCCCGATGGCATCGCGCGGAGACGTAGCCGCGTTCAACGGGGGCGAAGTCCCTGGCGGAGGCTCGAGCGGCGGCGGCAGCGACTACAACCGTCTGGACGCATGGGCGGACTACGACAGCACCAAAGCCGGGTACGTGCTGTCGGCGTTGCTTGGCATCGACCTGAACACGCGCACGAAAGCCAACGCCGATGCCATCGCATCACTGACAGGCTCTCTCGCAGCGCTGGCATCCACAGCATGGGTCAGGACGGAATTGTCCAACTACCTCAAGAAGATGCCGGAGTTGGCCGAGGCCGACAGCGTGGCGTATGTGCTGACGTTCGGCGCGCCCGATGGCACATACCCTGTTAAAGCCATCGACCTAACCATACACCCGGTGCCGCTGGCTACCAAAGCAGACAAGGCCACCAAAGCAACATCCGCAGACAGCGCCACCAACGCCGACCATGCCACGGCCGCCGATAAAGCCACCAACGCCGACCATGCCACGGCCGCCGATAAAGCCACCAACGCCGACCACGCCACGGCCGCCGATAAAGCCACCAACGCCGACCACGCCACGGCGTTAGCTTCAAAACGAAAAATCTATGGCCAAGACTTCGACGGTAGCGGTAATGTCGATGGCTCCCTCACCCTCACGGGCGCGAACAACGGAGCAGGCTTGTGGGGGACGTCAGTAGACCTACAAATAGTCTGCACGACTTCGGCCGGAACGCTATACAAGGCCGGGACTAAGGCATGGGGACAGTCCACCTTCAAGGACGGGAACACCTACTGGTGGGTCGAGGATGGCGATACCAAGACGCATGTAGCGACCTACACAGCCGGGACGAACCTGCTGCTGCTGAAGGCGCAGGCGCGTTTCAATGAGGGCCTTATCCTACGAGAGGGCGAAAAAATTTATCTTACCCACAACAAAACCGTATGGCTACGATATGACGCTGCACGCGGTGTCATAGTCGCGAATAAACCAATAGTAACCGCCGGAGACGTAACTGCCTTCGACACCCAAGCCGAATAAGATATGATTACGATTTCTCAAGTCGCCACACTATTAGGCGAAAACACGCGCAGTCTCAAGGCGCTATGCACATCCTCGAAAATCAATAAATGGAGTGTGCGCAAACCTATAGCGCATTCCAAAATCGCCGATCTGACCGATGCCGAAGTGCTCGCCGCCGATGCCGGCATGGTGTTCGGCAACGCCGCGCTGACACCGTACTACTCCGCCGAGAGTCTTCTTTCCGCGCTCAAAAAAGGCACGAAGTGGACTTACTCGCCGCCGACCGGGGCATATCCTGATCAGCCTTGGCGGCTGGGCGACTTTCGCGGATATGTCCACCGCGCCGGCGCGTGGACGAATGCGCAACTTGAAGGGGACATCACCTTTGATGACCTCAGCCGCAGCGTGCGCTTCACTTTCGGAGCGTTCGACACCATACAGGGAGACGACACCACCGGCGCATTGTCGTGGCGTCAGTGCGCGACATGGCGCGACTGCTATCCGTGCGTCTGCATCTTCGACAATACAGGCACTCTATATACTTATGTCACCGCAGACAAGACCATAAGCGCCGCCGCGTCAGATCTGATACTGACCTTCGGCACAGGCGGTATCGCGCTGACGAAAAACAAAAAATACACCTATCTGAAATGTGCCTGTACAATCAAGCACACTTCTGCGACAGCTATACCCGAGGGCACACCGACCTTCGCCGCGATACCCTGCCAAGGCGATACCTACGGACAGCTGGTATATGCCGAGGCAGTCATTTCGCTCACGGCCACCATTACCGGGCTGGCCACCGGCACTGCCGTACCCACCACATGGGCAAGTCCGACGAAGTACACAGGCGTTGTGGAGGTAGGCACCGTGCCGACCCGATATGCGCTGGCAGCAGGGACACTTTGGTTGCGCGTGGTGCTGGATAGTACGCAGTCTAATACCGATTATATCGTCAACGCGCTCACGGCCATAGCCTCGGCCACGCTGGGAGGCGCATACGATGCCCCGGGAGCAGCCACACTCTACTCCGTGGCTGCGGATGGCACGCTGACGCCTAAACCATCCGCCGGCATCACTATCCCCGCAAGAAGCCGCAAGACAATCGCGCTGTCGCTCGGCTACCTCATGGGCACCACTCCTGACGGATCGGTCGGGCCAGTCACCGACACATCCGCTACGTGCGCCGCCGCCTTCCGCTTACGCTTCGGAGACGGCTCCACACTCACGGCCAAGCCCGTGGACATCCGCTTTAAGGTCCTATGACACCACCAAAACACCAAAATATTATGACACAAACCATCCTTACCACATCGTACCGCATCGTGCGCACTATCGGACAATACACCGTCACAGCCGATGCTACTTATGACGCTGTCGGCGCACTGATCGTGCTGGCCGGTGGCAACGTCTCCACTGCCGACTGCGAAATGCCCGTGGCCACCTTCGATGGCTTCGGCGCGTCGTTATCCATTTACTACAGCACCACCACCGACCGTGCTGCCATCCTCGGCACCATCGAAGTATTTACTAACGCTATACAACAGACGAAACCATGACCGTTACACATATTCTTCGCTGGGCTTTCGCCGGTATAGGCGCAGCGCTCGCCATCCTCGAACCAACGCTGCCATATCTGATGATATGCACATTAGTGATTTTCGCCGACTGCTATACAGCTTGGAGCCTGAGCCGTCGAGCCGCCAAGGCTCATCCCGATAAAGTCCACAAAGATGCGCATAAATTCCAGTCGCATCACTTTGGCCATGTGCTGCTGACCTTGCTCAAGAGCTACGCGCTGATTATCATGGCGTATCTTATTTCGCGGCATATTACAGACGGTATACCGATAGACTTGACCAAGGTAGCCGCAGGCGCTATATGCTTCTGGCAGATTTGGTCAATCCTCGAAAATGAGAGCTCGTGCAACGGCGCTCGTTGGGCGAAAGTGGCGCAGAAAATACTCGTGGACAAAACCAGTCGACACTTCGATATTGACCTCGGCGACTTAGATATTGATAATCAAAACAATAACACAAAATGAAATATTTCACCATTCAAGAGCTCACGCGCAGCGACACCGCTGCACGACTACATATCGACAACACCCCCGACAGAGACCAAATACGCTGTCTCGAACTGCTGGTCAACAACATACTTGACCCCCTGCGCGCCCGATACGGACGGCCTATATACGTCACAAGTGGCTACCGCTGTCGTCGCCTCAATGACGTCGTAGGCGGTGCATACAACAGCCAACACATGCTCGGCCAAGCCGCCGACATCACCGTAGGAAGCCCCGAAGACAACCGCCAACTCTACAGCCTTATCCGCACGATGCGCCTGCCCTTCGACCAGCTCATCGACGAGCAAGGGATGAAGTGGATACATGTATCATACGGACCGCGACATCGCCGTCAGGCGTTTGCCATCAAGCGCTGATGATTATGCAACCGAAACATATCCTATTATGCGTGTGCGCGTGCGTCTGTGCGTGCGCGTGCACGCGTACGGTATATCTGCCCACCGAGACCGTGCGCACCGAATATCGCGCCGATACGCGCGTCATACGCGACACCCTGCGCACATCTGACACTGTCACCATCGACCGCGCCGCCGACACCATCCGCATCGACCGCACACACTGGCGCACGCGCACCATCCACGCCACCGACACCGTCATCCGCGCCACCACCGACACCCTGCGCGTCAGCGTCTCCGTACCGCGAGAGCTGACAGCCGCACAGCGTCGTTGGATAGGCCTCGGCAAAATCGCCGCCGCATTACTCGCAGCCGCCGCATTACTCGCAGCCGTCTGGCTCTGCCGCCGCATCCGCCGCAGAAGTTAAATAATGTTAAAGCGAGAAAAATAATCGCTGTAATATATTGCAGCAATAAAAATAATGCGTACCTTTGCATCGTAAACAATAACCCAATAGAGCCGGGGAGCCACCGGATTAAAAACGGCACAAGAATTATGAAAACTGCTTACGTTATCGACATCGACGCAACCACCTACAACGACCAGTATTACGAAATCAACTACCCGGCCAAGGTCTACGAGACTGAAGTCGAAGCGCTCAAGGCGTTGGAAGCCTACAACGTCAACAACTGCCGTGACTGCTTCTGCAATTATGAGGATGAGGACGATTTCCTCAAGGTGTGGGTGTCGGTCGCTCGCTGCGAGTACAACCCCGAGGATATCGATGGTGAACCGGATGCCGGTGCGCTGCTTTCGGAGTCGGAGAAAATCACTAATGTATACACTAAGGAGTTCGTGCTTGGCGCTGACGAGGAGTGGTACGATGACAATCGCGGAAATGAATGCCGCTTCGGCGCTCACCCCTTTACCGATGCCGAAATCAAGGATGGCAAAGGCGCGTCTATGACGCTGACCGATGCCGCCGGCAAGGTCATCAAGTCTGAAACCTATACGCGGAAGCCCGGTTGCTCGGAATGGACGACGGCCATCGGGCGCACCACTCGCAAGGCCGTAGGCTTGGCCATCGCTCAAGCTCGTAATGCGGCAGGCTTGTCTCTCCGCGAACTCGAAGCTCTCACAGGCATCGACAATGGTCATATCTCGCGCATCGAGGGTGGGCGTATGAATGTCACCCTCGACACCGTTGCGAAGCTCTGCGAAGTACTCGGCTTAAAGATCGAAGTCGTACATAAGTAACCACATTGACGCGCTCGGCAGGCGTCCGCCATAGTCTCACGGCTACAGCGGACGCCTGTCTTTTTCCCGATGCCGGAAAAATGCTTACCGCTTACCGTAAAGCACCCAATCAAGCACTCGCCGATTAGCATCATCCACTTTCTTTTGGTCGAAATCGATGTATATATCCGTCACAGTATTGCCACCATGACCAAGCGCGTGCGCGATGGTGTCACGCGGTATGTCCAGAGACGCCGCGATTGTCGCCCACGTGTGCCGCGCCCAGTACGTTGTCAGCCCCGGTATCATCGACCGCAGCGACACATTGCAACGCTTCAGCCACTCCGCATACCACTTACGAGTGTCCAGTATGTTTATAAGATAATTCTTGCCTCGATAACGCTCGATGATAGCCGCAGCCTCCGGCTCAACTCTGATACTGTACGGCCGATGCGTCTTAGCACGGTAATACTCCACGCGCCCTTCCACTGTCACCTCGTGCAGATTGCATAGGTCAACCATATTGATACCGCACAGCATGAAAGATAGTAGCCACATATCCCTATACTGCGCCTGCCTGCCCTTTATCTGGCGAGCGATCAATTCCCGCAGTAACTCCACCGATAGCGACCGCTTGCGCGTCACCTCGCGCGGAAGCCGAAATTTGCGAAACGGATAAACATCCGTCAGCCCTTCGTCCATCGCGTAATTAAACACTGCGCGCAAATTGCGCAAATGCACACTGCGTGAGTTCGGGTTACACGTCCGCGACAACCAACCATCGAAACGCTCAAGCCAGCCTCGAGTAATATCCCCAAAGCATATACCATCGAAGTCCGGGTCATACTCCCGTAGCTTTGCCAAAGTGTGCGCATACATCTGACGTGTCTTCGGTGCTGTACGACTATCGCCATACTCCATGACCACATCCGCAATACAACGCTGACGTACGCCTGACGATAACGCACGCCGAAGTGCCTCGGCCGCCGTAGACGTTGCAAAATCCCTGTGCGCGTACACCGACCGCGCCATATCCAGCACATCGCGCAGCTGCGCATTAAGCGCCTCAGCACCGATAGCACGTGCCGACACCGCCTGAGCATCCGCACTCCACCACTGTGCATGTTTGTAGATCGGAAGAGCGGTTCAGCAGGAATGCCGAGACCGATCT
>ERZ1031954.1277-NODE-1277-length-10185-cov-4.038302_pt1 | contig 10185 bp, 4 predicted proteins | sample MGYA00516701_ERZ1031954 | MGnify/ENA primary metagenome ERZ1031954 (study PRJEB33719, sample SAMN04261284) | wastewater metagenome | biome: rural village; feature: human; material: feces | host: Homo sapiens | place: El Salvador | collected 2013-01-07 ...
AAAAGGGACTTCTTGAAGGACGTGAAGCCATTGCATTCCCCGGCTTTGAAAAGGATCTCAAGGGCGCTGTAATCAGCAAAAAATTTGTTGTCCGCGACGGAAACGTTATCACGGCAAAAGGTGCCGGCGTTGCCGTTAAATTCGGCCTCGAAATTGCCGCCGTTCTCGTCGGAAGAAAAAAGAGCGACGAAATTTTTGAACAGATCCAAAGCGAATGAGAGAAAAGAAAACAGTTCTTAGAAAGCTTTATAAAGAAAAAACATCCCTTATCCAAAACAGGGAACAGCTAAGCGCAAAAATTGCCGAAAGAATTTTTGTGCTCGATGAATACAAAAGCTGTGACTGCGTTTTTGCCTATTTTTCCGTTTTCTCAGAGGTTTCAACCGTCTCAATAATCAAAAGAGCACGGAAGGATGGCAAGGCTGTTGCTCTGCCGCAGTGTGAAAAAGAAGGAAACGCAATGCACTTCTTCCTGACTGAAAAAGAAAGCGAGCTTGAAAACGGACGCTTCAATGATATTTTTGAGCCGAAAAAGGGTCTGCTCAAAGCGCAGGCAACAAAAAAAACACTCATTCTCGTTCCCGCTCTCGCCTACGGCAGAAACGGTTCACGTCTTGGCAAGGGCATGGGCTTTTATGACCGGTTTCTCGCCGAAAGCAAGGGCGTTCCGGTTGGCCTTTGCTTTGAAGAAAATCTTGCCGAAGCCCTTCCGGAGACCGGGCTTGACAGGCGCGTCAGGATTATAATCACGGAAAACGAAACTTTATTTATAAATTAGGAGGTTTCCCTATGGACGACTCAAGATCATATCCTCAGAACGGCCGGAACGGAGGCGACGGCTTTGAGCCCTTCCGTCCGTCGCAAAGTGTCGGGGATGACGAGTTCAGGGTATCAATCGACTCATTCGGCGGCCTTCCGCCATACAGGCCGCAAGCTCAAGCCTCTGCGCCGGAAAAGCCGCAAGGCTCATTTTCTCAGCCTAAAACGGAACGCTTTGAAGTGAAGATTCCGGAAAAAAGACACCCCGTTCAGCCGCAGAACACGAAACGTTCCGCAACAAGCGCCGGAAACCGCGGACACTCCCAAGCAGCAAAAAAAGCTCCTTCGGGAAGAAAGAGCGGCGGTCATTCCGCGCAGAAAACCTCTGCGGCTCAAAAGCATCATCCACCGATAAAAATTAAACGCACACGCGGCCTGATGATTGCTCTGATTTGCATTATCATCATTGCGGTGCTCACCGCGACCGCTTCTGCACTCGCCATTTCAACAATAAATGACATTCTTGCGCTCAACAAAAGCGACAGCGACAGCACTAAAACAGTCAACATCGTGATTCCCGAAGGCGCGGATTTTGATGCGGTGTATGACATTCTCTGCGACAACGGCCTTGTTAAGCAAAAGCAAATTACAAAGCTCTTTTGCAAATTCAGGCACTATGACAAGGCGTATTCCTCAAGCCAAAAGAAAAACGTCAAAATCGAATACCAGGCCGGTGCGTATTACATTGAGCCTCACAGCGGAATTGAGGCGATGCTTGAAATGATTAAGGTTTCAAACGCCGTTTCAAAGGACACCGTAAGGCTCACCTTCCCCGAAGGCTGGACGATCGCTCAGGTATTTGCAAAAATTGAGAAGTATAACGTGTGCTCGGCTGAAAAGCTTTATGCAAACCTTGACATTGTCGGCAATCAGTTTGACTTCTATAAAGAGATTCCGTCAAATTCGGGTCGTTATCTGAAAGCGGAGGGCTATATCTTCCCGGACACCTACGACTTCTATATCGGTGAAAACTCCGCCTCGGTACTCAAAAAGCTCTTTTCAAACTTCACTACCAAATGGAAAAAGAGCTACACAAAAAAGGCGAAGGAACTCGGCATGAGCAAGGACGAGGTCATCATCATGGCTTCAATCATTCAGCGCGAGGCAAAGGATAAATCTCAGATGGCAGACATTTCTTCGGTTCTCCACAACCGTCTTGCCGACCCGGCGACCTATCCCCTGCTCCAGATGAACTCCACCAAGGACTATATCACCGCAGTCAATGAATACGGTGTGTTCTCCGAGTTCTATTACTCAATTTATCTCGATTCCTACAACACATACTCCGCCGAAGGACTTCCTCCCGGAGCGATCTGCAATCCCGGCGTTGACGCGATCGAAGCCGCGCTCAACCCGAACGATACGGATTACCATTACTTCCGCCACGACTCAAAGGGCAAGATCTATCTCGCCGTTACCCGCGCAGAGCACGACAAGAACGGTGAAATCATCTTCAACGGAACCGGAGGACAGTGATGACAAAGACCGATATAATCAAAAAGCCCGAGCTTCTTGCCCCGGCAGGGGACATGGAGAGGCTCAAGGCAGCGGTCAAATATAAAGCAGATGCCGTCTATTTAGGCGGCTCTGTTTTCGGTATGCGCACCGCGCCGGAAAATTTCGCCGGAGAAAAGCTGAAAATCGCCTGCGATTACTGCCGCGAAAGAGGAGTTAAGGTCTATCTGACCGTCAACACGCTTCCGCGCAACGATGAAATCCCGCTGCTTCCCGGTTTTCTTGAGCACGCGGCCCGGTGCGGCGTTGACGCCTTCATAATCTCCGACCTCGGTGTACTTGAATACGCAAAAAAATATGCTCCTCAGGTTGAAATCCACATTTCCACTCAGGCCGGTATCGTGAATTACGCCGCCGCAAACGCTTTTTATAAGCTCGGTGCAAAGCGTATTGTTACAGCACGCGAGATTTCAATGAAAGAGATAACAGATATCAGAAAGAACATTCCCGCCGATATGGACATTGAGTGCTTTGTTCACGGAGCAATGTGCGTATCATTTTCCGGACGCTGTCTGCTTTCAAACTACCTCGTTTCAAGGGACTGCAACCGCGGCGACTGCGCTCAGCCCTGTCGCTGGAAATATGCTCTCGTTGAAGAAAAACGCCCCGGAATGTATTTTCCGATTGAAGACAGCGAGGACGGAGGAACATATATTCTCAACTCCAAGGATATGTGCATGATCGAGCACATTCCCGAGCTTGTTAAAGCCGGCATAACCAGCTTTAAAATTGAAGGCCGCGCAAAATCCGAATACTATGTCTCAGTCGTGACAAACGCCTATCGCAGAGCAATTGACGGCTATTTTGAAACACTTAGCGACAGCTATCGACCCGAGCAGTGGATCCTCGATGAAATGCGGAAAATCAGCTATCGCGACTACTGCACAGGCTTCTTTTTCGGCGACCCGAAGGACGATGCCAACATCAGTCTTCGCGGCGGCTACAACCGCGAGTGGGACGTTATGGCAGTTGTTGAGGAATGGAAGGACGGCGTTGCCTTCTGCACCCAGCGCAACCGCTTTTTTAATGGTGATGAGCTTGAAGTTCTTGAAAGCGACAAGCCGCCGTTCACCGTGACGGCTGTTGGGCTTAAAAACAGCGATAATGAGCCGATTGAAGCCGCCAATCACCCGATGATGCACTTTTCCTTTGACTGCACCACTCCGCTTGAAAACGGTGCAATTTTGCGCAAGGAGCGCGATGAAGCGGCAAGGGTTATTGTGTAAGCTTCTTCGCGGCTACTATCGAACAACATAAAAGCAAACGGTCCTGCCGATGAATCGACAGGACCGTTTTTGGTGGGAACGGTGGGGATCGAACCCACGACCTCACGCATGTGAAACGTGCGCTCTGACCGGCTGAGCTACGCCCCCGTTAAGCCTTTTATTTACAAGGTTTTTTGAGCAAGAGCGCTTGTATAAATACCTGCAAGAGCGCTTGTATAGCAAATTCAATACTTGCATGATACACCACTTTATTTTACTTGTCAAGCCCGGAAAAACAATGTTTTTGCCGCCCTTTATTTTTTTGCCATAATCATCGCCGTATGGTTATCTCCCTCAAGAAAGCCGAGACATTGGGCGCACTTGAATCCTGCTGAACGAATTGCCTCAAGCTCATGTTCAAGTGTAAGCGGTGTATCAAAATGAACAAATCTTTCCGGCGGAATATTATCCCTTTTTCTCCGCCTTGAACACTCGGCAGCCGTGAGCTTTTCAATTTCATCACAAACTGCAATATAGTCACACTCAAGGTACGTTCCGCCTTCTTTCAGCGCCGAGTAGATTTTTTTGAACACTTCCCGCTTTTTCTCAGCCGAAAAATGGTGAAGCGTTTGAAAAGTTACGGCGGCGTCAAAGCTTTCGCTTTCAGGTTCATAAAAAAAGTAATCCTCCAAAACAAGCCGCAAATTCCTGTCGCCGTGCTTTTTCCTCAAGAGGTCAAGCATCTTTTCCGAGAAATCAACGCCGGTCACTTTAAGGGACGGAAAGCGGCGAAAAATCGGGTCAAGCTCAAGCCCTGTTCCACAGCCGAAATCAAGAAGCGTTTCGCAATTTTCCGGCAAAAGCTCTGAAAGCCATTCATAATGCTTTTTCCATAGACTCATGTGCGGCTCATACATGTGACACCGCGCAGAAAAGAAAGCGGCCATATCCTCAAGCGGAACATCCTGCGTCTCTTCAAGCCATTTTTTAAGTTCAAGATAATCGTTATTCATATTCTCCTAAAGTAAAGCCGCCGGATAACCGACGGCTTTGTTCATTTCATTCTTTTCCGAACGCTTCAAGCTGTCGGAATTTTTTTGCTTACCAGTGCTTTGCGCCGCATGTGCAATACTGGTTGACCTTGAAGAGCTTCCAAATTATTCTTACAAATCTGTATACCAAAGCTCTGAAGCCTGTGCCGTGGCAGAAGCAGGTATCTGTGCCGGTCTTGTCGGTCATTACCTTGCCGCAAGTATCGCACTTTCCGTCTCCGCCGAGATCCATGTGGCTGATCATCGGAATCTCTTTCTGTGCAACAAAGACCTTTCCGCAAACAGAGCAGTGTGAGCCGGCTGTAAGACCGGTCTTAACGCAGGTTGCGGGAACCTCAGGATCGGCAACACGAGTGTGCTTGGTCATTGCAACTGTTTTTGTTTCAACGCCGTTGCAGCGGTCGCAAATTCTCTGCTTGATTCCGTTTTCAACGCAAGTCGGTTCTTTGACAACGGTCCAATCGCCATAGTGGTGACCGAGTCTGCCGACAACAGCAGTTTCAACATGGCCTTCGTCTGTTGCTTTGCAGCCGTCATTTATGCAGGTGCGTTCCTTGATTCCGGTGTTCTCGCAGGTGGGTTCAACGATGACTTTCCATTCGCCGTAGGTATGAGCAAGCTTTGGAATTTCAACATAAGCCTCGTTGTACTCCGGCTCGATCGCGCTGCAATTGACGCAATAGTGAGCCTTTGAGCCGGTTGAATGGCAGGTCGGCTCGCGTACGATTCTGTAATCTGAGGAATACTTGTGACCTAGCTTCGGCGTGTAATCCTTAATGATTGAATGGTTGTGGCAAACGGTGCAGGTATAGGTTGTGAAACCGTCTGTTGTGCAGGTCGGCGGCGTTACAACGCCCTTTTCGGGATATACGTGTTCGCCGATGCCGGTTGAAATCGTTTCCGTCTCGCCACAGACGGTACATTTTCTCTGACGCTTACCTTCAACTTCGCAGTTACCGCCGGAAATGACTTCCCATTCGCCCCACTTATGGCCGAGAGCCGGAGTGTACTCGGTTTCTTTAAGGAGCTTTCCGCAGACGGAGCATTTGGTTGTGACTGAGCCCTGTCCGGTGCAGGTTGCGTCAACCTTTACAACCATCTCAACGTGTGCAGTCTTTTCAATCGCAGTCTCGCTGATGATCTTTCCGCAGTCCTTACAAGTGATGCGTGTGTAGCCCTCGCTTGTGCAGGTTGCGTTCTTTGTAACTGATTCTGTGTGCTGATGGTTCAGCTTTTCGCCTGTCTTGACGAACTTCTGAGCATCGCAGTGCTTACAATTGTAAACCTCGTAGCCGTCGGTAGTGCAGGTCGGGTCAACCTTGATTGACGGGAGGGAATTAAATTCATGAGCACTCGCATTCATTTCAAGCTCGGTAACCTTCTCGTGTCCGCAGACTGAGCAACGTTCCGTAACCTTACCCTTTGAGCCGCAGGTCGCTCTTTCAACCTTGACAACGGTGTACTTGTGAGCAGCCGGAAGAACAACGGTGTCTCCTATCTGCCTTCCGCAGACTGAGCACTTGACAACGATTGAACCGTCCGTGAGTGTGCCATCCTCTTTGCAAACAGGTTCGATCTTAACAATGCTGTCAGCCGTTGCGCTGTGTTCTGCAAGCGGAAGAGCCTCGGTATGATTCTTTGCACAGTTTTTATGTGTGCGGCAGGTATACTCAATTGTTCCCTGCTCCTTGCAGGTTGACTGTTTTGTAATCTTGCCCTCAAATGCGTGTGTTCCGTCTTCGTCAGTAATAACTTTTTCAACGGTGATTTTGCTGTCGCAGCGAGAGCACTTGACAACACCGTTGCCCTCGTCAACCGAGTAGTCGTGACCGAGAGGATCAATTGCCTTTACGCTGTCCTTATCAACTGCATCGCAATCGGTGCACTTGTTGTAGGTATAGCCGGCACTCTCGCAGGTCGGGGCAACCTTTACGGTTTCATTGTAAGTATGCTTGCCCGTTGCGGGAACCTCATAATCATAGCCTTCGGCGTCGCAGACTGAGCACTTGAAGTACTTATGACCAACGGTTGAGCAGGTCGGCTGAACGGTGCGTGCGGTGTCCTCAACAAAGCTGTGACCGTTCGCAGATCTTGTGACAACATTGTAGCTTGCGTCGCAACCGTCAAACGCACACTCATAAACGTCATAGCCGCTGTCAGTGCAGGTCGGGGCAACACTCTTGCTAACCTTATAATCATGCGGAATCATATCAAGCGGAGTGACAAGAGTTGCCGTGCAGCCGTCTGTTGTGCAGGTATAGGTTATGCTGCCGGTTTTCTGACAGGTTGCAGGAACAACCTCTTTCTTTGTGTCATTGAACGTATGCGGAAGCTTTGCGAGCGTCTTGTTATAAAGCTCTGCATTGCAAACTGTACAGTTGACAACAGCCGAGCCTTCTGCAAGGCAGGTTGCTTTGGTAATTACAACATCGCCGGCCTTATGTCCGAGAGCAGGTATTTCTTCGGTGTAATTCTCCTCGCAGTTCTCGTGAACGGTGCAGGTGTAGGTTCTTACTCCATTTTCGGTGCAGGTCGGTTTCTTTGTAACCTCAGACGTAAAGTTATGGCCGGAAGCCGGAATGATTGATTTGAGAGTTTCCTCACAGCCGTCACGTGAACACTTATAGATTACATAGCCGCTTTCCGTGGCTGTTGCGTCTTTCTTTTCAACAAACTCGCTGAAGTCATGACCGAGAGCGTTCTTGATAACGGCACTGCTTTCATCAACGGCACCGCAAACAGAACATTTCTTATAGCTGTAGCTGCTTTCCGTGCAAGTTGGTTCAGCGTTAGTGGACACAACCGTAATCCATGTATGTGCAATCGCTTTGATTTCTCTTGTTTCCATGATTGCGTGACAGTTTTTGCATTCAAGAACTTCATAGCCGTTGCTGCTGCAGGTTGCGGGTTTGACAACAGTCCATGTGTCTTTTGCGACATGAGGTACAGGGTTTTCAATCTGCATCATGTATTTATGGTCGCAACCCTGGTTTTCGCACTTATATGCCTTGTAACCGGCTTCGGTGCAGGTTGCTTTCTTTGAGTTCTTGGTATCCTCAACCATGTTGTGAGCATTCAGATTTACGGGCAGTTTTTGAACCTGAGTTTCACCGCATCCGCTGTTGCTGCAGGCATAGGTCACCGAGCCTTCCTCTGTGCAGGTTGCGGCAACATATGTATCCTGAAGATAGGTATTGAAGCTGTGACCTGTTGCAGAAATTGTTTCATTAACAAACTCTTTTCCGCAAAGAATACATCTTGCAACATATGAGCCGGGGGTTGTACAGGTTGCCGCAGTATAATCAACAACAACGTTGTGCTGAAGCGGAACACCGACGGTCTTCACATAAGTCTTGTAGCCGTTTGTTTCATTGCAAAGGTCGCAGCCTGTGCACTGATAAGTTTCGGTTGCAGCCTCGGTGCAGGTCGCGCCAGTCGCAAGTTCAGGTTGTTCAACCCAGTTATGGATTTTTGCCGGAATCGGTGCGGTTTCGGTTTCATCGCAGTTATTACACTTGCGTACCTGTTCTCCGTTTTCGCCCGTTTCTTCGTTCGGCTCTTTGGTAACTTTCCAATCATCGCCGAAGCTGTGACCGAGCGGAGACTTCGTGATTTCCGTCTTTTCATACGGACAGTCTTCGGTTGCACAGGTATACTTTGTCATTTCGGGAAGAGTACAGGACTGTTCCTGCGTTACTTCACTCTTAATTTCATGGTTTCCTGTTGCAGGAAGATTATATTCATACGATGCCGTGCAGTTCTTGCACTTAAAGATGTAATGTCCGCTCTTATAGCAGTTCGGTTCAATACTTGTAGACTGCTTTTCATAAACGTGAGAAGCGGGAGCTTCAAGAATTTCTTTGAACTCCTTGTCGCAGTATTCGCACTTATAAAGCTGATAGCCGCTTGAAGTGCAGGTTGCGGGGGTGGGAGCACCCGATTCAACATATTTGTGATTCTTTGTGCCGATGTTCTTGGTGATGGTGTGACCGGTCTGAGCGTCGGTGCAGCCTTCTCTTGTGCAGGTGAAGGTTACGATTCCGTCCTGTTTGCACGTCTGTTCTGTTGTAATCACACCTTCGTCATAGGTGTGACCTATTGCCGGAACAGAAACCGTCGTGTTAACATTAGTGCAATGCTTACAGGTAATTTTGAGCGTTCCGGCAGTTGTGCAGGTTGCCGGTGTTTCGGTCGTTACGACATATTCATGGTCTCCGGATTCGTTAATCTTAACAGAATCCGCCTTGATTGAGCCGCAAACGGAACATTTCTCATAAGCAACGGTTGCGCTGTCACACTCCTTCGGAAGCTTAACGGTTACGGTTTCCCAAGTGTGTTCCGTCGGATTGACGACATCAACGCTCAGAAGCTGACCGCAGGAGCAGTATTTTGAAACGGAACCGGCAGTTGTGCAGGTTGCGGGTTCGGTTACGGTTTTGCTTTCGTCAACCGTATGTCCGGCCGCTTCGCCGATTTTTACAAGCTTTTCGTCGCTGCAGTAGGTGCATCTGTATTTTTCATACTTCGGTGAGGTGCAGGTTGCTTCAACAATTTCGCCTGTTGCTTCATAAGCATGGGGAACGGTCGGAATTGTTTCCGTTTCCTTTGTTGTTTCGCCGCAAACCGCACAGGTATAAGACTTTGAGCCGGGAGTTGTGCAGGTTGCTTCAACAACAGTCACCTTTTCAACGTGATCCTTCTTGGGAAGGACTTTTTCGTCAATGACTCTTCCGGAAAGCGGGCAATTTTCGTTTTGGCAAACAGCCTTTACACATCCGGCTTCCTTGCAGGTTGCTTCTTTAACTTCAACTTTTGCGGTGTGGCCGGTTGCGGGGATTTTTTCGGTGTAGGTTGCTTCTTTACCCTTTTCGCAGGCGCAGGTTCCGTCAGCGATGCAGGTATAGGTCTTTACACCTTCGGTGGTGCAGGTTGCCGGAGTTGTAACAACGCCTTCGTTCCAATTATGATTGCCTGTGGGTTTGGTGTATTCATACTCATAAAGGTTACATACCAAGCACTGTTTAACTTTGATTCCGGGGTGGGTTTCGTCAGCAGTCTGAACGACTTTCAATTCACCCCAGCTGTGAGCGCCAAGAGTGCTTGAATATGTTGTCTCTGTTTCATCGCAGCGTGAGCACTTCTTGGTAACGTGACCTACGGTGTTGCAGGTTGAGGGAACGTTCGCGGTTTCTTTGCTGAAGTCGTGGCCGAGTGCCGCAATGTTATATTCGCCGAATACTTCGCTGCAAACTGTGCAATAGAACTCACCTGCTCCGGCAGTTGTGCAGTCGGCATTGGTCTTAACTCTTGTTTCGTAAGTGTGCGGTTTCATCGGAATAACGTTTGTGTATGAAAGTCCGCAGTCATTGTCTCCGGTGTGAGTCGTACACTTATAAGTTTCAAGTCCGGTCTTGCTGCAGGTTGCTTCTTCGGTTGACACAAGTTCAAACTTGTGTCCCTGTGCCGGAACAACAACAGTGATTGTTTCTTCGCAGCGTGAACAGCCGAGAACCTTTTCGCCGTTTTTGTCGTTGGTCGGAGCAGTGAAAGAAACCTCTCTTGTGAAGTTATCGCTGAAAGCGTATCCGACGGCT